>Ga0179596_10000403_pt1 | contig 12947 bp, 15 predicted proteins | sample CZODoug1_1_08_16_FD_155494 | JGI IMG/M metagenome (GOLD analysis project Ga0179596, IMG submission 155494) | Vadose zone soil fungal communities from Angelo Coast Range Reserve, California, USA - CZODoug1_1_08_16fungal (Illumina Assembly) | ecosystem: Environmental > Terrestrial > Soil > Vadose...
AAGGTCGGCGGGCTGCCGTCCATGATGGCGAGCGCGCGCACCTTGCCCGCGTCGATCATCGAGCGTGCTTCCGGAAGCGAGCACGGCACGACGTCGACGCCGCCGGCGACCATGTCCTGCAACCCGGGCGCGGCGCCGTTGGACGGGACCCACGGCAGCGCATTCGGATCGATTCCCTGGTCCTTGAGGAGCCCGGCGATGGCGAGATGCCAGATGCCGCCCTGCCCGGTGCCGGAGGCCTTCATCTTCCCCGGATTGGACTTGATGGCCTGGAGCAGATCCTTCACCGACTTGTAAGGCGAGTCGGCGCGCACGTTGACGCCCGCGGGATCCGCATTCACCAGCCCGATGGGCGTGTAGTCGGTGTGCCTGAGCTGCGTGAGACCCACGTGGTGCATCATCGTGATCTCGACCGTGATCAGGCCGAGCGTGTAGCCGTCGGGCGCCGAAGACGCGATCGCCTGGTGGCCGACTACGCCCGAGCCGCCGGTGCGGTTCACCACGTTCACCGGCTGCTTCAGCTCCCTCTCAAGCAGGCTTCCGATGATGCGCGCCGTCGCGTCGGTGCCGCCGCCCGCGCCCCAGGGCACGATGAGCTGGATCGGGCGCTGTGGATACTGGGCAAAGGCGGAACATGTGGCGAACAGAAATGCCGCGAGCAGTAGTTTTCGCATGACCCCTCCTCCGTTCAGGTACAGGCATTGTAAACGCGGCGCGAGCGTAAAGTTCGCGCTCGCGGTGCTTAAGGCTTAGCTCTCGCAAACCGGCAGCATCAGCGCCTGGAGCACGTCGCTCGTCGCGCGGTTCTGCACGAAAGCGGCCACACCGAGGTTCTTCGGGTTGGCCCCGCGCAGGAGTGCCAGCGCGCGCTTCTCCTCGAGCTTCAAGCTTTCGCCGAAGCCGATCGGGCCGATCCATTCGCGCACCACGAAATCGTGCTCGAGCCGCTTGCCTCGGTTTTCGCCGGCGGCCACGTCGCTCGCGAGCTTGTTCTCGTAGGCGGCGAGATACACCGCGGCGTTTTTCTGCTCGGCCGGATCGATGAGCATCGCGGAAAGCTCGGCGTGGATGGCATCGGGGGCGACGGCGCGGATCGCGAGCGCGATCTTCGCGCGCGCCGGGCGGGAATTGATGCGCATCACCTGCTCGGAGAATTCGCCGCCCGACCAGCGGCGGAAATCCCGCCCCTGCAGCAGCACCTGCGGAGTGTAGACGATCACCGGGCGCTTCATCTGCGCGAGCTTGCGCTGCCGCACGGAAAATTCGCCCTTGGCGAACGGGTCCTTCCAGCCGATGTAATCCCAGTAATCGACGTGCAGCGCGAGCGGCACCACCTGATCGGGCCTGAAGCCCTGGCCGAAGAGCGAAGACAGCCAGTGGTCCGCCGCGGGGCAGCTGTCGCAGCCCTCCGAGGTGTACAGCTCGACGAGCGCGGTCGTGCGCGGCCCGCTGGTGGCCGAGCACGCCGGATCGGCGGCGCGAGCGGCGAAGGTGAAGGAGGCGGCGAGCGTGACCGCGATCGTCGCAAGAAGGTGCTTTGATTTCACAGGGGCATGGTACACGCAACTGCGACCTCGGACCATTTGCGGCACCGGCTGACGGCCTTCATAATCGCCGCGCCCGCCCATGGATTCCCCGGTCACCCGCGTCTTCGCGCCCTTCTACTCGAGCGCCTTCGCCTGGAACTTCGCCCTCGGGATGACGCAGCTGCTGATCCCGCTCTACGCGCGGGAACTGGGTTACTCCGGCGTGGCGATCGGCAGCCTGATCGCGCTCCCCATCGTCGTGCAGATGATCTTCAACCTCATCGGCGGAGCGTGGACCGACCGCATCGGCGGCATGAACATTTCCCTGTTCGCTTTCGCGGCCACCGCGGCGGCAGGATTCATGTTCGCCGCATCGTCGAGCTTCGCTGGCCTTTTCGCAGCGCAGATCATGATGATCGTGGCGCGCGCCGTCTACTGGCCGGCGAGCTGGACGCTCGTGAGCCAGCTTCCCGGAGAGCGCAGCGGCTTGATGGGGACGCTGAACGCAATCACGAGCTTCGGCCAGATCGCCGGCACGGTCTGCGCCGGCATGATCATCGCAGGGTGGGGTTTCGGCGCGGGTTTTTGGACCGTGGCCGCGATGGGCATCGTCTCTTTTGGCCTGGGTCTCGCGTTCCGCTACGCGCCCCCGGCCCGTGGGAAGGCCCCGCTCCCGGTGCTTGCGGGCTACCGAATGCTGCTCGGCCGGCGCTCGATCTACTACGGCATCATGTGCGCCTACATCTCGGCGCTGCCGTTCTCCCTGAGCGTCTCGTTTTACCCGATCCTGCTGATCGAGCAGGGGTTCGGGTCGGAAGCTGCCGGCTGGCTCGTCGGAATGCGTCCTCTGGGCGCGGTTGCGGCGGGCGTCGTGCTCGCGCGTTTCGTGAAGCACGCGGACGATTCCTCCGTGCCGCTCGCCTCGGCACTGGCCGTCGCGGCCTCGGTTGGCCTGGTCGCGCTTTTCACGAACCCCGCGGTCATCGCGTTCTTCCTCTTCGGCGTGGGACTCGGCTCGGGCGTGATGACGATCTATTTCCAGATCCTCGTGAGCACCTTGTCATCCGGCGAAACCCGCGGATCGGCGATGGCGCTCGCCGGGATGGGTTGGAGCATCTCGCACATCTCGACGCCTCTCGTCATGGGCGCTCTGAAGGACCTTTACGGCATTCACGCGGCCTTCTACGCCCTGGGCGCGTTCGCCTTCCTGTTTTCGCTCGCTCTTCCCCAGGTCCACCGCTGGTCGCTCGCCGGCGGAAACCCGCGTTGAACGCGGGCGAGGCGCGCTTTGCCGGCTCCCGAAGTCCGGTAAACTAGGCGCTTCGCCTCGGTGGAGCCCGACCGTGAACCCGATCTACAAGTGGATGGGAATCGTCTTTGCCGCCGGCATAGCGCTCATGGTGTTCGAGTACCGCTTTGCGAAAAAGAAAAAGGAAGGCGTCACCTCGACCGACAGGAAGCGCGTCGCCGGCATCTTCTGGGTCACGATCTTCCTCAGCCTGCTGGTAGGCGCGCTCATGTGGCTGTCGCCGAACGACTAGAAGGATGAGGGTGCCGCTAGGGGTGCTCGATCAATCCCCGGTCATCAGCGGATACAGTCCCGCCGAAGCGATCGCTGAAACCGTCTCGCTCGCCCGGCTCGCCGAAGAGCTGGGCTACCACCGCTACTGGCTCGCCGAGCACCACGCCATCGCGGCCCTCGCCGATCCCAGTCCCGAGATTCTCGTCTCCCGCGTCGCCAGCGCCACCTCGCGCATCCGCGTCGGCACGGGCGGTGTGCTCCTGCCCTACTACAGCCCGCTGAAAATCGCCGAGCAGTTCCGCATGCTCGAAGCCCTGTTTCCCGGGCGCATCGATCTGGGCATCGGCCGCGCGCCGGGCGGAGACCCGCGCACCGCGCTCGCGCTGATGGACGGCGAATACCAGGGCGCGGAGCACATGCCGCAGCAAGTGCAGGACCTGATCGGTTTCCTCGACCGCTCGCTGCCTGCGGACCATCCGTACGTCAAGGTCAAGGCCCAGCCTGCGGGAAGCACTTCGCCCGAGATATGGCTGCTCGGCTCCTCGGATTACGGCGGCGCGCTCGCCGCTCAGCTCGGCCTGCGGTTCGCGTTCGCGCATTTCATCAGCGCGTTCGGAGGCGAGGCCGTGGCGCGCGCCTACCGCGATCAGTACCAGCCTTCGGAGCGCGAGCCGCGACCCCGGTCGCTCGTATGCGTGTTCGTGATCTGCGCGAAGACCCGTGCCGAGACCGAGCGCCTCGCCCGGAGCATCGACCTTCGGCGCCTGCACATGGCGAAAGGCATCGATTCGCCCGTGCCGACGCTGGAGGAAGCGGAGGCCTATCGCTACTCTCCACAGGAGCGCGCCTACATCGAGCAGCAGCGCTCGCGCCTGGTGCACGGCGATCCGGGAGAGGTGCGGGAAAAACTGCTGGAGCTGAAGGAAAAGTTCGCGGGCGACGAGCTGATGGTCATCACCATCACCGGGGATTACGAGAGCCGGCGCGAATCGTACCGGCTCGTAGCGGAGGCGTTCGCCTAGGAGCCGCGCCCCGGCCACTCGGTCCGATTGCGGCCGGATTGCTTGGCCGCGTAGAGCGCGTCATCGGCCCGGGCGAGCAGCTCCAGGGAATTCGCGGACCGTTCCAGCGCGACCAGCCCGAGCGAAACGGTCACCTGGGGCAGCGCGTGCCCATCGTAGTCGAAGGTCGCGCTGGCGATCGCCTCGCGCAGCCGTTCGACGGCGCTGACGGCGCCCGGGAGCAAGGTTTGAGGGAGGACCAGCACGAACTCCTCGCCGCCGATGCGGGCCGCGAAGTCGGCGGGCCTCAGGTTGGCGCGCACGAGACGCCCGACCTGCAACAGCACGGCGTCCCCCGCGGCATGCCCATAGCCGTCGTTGACCTGTTTGAAATGGTCGATGTCCATCATCGCGATGCACATCGGCTCGGAGGCGTGGACGTGGCGCTGGACGATGCGAGGCAGCGTCTGGTCGAGCCAGCGCCGGTTGCGGAAGCCGGTGAGAGCGTCGCTCAAGGCCGCCTGCTCGAATTGCCGGCGCAGTGCGATGTTCTCCTGCACGGCGTCGTTGTTCGAGCGCAATCGCTTCGCCAGGCGGACGAGCAGGCCGACCGAGAACTCGTGCGAGGACTCGGCAAGCCACCAGAAGGTCTCTTCGTCCAGCACGAGGAGCTGCGTAGGCTTTTCCGCTGCGACGGTCGCAGTTGCGGAGCTGCCCGCGAGCAGCGACAGCTCGCCGACGGTCTCGCCCTCGTCTATGTACGCGAGCGGCGACTCATCCAATTCCACGCGCAGCCGACCCGAGATGACGATGTAGACGCGCAGATTCGGCTCACCCCGCCGGAGGAGTTGCTGGCCCGCTGCCAGCTGCAGCAGCCGGACGCGCGGCACGAGCGCATCGAGGATCTCGTCGCCCGTTCCATGGAACGATTGGAGCTCGCGCAGCACGGCGACGCTCACCCCCGACGCCTCGTCGCGGGCGGACTCCTCGCGCGCGACAGGCGCCCTGGGTTGCGCTGGTTTGTGTGGTTTGCGTGCGAAGCTCACGTGGGGACCCGGCTGACGTCGCCCAGAATATCCGAGGGCACCGCGGTCGGCAAGAAAAACACGAGCAGACCGAACTCGTGGAAAAAATGGCCGAAAGAACCAGGTTTACGGATCGGCGTGCCCGCGATCGAGACCGACCTGAGCGATCTCTTTGCGGTCTTTCCCTGACCCATCGATGTGAAACTCAGAAGAGATGCACCGCGGTCGGCCAGAGAAAGCCGATCACGCTGAATGCGACGCCGATCGCGCCCAGGCCGTAGGCGATCCAGAGCAGCGCCGCGACCCCGGTGATGATCTGGGCCGAGGCGAGCACGATCGCGATCTGCACCGCGGCCGAGGCGATCTCGTAGTTGTGGTAGGCCGCCATCGCGCGGTCGCGCTTCTTCTCCATCTCCTTCGCGCGCACCATCAGCTCCTTACGGCCTTCGTTCGTTTCCGGCTCGGACTGGTAGCGTTCGGCCGTCTTCTTCCAGCTCTCGACCTGCTTCTTCACCGCCTCGGGCGCCTTCTGCCCGAATTGCGCTTCCATCTCCTCGGCGGCGGTGCGCACGGTCGTCTGGCGGATGGTCTTCGCCTGGAAGAAGGCCCACAAATTCGAAGCCTCGATGTGGCTCGCGAGCGCGCTCGTCTGCGACCCCTTGCCGAGGGTCTCGGCGAACGCGAGAACGAGCGCGAGCACCGCGATGAAGAGCGCGACCTTCTTGTTGGAGGGATCGACGTGGACGTGGGCTTCGGACATTTCCGTTCTCCCCTTTCGTGAGACGCGCGAATTCTAGCTCAGCGCCGCACGCCCGGCGTCTCGATCGGCAGGCCCTGCGCGCGCCAGGCGAGGAAGAGCTCGAGGTCGAGAGATTCCTGCGCTCCGTAGGGCAGCATCTCGGCGCGGATCCCGGAGAGGCAGGCGCGCAGCCGGCGCTCGAGCGAGCCCATCGTCTGCCACTCCATGCGATACGCCGGGTAGGCGTTGGGGTGGCCCTGGCTGATGATCTCGGAGAGCAGCCGCTTGCCCCATTGCGCGTCGTGACAGTGCGCGCACGAGAGGTTCATCTGTCCGCGCCGCAGATGGTAGGAGGCGCGGCCCGCTTCGAAATGCACGCGCGCCGCGCCGTCGATGCGCGTCGCGATCGGCACGCCGAGCGACTGGCGCGCGAGGTAGGCGGTGAGCGCGAGCAGCTCCTCGGACTCATAACGTAGCGGCTCCGCCCCCATGCGCTCGGTGCGGCAGAGATTGATGCGGCCTTCGAGGTTGACCAGTTTTCCGCTCGCCTTCTCGATTTTCGGATAGTTTGCGGCGACCCCGCGCATGCTGCGATCCTTATGGCAGCCCGCGCAGGCGATGCTTTTTTTCCCTGCAGGTTCCCGCCAGATCTTCTCCCCGCTCTCGACCCAAAGCATACCGGGATTGGCGAAGTCGTCGTTCTGCAGCGCCCGCAGGTCCGTGCCGAGAAACGCGGAGCCCGACTTGAGCTCGCCGGGCGGAATCGCGCGCTCCTGCGCGAGCGCGACGCCGGCGGCGAGCGCGGCGGCGGCGAGGGCGAGCCCCGCGCGCCTCATCCCTTGACAACGATCGGCTGGCGCTCCGCGCCCCGCTCGCCTTCGTCGTCGATCCAGGTGAACTCGAGGTTCCCGCTCGCTTCGGCGACCGTGTAGAACTGCACGTAGGGATTGGCGGAGATGCCCGAGGACAGGTCGGCGCGGAACACTTCCACTCCGTTGTAGCGGCACGACAGGACCTTGATGACATTGCGCTTGATGAGATGCCCGACGTCGTCGTGGCGGTAGCCCGTCTCCATGGGGTGCTGGATAAGGATGCGAACCTCGATGACGTCACCGCGCCTCGCCTCCCGGGGAATCTGGATTCTTGCGGCCACGGTCTTTGTTCCTCCTCCGCTCAGCTTTCGTCGAGACAGGCGGAAAGCGTGACCACGATGGGCGCCGCGTCGTACCAGAACGAGCCGTCGGAGAGCTTCGCGACGGCGGTCACGCGCTGGCTGCCCGCGAGCCGCACGCGCGAGTTGATCTCGGCCCTGCCCGCGCGCGGGCCCAGATAGAAATTCGCCATGTTGGGCACCGGGTTCCTCTCCGAGTACAGGTGGATGCTCTTCACGTGATCGGCTGCGGTCATCGGACTGTCCACCGCGATCCGGATGGGAACGGAGTTGCCGTTGTCGGCGAGCTGCGGCAGGACGAGCGTGACCTTGCCCTTTCTCACCGGGGCGCCGTTGGTGAGCGCCCGCACGAGCGGATCCTCCAGGGGATCGACCTGCGCGAGCGCCGCGCCGGGAAGCGCGAAGGCGGCGGCGGCGCCGGCGAGGAAATCGCGGCGCTTCACCGCGCCTCCTTCAGCGTCGCGAGCCAGGCGACGACGTCCTCGACCTGCTGCGCCGAGAGCAGGGGCTTGCCGCGGAAAGCCGCGGCGACCTGATTGAGACCTTCCGTCCTGTAGTAGGCGGGCATGGGCGTACCCGGATTCACGCGGGTGGAATCGGCGACGCGCAGGCGCAGCTGCGCGGGAGAGAGCCGCGCACCGACCCCCGCGAGCGTGGGCGCGATATTCCCGAAGTTCGTCTCACCGGGCACCGCATGGCACAGAGTACAGGCTCCCGCATCCCGATTCACCACGATACTGCGACCGCGCGCCGCATCGCCGGGTTCGGAAGTCAGAGCGCGCGGAATCGCGTCTCCGACGGCCTCGAAGCGCACCGGCTCACCCTGCGCGCAGACCTGCGTGTACGCGATCAGTACCGCAATGGCAGGGGCGACAGCGTGCTTGCGCGTCAAGCCAGCGTCAGCCCGTGGTTCTTCAAAGGCAGCGAGCGCACGCGCTTGCCGGAGGCGGCGAAGATCGCGTTGCAGACGGCCGGCGCGATCGACGCCTGGCCGGGCTCGCCCACGCCGCCCCAGAATCCGCCCGAGGGCGCGAGCACCACCTCGATCCTGGGCATTTCGCGCAGCCGCATCATCCGATAGTCGTGGAAATTCGACTGCTCGACGCGCCCTTCCTTGATGGTGATCTCGCCCCAGAACATCGCGGTCAGCATGAATACGGCGCTGCCCTGCATCTGCGCCTGGATGTTGTCCGGGTTCACGGCGTAGCCCGGGTCGATGCCGAGCACCAGGCGCCGTATGTTCACCTCGCCGTTTTTGTCGACCGAGAGCTCGGCCACGGCCGAGGTGTAGCTGCCGTAGGCTTCGGTCTGCGCAATGCCGCGGAACACGCCCGCGGGCAGGGGCTGGCCCCAGCCGGCGGCCTTCGCAGTGGCTTCGAGGATGCCGAGATCCTTCGGCGATTTTGCGAGGAGCCCTCGGCGGTATTCGTAGGGATCCTTGCCCGCCGCGCCCGCCAGCTCGTCCATGAAGGACTCGCGCACGAAGGGGTTCTGCGAATGGCCGACCGTGCGCCAGAAACCGACCGGCACGTGCGCGGTGCGCTGCGCGTATTCGATTCTCACGTTCGGGATCGCGTGCGGCAGGTCGTGCAGCGAAGCCACCGCTTGCGGATCGACGCCGTCGGCCGGCGCAAAGGGCCGTTTGAGCGGCACCCGGGCGAGCGTCTCGAAAATCGACGTCGCCGCGACGCGCGAGTACCACGCGACCGGGTTGCCCGAGTCGTCCAGTCCCGCCTTGATGCGGATCAGGCTCGCCGGCCGGTAGAAGTCGTGCTGCGTGTCCTCCTCGCGGGTCCACAGCATTTTCACGGGCGTGCCTTCCATCGCCTTCGCTATCGCCACGCCCTGGCGAACGAAGTCCTGCGCTCCGCCGCGCCGGCCGAAGCCGCCGCCCAGCTGAACGCGGTGCACTTCGACGTTCTCCAGCGGCACGCCCGCAGTCGCCGCCGCCACGGCAAGCGAGGCTTCGGCGTTCTGCGTGGAGGTCCAGACATCGACCTTGCCGTCCTTGACGATCGCCGTGCAGCCCATGGGCTCGAGGCACGAGTGCGCGAGGTAAGGCGTGAAGTACTCCGCTTCGATTTTCTTCGCGGCGGACGCGTAGGCCTGGTCGAAATCACCGTCCTTGCGCGAAGTCGCCACGTCGTTCTGGGCGTCGATTCCGCCGCGGTAGAACTCCATCAGGCTCGCGCTCGAGACGTTGCCGCTCGCGCCGACGTCCCAGTCGATATGGACGTCCCTGAGCGCCTCCTTTGCGCGCCACCAGTTGTCTGCGACGACGGCGACGAAGCTCTCCATCGGCAGCACCTTGACGATGCCGCGCCGGCCCCCGACCTTGGCGGCGTCGATCGATTTCACCTTGCCGCCGAACACCGGGCACTGCGCGATCGCGGCGTAGAGCATGCCGGGCAGCTGCACGTCGATGCCGTAGCGCTGCCGGCCCACGACGGTGTCGGGAATGTCGATGCGCTTGACGGACTTGCCGATCAGCTTCCAGTCCTTGGGGTCTTTCAGCTTCACGTCCTTGGGCGGCTCGAGCTTGGCGGCGGCGTCGGCCACCTTTCCGAAGCTCAGCCTGCGCCCGCCGGCACCGTGCGTGATGAAGCTGTTCGATGCCGAGCATTCGGAGGCCGGCACCCCCCACTGCTGCGCCGCCGCCGCGATCAGCATTTCGCGCGCGGTCGCACCTGCCTTGCGCAGATATTCCTGGGAATTGCGGATGGTCCGGCTTCCCACGGACGCCATGTCGCCCCACGCGCGCTTGCGCTTCACGTTCGCGTTGGCCGAGGCGTATTCGATCTTCACCCTTCTCCAGTCGCATTCCAGCTCCTCGGCGACCAGCATCGGGGCGGAGGTCATGCTGCCCTGCCCCATCTCGGAGCGGGCGTAGCGGATGATGATCGCGTCGTCCGGGCGGATCACGACCCAGGCGTTGATCTCGACCGCTCCGTCGGCCTTCTGCGCGAGCGCGCCGGGAAAACCGAATCCGACGGAGAGGCCGCCGCCGATCGCGGCGGATTGCTTCAGGAACTTCCTGCGCGCGGGTTCGAATCTGCGGGCGATTGTCTTGGCCATGGCCGCCCCTTATGCCTTCGTCGACTTCAAGGTCTTCGCCGCGGCGTGGATCGCCGTGCGAATGCGCGCATAGGTTCCGCAGCGGCAGATGTTGGTCATCGCCGCGTCGATGTCCTTGTCGCTGGGGTCGCGATTCTTCCCGAGCAAGGCGACCGCCGCCATGATCTGCCCCGACTGGCAGTAGCCGCACTGCGGCACTTCTTGATCGATCCACGCCTTCTGCACCGGGTGCAGCTGGCCGCGCTGCGCGAGTCCCTCGATGGTCAGCACTTTCTGGTCCGCTGCGGCGGACACCGGCACCGAGCACGAGCGCACCGGCTCGCCGTTCAGGTGCACCGTGCATGCACCGCACTGGGCGATGCCGCAGCCGAATTTCGGGCCCTTCACGTCGAGCACGTCGCGCAACACCCACAACAGTGGCATCTCCGGCTCGACGTCGACGCTGTGTTTCCTGCCGTTGACGGTGAGTTCGATCATGGAATCTCCTTTGGAATGGCTGACCCGCGGGTTTCTCGAAAGTCGCTGAAACGGCTGGGGCTAGTTTACCCGATCACGCGAGGCGCAGTCCCTGGTTCTTGAGGGGCAGCGAGCGGATTCGCTTGCCGGTCGCGGCGAAAATCGCGTTGCACAGCGCGGGCGCGAGCGGCGCGAGCGGCGTCTCGCCCAGCCCGCCCCAGAAGCCGCCGCTCGGGACGAGCACCGCCTCGATTCTCTTCGGCATCTCGGCGATGCGCATGATGCGGTAGTCGTGGAAATTGGACTGCTCGACGCGGCCTTCCTTCAAGGTGATCTCGCCCCAGAGAACCGAGGTGAGGCCGTAGGCGACGCAGCTTTGCACCTGCGCCTCGGCAGAATCCGGATTCACCACGTAGCCCGGGTCCACCGCGACCACCACGCGCCGGATGTCGAGCTCGCCCGCGCCGCTTACCGAGACTTCGAACACCGCGGCCGCGTAGCTGCCGTGCGAATCCTGCACCGCGATGCCGCGGTGCACGCCCGCGGGAAGGGGCGTCGCCCAGCCCGAGGACCTCGCCGCGGCATCGAGCACGCCGAGGTCCTTGGGCCTTCCCTGCAGCATCGCTCGGCGAAATTCGTACGGGTCTTTGCCCGCCGCGTGTGCCATTTCATCCACGAAGCTCTCCCGCATAAAGGGATTCTGCGAGTGGAACACCGTGCGCATAAAGCCCACGGGCACGTGGCTGTTCCTCATCGCGAACTCTATCCTCAGGTTCGGCACCTCGTAGGGCATGTCGACGATCCCGCCGAGCGCGTGCCGGTCGACGCCTTCCTTGATCTCCTGGGGACGAACCCCCGCCATGATGGAGTGGCTCGCGTCGCGGACGCGCCAGGCGGTGAGCCTGCCGCCCGAGTCGAGCGCGGCCTTGAAGCGCATCAGGGTCATCGGGCGGTAGTAGTCGTGCTGCATGTCCTCCTCGCGCGACCACAGGAGCTTCACCGGCCTGCCTTCCAGCGCTTTCGCGATCACCACGGCCTGCCGCGTGTAGTCCTGGAAGCCGCGCCGCCCGAAGCCGCCGCCCAGGTGCGTCAGGTGCACCTCGACGTTCTCGAGCGGAACGCCCGCCGTCGCGGCCGCCGTCGCGTGCGTCGCCTCGGCGTTCTGCGTCGGCGCCCACACCTCGACGCGGTCGCCTTTCACCAGCGCGGTGCAGTTCATCGGCTCCAGCGGCGCGTGGTTCAGAAAAGGCGCGTAGTACTCAGCCTCGATCACCTTGGCCGCGGAGGAGAAGGCCGCCTCGACGTCGCCGTCGTTGCGCGCGACCGGGACGCCGGAATCCTCGAGCCCGAAGCGCACGAACTCGCGGATGCTCTCCGTCGACGCCCCGCCGTTCGGGCCCGCGTCCCATTCGATCGCGAGGAGCCTGAGCATGCGGTTCGCGCGCCACCAGTTGTCGGCGACCACGGCGACCGCGTCCTCCAGTTTCACGACCTTGATAAGGCCGCGCAGCCCCTTGATTCTTTCGTCGGCGACGGTCACGAGCTTGCCGCGAAACACCGGGCACTGCGCGATTGCGGCGTACGCCATGCCGGGCAGCTGCACGTCGATTCCGAAGAGGGGCTTGCCTCTGACCTTGTCGGGGATGTCGAAGCGGCGCGCCGGCTTGCCGATAAGATTCCATTCCTTGGGATCCTTCAGCTTCACGTCCTTGGGCGGCTCGAGCTTCGAGGCAGCCCGCGCCACCTGGCCGAAACGCAGCTTCCTCTGCGACGGCGTATGCGTGATCACGCCGTTCTCCGCGTCGCATTCGGACGCCGGAACCTTCCATCTCTGCGCCGCTGCGGCGACGAGCATCTCGCGCGCCGCGGCGCCCGCCTGGCGAAGATATTCCTGCGAGCTGCGGATCGACTGGCTGCCGCCGGTGGCCATCGAGCCCCACACCCGGTTGCGGCGGACCTGCTCGGCGGTCGAGACGAATTCCGTACGCACCTTCGTCCAGTCGCACTCGAGTTCCTCGGCGACGAGCATGGGAAGGCCGGTGGAGCTGCCCTGCCCCATCTCCGAGCGCGCCACGCGGATGAGGACGCTGTTGTCGGGATTGACGACGATCCAGGCTGTCAGCTCGGGGGCTTTAGCTCCAGCGGCGAGCGAGCGCGCCGGAACCGTCAGCTCGAGCGCGAGGCCGCCGCCGAGCGCCGCGGACACCTTGAGGAAATCGCGGCGGGATGGACGGAACGGGTTCGGCATGGGTCTCTTCGGGCGTTCGGACGGATCGGTGAATTCTGCGCCTGCAGCTATGCGCCCGCAATCTTACCGGAGCCCGGCAGCTTGTGGTCCCTGAACTCCTGCCGCAGCTTGGTCTTGAGGAGCTTCCCCGTGGCGGTGTGCGGCAGCTGCTCGACGAAGACGACGTCGTCGGGCATCCACCATT
>Ga0179596_10000404_pt1 | contig 12850 bp, 9 predicted proteins | sample CZODoug1_1_08_16_FD_155494 | JGI IMG/M metagenome (GOLD analysis project Ga0179596, IMG submission 155494) | Vadose zone soil fungal communities from Angelo Coast Range Reserve, California, USA - CZODoug1_1_08_16fungal (Illumina Assembly) | ecosystem: Environmental > Terrestrial > Soil > Vadose...
CCCAATCGCCGGATGCAGGACTGCTGGGGACAGCCGCAAGAGCGCGGCTTTAGCATCATGCCGGCGAAGAAGACCGACAAAAAGCTGCTTCCCACCATTGGAGGCAAGGTCGTTTCGATCGACCAGGAAGAACCATGGGGCGATGAGCACGACTATCTCTTCGCCGCCATGGACCTGGGCAACGCACTGATTGCGCTGCAACCCCCGCGCGGCTACGGGATCGATCCGGATGCCATCTATCACACGCCCGATCTGCCACCGACGCACCACTACACCGCATTCTATCGGTGGCTCGGAACAGCGCAGGCCGATGGCGGGTGGGGCGCGGACGCGATCGTACACATGGGCAAGCACGGCACGCTCGAATGGCTCCCTGGAAAAGGGGTGGGACTTTCAGGCGAGTGCCTCCCTGATCTTCTGCTAGGGGATCTTCCGCTCGTCTATCCGTTCATCCTCAACGACCCCGGTGAAGGAAGCCAGTCGAAGCGCCGTGCGCACGCGGTGATTGTGGATCACCTTACTCCGCCGATGACGACTGCCGAAACGTATGGGCCGCTCGCCGAATTGAACCAACTCGTCAATGAGTATTACGCAGTTGAAAAGCTCGACCCAACAAAGCTGCCGTACCTGCAACAGCAGATCTGGGAGCTTGTGGAGCGCACCAACCTCAAGGCCGATCTCGACACGAAGACGATGCTGACGCGCGAACGTGGCGACCACACCCATGAGTGGGACGATGCGCTGACGCCGGAAGGCATCCCTGCGACGCTCGCCTCGATGACCGGAAACGAAGTCGCCCATCTCATCGAAGACCTCGATGGATATCTCTGCGAGTTGGGGATGGCACAGATTCGCGATGGCCTTCACATCCTTGGACACATGCCGCCACTCCCGGAGATGCTGCGCTCGCTCACCCGGCTTGCGAATGTGGGTGCGCCGAGCCTTCAGGCAAGTCTCGCATCCGCCTTTGGCTTCGATCTCGCACAGCTTCTCGATAAGCCTGGTGAGCGTTTGCCGACTTCGCGGGATCTGCTTGGCTGCGCCTGCTATACGCGTGCGGATGCGCTGGAGCTGCTTGATCGTGCGGCTCTCGATCTGTTCACCATGCTGGAGACACTCGGCTTTCGTACGGAGGTAATCCGCGAAGTACAGCGCGCCGTACTTGGTCTTGAGTCCGATGATGTCTCGGAGGCTCTGCTGTTTGCCTGTAACCAGCTCGTGCCAAATATCGAGCAGACCGGCGATGAGATTGAGCATCTGCTGGATGCTCTTGAGGGTAAATACATTCCGGCCGGTCCAGCCGGTGCGCCCACTCGCGGGATGGCCCATGTGCTGCCGACAGGCCGCAACTTCTATGCTGTCGATCCGCGCGCGCTGCCATCGCAGGCGGCCTGGCACGTTGGACAACAGCTTGCACGAGAGGCCGTAGAGCGCTTCCGCAAGGAAGAGGGGAAGTATCCGGAGATGATGGGTTTGAGCGTGTGGGGAACGTCCCAGATGCGCACCCACGGAGACGACATCGCCGAGGCCTTTGCGCTCCTGGGCGTGCAGCCAGTCTGGAATCCGCAGTCTCGCAGGTTGGAAGGAGTCACCGTCATTCCGCTTGAACAACTGGGCCGTCCGCGTGTGGATGTCACGCTGCGCATCAGCGGCTTCTTTCGCGATGCCTTCCCTCATCTCATCGAGATGTTCGATCAAGCAGTCTCGCTCATCGTCGAACTGGATGAGCCGCTCGAGCAGAACTTCCCGCGCAAGCACTACCTGGCCGACCTGGAGACGCACAAGGATCTTCTAGAACATGAGGCAGAGGCGCAGGCACGCTATCGTATCTTCGGCTCGAAGCCCGGCAGCTATGGCGCTGGGATTCTGCCATTGATCGAAACAGGCAACTGGAGTGGTGACGAAGACTTTGCCCGAGCATTTCTTGCGTGGGGAGGCTACGCCTACGGCAAAGGTACCGATGGTGTCGACGCACAGCCGGTGTTTGCCGAGCGTTTGAAACAGATCGAAGTCGCGCTTCACAACCAGGACAATCGCGAACATGACATCTTCGATTCGGACGATTACTTTCAGTTCCACGGCGGCATGATTGCGTCGATACGAGCGCTTACCGGAGCACAGCCAAAGGCCTATTTCGGAGATAGCTCGCGTCCTGAAGCCGCGCAGGTCCGCGATCTGCGCGAAGAGGCTCTGCGTGTCTATCGCTCACGCGTCATCAATCCAAAATGGATTGAGAGCATCAAGCGCCATGGATACAAGGGCGGGCTGGAGCTTGCCGCGACGGTCGATTACATCTTCGGTTTCGACGCGACTGCACAGATCGTCCAGAACTTTGTCTATGAGGGCCTGGCAGAGCACTATGCGTTGTCGCAGGAGATGCGTGACTTTCTCGGTGCTTCCAATCCATGGGCATTGAACGCGATCGCCGAACGTCTGCTTGAGGCCGCGCGACGTGAGCTGTGGGAGAACCCCGCGCCGGAGACGCTCGATGCTCTCCGTGGAGTTCTGTTGGAGAGCGAGACGCTGCTGGAGGCACAAGGCGAAAAGAAGCGGGAGGCTATCGAATGAGACACACCATCTATCCCTTCTCGGCCATCGTCGGACAAGAGGAGGTGAAGCTGGCCTTGCTGCTGGCCGCAGTCGACTGGCGCATCAGCGTGCTTCTGCGTGGCGACAAAGGAGCCGGCAAGACAACGGCCGCTCGTGGCCTGGCTGCTCTACTGCCGCATCCCTCTCCCTTCATCAACCTACCCATCGGAGCCACAGAGGACAGGCTTCTCGGTGGATTGCACCTGGAACGGGCATTGAAGGGTGATCCAGCGTTGAAACCAGGTCTGCTCTCTGAAGCTCATGGCGGCGTTTTGTATGTCGACGAGATCAATCTCCTGCCGGCCCATCTTGGCGATGCCTTGCTCGATGCAGCATCAAGCGGCGTAAACGTGGTCGAGCGGGAAGGCTTTAGCGTGTCTCACGCAGCTGAGTTTGCTCTACTCGGAAGCATGAACCCCGATGAAGGCTCGTTGCGCCCACAACTCCTCGACCGCTTCGCGCTCGCTGTGGATGTCACGGCACCCCTTGTTCCAGCCGCGCGACAAAGCGTCGTCGAACGGCGCATCGCATTCGAGCAGGACCGATCCAGCTTTACTTTGGACTGGCAGGCCATGGAGGAGCAGATCAGCAACCAGGTGAACGAGGCACGTAACCGGCTCCCGGGTGTTCTCTGCTCCCAGGAAATTCTTACGCAGATCAGCGAAGCGGTCTGTGATGCCGGGGTGCGTTCTCTCCGGGCCGATCTCGCTATCGTTCGCGCATCGATCGCCTATGCTGCTCTCGCCGGCGATGACTCGGTGCGCCCGGACCACGTATCGACCATCCTGCCCCTGGCTTTGGCTCATCGAACACGCGATCGCGGAAGACCTCCCGCACCCCGCTCACAACCTCCAGCAGAGACCCCGGACAATACCTCACAAGAGGCCCCAGCAGATACGGAAGATCGACCGAATGCGAGCGATGGACTGACAAGGATCTTTACTCCCAAAGCAGTCGAAACATTCACGTTGCGTCCGAGCTTCGAAGATGCGGCCAAACGCGGTGCAAGTACCACGGCTACCTCCTCTCAACCTGGCCCTGTCGTTGGCACTCGCAAGACCGAAACTCCCGTGGAACTCGACCTGCGCGCAACACTGAACCACGCGGTGATGTCGACTGGAGGCCTTCGTCCAGGAATGTCAGATCTCCACGAACGAGTCAGAGAGCCGAAGACCGGAGTGCGCTATCTCTTCGTGATCGATTCGAGCGGATCTCATGCCGCACAAGATCGAATGCGGCTCGTAAAGGGTGCGGCAAACAGCCTGCTCACGCGCTCTTTCAAAAATGGAGATGAGGTCGCCATCATCGTCTTTCGTGGGGCTGCGGCACAGGTCCTGCTTGAGCCATCGCGCGTACTTCAAGATGCCGCAATTGCATTCGAGTACATGCCAACCGGCGGCAGAACGCCATTGGCCCACGCGCTCGATCTTGCTCAGACCTATCTCACTCCGACGACCTTGCTCATCCTCCTCACCGACGGCCGTGCGAACGTCCCGCTTGGTTCCAACGATCCATGGCAGGAGGCCCTGGAGATCGCAAGTCAGATCAAGGCATCTGCTCTTGTGATCGACACCGAGAATGGCAGCGAACGGCTTGGACGGCCTCTCACACTGGCAAAGGCTCTAGCAGCTGAACACCTCCACTTAGAAAGCCCTCAGTTGTATGACGATATCGTCTTCGCGTTACAACGGCTTCCTCTAAGTTCGCTGTCCAAGCGCTAAAGGAAAGGGTCCGCGATAGCGCCACATCATCCCGGATCTTGCTGGCAGATGTACTTCTTGTAGGCGGCGATCCAGACTGTAGCATCTGCCAGGAGATTCATGTCGCCGCTTCGCGACCACTGCATCCTAATTGAATCGACAAGAAAACAGTTCTTCCGTCGCATCCAATTGATGGTTCCAGCAACTCTTTGACGCTTTCTCAAGTGAGGGTAGGTAAATCGGGAGACATCTCTCGATACCTCACCTGAACTTCACTCAAGGAGACGTCAATGGCAAGCATGCAGTCTGCTAAACCAGCAAGAAAAGTGTGGGTCGGAGGCCTTGTCGGCGCGACGACCGCCATCGTGGTCTATCTAATCGAGCAGATAGGCAAAACCCAACTCCCAAGCCTTATAACCCTGTCCATCTCAACCATACTCACCGCGGTTGTTTCGTACCTTGTGCCGCCTGCTGAAGCGGATCAGGTGGTGTGAGCGCCGATAGGCGCCCACACCACCTCCTCCCTAACCATTACTCCGCACGCGTTCCGATCGAAGCGTGAATCTGGTTCGCTTCCGTCAGACGCGAGGTAGTGACCAGATGCATGGTATTGCCGCTGGTCATGAACGGGGCGGCGGCAGCCGCCGCCCTGGAGTTCAGGCCCATGTTGAGGATTCCGTGCCGCGCAGTACATCCGCTGCACCCAACCGACGTTCGAAAGACGATACGCCCCTTCGAATCGGAGATCCACAAGCCCGTCGTGCTGGGCACCTTCTGGCCCCGCTTCAACTGCAGCGCGAAGACGAGAGATCCAGGATTGAGACCATGCTCTCCGTGCGGCAGCGAGTCGATTGGGATGCCGCCCGGTGGTGGGCCCGGAGGTGGGGGCGTCACATGCCCGACGGTCGTCATCATCGTCTCGCCATTACCGTCTGGCGCGGTGCTGAAGTGTACGTTGGGAGACAGAGGCTTGAACGCGCCGGCGGTCACAAGCTTCTGCGCTCCGGCCGGAGCCAGTGCCGGCACAGTTGTTCCCTGTGCCTCGAGCGGGATGGATGCGCATAGAGCAAAAGCGGCGGATCCCGCGATTGCCAGGGTGAGATGGTTTACCTTCATCGGTTAGTCTCCATGGATAAGCTCACTTTCTGTTTCCTTGAATCAAGACAACGTCTTCCATCGTGCTCCCGCGAACGAGAGCAATTGAGGCGTTCTCGCGGGATGGCGCAAAGGCGAAGATCTCGTCTTCCTTAAAATGCGTCATCGGCTGCGCTGCGCCCCCATCGATCGGATACTTCCACAAATTGGAGATGCCGTCCTTCGTTTGGATGTAAATCAGCGCATCCCCTTCCCTCGACCAATGGAAGCGACTTCCGACTGGCACTGTCGGCACCATCGAATGCACCGCGCCCGTCTGCGCGTCGAGGATAGCGACCTTCCATCCGTCCGACGGATGCTCCCCATATTCACATACGATGGAACGGCCATCGGGTGAGTACTCGGGATGAGCCGTCGCATACTTCGTCAGTTGTACGGGTTCGCCTCCATCCACCGGCACACGCCATAGCGTCATCATGTTCAACCGGCTTGACGTAAAAGCCACCCAGCGGCCATCGGGAGAGAGGGTCGGCGATGTCTCGAGATAGTCTCCCTTGGTCAGCCGAACGAGGTTCGATCCATCCTTCGCGGACCGCCACAGATGATAGGTCCCCTCACGCGCGATGGAGAAGACGACGTACGGACTTCCGGCCGCCGTCGCGGGCGTGCCATCCTCTACCGTAAAGTTCGGTCCCATCACCTCACTGCCGCCGCCGTTGGCATCGATGCGGAGGAGGTTTGCACTTCCATTAAGCTCCGCCTGCGAGACCAGAACTCCCGGATCGATCCACGCCACGCCACGCAACCTCCCCCCTGCTGCGAAGAGATGAACTGGCTCCGCTGTGGGTTCGTTCAGAAGCCACATGCTTGAGACCACATCGGACTGCAGTGCGACAAACTGGCCATCTTTCCTGCCGCCGTAGATCTGGTTGTATGTCGAACTGTCATGCGTCAGGGGTTCTGCCCTGCCGTCACGCCACGCTACTTCGAAGAGGCGCGCCTGAGTGGAGCCATTGGCTCGGCCGGAGATAAGCAGATGGTCGTTATTGATATAGGCCGGTGTTCCAGCCGGATACCACGAGATAGCCTGCCCATACTCCGGCTGCCCCTTCTCCACATCCACGGAGAGAAAACGTGTTTTGCCCGGTCCCGCGCTCGCCTCTTCGTAGGTCGTTGCCATCACATGTTTCCCGTCCGGCATCCAGAGAGGACCGGATAAGAGATAGCGCGGCGCCAGCACGGTAGCCAGCACTCTTTCGGAGTCGGTGCCCGTATCTCGCACAATGAGCGCATCGCGGCCATGAGCGCCGTCAAGCCTGGAAAACGTGTATTGATCGCCGCGTGGCGAAAAGGAGACCGCGGAGTCGATGTCCGTTGCCACAACACGCGGCGAGCCGCTCAGCATGGGAATTCGGTACAGCGTGCCATTGCCGCTTCGCGCGACGACATAGTAGAGGAATCGTTGATCGGGAGAAAAGGTGATGCCTTCGATGGTGCCGTCGCTCACATTGAGCCGTTCCGTATCGGCCTGCGTCGCAATCTGGAGAAGACGCAGATGCTGGCTGGTGCGGTCTCCGGAGGCATACGCAATATAGCTGCTATCCGGCGAAAGCGTCACCCGAAGGACATTTCCCGCGGCAGTCAGACGCGAGATTCGTTCCACACGAAATGGCTTCCGCTTCGTCGACTCATAGACGCGCAGCACCCCCACACCCGCTAGCGTCAGCAGACAGATCAGTCCCGCCCAAAGAATCCATTGGCCGGCGATACTGCTCGAAGCGGTTGAGATCAACCGCTCGGAGATCGGCGCTTCGATGCGATGTCCCACTGCCCCATGCACACTTACATGGTCCATCTGCCCGAGCACCTCTTTCATCGTCTGAAAGCGCTTCTCCGGCTCCTTGCAAAGACACCGGTGAACAAGCTGGTTGAGCCTTCGATCCTTGCAGGGGGGCGGCGGTTCGAGATGCAGAATGTTCCCGAGGATGTCGCCCTGTGTCTCGCCCGCGAAGGGAGCGCGACCGGCCAGCATCTCGTACAGAACCACCGCCCAGCCCCACAGATCGCTGCGTGCATCGGCAGCTTGTCCTCGCACCTGTTCCGGAGACATGTAGTTTGCCGTGCCAAGCAGCAAACCGGGAATCGTCTGCGGCGCCGCATGCAACAGCCCCGGCCAACTCTCCGCGGGGCCGTCTCCCTGCCCTACAAACTTTGCCAGGCCGAAGTCCAGGACCTTAACCAGCCCATCCGGCCGAACCATAATGTTCTCCGGTTTGATATCACGATGAATGATCCCGATGGTGTGCGCCGCCTCGAGCGCACTCGCAATCTGCTGTGCATAGCTGAGCGCGGTCTTCTGGTTCAGCCCCGAGATCTGCTCTCGCAGTTGGACTCCCTCCACCCATTCACTCACGATGTAGGTCATGTCATTCTGTTGACCGAAGTCGTAGATGGTGAGGATGTTCGGATGATTGAAGGCTGACGTAGCCTGGGCTTCGGCCATGAAGCGCTGGAGCGGACCGTCATCTCCTGAGAGCATCGGAGGCAGCAGTTTGATTGCGACCTTGCGCCCCAGACGCGTGTCCCGCGCAAGATAAATGTCGCCCATTCCCCCGGAATTGACGAATTCAATGATCTGATAGCACCCGAGCCGGGTGCCCTGGTTCAACCGTTGCGGGGGAGTACCGAAGTATTCGATCGGATGATCGACCTTCATTTTGTCGAGCAGTGAATCTTCGCCGGGATAGCTCTTCAGCAGAGACAGCACCTCCACCTGAAGCGCGGAGTCGCCCGGGCAAGCGTTCGAAAGATACGCCTCCCACGCTGCCGGCTCTTCCTTAAGAGCCTCGTGGAAGAGGACTTCAACCTTCTTCCACTGTCCCGATCGTTCCAGTCTCTGCTCCATTGATTTCTCTTCGCAACCAGGCTTTCGCCATACTCCAGTCACGCAAAACAGTGTTTGCTGAAACCTGAAGGACTTCGGCGGTCTCGTCCACACTCAGTCCGCCGAAAAATCTCAACTCCACAACGCGCGCCTTGCGCACATCGTGCTTTGCAAGCTCCTCAAGAGCCCTGTCCAGCTCGAGAATCTCCTCAGAGGTCTCGGGTGCGACCACAATGGCTTCGTCGAGCGGAAGTTTCAACATCCCTCCGCCACGCTTCGCTCTGCGATGGCCGCGAGCATAATCCACAAGAATGTGACGCATAACCCGGGAAGCTACTGCAAAGAAGTGAGTCCGGTTCTGCCACTGCTGTTTGCCTGAGCCTGCGAGCTTCAGGTACGCCTCGTTCACCAGCGCCGTCGGTTGCAACGTATGCTCGCGTCGCTCCCCGCGAAGCAGATACGACGCTTGCTTTCTCAAACCCTGAAATACAAGCGGCGTAAGAGAGGAAAGCGCCTGCTCATCGCCCTTACCCCATTGCACAAGCAGTTCTGTAATTGCTTCAGGAGTGCTGACGCTCATCTCGCACCTTCTTGCAGGGCCAAGTTGTTCTTTCCACAAATACTAACCCCACTTTGGTGTTTCGCGCTAGGAACGTCGCCTTGAGTAATAGCTGCTCTCGGAGCAAAAAGGAGAATCTTCATGGTGATTGTTCGATTGTTAATAGGCCTCGTGCTCGGTGCCGGGCTTAGTTTTGGCACAACCTATCTTTTGCTGGCCGTCCTGCTCGGGGTAGCTAGCCCGATCGCGCTCATCGTCTCGCTTGTGGCCGCCGCAGGCTGTGGCGCCTACGGTGCCATCGCGCTCGCAAACAACGTCTACGAGGTCAGCTTCCTCAGCATCCTCGGCTTCTTTCTCGACATGACCTGGTCCATCCCCAACACGGTCTTCGGCCTTATCTACGTCCCCATATGCCTCATCGCCGGTGGAGGCATGGAGAATAGCTCCGATACACAGCGCTCCGGTACCCTCTGCTACACCGCCAGTCCACGCGGGGCTGGCTGGCGCATGACTGTTGGACCGGTCATCGGCGGCGGCTGGAGCCGGCACGAAGAGGTCCACGTCTGGCAGGGCCGCATCTTCGGCCCCATCTACTACCCGGTCTACTTTCTCTGCTACTTCTTCATCTTTCTCTTCCGCCTCATCCTCGGCAAAGTCAGCGACATCGCTGTCGAGGCCTATCGCCGCATCTGCTTCGAGGATTGGGCCTACTCCTCCGGAGGGGACAGCGAGATCAGCTGGGGTATGTGGTTTCTATGGCTCCTGATCAGCTCGGGTTTCATCGCCCTCTCCGTTCTCGCGGTCTATGGATTTGCTACCCATGCTCTTGTCATCGCTCTCATCGCGCTTGGGCTCATGGTGGCCTACAGCATCGTACGCAATCTCACTCCTGCATACGACCTGTAAGCATCGAAACCCGATGCTGGCTCAACGCCCTTCCCACCACCCTAACGATTCTCCAACCCTTTTATAGGAGGCAACATGGTTCTTGATATCTTCGGTCTCGTCTTCGGTGCTGCTCTTATCGTCAGCGGTGGAATCTGCTTCTCTCGTGACGACGTCAACAAATACGTTTCGGTGTCGCAGATCATCGTCGGCGCAATCTTCGTCGTTCTCGCCATCCTGTTGCTGGCTGGCGTGAAAGTCTAGTCCACCCGTCCTTCCCATGCCAGAGCCTGGCGATCGCCTCCGCGGTCGCCAGGTCTCTGCTTTCCATGCGACGTATTGGCCAGCTTCCTTCACCCTCTTGCAAGGACCCAACCGTATGACAGACACCGTACGCAAGATCTTCTTCGTCTTCGCCTTCATCGCGCTCCTTATCGCCCTCATCACCGAATTCACCTTCGGCACAGGCTTCTCAGCCAGCGGCGGCCCAGGTCTTGGTGTGCGAGCAGTAGGCATGTTCGATTGCATGTTTTTCTTCATCATCGTCCTCATAGCCCTGTCGATGATCCTGCCCGAACGCATCCATGGCCGCCTCCAGGGCCTCGCAACGCTGATCGTGTCCTTCTGCATGCTCCTCGCGTCGTTCGCCTATATCTTGTCGTCGCTGGGGATACTCGTCCTCTTGCTCGCCCTGATCTCCTCACCGCCCTTCGGCTGGATCATCTACCTCGCAGCCTTCCGGCTCGATGGCTCCGGAGCCGCCGCCCACCTGGCGCTCACCATGCTCCTCAAGTTAGTCTTCGCCGGTCTGCTCCTGCTCTCGCAGCAACGTTACCTGCAGAACAAGGGGCTGGTCCTGCTCATCTTTCTCTCCATGCTCTGCAATCTGATCGTGAACTTCCTGCACGGTTTTCTCCCCGCGATCCTCCTGGCAGTCACCGACACCGTCGCCGCGATCGTCGTCGCCATCCTTGCCCTGCTCTGGGCCCTGTGGTCCCTGATCAGCTTCTTCCTCCCATCGTAAAAGTGCTTGATGGTCTGGCGCGCCGCGTAATCCGTGTCTCAAGAATCGAAACAGTTCCTCATTGCGAGAACCCATATCCCAGAGATTAGGTAGCGTCTGAGCGAATCGTCCTTATATACGTCTTTGCTTCTAGGTACCCCAAGGCTTTAGCCTTGGGTCTCACAGGATGCCGAAAAAACGGGCTTTAGCCCCTGGGGTATGCTCTCGCTTTATGCCCGCAACAGACCAAAGGCATTCGTCAAACACTACCTAGCCCCAGTCGTTGCCTGCTTCGGACTCTCCGGAGCCTTGGGCCTCTGCTCCTACAACCGCTCACTCCGCGCAGATCATCAAACACCACCACCAAACGTCTTGCTTAAGGGCACGGCTTCAGCCGTGCCGTAAGCTCATCCTCCCGCCGAGCGGTTTTAGCCGCTGAGGTACTCTTTCCTGTCCCAGCCAATCCACCCGTCCGATTATCGAAACAAAAACATACCACTTTCCAAACACTATGCTCTGTCCACGTTTTCCATACATTGGCCCATCTCGTGTACCACAAAAAAGCGACGAAACATTCCTGGTGAAACATTGGGAATTCCGCATCACCAGCCCATAACCCCTTTAGAAAACCATAGATCCGCGCAATGCACCATAAACGGTGCAGTCCATACCACTTTTTGGGGCGAGAGGTCTGACCTCTCGCCCCAAAAGAAGCTGGATTTGTTGTTGCTTGTTCTTGCCCTAAAGCCCGTTTACCGGAAGGTTAAGCTACAGCTTTGAGGGCCGGACGCTACGCATTGCACCGTCAACAATCCGCCTTTTTCACTCGCGCTGAGCTTGGCATTGCTCTCGGTCACGGGCCATTGCCAGACCTGAGTCTGGGTGTTCCCGTCCCCATCCTTCATGAGATCCACGTACGTAAGGGTGACCGGCTGCGCAACGCCTGTGAACTCCATGCGGCGATACTTTTCCGTGCTGGCTGGAATAACAAGCGTCGCCGTGGCGCCGCCTCCCGGGACCACGAGGAGCCGTCCCTGGACATGGGGATCCTGCAACGTCGCAGGATCGAGCCGCGTTGCGAAACGATCGGTGATCGTCTGCACCATACTCCGATTGGCCAATGACGAAAAAGAGGCTTGGGGATCGCCACTTTGCGCGCCGCCCGGAAGAAAGAACGACGCCACAAAGAGTACTCCCACAAGTACAAGAAGAATGACAAACGTACGCATCGAAGACCTCAGTTTTCTTACCTATTTACTTCTTTATGGAAGCAGCAATCGTATTCTGGTAACCCATCGTCTTCTGTAGGTTGAACACGGTAAATTTGCCGTTATATACGGGTGTAGGCACCGGACCAACAGTCGCTGTCTGTGGATTCGTGGTGTAGAGGATCACCTTGTGGCCAACATCCGTAGAAGTATTCAGGCCCGGACTGGTCCAGAGAACGAGCTGTGGAGCGTTCGCATTGGCCGGGCAGCATACTCCGCCAAACTGTAGGCCCGCCGTCTGCAAAATTGCCAATGCTGAACCAAGGTCCTTATTGAGGAGCCCCCCGGGAACCGTCACCGAGGTCGGCACAAACCGTAATGAGATCGCGTCGGTGAGGGCCACCTCAGTGTTCGGGGCAGGATCCTGCCCATAGACCATCCCAGGCGTCACGGTGCCGCCCGACAGGTTCGGCAGAAGCTGCACATTGGTGAACTTCTGATATCCAAGTATCGCTTGCGCGTCGCCGAGCTTCATTCCAGTCACGGATGGAACCTGTACTTTGGTTGTGGAGACCGTGACGTCAGGCGGCTTAATGTGCTTGTACACCAACCAGCCTCCAACTCCGACCACGATCAAGGCAACGATCGCAATCACAGGAATGACCCACCCTGGCATCGTCGGAGCGGCTCCCGGCAGAACCTCGACCGACATCGCCGGCGACTTATCTCCTTCATCCGGCTGGTCGGTATCCTGCGCGTAGAGGTAGAACGTGGATTTGCCGGCAGCCGCACCCTGCGGCACAGTCATCGTCACCGTAACCGCCTGTACGACACCTGGCTCGATGTCGACGAGCAGCTCCTTCTTCCCTTTGAAGGAAGTCCACGCGCTCTTCGCCGCATCCGTGGTTTCTTTCATGTAGATGCGGG
>Ga0179596_10000405_pt1 | contig 12839 bp, 12 predicted proteins | sample CZODoug1_1_08_16_FD_155494 | JGI IMG/M metagenome (GOLD analysis project Ga0179596, IMG submission 155494) | Vadose zone soil fungal communities from Angelo Coast Range Reserve, California, USA - CZODoug1_1_08_16fungal (Illumina Assembly) | ecosystem: Environmental > Terrestrial > Soil > Vadose...
CGAGGATATTCGGCCGGTAGAAGCTCAGGCGGCGAGGGAAGAACCGGCCGAAGGGCCGGTTCCGGAAGATCCGTTCTCGACCCCCGACTACGCGGTGCATCGGGCCGATGCCGTGGCGTATCTGCGCTCCGTCTTTTCGGGCGACCGGTTCGCCGGGCTGAGACCGCGCGGCGCCGCCACGGGCAGCGACCCGCCGTGAAGGCTGGCATCATCGCTGATTAGAGGATCATTGCGACTCGTCGGACTGTTCGATCGGCGACCCACTCTGCCCCTCTCCGCCCCGCCGGCGGAGAGGGGCAGGTCGGTGATTGCACGGCGGGATGACGGCACTTGATGAGGATTCGCCGCCACGAGGGCAGGCTACAGGTCGCTACGCGCCCTATCCGAAGCTCGGCTGGACCGTCAGGTGCTGGATCACCAGCCCGCCACGCCGCTCCATCGCCTCGGCGACGCGGAGGCGGTGGCAGAGGCGGTGGTCGGCCTCGTAGCACATGAGGCAGCAGGGACCGGCCTGGGCGAGGGCCGTGGCGCGGTCGAGATCGATGGCGGCGGCCGAGGTCACCATCTGCTGCTCGACCACTGCCCAGAATTTCGGCAAATCCCCCGAACGGGCGGCCACCCGGCCTTCCTTGGGGGTGCCGAGGCCTTTCAGGTGGACATAGCCGAGCCCGGCCTCCTCGACCGCGGCTTGGAGCTGGCGCTTGGAAAACCCGGCGCGGCGGGAGAGCGGCAGGTCGCGGATATCGAGCAGGGTCGCGATGCCGGCACCCCGCAGCGTCGCGAGGAAATCGCCGAGCGAGGCCTTCTCATAGCCGATCGTCGCCAGGTCCATCGCCATATCCTACGGCATCCTACTGAACGGGCCCCGCGAAACTGTCCGGCGCGGGGCTTACGACATTGGTGCCGGTCCGGGTGATTTCGAGCACCGCGAGGCCGCGTTCCGCGGTGCCGTCGGGCAGCAGGCGGAAGATGCCGTCGGCACCGGCGAAGCCGCTGGGGTTGGTGAGCGCCGTCGCCGAGAAATCCGGCGTGCCGGGGATGCGCGCCAGCACCACGGCGACGCCCATCGCGTCATAGGCGAGGCTGGCGAGCCGCGGCGGCTTGCGGCCATAGGCATCGGCATAGCTTTTCTCGAAGCCGGCCCGGGCATCGGCCGGGGGTGCCGCGTACCAGGCCCCAACCAGCGCCGGCTCGCGGCCGAGGGCGAGACCCGGATCATCCCATTGGCCACTGCCCAAGACGCGGATTTTGGTCGTGTCGAGGTTGTAGAACGGCAGCAGCGGGGCGATCGCCTTCAGCTGCGATCCCCCCTCCGGCACCAGCAGCGCCTGGAAACTCGCCTTGCCGCCGGCGGCCAGCCGCTGGATCAGCGAGGCCGGGGCGCCGGCGCCCGGATCATAGGTTTCAACCTGGTCAAGCGTCCCGCCCGCCCCTTCGATCGCACCGCGAAAGGCATCGATCGCGAGATCGCCGTAATCGCCGGTCGGGATCAGCGCCGCGAAATGCTCGATGCCGGTGCTCCGGGCATAGGTCGCGATGCGGGTCATTTCCTGGCGGGGCTGGAACCCCATCAGGAAGACGCCGTCGCCCGCCACGCGGGTGAGGTTGGAAAACGCCAGGACATTGATGCCGGCCGCCTGGGCGACCGGCTTCACCGCCTCCACCTCGGAACCGGTGAGCGGGCCGACGATCAGCCGGGCACCCTCGGCCACCGCGACGGCCGCCGCGTGACCCGCGCCATCCGCCGTGCTTTGCGTGTCGCGCGGCGTCAGGGCGATGGTGTTGTCACCCAGCTCGAACAGCGCCAAGGTCGCCGCGTCCAGCATCGCGCGGCCGAGGGAGGCGTTGGCGCCGGTCAGCGGCAGCAGCAGCGAGATATTCGTACGGCCGCCGACCACCACCGTCGGCTCGGCCTGCGGGACCGATGCTGCCGGCGGCGGCGTTTCGACCGGACCCGGCACCGCCGGGGCGGGAACCGCCGGCGACGCTTGCTGTGGCACGCCGGTTACCGGTACGGTCGATCGCACACAACCGGCGACGCCGAGGGCAAGGGCCAGCATCGATGCGGCGAGCACAGAGCGTAGATAGGGCCGGCGTGACGGTAGATGGGGCCGGCGTGAAGAGGGTTGGCATAGGCGGGACGGGCGGACCAAACGGCTTCTCCCAAGCGACCGAGGCGACGCCGCACCCTAGCGGCCGGCCCCGTCCAAGTAAACGCGCCGCCCCTCCGACAGATGCCGCCACCCCGACAGATACCGACACCGACGATACCGCCGAGACGGGTCGGGTCGCCCCCGGACGGCCGATCGAGCCCGGGCTGCACGTGGTGGCGACGCCGATCGGCAATCTGGCGGATATCACGCTGCGCGCGCTCGACATCCTGCGTGGCGTCCGGCTGGTCGCCTGCGAGGACACGCGGGTCACCGCCAAGCTGTTCCGGCATCATGCCATCGCGACTGAGCGGGTGGCCTATCACGATCACAACGCGGAGCGGATGCGCCCGCTGCTGCTGGCGCGGCTGGCCGCCGGCGAGGCGGTGGCGCTGATCTCGGACGCGGGCACGCCGCTGGTCTCCGATCCGGGCTTCAAGCTGGTGCGCGCGGCGCTGGCCGAGGGGCATCGCGTGCATGTGGCCCCGGGCGCCTCGGCCCCGCTGGCAGCCTTGGTCCTGTCCGGGCTGCCCTCGGACCGGTTCCTGTTCGCGGGGTTTCTCGACGCCAAATCCGGCGCGCGGCGCCGCGATCTCGCGACCCTGGCCCCGGTGCCGGCGAGCCTGATCTTTTTCGAAAGCGCCGCGCGCCTGGCCGGTTCGCTCGCCGATATGGCCGCCATGCTGGGCGATCGGCCGGCGGTGGTCGCCCGGGAGATCACCAAGCTGTTCGAAGAGGTGCGGCGCGGCCGGCTGAGCGAACTCGCCGGCCATTACGCGGCGGCCGGGCCGCCCAAGGGCGAGATCGTCATCGTCGCCGGGCCGCCCGAACCGTCGCCCCCGGCGAGCGAGGCGGAGATCGACAAACAGCTGACCACGGCGCTGCGGACGCATAGCCTGAAGGACGCGGTGGCGCTGGTCGCCACGACGACCGACCTGCCGCGCCGGGTGATCTATGCCCGCGCCCTGGCGCTCGCCCCCGCCTCCGTGTCTCGATGACCGGACGCCCCCGCCCGATCACCCCGCGACGCAGCCGCCAAGCCGCGGAGATCTGGGGCCGCTGGGCCGAGCGGCTTTGCGTCTGGCACTTGCGCCTGAGCGGCTGGCGCATCCTCGCCCGAGGCTATCGGGTACCGGTCGGCGAGATCGATATCATCGCCCGGCGCCGTGGCGTGCTGGCGCTGATCGAGGTCAAGGCGCGGCCGGGCTGGGGTACCGCCGCCGAGGCGATCACCCCGCGACAGCAGCGGCGGATCGGCCGGGCGGCCCAACTATTCCTGGTCCAGCACCCACGCCACGCCGGCCTCGATCTGCGTTTCGACGCCATGCTGGTGGTGCCATGGCGCCTGCCCCGGCATCTGCGGCAGGTCTGGCTGCCGCCGGAGTAGTCACCAAACGGACATGACGCCAAATTGGCATAGCGTAGGCCGCGCACTCGTTGTATCGCAGATGAGGTAATCTCATCCGCCCCTGTCGGCCCCGCCGGTATCCCAACAGCCGTTTCCGCAAAGAGTGTCAGCCCGCACCATGCCCGATCCGATCTCGCCGCCCCGTGTTCCGCCTTCGCCGATGCCGGTGCACCGCTGGACGGTACTGGGCTGCATGATAGTCGCGCTGTCCGGCTGCCTCCCGCTGGCGATCGGCGGCGGCGTCGCGGCCGGCGGCTATGCCGCGGGGCAGGAGCGCGGCCTTAGCGGTACGGCCAGCGACAGCGCCATCCGCTTGCGCATCAACGATCTATGGACCCAGGCCAACCTGGATATCCTGGCCACCGTCGATCTCACCATCTTCGAAGGACGGGTGCTGTTGACCGGGGCGGTGCCGAACCCGGATCTGCGCGCGCAGGCGGTCAAGCTCACCTGGCAGGCGGACGGCGTCAAAGAAGTCATCGACGAAATCCAGGTCGCCCAGAAATCGACCTTCTCGGAAGCGGCGAACGACAATTGGATCCAGACCCGGTTGCGCTCGCAGCTGGTGTTGGACACCGACATCCGATCGTTGAATTATACCCTGGAGACGGTTAAAGGGACCGTCTACGTCCTGGGTGTGGCGCGCAGCCAGAAGGAGGCGGACGCGGTGCTGAACTATGCCCGGAACACGCCGAATGTGCGCCGCGTGGTCAATTACATCCGCATCCGCAGCGGCGAGCCGGGCGGCCCACCGGCCAGTGACCCGCAGCCCGTCGTAACGCCGGCCCAAAATAGTCCCGCCCAAAATAGTCCGGCCGCCGCCGCCGTGCCGCCGCCCTCGACCGGCTATGCCACGCCCGGCGGACCGTCCGGTCAGGCACCGATCCAGGTGGTACCGCTCAAATGACCGCGCCCGACGCGGCGCCAGAAGCGGCGGCGTCATTGCTGGCCCGGCTGAGCGGCAACACCGACGAACTGCCGGTCGCCGACGCGGCCCTGGCCTTCGCCGCCTTGGCCCGGCCGGGGCTGGATGTGGTACCCTATCGCGCGATCCTCGCCGATTTGGCCGGGCAGGTCGCGGCCGTGGCCCCGGATGACGCGGATCTGGAAGCGGCGAACAACGCGCTCCGGGTCGTGCTGACCGAACGGGCGGGGTTCACCGGCGATACCGAGACCTATGACGATTTGGACAATGCCGATCTGGCGCGGGTCATCGACCGCCGCCGCGGCCTGCCCGTCACCTTGGGCATCCTCTGGATGGCGACCGCCCGCGCCCAGGGCTGGCGGATGGTCGGGCTGGCCTTTCCCGGCCATTTCCTGGTCCGGCTGGAGGTCGCGGGCGAGCGGGTCATCGTCGATCCCTTCGCCGGTGGCCTGGTCTGCGACGCCGCCCGGCTGCGCCTGTTGCTGAAGGCGATGACCGGCGAGGCGGGCAAGCTCGGCGCCGAGCATTACGCCGCGGTCAGCGACCGGGATGTGCTGCTGCGGCTGCAGAACAACATCAGATTGCGGCTGACGCAGAGTGGCGAGCTGCCCCGCGCGCTGGGCGTGGTCGAAAGCATGCTGCTGCTCGCCGGCGACGAGGCCGGGCTGTGGCGGGAGGCGGCACTGCTGAACGCCACCCTGGAGCGGCTGGGCCAGGCGGTCGCCTGCCTGGAGACCGGCCTCACGCGGACCACCGATCCGCTTGAGCGTCGGCGCATCATGACGCTGCTGGAGCAAATGCGCGGGCGGTTGAACTAGTCGCGAAACGGCACCGCCCGGCTATATAATGCGGCAACCACACCCCGTTGAGGGCCCCCCTTAAGGAAGACCGCCATGAGCCTCGCCGTCGCCATCCAGATGGATCCGATCGAGACCATCAACATCGATGCCGATTCGACCTTCGTCCTGGCGCTGGAGGCGCAGGCGCGCGGCCATGCGCTGTTCCACTACCAGCCCCATGAGTTGTGGCTGAAGGGTGGCCGTCTCTATGCCCGCGTCCGCCCGCTGGAGGTGTGGCGCGAGCATGGCCGCCACCATCGTTTCGGCGACTCCCAGGTCATGGATCTGGCGACGCTGGATGTCATCCTGATGCGGCAGGACCCGCCCTTCGACATGGCCTATATCACCGCGACCCACCTGTTGGAGCATATCCATCCGCGCACCCTGGTGGTGAACGACCCGATCAGCGTGCGCAACGCGCCGGAAAAGCTGCTGGTCACGCATTTCCACGAGCTGATGCCGCCGACGCTGATCGCCTCGGACCGCGCCGAGATCGCGGCGTTCCGGGCCGAGCACAAGGACATCATCGTAAAGCCGCTGTTCGGCAATGGCGGCGCCGGCGTGTTCCGGCTGAAGCCCGATGACGAAAACCTGACCGCGCTGCTGGAGGTGTTCAGCGGGATCAGCCGCGAGCCGGTGATGGTCCAGCGCTATGTGCCCGCCGTGCGCGAGGGCGATAAGCGGATCATCCTGATCGACGGCCAGCCGGCCGGCGCCGTGCTGCGCGTGCCGGCGGCGGGCGAGGCGCGCGCCAATCTGCATGTCGGCGGGCGGGCGGTGAAAGCCGAGCTAACCCCGCGCGATCGGGAGATCTGCGCCGCGATCGGCCCGGCCTTGAAGCGCCAGGGCCTGCTGTTCGTCGGCATCGACGTGATCGGCGACTACCTGACCGAGATCAACGTGACCTCGCCGACCGGGCTGCAGGAAATCGACCGGTTCGACGATGCGAAGCTGGAAGCCCAGATCTGGGACGCGATCGAGGCACGCTACGCCGAAACCGCCGATCGCCGGCCGAGCTAAAAGAAGCCCGCTTAAGTCGCCCGCAAGTATATGGGCAGGACCGATCAACCGAACAGATAACCGACGAGCAGCGACTTCGCCTGGTCGAGCACGGCCCGCCGCTGCTCGGCCGTCGGCTGTTCGAAGGCGAAGGCGAGTAGCCGGTCGCCCGTTTCGGTGGCGATCCGTAGGCGCAGGTCGATCTCCGGCGAGGGGGTGATGCCAAGCCCCTCGGTCATGAACCACTTGACCAAAGCGGCACCTCCCGCGTTGGGTCCCGAATGTGCTTCATGGGTGGGACGGCTTACATAGCGCCCGCCGCCCGGCGCGCCATAGGCGACGGTCCGAAAATCAGGATGCCGGTCGAGATAGGCGACGAAGGCATCGAGCACGGCGTTCAGAAACGAGGCTCCGTCCGTCGGCGGCGCTCCGATCAGCATTTCGACCAGCTCTTCCTGGAAGGTCTCGATATGCCGGACCGCGATCGCATCGACGATCGCCTGCTTATCGGGGAAAAAGCGATAGAGCGCACCGACCGACACGCTCGCCTCGGCCGCGATCAGCGCCGTCGTCATCTCCTCGATCGGAACGCCCCGACCAAGCAGCCTCGAAGCGCCGCCAAGGATGCGCTGAACCGTCTCCTGGCTACGCCCCTGGACAGGGCTGCGCCGGACGCGCGCTGGAGGTGCTCCGCCGGCTTCCGGTGATGTCGCGGTGTCGTTTTGGTCGGTCGAGACGGTCATGGTGCTCGATGTACCGCCGAAGCGGCGAGCGTGCAATTGACACGACGGCGCGACGCCTTCATAAAAGCGAATAAGACGTCGTGTTCTATTTCTTCCGGGAGGAGGTTTCCATGTCGGTCCCGCTCAAGCAAGTGATGCGCATCGGTGCCTATGTCCTCAAGCAGCATCTCGCCGGCAAGCGTCGCTATCCCCTTGTGCTGATGCTCGAGCCGCTGTTTCGGTGCAATCTGGCCTGCGCCGGTTGCGGGAAGATCGATTACCCGGACGAAATTCTGAATCGGCGTCTCTCCGTCGAGGAGTGCCTGCAAGCGGTCGACGAATGCGGGGTGCCGGTTGTCGCCATCGCGGGCGGCGAGCCCTTGCTTCACAAGGAATTGCCGGAGATCGTCAACGCGATCATTGCGCGCAAGAAGTTCGTCTATCTCTGCACCAATGCGCTTCTGCTCGAGAAGAAGATGGCGCTGTACACGCCCAGCCCCTATTTCGCTTGGGACGTCCATCTGGACGGCGACCAGGCGATGCACGACCATTCGGTTTGCCAGGACGGCGTCTATGACCGGGCGGTCGCAGCCATACGCCGCGCCAAGGAGGCCGGCTTTCGGGTCTGCATCAACACGACCCTCTTCGATGGTGCCGTTCCCGAGCGGGTCGCGGCGTTCTTCGACGACGTCAGGGCGATGAAGGTGGACGGCATCATGGTGTCGCCGGGCTATGCCTATGAACGCGCGCCCGACCAGCAGCATTTCCTCAACCGATCGAAGACGAAGACGCTGTTTCGCGACATCTTCCGACTTGGCAAGACAAGGGGCTGGCAGTTCAACCAATCGTCCCTGTTCCTGGACTTCCTCGCCGGCAACCAATCCTACCTATGCACGCCGTGGGGCAAGCCGACGCGCAACGTCTTCGGGTGGCAGCGGCCTTGCTATCTGCTCGGAGAGGGCTATGCCGCGACCTATCGGGAGCTGATGGAAACGACGGATTGGGACAAATACGGCACCGGCAATTATGAAAAATGCGCCAATTGCATGGTCCATAGCGGGTATGAGGCGACCGCCGTCATCGATGCCGTGCGCCATCCCTTGAAGACGGCCTTTACCGCTTTGCGCGGCCCCCGGACGGAGGGTCCGATGGCGCCCGACATCCCACTCGAAAACCAGCGCCCGGCGGAATACGTCTTCACCAAGAATGTCGCGAAGGCGATCGAAACCGTGTAACCGGCCCTCAAGCCCGCCGATCAGTCGCCGGCCGTGGCACCGGCGCCGGGCAGGCTGCTGATTTGCGGTATGGGCGGCTGGTCGCGGGTGGCGGCCTCGATACCGGGGCGCAGCAGGCCGCTCAGGATCGTCGATCGGTCGGTCAGCACCTCGACCGTCGCCGTCATGCCGGGCGTGACCAGCGGCGCCGCCGTCAGCCGCGCCCGGACCGGAACGCCGCTCCCGTCCTCGGGGCCGACCTGCTCCACCGTTGCCGGCAGGATGCCGGCCGCCGCGGCTTGGGGCGAGGTGATCCGCACCCGCGCCGCCTGTCCGGGCTTGATGCCGGCCGCTTCGTCCGGCGCCATCCGCGTCTCGATCACCAGCTCGTCGGGCGGCGGCACGATCTCCATGAGCGGCGCCCCCGCGGCGACGGCCGATGGCGGCACCGACCCAACCCCCGATCCGACTCCCGAGCCACCGGGCCACAACCGCCGGACCACGCCACGGATCGGCGCGCGGATCTCCAATGGTGGGGTACGGTCGCGCTCGGCGGCGATCAGCGCTTCCACATCGGCGAGTTCGACCCGGCGGCGGTCGAGCTCCACCAACGCGCGCTGGCGGCTGGCCCGCCGGATTTCGACAATGCGGGCCGCCGCCGCGGCCATCGCACCCTCGACGGCGGCGGAGCGGGCGGCGACTTCATCGACCGCCATGCCGACATCGCTGGTCGCTCGCGCCAGATCCAACGGGCGGAGCGGGCGATCGCCCGCCAGACTCTGATTGAGCAAAGCGAGACGCTTTTCCACCGCATGGCCCTGATCGCGGATGCCGGTTAGGGCGAGACGCTGGCGTGTCAGATCGCCTTGCAAATCGGCGATGAGACGCTGCTGCGCGTCGGTCTGAGCGGCCAGCCGGGCGGTTTCCCGCTCGACCAGGGTCGGCCGCTCGGCGGCGAGATCGACCGGAAATATCGGCGCGTCGCCCGAGACGCTCGCCTGCAGCCGGACGATCGTCGCCACGAGCTGGAACCGCCGTTCGAGCCGTCCGGGATCGACACTGGGCAGCGTGCCGGAGCGCAGCCGGACCAGGAGATCGCCGGGATTGACGATGGTGCCTTCGCGTACCAAGGTCGCCGTGGCGCGTCCCGCCTCCGGGCTTACGACACGCTGGGTCGCGACCGGCGGCAGCACGGCACCCGCCGCCGTTGGTGGCGGCAGGGCCGGCGCCACGGCCATCCAGCCGATGCCTAGGACCAAGACCCCGGCGACGCCGTAGAGCAAACCGGAGAACAGACGGGGCGGCCGGGTCGCCTCGCCCCCGGTCATCAGCCGCCTACCATCGGTTGACTGCCATCAGTTCGCTGCCATCGCCAGCGGCCAACCGACCCGGCTGCGCGGCCCATCGGCGACGATCCGGCCGGCTTCGAGCACGATCACCCGGTCGACCAGAGGCAGCAGCGCCGGGCGGCTGCCCAAAAGAATCAGCGAGCGGTCGCCGAGCATCGCCGCCAGCCGCCGGCGCAAGCGGTATTGCGCCACCTCGTCGAGCGCGCCGGCCGGATCGTCGAGCACCAGCACCGCGCTGGGACGCAGCAGCGCGCGGGCCAGCACGACGGCGCGACGCTGGCTGTCGGACAGCCGCTCGCCGCGCTCGCCCACCATGCGGTCATAACCCTGGCGATGATCGCCGAGGAAATCATCGAGGCCGGCGAGCCGCGCCGCCCGGCTCAGCCGGCCGGCATCGGCGGTCGGATCGGCGAACAGGATGTTGTCGCGGACGGTGCCCTGGAACAGGAACCCGTCCTGCGGCGCATAGGCGACGGCGCGGCTGAGATCATCGGGATCGAGCCGCGCCCGATCCACTCCGTCGACCAGGACACGGCCGGATTGGGGCTGCTGCGACCCGACCAGCAACCGGGCCAGCGTGGTCTTGCCGCTGCCGGCCGGGCCGAGGATCGCGACCCGCTCGCCGGGCTCGATCGTCAACGAGATGTCGCGCAGTACCAGCTCCGTCTCGCCGGGATAGGCGACCGACACGCCCTCCAGGATGATCCCACCGGCGATCTCGGCACGGCGGAAGCCTGCCGGGTTCGGCCGCGGCTGCTCGGTAAGGCACTGGGTCGGTAGTTCCGGGGGCTGCTGCAGGATGCTGTCCAGTCTGCGCAGCGCCGCGCGGGCCTGTTGGACCCGGCCGAGCGTCGCCGCCGCCGCGTGGAGCGGGGCCATGATCCGGCGGGTCAGGATGACGACCGCGACCAGCGCGCCGATCGTCAGCCGGCCGTCGGCAACCCGATAGGCGCCCAGCACCAGCACGCCGATGGCGGCGAGATCGCCCGCCAGACCGGCCCCGTTGGTGGCGAGCGCCACGACGCTGCGCAGCATCGCCGCCGAGCGGGCATTGCGCGTCGCCAGCGCCTCCCACTGGCGCCGCACCGCCGCCTCGGCCCCGAAGCCGCGAATCGTCTCCAGCCCGGCGATCGCCTCGGTGAGCAGGCCCTGGCTCAGCATCGCCGTGCGATGACGGCGCTCGATCAGCCGGCGGATCGGCTTGCGCGCCAGCAGGCCGAGCACCAGGCCGAGCGGCAGCAGTATCGCCGGCGCCGCGACGACCGGCCCGGCGACCAGGCCGATCACTACCAGGAAGACGACGGCGAAGGGTAGGTCGACCAGCGTGCCCAGGGTGGCCGAGGCGGCGAGATCGCGCACCGTATCGAGCTCGCGCAGCTCCGCCGCCAGCACGGCGCTCGACGCGGGATGCCGGCCGCGCCGCATGCCCAGGACCCGCTCGACCAGCCGCCGGGCGATGCTGAGATCCAGCCGCTGGCACGCATGATCGATGAACCAGCCGCGCAGGCAGCGGTTGAAGAAATCCAGCAGCACGGCGAGCACGGCGCCGATCGCCAGCAGCCGCAGCGACGGGCCGAACGCCTTGGTCCCAACGCTGGGCAGGATCCGGTCATAGACGTTCATCGCCAGCAGAGGGATCGCCAGAGCCAGCACATTGGTGATCAGCGTGGCGAGGCCGACCCGCGCATAGATCGGCCAGAGCCGGCGGACCGTACCCCGGAACCAGGACGCGGGGGGCTGAGGAGCCGGTCGCGCGATGGGAGGCGCCACGGGGGCAGGAGCGGGGGCTTGGTCGGCCGGCGGCTGCGCCGCGGAGCGACGCAATGGGCGGAAGGAGGCGAGACCGTCAGGCATCGGTGAACCCGCGCCGAAGGGTCGCCGAGAGGACCAAGGGGGCGCTCCCCGAAGATCGGGCCGGCAAGGCGCAAAATGCTACATCTAGGAGGATCATGCGCGGCTGAACACCATCTATAGGTGCATCAAGGTACAAAACCGCGTCCTCGCACGCAATCGATTTCTGCATCGGAGACATGCGCGTGAGGGTGAAATCGCCTACCGGGGCGAGCACAGTCAGGGCGGTTCCTCACCCGTGCAGTCCGGCAACAACTCCGGCGCCGCGGCTTGGAAGGCAGGGTGATCGCGGCACGCGTCATCGATCTCCCGGAGCGTGGGGTAGGCCGTCAAATCGCAGCCGAACCGTCGGCAATTATAGAGTTGCGGCACCAGATGGAGATCGGCGAGCGTCGGCAGCGGCCCCCGCCGATCGATCCACGATACTCGCCACGTCACCAGCCGGCCCATCACCACACCACGAGGGTTCCTGGTCTCGCCGCTGCGCCGCGCGCCACCCTGTGGACAACCTATCGAATCGCGATTATCATTTCCCCGTCCCACAATCTGAAATTGAGTCGGAGAAACATGTCCCGTCGCCTCACGCTCCTTATCGCCCCGGCCATTATCGCCCTGACCGCCATCGCGCTTCTGACGGCGGCCTCGCGAAGGGTCGAGGCGGCCGATCAGCGGGTGGAACGGGGACGGTATCTCGTCACGATCGGCGGCTGCGTGGATTGCCACACCCCGGGATACTTCCTGGGCAAGCCGGATATGGCGCGCTTCCTCGGCGGGTCGGAGGTCGGCTTCGAGATCCCCGGTCTCGGCGTCTTCTATGGGCCGAATCTGACGCCGGATAAGGAAACCGGGCTGGGCAACTGGACGACCGCGCAGATCGGGACGGCCCTGCAAAAGGGCGTGCGGCCCGATGGCAGGGAGCTCTCGCCGAACATGCCCTGGCGCGCGCTGGCCCATCTGACGGAGCCGGATGTGCTGGCGATCGTCGCCTTTCTCCGGTCCCTGCCACCGGTCAAGAACCAGGTTCCCGGACCTTTCGGACCGGGCGAAACGCCGACTTCCTTCGTGATGAAGATCGTTCCACCCGAGAACGCGGCGGCCAAATAACGCCGACCGGGTTTCGGGGGAGAGGTCGCCCATACGCGGCTATGCTCCCCGGTTAGCGTGGATAAGGGTCGCATGGCGATACTGAGGCCGCCATTCCACGGTCGGGAGGCGGGGACGATTTCACTCCCGTCATCGGGTGCGACACCGCATCGACGGTCCCTCTCTATCCACAGTCCCAGCCCTCCCCTACACTCCCGCATAGGTTTAGTGGGGGTGGTGGATGGTCGCGCGGATCCATACGGTCGCGTTTCAGGGGATCGAGGTGCTGCCGATCGAGG
>Ga0179596_10000406_pt1 | contig 12838 bp, 9 predicted proteins | sample CZODoug1_1_08_16_FD_155494 | JGI IMG/M metagenome (GOLD analysis project Ga0179596, IMG submission 155494) | Vadose zone soil fungal communities from Angelo Coast Range Reserve, California, USA - CZODoug1_1_08_16fungal (Illumina Assembly) | ecosystem: Environmental > Terrestrial > Soil > Vadose...
CTCTTCGGCGAGCTCCTTCAATGGGTCGCGGTGGAAGGGGGTAGCGGCGACGATGTTGAAGGGATCGGCCTTGGAGTCGAACATGGCGAAGCCGTCGTGGTGCTTGGCGGTGATGACGATGTATTTCATGCCGGCGGCTTTGGCGAGGGCGACGATGTCGTGAGCGGAGAAGCCGGTGGGGTTGAATTTTGGCGCGAGAGCTTTGTAGTCGGCGACGGGGATGGAGGCGCGATTCATGATCCACTCGCCGATGCCGGGGACCTGCTTGCCGTCCCAGGTGCCGGCGGGGATGGAGTAGAGGCCCCAGTGGATGAACATGCCGAAGCGGGCCTCGCGGAACCAGGCCATGCGGGCGTCCTTCTGGGCGGGTGTTTCGGTGTCCTGGATGGCGGGGATGGGGTGGCTGGTGGGGGTGGTGTCGGGCTTGGAACCGGCGAGCTGGGCGTTCGCTGAAATTGCGGCGAAGGTGGTGGCGGTGAGGAGGGCTAGGGATGCGATGTGGAGGCGGGCTAGTTTCACGGATGGTCCTTTGGGTGATGTCGTGGTGGCTGATGTCTTAGCGAGAGAATTGTATGTGAAAAGATGCGTTCGTAAATGAAAGTCTATTTTGTGCCGGATTTGGAGTGAGTGGCGCTCGATAAGAGAGCATACCCCAGAGGCTGAAGTCCCGGTTTCGTGGAGGGGGTTGGTGGTGGGTATTCGGGTCCGGTAGGATGGGCGTGTTTGTCGATATTGGGAGGTGGGTATGACGCTTCGTTTTCTGGTTATGTTGAGTGTGCTTTGCGGGACGGCTTTTGCGCAGGAGAGCTGGACGGTGAAGCCCGAGTGGGTGCGGGCGCATGAGGAGTTTCTGGCGAGCGATGCAATGGCCGGACGGGGGAGCGCGACGAAGCTCGAAGAGATTACGGCGAACTATGTGGCGAGTGAGTTCATCGCATATGGGCTGAAGCCTGCACCGGGGATGACGGGGTATCTGCAGAGCGCGGACGTGGAGCAATACACGATGCCGAATGGGCGGCAGAGGGTGCGGGTTGCGGAGCAGCAGGGGAAGCCGGGAGCGATCAAGACGTTCAACGCGATCGGGTATCTGGAGGGGACGGACTCGTCGAGCGGGACGATTCTGCTGACGGCGCATCTGGATCATCTGGGAACGCGAGATAAGGGCAAGGACGACGGAATCTACAACGGGGCGAACGACGATGCGGCGGGGACGACGGCGGTGCTGGAACTGGCGCATGCGCTGGCGGCAGGGCCTCGTTTGAAGCGGAGTGTTTTGTTTGTCTGCTACGGAGCCGAGGAGCTGGGTGGACTGGGATCGACTTACTTTGGGGCGCATCCTCCGGTGGCTCTGGCGAGTATCGTGGCGAATCTGGAGTTCGAGATGATTGGGAATCAGGACCCGAAGATGCCGAAGGGCGTGCTGTTGCTGACGGGGTGGGAGAGATCGAACCTGGGGCCTACGCTGAAGGAGCATGGGGCTCTGCTGGGGCCTGATCCTTATCCGGAGCAGCATTTTTTTCAGCGGTCGGATAACTACATGCTCGCGCTGAAGGGTGTGGTGGCGCATACGGCGGCGGGATGGGGGACGCCTCCGACGTATCATCAGCCTAACGACGATCTGGCGCATCTGGATCTTCCGTTTATGACAGCGGCGATTCAGTCGCTGGTGGAGCCGATGCGGTGGTTGGCTTCGACGGACTTCAAGCCGAGCTGGAATAAGGGCGGGCAGCCGACGCCAGGGGCGCGGTAAGCGAATAGGATGGGCCATTGAGCGAAATTACGGTGCACTACGAGGGGTCTTTGCGATGCAGCGTTGAGCATGAGGAATCGGGAGTTGTTGTCGTAACGAACGCCCCAAAAGACAACCATGGCAATGGTGCGAGCTTTTCTCCGAGTGAACTTCTTTCCGTTTCACTTGGGAGCTGCATTCTGAGCATTATGGGGATCATGGCTCGCTCGATGGAGATCGATATTACCGGCGCTACTGCGAAGGTGGAGAAAGAGATGGCGAACTCGCCAAGAAGGATCGCCCGGATCTCCGTTCGTGTGCATGTCCCAGGAGCTTTGGACGAAGGACAGAGGCGGAGGTTGGAGGCAGCGGCTCATGCGTGTCCGGTACACAATATCCTGAGTGTCGATGCGCCCATCTCCTTCACTTGGGGTGGTTCGTGAGGCTTTCGATCAGGATGACAGTTTCCTGGCGGGATTGAAGAAGAGCAAAGACAGAAGCAGATTCCCTTCGGGAATGACAACCAAAGAAGCAACTGCAAGAGCAAGAACAACGGCAGAATGTTGGAGAGTGTGATGGCGGAGATGGCGGCGGTTCAGTTTGCTAAGGGCAATGGGGAGCGGTTTGTTTCGGAGTTGTTGGATCTGTTGCGGATTCCTTCGATCTCGACCGATCCGGAGCGGGTGGGGGATGTGCGGCGGGCGGCGGAGTTTTGCGCCGGTGAGCTGACGCGGATTGGGATGGAGGACGTCCGGCTGATCGAGACTTCTACCGCTGAACGGAAGGGGCATCCGCTGGTGTATGCGGAGTGGCTTCATACTGCGGGGAAGCCGACCGTTCTGATGTATGGGCACTATGATGTGCAGCCCGCGGAGCCGCTGGATGAGTGGAAGTCTCCTCCGTTCGAGCCGGAGATTCGGGATGGGAATGTGTATGCTCGGGGGGCGGTCGACGACAAAGGCCAGATGTGGATGCATGTGAAGGCGCTTGAGTCGTTGTTTTCAGCCGGTGCGCTGCCTGTGAACGTTAGGGTGATTCTGGAGGGTGAGGAAGAGGTTGGGGGCGAGGGGATTGCTGCCTTCGTGCGGGAGCATGGGGACGAGCTGAAGGCGGATGTGGCGCTGGTGTCGGATACGGAGATGTTTGCTCCGGAGCTGCCTACGCTTTGCGTAGGGCTGCGGGGGATGATCTATACGGAGGTTGAGGCGCGGGGGGCGCGGACGGATCTGCACTCGGGGATGTATGGCGGGGCGGCTCCGAACCCGTTTGTGGCGCTGGCGCAGGTGATTGCGAAGCTGAAGGATGAGGATGGGAAGATCCTGATTCCGGGGTTCTATGACAAGGTGCAGAAGCCGACGGCGGATGAGTTCAAGGCATGGGCTGCGTTGCCGTTCGATGAGGAGCACTATCGGGAGACGGAGGTTGGGTCGACCGAGCTGACGGGCGAGCCGGGGTTGAGTGTGATGGAGAGGACGTGGGCTCGGCCTACGCTCGATGTGCATGGGATGCCGGGTGGGTTTATCGGGGCGGGAGCGAAGACGGTGATTCCGGCGAAGGCTCTGGCGAAGGTGAGCCTGCGGCTGGTGCCGGATATGACTCCGGCGGAGAGCTTTGCGCAGTACAAGAGCTATGTGGAGTCGATCTGTCCGAAGGGGATTCAGCTTGAGGTGCGGCTGATTCACTCGGGGGATCCGATTGTGGTTTCTACCGACAATGTTTATGTGAAGGCGGCCACTGAGGCGATGCACTCCGTGTTCGGCAAGGAGACGGTGTTTGTAAGGGGCGGCGGGTCGATCCCGATTGTGGGGGATTTTGTGCGCGAGCTGAAGATTCCTACGGTGATGATGGGGTTTGGGTTGCCGGACGACAATCTGCATGCTCCGAATGAGAAGTTCCACCTGGCGAACTTTCACCGGGGGATCGAGTCGATTGTGCTGTGGCTGGCGGCGCTGGGGGCTTAGGTGGAGGCGGCTGGGTTTCTGCTGGCGGGAGGGCGGAGCTCGCGGATGGGCCAGGATAAGGCTCTGATGGAGCTGGGCGGGGTAACACTGGCGGAGATTGGTTTGGGGAAGCTGTGTGCGGTGTGCGCGGACGTCGCGATTGCGGGTGGGGGGAGCGAGCTGGAGCGGTTTGGACGGGTGATTCCGGATGGGACAATTCCGGATGGGACGGTAGGGTGCGGGCCGTTGGGAGGGATCGTCGCCGCGCTTGAGCAAAGTTTTTTTGAGTGGAATGTGTTTTTGGCGGTGGATGTGCCGCTTCTACCAGTAGAGGTTTTGCGGGCTCTGCTGAGAACCGCGGAGGAGGCCGATGTGGCGGTGATGGCGGAGGCGGGTGGGCAAGTGCATCCGCTATGCGGGGTGTATGCGCGGCGAGCTCTACCGGTGTTGCGGGAGGAGCTGGCGACGGGGCGGTACAAGGTGCGGAGCGCGATGGAGGCGGCGGGGCGGGTCTCCTATGTGCGGTTTGAGGTGGAGGAGTGGTTCCGTAATGTGAACACTCCTGAGGAATTTCGCGGAGTGGTTGGGCTTGTGGGAGAGGGTTTCTCTTTTTGAATCATTCAGTTGCAGAAGTATGAGCAACTTTGGATGGGCTGGCGGGTTTTTGACGAGGAATGAATAGGACGACGGCATGCCGTGCGAGATAATGACGGCAGAGGAGTGCGATGGCGATTCCGGATGAACAGAAGGTAGCCGATAGCGCGGCGGAACAGCAGGCGACGGATGAGAATACTCCGTTGGCGGCTGATGTTTCGGCGGATGTGGCTCCGGCGGTGGAAGAGTTTATGGCCGAGGCGGCGCAACAGAACGCCGAGGCCAAGGAGGCCGTCCAGGAGGTGGGCGAGGCTCCGGGACCGTATATCTCGTTCGACCATGTGTGCAAGTCGTTTGGGGATTTTGTGGTGTTGAACGATGTCAGCTTTTTTGTGAACGCCGGGGAGACGCTCTGCATTCTGGGTCGAAGCGGGGTGGGGAAGTCGGTGTCGCTGCAGATGCTGATGGGGTTTCTGAAGCCGGACAAGGGCGAGGTGCTGGTTGCGGGTGAGGATATTACGGGCTTCAACGAGAAGCAGTTGCAGGCGATCCGGCGGAAGGTGACGATGGTGTTCCAGAATGGGGCGCTGTTCGACTCGATTACAGTGGGCGAGAATGTGGCGTTTCCGCTGCGGGAGCGGGGGGATCTGGCGGAGGACCAGATCTTCCAGGTGGTGAAGGGGCTGCTGGAGATGGTGGGGGTGGCGGGGATGGAGCATCTGCTGCCGTCGGATCTTTCGACGGGGATGAAGCGGTCGGTGGCGATTGCGCGGGCGCTGGCCTCACAGCCGGAGGCGGTGCTGTACGACGAGCCGACGACGATGGTGGATCCGCTGATGGCGCAATTGCTCGGCGACCTCATCAAACGTTTGAAGCAGCAGTTGCATCTTACAAGTATCGTCGTGACGCATGACATGCGGTTCGCCAAAAAGCTTGCGGATAGAGTGGTGTTTCTGCATGAGGGGAAGGCGCGGTTTTTTGGAACGATGGAGGAGATGGAGCAGAGTGACGACCTGATTCTTCGGGAGTTTCTGGCTCTGGATAGTCTGATTTTGCCCGATCAGGGAGGCTCACTCGCACAGGGCACAAGTATTTCAACGGTTTTCGAGACGAGGTTGTAAGCATTTACGGATGAACCATTTGCATTTTGTGGTTTAGGTTGACCAAGCCGCTTCAGGACAGTATCTTGAAGGGTAAGCAAACCCAACATCGATGGCGTGGACCGGAATGCGGCGACCATCTGGCTGTTTGTGTAAACCGGGGATTTTCCCCTTTCTCTCGCAGTAGTACGTCTGGTGTTCTCCGGATGCAAGTTTGGTTTGCACTGGTGGCGCGCCTCAGATGGAATGGCTGTACGGATTGCGGGATCACTTTTCGAGATTTTTTGAGGCCTGATCAGCACGATGGCGACACCAGACTACCTTCAGCAGGTGATCATATCGGGGAGACGCCGTAACAGCGTGGGCGGGGTGGCTCACGTCAGTCTATTTCAGCGTCCTTCAGTGACGAGCCTTGTGTGGGCGACCTTGGATCTCTTGACGGCGATCGTGGCGGGAGCCCTTGCGGTTCGCTTTCGTGGGATTGCAACGATGCAGGTGAGATCAGGGTCTGTGCTGCCGCATCTTGGGGTCTCGTCGCTTCCGTTAGTGGCTCTTTACATGGGTTGGTTCTCCTTTTGCCTAGTCTTCTTTGCGCGTTCGTATGGTCTGTATGGGCCGATTCATGCGCGGAGTGGATTGCATGAGCAGAGGATGACGGTGCAGGCGACGCTGACGGCCGGTCTGCTGCTGTGTGGGGCGCTGTATCTAGGGCGCGGCGAGGTGGTCTCGCGCATGGTGGTGGTGTTGACTGTGATGTTTACGGCAATTCTGATGTGTGTGCGCAGGGCTGTGTGGCGGCATGTGGTGTACAGCCGCTATCGCGAAGGGTTGGAGACGCGGAATGTGTTGATCATTGGTGCGGGCCGGGTGGCGCATGCACTGAGGAACCACCTGGAATCGCTGCGACACCTGGGCTTCCGGTTCAAGGGATTTGTGGCACTGACCGAGCGTGAGGCGGAGTCGGGTGATGCGGATGTGATTGGCGATGTAAGGAACTGCCTGCCGCTGGCGCGTTCGCTCTTCGTCGACGAGATCTTCTTCTCGGTTCCGGCGGAGAAGAAGCTGGTGATTGCGCTGGTCGAAGAGGCGCGGTCGGCTGGAATCGATGTACGGGTGGTGCCGGATCTGTACGACGGTCTGGCGTGGAATGCTCCAGTTGAGTACATCGGCCAGTTTCCGACGATTCCGCTGCATCGCAGGGATTTTCAGATTGGCGCGTTCCTGCTGAAGCGTGTGCTGGATATTACGGTGTCGACGCTTGGACTGCTGGCGATCTCACCGCTGTTGCTGGTGATTGGGGCTGCGGTGTACTTCTCATCGGGCGCGCCGATCTTCTATCGGGCGCAACGGATTGGGCGCAAGGGCAGGACGTTTTCTTGCTTCAAGTTCCGTACGATGGTGGCGAACGCGGACAAACTACGCGAAGACTTAGCGCATATGAACGAGCGCGAGGGCGTGCTGTTCAAGATTGCGAAGGATCCGCGCGTGACCAGGGTAGGTGCGGTGTTGCGGAAGTACTCTCTGGATGAACTGCCGCAACTTTACAACGTGCTGCGCGGTGACATGAGCCTGGTGGGACCACGGCCTCCGATGGCGGCCGAGGTGGAGCAGTACGATCTGGCGCATCTGCGCCGTCTGGATGTGCTGCCGGGGATTACGGGATTGTGGCAGGTAGAGGCGCGGCAGGATCCGTCGTTCGACAGCTATATCTCGCTCGATACGGCGTATGTCGAGAACTGGAGCCTTTGGCTGGATCTGAAGATCCTGGCGCGGACGGTGGGTGTGGTGTTCAGCGGGACGGGGTCCTAAACCTCGCGATAGACTGGTTCTGTGAAGATAGCGCTGGGACAGATCAATCCTACGGTTGGAGACTTCGCGGGCAATACGCGGAAGATACTTGAGGGTGCGAAACGGGCGGCGGAGCTGGGGGCTCAGCTGGTGGTGTTTCCGGAGCTGGCGGTGTGTGGGTATCCGCCGGCGGACCTGTTGGAGAAGGCGGACTTTCTGGCTCGGGCGGAGCAAGCCGTGGGTGAGATTGCGGCCTGGACTGCTGAGAATGCGCGGCCGGCGATTCTGTGTGGGACGGTGATGCCTGCGGTGCGTCCGGGTGGGAAGCATGTGCGGAATGTGGCGGTGCTGCTGGATCGGGGGCGGGTGGAGTTTGTGCAGCAGAAGATGCTTCTACCGTTCTACGACGTGTTCGATGAACAGAGGTACTTTGAGGCGGCTGAGGGGCAGTCGCTGGTGACGGTGCGGGGGCAGACGATCGCCGTGACGATCTGTGAAGATGCGTGGAACGACAAGGGGTTCTGGCCGACGAGGCGGTATACGCTGGACCCGGTCGAGGAGCTGATGGGGCGGTGGCCGCTGGGGGTGGCGGATACGCAGAAGATCATGGTGAATCTGTCTGCTTCGCCATACTGGCTGGGCAAAGCGAAGCTGCGGGAGGAGATGCTGGGGCATGTGGCGCGGCGGGACCGGGTGGTCGTCGCGATGGTGAACCAGGTGGGTGGCAATGACAGTCTGGTCTTCGATGGAGCTTCGTTCGCGCTGGATGCGCAGGGCAGGGTGATTGTGCGAGCTGCTTCGTTTGCTGAGGATATGGTCTGCTTCGATACGGAGACGGCTGAGCCGGTGGGTGAGCGGGCGAAGGATGAAGACGATATTGCTGCGACGTGGGATGCGCTGGTGCTGGGAGTGCGGGACTATGTGCGGAAGTGTGGGTTCAAGCGGGTCACGATTGGGCTGAGTGGGGGGATCGACTCGGCGCTGGTGGCGGCGATTGCGGTGGAGGCTCTGGGAGCGGAGAACGTGATGGGCGTGGGGATGCCGAGCGAGTACTCTTCGACGGGGTCGGTGGATGACGCTCGGGCGCTGGCGGAGAACCTGGGTGTGCGGTTCGAGGTGCTGGCGATTCGGGAGATTGTGGAGCAGTTTGGCGAGACGCTGGGGCCGCTGTTTGCGGGGACTCCGTTTGGGCTGGCGGAGGAGAATATGCAGGCGCGGATTCGGGGTGTGCTGCTGATGGCGCTATCGAATAAGTTTGGGTCGCTGGTGCTGACGACGGGCAATAAGAGCGAGATGTCCACGGGGTACTGCACGCTGTATGGGGATATGGTCGGCGGGCTGGCGGTGATCGGCGATGTGATGAAGACGCGGGTGTATAAGCTGAGCCGGTATGCGAATCGGGATGGCGTGGTGATTCCGGTGAGCACGATCGAGAAGGCGCCCTCAGCGGAGTTGCGGCCGGACCAGAAGGATACGGACTCGCTGCCGCCGTATGAGGTGCTGGACCCGATTCTTGAGGCTTACGTTGAGAACTACTGCTCGGCGGAGGAGATTGCCGAAGGGCAGGGTCTTGATGTGGAGTTGGTGCGTCACATACTGAAGATGGTGGAGCGGGCCGAGTACAAGAGGCAGCAGGCCGCGCCGGTGTTGAAGGTGACGAAGAAGTCGTTTGGGAATGGGCGGCGGTTTCCGATTGCGGCCAAGGTTGAGGTATAGAAAAAGCTTTTCAGCAAGGGTTTTAAGGAGATTTCGGTGAAGCGTTTTTTTGCGGGCGTTGTGGTGATGTGCGGATTGGCCGCGGTGGGAATGGGGCAGGCGGCGGATCCGTTTCCTGCTGTGGACCAGAAGTACTTTACGGCGACGACGCCGACGGTCGATACCGTGAATGCGTTCTTGAAGGCGCAGTGGGGGTTCGATCCGGCGCGGGTTTGGAAGGTGATGGCGGTGCAGAAGACGGCGGCTGAGGGTATCAGCAAGGTCACGGTATTTCTGGCCGATACGACGCCGAATGCTAAGGTGCAGTCGTTTTCGTTCTATGCGACTCCGGACGGGAACCATGCCATTGTGGATGGATCGGGTGTGATTCCGTTTGGGGCGAAGCCGTTTGCGGCCACGCGGAAGATGATGCAGGACCGGGCGGATGGTGCGTCCCATGGGGCGGCGGGCAAGGAGCTGCTGCTGGTGGAGTTCGCCGATATGCAGTGTCCGCACTGCAAGACGGCGCAGGACACGATGAAGCAGTTGGCGGTGGACTTTCCGCAGGCGCGGATTATGTACCAGAGCTATCCGTTGACGGCGATTCATCCTTCGGCGTTCCAGGCTGCGGCGTATGGGGTTTGTGTGCAGAAGGCCAAGAACGATGCGTTCTTCGTGTTCGCACAGGATGTGTTCGATCACCAGGAGGCTCTGACGGCTGAGGGGACGGCGGGCGTGTTGAGCGGTGCGGTGACGAAGGCTGGGCTGGATCCGGCGGCGATTGCGGCTTGCTCGACGACGGATGCGACCAAGGCCGCGGTGAATGCCTCCGTGAAGCTGGCGGAGGATGCTCAGATTGAGCAGACTCCTACGCTGGTGGTGAATGGACGGCTGATTACGGTGACCGAGGTTCCGTACGAGACGCTGAAGAAGATGATTGCGTTTCAGGCTGCGGCGGACGGGGTGAAGTAGGCTCTTCGGGTTGCTGAGGGGCCCTCCCCCCTGGGGGTACTTTGGGCGCAAGTTGTTTGGAATCTTGGGCTTATGGCGTGCTGTGTCCGGTAAAATCGTCATGGCAAAGGGGTTACGGCTAAAGTCCTCCAAATAAAAGGGTTATGGGTAAAAGGAAAGGCCTCGGCGGTTGCCGAGGCCTTGTTTTTGCTTCTAGGTTTATTTTACCGGATTGGGCGGAACTGGCCGGAAAGTTTATTTCTTTTGGAATGAGAGAGATAGGTGGTTTGGGGGCTTGACATGCGAATTTGCTGGTGTTTTTGGGAAAATAAATGAGGAGTGGAGGGGATAGCTGTATTTGTGGGCTGGCTCGGGTACTTGGCGGATGATGTGGGGCCGGGGTAGAAGCGGCGCTGAAAGCTGAGGAGCTTCGACTAAACGTTCTCAGTTTTTGGCACTACGTAAAAAAAGATTCACTCCGCTCGCAACCTTCAACACTCGCGATTTGGGCGTACGTCCCGATATCACAATCAGTCCTTCACGCTCCCAAGCGTCAATCCAAATACGAAGATCACTTTCGAATACGGCCGAGAACTGCAATGCTTCGCTCCAGCATTCGTCATAAGAAATCTTCTCGGCGGTTTTGATCAGGGCTAGTACGGCTTCTTTGGCACGTCCTTTATTCATACGTGCCAGCCGCTGGTAGCAGTTCTCTCTATATTGCACACGTGGACCAAAAAGCTCCCAGTTTTGAGTCTTGGACTCCCGGCTCTTCTGCTGCAAGTTGGAACGGATAGTGAGCGTTTTTTCCTCAGTTCGCCGTTCAACGGATTTGAAGACCTTAACCCCTTTTCTATGCCTTGTGGCATAGATCAAGTGGAAATTGAATGAATCCATATCCGGGTTCATGATAGGCAGCGAGCATACGTATTCAAATCCACCCTCCTTCTTTACCAGTTCGCAATACTTTTCAACGATCGCAGATTCCAACTCTGGACCGGTGAGGCTACGAAGTGATGGGAAGTCGGAACCCAATAAATCGCTGAAGTCCGTTTTATTGTCTTTGATGAAACGACTGATGAAGGGTGACATCAAGTTGATAAGAACCTCTCCTGGATTTATCCGGAGGAGTGGGCTGATCTTTGAGATTCCTGCAAGTTGCCATCCGGTGGGATCGATAAAGAGGAATGGAAAGGTCCCAGGGGAGGAGCAATAACGAGCGATTTCTTCGAGCTTTTCGGTGAAATCGCAATTTCGCGCGTGTACTCGGAACAATGGTGGCGCGTCATGCTGTTTTGCAAAAGCTTCCAATTTCGCGAATGCTGTAGGTTTTTTCTCGATGAGCAGAGATGAAAACTTCGGCGATATTCCTCGCTTTGCCAGTTCGCTAGCAGCCTGCGCAAACGTCCTTATTGCGATCCCGAAAGATGTGTCACTATGGTCTGCGGAAATAGCTTTCCATGGGCCGGCACAACAATCGACGTATCTTAGGTTCCTTGTAGTTGCAAGAATGGGTGTTGCTGCCTCAAGGTAAAGGCGGAGCACATAGTGCTTGATTTCGGATTGCTCACGCTCATCGTAATTCGAATCCGTCACGTTCATCTTGGATGAATCACTTCAAAATTGGGAGTTCATCGTACGTTACACCATCGAGTTGTCGTCCGGCTTCTTTCTTTCGTACGCCTCCCCATTGTTTGAAGAAGAACGCTACACCAGACGCTTGGCATTGGTCCTTGATTTGTGTAACCCAATCAGATTGCATCGGCCTAGCACCGGCTCCGCTCTCGCCTCCCACGATAACCCACGAAATACCATCCAGATTCAAGCTTCCGAGCTCTTCAAGGAGCGGTTCGACTGAGAGAAAGCGAACCACTGCGTGAGCTTTGCGAAGATGTGCAATCCTCGGTTTCCCATCCTTCTTGTTTTCCACGCTTACCCCCCACCAAATATGAGGGCTCGTAGCAGCAAAACTAAGTGCAGTGTTCAAGAGTTCCGACATGCGTTCGGAGCGCTTAGTCAAAACCTGAAACGTATGCCAGTTGGCTTTCATCATCACTTCAGCAACGGACACGATGAACTCATCCGGTACTTCGGGATGAAACAGGTCGCTCATCGAGTTGACAAAAATTTTTCGTGGACGTTTCCACTTGAGGGGTTCTTCCAATTTTTCTGGAACGGTCCGGGGCTCGAATCCTCTTTCATAAGGGTGACCTGGGACACCTTTGAAGCGCTCCGCAAAAGTCTTGGCGTAGCAATGCTTACATCCTGCGCTGATTTTGGTGCAGCCCCGAACGGGGTTCCATGTCGCGTCGGTCCATTCAATAGAGGAGTTTTCTGACATATCGCCCTTTCTTCGCTTTATTGAGTACTTTAGACTTGCACTAATAATTGTGCAAATGCGGATACTACGAGACTTGCTGTTCGCGCCCGTAATCCAGAGCCAGACACTAGTTTATTTCCGATTTCAGCGGGAGATCAGAAGATCATTCGTTATGACGCTTTGAGTTAGATGAATCAGGAGAGTAAGAGTAGGGCGATCAAGAATTGCAACCGCAAGGGCAAAAGCGAAATACGGGGGTCTCTCCGCTGCGCGATGGACGATGATGCCGTCCATCGCTTCGGTCGAGATGACGGGATTTTTTGGTTGGTGTTGGGAGAGAACGAGCAACGGCGGGGGCTGGAGCGGAGGGAAGCAGTATCGCTCTGTGTTTATTCCATTTACACCAATCGCAGATTTCGGTTGGGGTGTTGAGGTTGCGGCGTCATTCAGCAGGAACAAACAACAGCAAAGGCGAAATGCGGGGGTCTCTCCGCTGCACGATGGACGATGGTGCTGTCCATCGCTCCGGTCGAGATGACGGGAGTTTTTTGGTGGGGGTTGAGGTTGGGAAGGACGAGCAACGGCAAGGGCAAAGGCAACCGCAAGGGCAAGAGCGAAATGCGGGGGTCTCTCCGCTGCGCGATGGACGGTGGTGCTGTCCGTCGCTTCGGTCGAGATGACGGGAGTTTTTTGGTGGGGGGTGAGGTTGGGAAGGACGAGC
>Ga0179596_10000407_pt1 | contig 12828 bp, 14 predicted proteins | sample CZODoug1_1_08_16_FD_155494 | JGI IMG/M metagenome (GOLD analysis project Ga0179596, IMG submission 155494) | Vadose zone soil fungal communities from Angelo Coast Range Reserve, California, USA - CZODoug1_1_08_16fungal (Illumina Assembly) | ecosystem: Environmental > Terrestrial > Soil > Vadose...
AACGTCTTCGTCATTCCGGCCTTTGCCAAGATTTTTGCAGGGTTCAAGGCCGAGTTGCCGCTGATGACGCGGGTGCTGCTCGGGTTTTCGGACTTCATGGTGAATTACTGGCCGGCGCTGCTGGGATTTGCCGCCGGCGCCTATGTCGTGTTCCGCGTCTGGGTCGGCACTCCCGCGGGCCGCTACAGCTGGGACCGGATGAAGCTTCGCATCCCGATCGCGGGCAAAATCGTGCTCAAGGCGACGCTGGCCCGTTTTGCGCGCTCGCTTTCGATCGCTCTGAAGAGCGGCGTGCCCATCGTGCAGGCCCTGTCGGTGGTAGAGCAGGTCGTGGACAACGCGTATGTGGGCCAGCGAATCGAGCAAATCCGCGACGGGGTCGAGCGCGGCGAAAGCCTGCTGCGGACCGCGGTGACCACCGGAGTGTTCACTCCCGTGGTGCTGCAGATGATCTCGGTGGGCGAGGAAGCGGGCGAGCTCGATGAGCTGCTGCGCGAAGTGGCCGAAATGTACCAGCGCGAAGTCGAATACGAGCTGAAGACGCTCTCCTCGCAGATCGAGCCCATCCTGATCGTGCTGCTCGGCGTAATGGTGCTGATACTCGCGCTCGGGGTATTTCTCCCCATGTGGAATCTGGGGCAGGCGGCGCTTGGGAGCGGCAACCGCTAGTCCGTTGGTGCCCGTGCTCGCGATGCGCACCAAGCATGCCGGTCTTACCCTGATCGAGTTGATCGTCGTCGTGTGCATCATCGCGCTGTGCGCCGTGGTGCTGCTCGACCGCCTGCGTTTTTACCAGGAGGCCGCGGAAAAAGCGGCCATGGAATATACCGTTGGCTCGGTGAAAAGCGCGCTGCAGCTGCGGGTCGCGGCCATGCTGCTGAGGGGCGAAGGAAAGAACATAGGATCCCTTGCGCGCGCCAATCCAATCGAGTGGCTGATGGAGCCGCCGCCGGGCTACCGCGGAGAGTTCCGCGCACCTCAGCCCGATGTGCCGCGAGGGAGCTGGTATTTTGATGCGACCCACAAGGAGCTGGTGTACGTTCCCAATCTCGACAGTCACCTCGAGCGCCTTGCAGATGGAAGCAAACGGCTTAGATTTCGGGTGCAGATCAGCTTCGAGCCGGCGCGGCCGGATTCCGAGCGCAGGGTGTTCACCGGGATGCGGGTAGAGTCGGTAACTCCATATGCCTGGTTCTAAAGGCGTGGAAAGGTCGCGAAGGTTGTGTATAATGGATTGAGCACGAGATTGAGCCTGTAAGCTACTCAATTAGCTACTCAATTTGTGAGGGAAACCAAATGAAGAAGCAAACGCCTGGCTTTACGCTGATCGAGCTGATCGTAGTGATCCTGATTCTCGGCATTCTGGCGGCCATCGCGGCGCCCAAATTCATCGACATCACATCCCAGGCTCGCGCGGCGTCCTTGAATGGGTTGCGCGCCGCGGTGAGCTCCGCTGCGACCCTGACCAATGCGCTGCAGCTCGCGCAAAATCTGGCCGCTGGCTCCTCGGTTACGGTCGAAGGGGTCGCAGTCACGATGGCGAACCGGTATCCCACGGGTGATGCGACAGGAATTCTATCCACCCTCCGAACCGATCCGGGCATATTCACTTCCTCCGCCGCCGCTGGCGTGGTGACCTTTCAAGTCACGGCTGCAACCACCCCGGCGCAATGCCAGTTCACGTATACCAACACCGCGAACCCCGCGGTCGTCAGCGCTTCGAACACGGGCGCCTGCTGAACCGCCGCCGCGGCGACTGATAGATTCCCGAGAGAAGCAGGGCGGGCAGCCGAAGGGCGCCCGCCCTTTTCTTTCTTGGGTCGCCGAGGTGGTACCGGTGTGGTTTCGATAGGTTAGGCAGGCATGGAAAAATCATTGACAACAATATCTTATTGCGATAACTTGAAGTTAAGCATGACTCGGGGAGACACGATTGGCGGGTTGGCTCACCAAATCGGCGCAGGGTTCAGGGCTTCTGGCCGTCGCAATCGAGCCGGAAGCGATCAAATTCGCCCATGTGCGAACCGCGAACCGCGAGCGGCCGCTTGCAACGCGCTGGTGGAGTGCTCCATGCCCTCCGTCTGAGCAGACGGGTTCGCTGCAGAGGGAAACGAAAGAGCAGGGACTCGCCCGCTTCACCTGTACTACCCTCCTTGAACCCGCGGAGTACCAGATACTGCTCGTGGAGCCGCCCAAGGTTCCAGCAGACGAGCTCAAAGCGGCGATTCGCTGGCGGATCAAGGATCTGCTCGAATATCACATCGACGACGCAACGGTCGACGTATTCGAAGTGCGCGCGGAAGGAGACCCCAAAGGATCGGCCAGGGCCATGTACGCCGTCGCCACTCCCAACGAGGTCGTGCAAAAACGCATCGCCCTGTTTCAGAACGCCCGCGTTCCCCTCAAAGTCATCGACATCCCCGAAATGGCGCAGCGAAACGTCGCGGCGTTGTTCGAGTCCCCGGACAAGGCGACCGCGATGCTCGCGTTTTCCCTTTGGGGGGGAATGTTGACGATCTCGTTTCGCGGCGAGCTGCTCCTCACACGGCGCCTCGAAGTCACGTCGGTGCAGCTGGGACAAAGGGAGCACGGCGACCATTATCGCGAACGGGTTGCCTCCGAGATCACACGGTCGCTCGACATTTTCGACCGCCAGCGCCTGAGCGTCGGAGTGGGAGAGCTGTTGCTCGCCCCGCTGCCGCAAGACCCCGAGCTCGAGCAATTTCTCCGCAGCAGGCTTTACGTGCCGGTGGTGCCGGCCGCCCTGGCGCAGGTCATGGATTTTGCCGACGGCAGCGAGCCGACGCCCGAGGAGCAATGGGAGTATTTTTACCTGTTCGGAGCGGCGTTGCGGGTCGAGGAGAAGGCCCTGTGAGCCAGCAGATCAATCTTTTCAACCCGCTGTTCCTCGAGAAGAAGAAGTATTTTTCCGCGGTGACCATGACCCAGGCGATCGGATTGATCGTGCTGGGCATGGCGGTCTTCTACGCGTTTGCCTTCTGGCAGGACAGGAACCTCGCGCGCCAGATCGGAGAATCGGGGCGCGCCTACGAGCAGCAGAAGCAGCAGTTCGCAAGAATCACTGCGGAGCTCAGCCCGGAGAAACGCGAAGCGCAGCTCGATCAGGACCTGAAGAGCATCGAAACCGCAATCGCCCTGCGACGCTCGCTCATGGGCGAGTTTGGAAAGGGCGGTCCGGCCGGCCCAGGCGGATACTCGGAATACCTCCGCGCCTTTGCGCGACAGACCGTGCAGGGCCTCTGGCTCACGAGCATACAGATTGCAGAAGGCGGCGGACAGCTGACCATGAGCGGCCGGGCGCTGCAGGCCGATCTCGTTCCCGTGCTCATCGGGCGACTCAAGCAGGAATCCGTGCTTCGGGGGCGCCCGCTCGAGGGGCTCGCCATCACGCGCAGCACTGCGGGAAAGGCCCCGGGTCGCCCGATCGTGGAATTCACCGTGAGTTCGCAGGGATTTCCCGAGGCAGGAAATTCCCCGGCCTCGACGCAGAAAGCGAGGCCCTAGCCATGCGCCTCCCGGTGCCATTGCAGCGCTACGCTGACCGCCTCGACGCAATGAGCCTGCGCGAACGCGTGCTCATATTTCTCGCGGCGGCCGTCGTGATCGTCGCGATCGCAGACAGCGTGCTCTTCGAGCCCATCTCGCGGAGACAGAAGGTCAACTCGCAGAGAATTCACCAGCAGGAGGACGAAATTCGCACCATGCAGGGGCAGGTGCAGGCGTATGCCCAGTCACAAACGGGTGACAACGCGAACGCGAAGCGGCAGCGGCTGGAGAAGCTCATGATCGAGCTCGCCGCGCTCGACCGGGAGCTCGCCGCAAGACGAAGCGAGCTGGTTCCGCCCGAGCGCATGGCGAAGATGCTCTATGAGATCGTGAAGCGCAATCCCGACATCGAGCTCGTCAGCCTGCGCTCGCTGCCCGCGACCGGGCTAACCCCGTCCCTCATGGCGGTACTGGGCCCGGGAGGCCTCGCGTTGTATCGGCACGGAATCGAAATCACGGTGTCGGGAAGCTATCTGAAGATGCTCGACTATGTCGGCCAGCTCGAGCGCCTTCCCGCGAAGATCATGTGGGGCAATATGGACCTGCAGGCGTCTGCCTACCCCGTGGTCACGCTGAAGATTACGCTTTACACGCTGAGCCCGGAAAAAACATGGCTGCTTATCTGACCCTGGGTCTCGCGCTCGCCATCGCGCTCGGCACGCCGCGGGTTCTCGCGCAAGGGCTGAGCGATCCCATGCGGCCGCCGCGGGAAATCATCGGCGGATCGGCCGGTGCCTACGAGCCGGCCGAGAGCTCGTCGCCCGCGCAGGTCGTGATCATCTCGAAAGACCGCCACCAGGTAACGATCAATGGCCGGACCGTCAACCTCGGGGAGCGCTACGGGAACGCCACTGTAGTGAGGATCAGCGACGAGGAGATCGTCTTGCAGCGGCCCGAGGCGACTGAAACCATCAAGCTCTATTCTTCGGTCCAACGCAAGAGACACTGGCCTGCCGCGCGGGCCGACAACGCCGGCAAGCAGGAGGAGGAGAACCGTGAAGCGAACTAGCCTCGCCGTGATAGTGGCTGCCGTGCTGGCTTCCTGCTCCCCATTTCGCGTGGACCAGGGCGTCCTTTCCGAGATCGAGAGCGCCACCTCGCAAAAGGCGAGCCAGCCGGACGCCGTGCGCGCGGCGCTGCTCCCGCCGCTCCGCGCGGAAATGCCGAAAGTACCCGGGGCGCCGGTGGAGCCGCGCTTCGATCTCGTCGTCAATGCCGCGCCCGCGCGGCAGGTGTTCATGTCGATCGTTTCCGGGACTCGCTACAGCATGATCGTGAATCCCGCGGTGAGCGGGACCCTCTCGCTCAACCTCAAGGACGTCACCGTGCGGGAGGCATTGGAAGCCGTGCGGGAGGTCTACGGTTACGAATTTCGAATCGACGGCACCCGCATTTATGTCGAATCGGCCGGCCTGCAGACACGCGTATTTCAGGTGAATTACCTGATCGGGCTGCGCTCGGGCCGAAGCGACGTGCGGGTGAGCTCCGGCGCGATCTCGGCCACGCAGCAGGGCGGCGCGGGCGCGCCAGTCGCGGCGGTGCCCGGAACACCGGCGTTGGGCGCGTTCGGCTTGAGCTCCATAGCGACCGCCTCCCTGGACGCGAGCCGCGTATCGATGGTTTCACAGAGCGATCTATGGAGCGAGCTCACGATCGCGCTTCGTGCGCTGATCGGTACGGAGCCGGGTCGAAATCTCGTGGTCAGCCCGCAGTCCGGCGTGATTGTCGTGCGTGCGATGCCAGACGAGATGCGCAGTGTCGAGAAATACTTGAAGGCGATGCGCGTGTCGGTCGAGCGCCAGGTTATGATCGAGGCCAAGGTCGTCGATGTGACGCTGAACAACGCCTATCAGGCCGGAATCAACTGGGCGGCGTTTCCGAGCAGCCGCGTCACCGCCGGCGTGTTCGGGTCGAATACGACGCTCGGAACGACGGGCAACCTGTCCACGGGACAGGGACCGGCGATAAACGTCAATCCCACTGGGCGTACCTTGACAACGACCATTTTGGGAACCGGCCTGGCGGGTACCGCCGTATCGGCGGCCGGCGCCGTGGGCGCGGGGGTGTTCGGCCTCGCCGTTCAGACCAATAATTTCGCCGCCCTGCTCCAGTTCCTGGAATCGCAGGGAAACGTCCAGGTCTTGTCCAGCCCGCGCGTTGCGGCCCTCAACAACCAGAAAGCCGTCCTGAAGGTGGGAACCGACCAGTTCTTCGTGACCAACGTCACGGGAACTCCCGTACAGAGCGCTGGCGGCATAACGACCGCCATCCAGCTGACTCCGACTCTAAACTCGTTCTTTTCAGGTGTATCCCTCGACATCACGCCCCAAATAAACGAGGACGGGAATATCCTCCTGCATATTCATCCGCTGGTCAGCAATGTCGTGCAGCAGGACCTTACGTTCAATTTTGGAGGGACGGGCACTGCCGATACGATACTCCCGCTGGCGAAGAGCTCCATCAACGAAACCGATACCATCGTTCGCGTCCAGGACGGAAACATCGTCGCCTTGGGCGGACTGATGAAGGTCGACGTCGCGAACGACCGTTCCGGCATACCGGTGCTGCAGGACATCCCGGGCGTCGGCGGGTTGTTCGGCAACACCACGAGAACCAGGACCAAGAGAGAGCTGGTCATCCTGCTGAAACCCACCGTCATCAAGGGCGGAGACTGGGACGACAGCATCGAGCAGACTCACGACCGGATGCAGAACTTCGGGAGCGGAGCGCGGCTCTCCCCGTTCGAAAGACCGTAGTGATCTACCTCTCCCACTTCGGCCTGCGCGAACCCCCGTTCGGGATCACTCCCGACACGAGCTTTTTCTACGCGTGCGCGAGCAGCCAGGAAGCGCTGAACACCCTGCTCGTCGCGGTCGCGAACGGCGAGGGCTTCATCAAGATCACGGGCGAGGTGGGCACCGGCAAGACGCTGCTTTGCCGCAAATTCCTCGCTACGCTCGACGACAACTGGGTCAGCGCGTATATCCCCAACCCGAACCTCGAGCCCAAGACGCTGCTGCTCGGGCTCGCCGAGGAAATGGGGGTGAAGCTGGACAGCGGGCTCGACCAGCATCATCTGCTCAAGGCGCTGAACCTCGCGCTGCTGGATTTCGCCCGCCAGAAGAGGCGCGTGGTGGTGTGCCTGGACGAAACCCAGGCGATGCCGCTCGAATCGCTCGAGACCCTGCGGCTGCTGACCAATCTCGAAACGGAAAAGCGCAAGCTCGTCCAGGTGATCCTGTTCGGCCAGCCCGAGCTCGATGAGAGGCTTGCGCACGGCTCGATACGGCAGCTGCGCCAGCGCATCACTTTTCAGCACCATATAGGCACCCTGACGCGCGAGGAGACGGAGCATTATCTCGCTCACCGGCTCGCGATCGCCGGATATTCGGGCGACGCGGTGTTCGCACCCGCAGCGGTCAAGGCGATTTATCGCGCGAGCCGCGGCGTTCCCCGGCTCGTCAATATCCTCGCCAACAAGGCCATGATGCTCGCCTACGGCGAGGGGGTGCGCAGGGTGACCGGGCGGCACGCGCGCGTGGCGACCGTCGACACGCCCGCTTCATTCGCGCTGTCGCGCGCCTGGCTCTGGCTTGCGCTCGCCTGCGCTGCGTTTTCGAGCGTCGGCTGGATGATCCTGCGATGAGCCTCATCAACAAGATGCTGCGGGATCTCGACAAGCGCCATGCGCAGCAGGACGGGACCGCGGCGCCGGCGGGGGGGCTGTCGCGGCACATGCGTCCGGTGCCCGAGCGCACGCTCGCCTCCGATTTCTTCTGGCGGGCCATGGCCATGACGATGCTCTTTGCCGTGGGCTGGGTCGCGTGGCTCGTCTGGCAACTGACGCCGCACTCTATAGTCACCGAACTCGCCTACCAGTCATCGCGTGGGGGGACCCCGGTGCCTGCCGATGTCGCATCGTCGCGTTTCGATTCCGCTCCCGTGCCTCGAGCGGCCGCCGCGCTGCCTGCGCCGACGCTGCCGGCCGCGTCGATTTCCGCACCTGCTTCGGCATCCGCGCCGGCCACCCTGCCGCAACGCTCGGACAGGGTGAACGTGGACATGCTGCGGCTGGCGACCGAGCTGACGACCCCCATTCCGCGGCGAGGCCCGAGAACTTCATCTTCCCGATCCGGCTCGAGAGCTCTGATTGCCGCGGCGAAGGCTGTCCCGGCGCAAACGGCTCTTGCCGGCGAACCCGTTGCCGCACCGGGGAAGATCGACCGGCGTTCGAATACTTCGTCGCGCTCCCGGGCGGAAACCGAATTCCGCCGCGCGGTCAACCTCATGAACCAGGGCCGGATCGCCGAAGGGATGGACGGTTTTCGCCACGCTCTCGAAATCGATCCGAAACACGAAGCGGCGCGCCAGACCCTGGTGGCGCTCCTGCTCGAAGCCAAACGCGTGGACGAGGCCGCCGTTTCCCTCCAGGAAGGCCTCGCGCTCGACACGGAGAACACCGGTTTCGCCATGCTGCTCGCGCGCATCATGGTCGAGAGCAACGATATCCCCACGGCGCTTTTCGTGCTGCAGAGGCATGCCGCACCGCCTGACCGCAACCCGGACTTTCACGCGTTTGCTGCCGCGCTCTACCAACGGCTCGATCGCCACAAGGAAGCGATCGAGCAATACCAGGCGGCGCTCGGCCTGGCGCCGTCGGCGGGCGTCTGGTGGCTGGGCCTGGGGATCTCGTTCCAGGCCGTCGAGCGGCGCCAAGATGCCCTGGAGGCCTTCATGCGCGCCAAATCGGCGGGAAACCTCGCTCCCGATCTTCTCGGTTTCGTCGAGCAACGGCTCAGGCAACTCCAGTAGTTGCGTCCGCGATGCGGGACCGCTATCGCGAGGTCTACGATAGTTTCAAATGGGAGGTGCCGGTTCGATTCAACATCGGTGCGGCATGCTGCGGCCGGCATTCACCCGACCGCTCCCGCTTCGCCCTGTATTGGGAGGATGAGGCAGGGTCCACCGGGGCATACACCTTCTGGGATCTCCAGCAGCAGGCGAACCGCCTCTCGAATGCGCTCGGCGGCCTCGGCGTAGAGCGCGGAGATCGGGTCGGGATCATTCTGCCGCAACGCCCGGAAACGGCGATCGCGCACATTGCCTGCTACCAGATGGGCGCAGTGGCGATGCCGCTTTCGGTTCTGTTCGGTCCGGACGCCCTCGAATACCGCCTGCAGGACAGCGAAACCGTCGCCGCGCTCGTCGATTCCGCATCTTTGCCCAGTCTGGCGCAGATTCGCGACAAGCTGCCGCTTCTCAAGCACGTGATCGGCGTCGCCGGAGCGCGCGAATCCTGGGTGCAGTCGTGGGAGAAGCTCCTCGACAAGGCTTCGCGGCATTTTGCTCCGGTCGATACCGCGGCGGGCGATCCGGCGCTGCTCATCTATACCAGTGGCACGACCGGCCCGCCCAAGGGAGCGCTTATGCCGCAGCGGGTACTCCTGGGCAATCTTCCCGGGTTCGAGCATTCGCACGATCTGTTTCCGCAGGCGGGCGACCTGTTCTGGTCGCCGGCCGACTGGGCCTGGACCGGCGGCCTGATGGACGCGCTGCTGCCGTCGCTGTACCACGGCACGCCGCTGCTCGGCTACCGCGGCCGCTTCGATCCCGAAAAATCGTTCTGGCTGATGCAAAAGTACGGCGTGCGCAACAGCTTCCTCTTTCCGACTGCGCTCAAGATGATGATGAAGGCGGTGCCACAGCCGAGGAAACGTTATGAGCTTTCGCTGCGCTCCATCATGAGCGCCGGCGAATCGGTGGGCGAAACGGTATTCGAATGGAGCCGCGAAGCGCTCGGGGTCACAGTCAACGAAATGTTCGGCCAGACCGAGATCAATTATATCGTCGGAAATTCGCATACGCTGTGGCCAGCCAAGCCCGGGTCGATCGGTCGGCCTTATCCGGGCCACCGCGTGGCCTGCATAGACGAAACGGGCGACGAAGTTCCGGTCGGTCGAGTCGGCGAGGTGGCGGCCTGGGACGAAGACGACCCGGTATTCTTTCTCGAATACTGGAAGAACGCCGAGGCGACCAGAAAAAAATACACCGGCAAGTGGTGCCGCACCGGGGATCTCGCGAAGCGCGATGAGGACGGCGATTTCTGGTACCAGGGACGCTCGGACGACGTATTCAAGAGCGCGGGCTACCGCATCGGTCCTTCGGAGATCGAGAACTGCCTGCTGAAGCATCCGGCGGTCGCGAACGCCGCGGTGGTGGGCAGCCCCGATCCCGAGCGGACCCACATCGTGAAGGCATTCATCGTGCTCACGCCGGGCTACTCGGCCTCGGCGGCGCTGGAGGCCGAGCTGCAGCAGCACGTGCGCGGCAAGCTCGCGCCTTACGAATATCCCAAGGAAATCGAGTTCCTCGAAAGCCTGCCGATGACGACTACGGGAAAAGTGCAGCGCAGGGTGCTGCGGATGCGGGAAGAAGAGCGGAAGAAAACGGGAAGAACATGAACGTCGATCTCATCGGGTCGGTCGCCGGCACGCTCTCCACGATCGCCTTCATTCCCCAGGCATGGCGGATCTGGAAAACGCGCTCGGCGCGCGACCTGTCCCTGCCGATGTATCTGATCTTCACCTCGGGCGTGGCGCTGTGGTTCGTCTACGGACTCGCGCTCGGGGCGGTCCCGATCATCGTGTGCAACGGCTTGACGCTGCTGGTCGCGGGGACGGTGCTGGCGATGAAGCTCAAATTCGGCTAACCTGCCGCAGTCTCGAATACCCTCATGAAGCTCTACACGTTCTTCCGTTCCTCGGCGTCGTTTCGCGTGCGCATCGCGCTTAATCACAAGGGCTTGAGGTACGAGCACGCGGGCGTGAGCCTGCCCAAAGGCGAGCACTTGGAGCCGGGATACAAATCGCTCAACGCCCAGGGTTTGGTTCCCGCGCTCGAGGACGGCGGTCGCCTTCTGACCCAATCGCTCGCGATCATGGAGTATCTCGACGAGGTCTACCCGGGAGCGAAGCTCCTTCCCGCCGACCCGCCCGACCGGGCCTACGTGCGCGCCTTCTCGCAGATCATCGCCTGCGAGATCCATCCGCTCAACAACCTGCGCACGCGGAAATACATCGGCAAAACGTACAAGCTCGACGAGGAGGGCGTGAATACCTGGTACCGGCATTGGATCGCCGAGGGCTTCCAGATGATGGAAGCTTTTCTCGCTCAGGAACGAAAGCACGGGAAATACTGCTTCCGCGACCAGGTCACCATGGCCGATTGCTGCCTCGTGCCGCAGGTGTTCAACGCGATTCTCTACAAGTGCGACCTCGAGCCCTATCCGGCCGTGATGCGGATACACGAGGCGTGCATGAAACTCGACGCCTTCATCGTGGCACAACCGTCGAGGCAACCCGACGCAGCCTGAGGTGGCGCCCCGAACACGAATCGAACGTGCGACCTGCCCCTTAGGAGGGGGCTGCTCTATCCACTGAGCTACCGGGGCGTGGCTGGATTGTACGCGAAGGCGTCTGGCGCTTGGCGTTGCAGGAACTGAACTGGCGTCATGGCGTCCATGGGCTAAAATGGTCGCAGGGCATGGGACCGCAATATGAATCACCGAAATAAGCTCCTGGCGGCGTTCGGATTGGGCGCGTTCGCCGCCGTCGTGCTGCTTGTCTTGAGCGCCTATCTCAGCCCTTCGATGTTGATCAACCTCGCCAACCTGCGTCTCTGCAACTGACCCCTCCAGACTTCGTCGAGGTGCTCGATTTCTGGTTCGGTGCGCCGGGTTCGCGTGAACGCGGCCGGCCGCGCAAATTGTGGTTCCAGAAGTCGGAACCGTTCGACGCGGAAATCCGTCGCCGCTTTCTCGCCACCTGGGAGCGGGCGGCGAGTGGCGAGCTCGAGCGCTGGCAGGCGACTCCGCTCGCATCGCTCGGCATTGTCGTGACGCTCGACCAGTTTCCGCGCAACATGTTCCGCGGCACGGCGCGGGCGTTCGCCACCGATTCCCTGGCGCTCGCGGCGGCGAGGGAAACGATCGCGCGGGAGTTCGACCGGCTGCTGTCCCCGGTCGAGCGCTCGTTTGTCTACCTGCCCTTCGCGCATGCCGAGGACCTCGCCGCGCAACGCCGCTCTCTGGTCTTGTTTCATGCCTCTGACCGGGAGAACGTCGAGAGCGCGAGACGCCACTACGAGATCATCGCGCGTTTCGGGCGCTTTCCGCACCGAAACGCCGTTCTCGGCCGCCAATCCACCGCCGAGGAGACCGAGTTCCTCAAGCAGCCGGGATCTTCGTTCTAATCGGCGAGCCGGGTCGGGATCACGACTTCCGAATGCAGGGTCCGGTGCACCGGGCATTTGTTGGCGATCTCGAGCAGCTTCTGTCGCTGCGCCGGGTCGAGCGTGCCCTCGAGCGCAATGAGGCGCTCGATGCGGTCGATCTTCCCCTCCCTGGTTTCGCATTCGACGCAATCGACGGCGTGGATCTTCTCGTGCTTCAGCTCGACGCTGATCCGCTCGAGCGGAATGCCCTTAAGATCGGCGTAGGACCGGAGGGTCATCGCGGTACAGGCGCCGAGCGCCGCGCAGAACAGGTCGTAGGGCGACGGCCCTGAATCCAGGCCTCCCGCCGCAAGCGGCTCGTCCACGCGGATCACGTGGCGGCCGACGATGACCTGGTTGGTGAACTTGCCTTCGCGCGTTTCGCGCACCAGGACCCTGCCCGGCGCGGCGGCGGGGAGATCCTGGGGTTTCATTTGAAGGTAGCGTTCCGCCCAAGCGGCCAGGACGTGACCGGCGTAGAGCGCGTCCTCGCGCCCGGAAAGGAGATGGTCGGCGGGATCGAGCGAAACGAAGCTCTTCGGATGTTTCGCAGCCATGAATATCTTCGTGGCGTTGTCGATGTCGACGATGGTGTCGCGAGGCGAGTGCATCAACATGAGCGCTTTTCCCATCCGGGCGACGATCTCGCCGAGCCTCTGCCCCCGGATGTCGTCCAGGAACTGCTTTTTGATCAGGAACGCGCGCCCGCCGATCTCGACCTGCGCTTCGCCTTCGCGCTCGATGGTTTGCGTCGAGCTCCCGATCAGACCGAGCACGTGCCTGGGATCGAAAGGCGAGCCTATCGTCGCGACGGCGGCGCACTCCGGAACTCCGGGCGCGGCTGCGAGCACTGCGGTCCCGCCGAGGCTGTGGCCGATCAGGATCGCAGGCGCGCGATAGTTCCTCCGGAGATGATCGGCCGCGGCCAGGAGGTCTCCGACGTTCGAGGAAAAATTCGTATTGGCAAAATCGCCCCCGCTTCCTCCGAGC
>Ga0179596_10000408_pt1 | contig 12758 bp, 8 predicted proteins | sample CZODoug1_1_08_16_FD_155494 | JGI IMG/M metagenome (GOLD analysis project Ga0179596, IMG submission 155494) | Vadose zone soil fungal communities from Angelo Coast Range Reserve, California, USA - CZODoug1_1_08_16fungal (Illumina Assembly) | ecosystem: Environmental > Terrestrial > Soil > Vadose...
CCAGCCGGATGGAGATGAGCAGGGTGAAGACGATGAGAGAGACAGGGGGGCATCGGCAGCAGAATAGGCGCGAGGTGGAAGAAGTAGCGGGGGGTTGCGCGCGCACGTAGGCCTTGATCTCCATCGATGGTGTGCGGCAATCACGGGGAGGGAGCAAGGGCGGAGAAGGGTCTGGCCCGCATCTGGATAGCTGTCTTCGGATGGGTACGCAAATATTTGACGCGATGAAAGCAGAAAGATGTCGGTGTTCGACTATTTTATCTCACGCAAAGTTTTAAACTCGCTGTAACCCCATTTAATGTGTTGATACCGGGAGGGATAGAAGATGGTTGAGGTGAGGGAGATCGCGCCGGAAGATGCAGCCGAGGTATCCGTGCTGGTCACACAGCTTGGGTACAGCAGAACCGCCGCACAGATTAGCGAGTGGATCGAGCGGCTCGATACCACCAGGCAGATCGCCTTCGTCGCCACGGCAGGCGGCGAGGTTGTGGGCTGGATCGAGGTAGAGCTCGTACATCATCTGCAGTCCGCGCCGTTCGTGCTGATCGGCGGTCTGGTGGTGAAGGACGGCGCACGCGGCATGGGTGTGGGACGCAGGCTATGCGAGCGGATCGAGACGTGGAGCTGGGAGCTGGGCGTTGATACCGTGCGGGTGACCTCGCGAAGCACGCGCCTGGACGCCCACCGTTTCTACCTGCGCGACGGCTACCGGCTGGACAAGACTTCGCTCGTCTTTGAAAAGAAAAGCAGCGAAAAGACGCCCGAAGCATGATCTTCCGCAGCCAGTTGAAGCGCCGGGGGCATTTATTGCATCCACTAAATATACGGTTTTTCAACTTCCTGGGGACAGGTGCGTGGTACGGGTCTGTCCCAAGGGCCGATGGTATGCTTTGACGTGTACGGGCTTGGAAGCCAGAGTTGTTTTCACCCTCCTGCTACCGCTTACGCCCAATGCGCGTCTCGACAACAACCGCATCATTGCAAGGAGAGGGAATGCCGAGTCAGCAGGAGGTTCGCTGGTCGCAACTGAAGGTGGGTGTGATCGTGCTGGTGGCGGCGATCGTGCTGACGACGCTGCTTTTCCTGATGACCAGCTCATCGGGCATGGGACTCACCTCACACAAGATTGAGGTCACGACCTACTTTGAGAACGCCGCCGGCCTGAAGGAAGGCGCGGCAGTAAACCTGCAAGGCGTCACCATCGGCACGGTGCGGAGCGTGCGCATCGTCCCCGCGAAGAACCCAACGCCGGTTCAGGTGGTCATGCGACTGGACAGCAAGTACCTGTCCGGGCTCAAGAAGGATTCGAAGGCTGCGCTGACCACCGTCGGCGTGCTGGGCGATACGGTTGTCGATATCAACAGCCAGTTTGCGACGCAGGCTCCTCTGGCGGACGGCGACGAGCTGCATACGCTTGAGACGCCGAGCATCTCCGACGTGGTGAAGGCCAGCCAGGGCACTATCGAGACGCTGAACGTCATCCTTGCGAAGATGAACGCACTGGTCGATAACATGCAGTCGGGTAAGGGTTCGATCGGGCAGCTCATCAACAACCCCGATCTCTACAACAAGGCGAGCGCGACGGTCGACGAGCTGCACAAGCTGACGGCGAGCCTGAATGCCGGCAAAGGCTCGGTCGGCAAGCTCATCAACGACGATGAGATGTACAACCGGTTGAACGGCGCGGTCGGCAAACTGAACGATCTGGCCACCAATCTGCAAGCGGGCAAGGGCACCGCAGGTAAGCTGCTCACCGACGATAAGCTGTACAACAACCTGAACAAGTCGCTGGAGCAGGCGAACTCTCTCATGGCCGATGCGCAGCACGGCAAGGGCTCGGTAGCCCTGCTGCTGAACGATCCGAAGTTTCGCGACCAGTTGAACGACACTCTCACCCAGATCAACAGCGTGGTGGCGGGCGTAAACGCGGGCAAAGGGACGCTGGGCAAGCTGGCGACCGACGATACAGCCTACACCAACCTGAATACGCTGCTGACCCACAGCACCGACCTGGTGACCGCGATCCGGACTGACCCCAAGAAGTACCTCACCATCCACCTGAAGATCTTCTAGAAGACTGTCCGGACGGGCACCCTGCGCGGGCGGCGGGCGTTCGCACGCCTTTTTACAGCTTCGCGTGGCTCTCCCGTCGCCTGCGGCAGAACCGTTGGTCGAGAAGAAAATTCATTGCCGACCGAAGGAAGGCCCATGCGAAGCAGTTACGAGTCACGAAGTGACCGCCGCCCACGCAGGGCGCCCGTCCGGCAGGACAGCTCTTGGACAGGGTCTCGAGCGCATAGGCGGCAGAAGTTGCGGGCAGTTCTATATTGGGATTCACGGTCATGCGATACTTGAACCTGATATGTACAAAAGAGTCCTCCTCAAGCTCTCTGGCGAAGCCCTGGCAGCAGGCGCCGGCTTCGGAATCGATGCAATCTTCATTCACAAGGTAGCGGCGGAGATCGCCACGGTCCATGCGCTCGGCTGCCAGATCGGCATCGTCGTGGGCGGAGGCAACTTCTTCCGTGGCGTGGCCCAGCAGGCGATCGATATGGATCGCGTCGCGGCCGATCATATGGGCATGCTCTCGACCGTCATCAACGCCATCGCGCTACAGGATGCCATCGAAAAGCTCGGGCTCTTCTGCCGGGTGATGTCCGCGATTGAGATGCACCAGGTCGCCGAGCCCTACATCCGCCGGCGTGCGATGCGCCACCTCGAAAAGGGCCGGATCGTCATCTTCGCCGCGGGTACGGGCAATCCCTTCTTCTCCACCGATACCGCGGCCAGCCTGCGCGCGATGGAGATCAAAGCGGACATCCTGTTGAAGGCGACCAGCGTCGACGGCATTTACTCGGCCGATCCGAAGAAGGATCCGGACGCGACCCGCTACGAGACCATCACGTACAACGATATTCTGCGCCAGGATCTGAAGGTGATGGATACGACCGCCGTCTCGCTGTGCCGCGACAACAAGATGCCGATGATGGTCTTCAGCATGCGCGAAGAGGGCAACATCGCCCGGGTCATTAGCGGCGAAAAGCTAGGATCGCTCGTAACAGCCTAAGGTCCTCCCCTTCCGACCAACGGGAGGACCACCCAAGGGATAAGAAGGCACGGAGTGCCCGCTCCACGCGCAGTGGACCCGTCCGGCAAGACACTTGATTCAAACGCAGAAAAGCCCCGCAATCGCGGGGCTTTTCTGTTTGGTTGTCGTTCTTTAGTTGTCGAGCGCCTGAGTCGGGTGCGATCCGTTCGCCACCGACGTGATGCAGGTGGGCAGGCCGCTGGCCGCAAACGGCGTGTTCTGGATCTGCTTGAGGCTGCCGTTGTGCGTGTCAAGCTGCTCACCGGTCACCGTATTGTCGAGCGCGTTCGAGGTGTAGAGGTAGATGCCGCGAGCCGGCTCGATCGTCACGCAGGTCGGACCCGTTCCGACCGAGGTCGACGCCGAACCCGACGAGCCCGTGAGGCTTCCGGTTGCGGCGTTGATCACGAAGACCGAGACCGTGTTCGAGTTGTAGTTCGCGGTGTAGAGGTAGAGGCCACGCGGATCGATCGTGATGCCCACGGGCAGCAGACCGGTCGTGAACGGGCTCGAAACCATCGGGGTCAGAAGACCGCCAGTACCCTGCACCACGAAGCCGAAGATCTCGTTCAGCGACTGGTCGGTCACGTAGACGAACTTGCCGGTGGGATCTTCTACCAGCGCGCTCGGCACAACACCAACCTTCGTTCCAATGGGAACCGAAATGCTGTTGATGGTCGCGGTCGTGGTGGCAGAGCTTGCGGTGAGCGGTCCGGTGGGAATGCCGGCGCTCGTGACCGGCACGACGAAGGAGAGGATATTCGCGTTCGGCGAGGCTTCCTGGTCGACGATATATAGATAGCGCGCCGCGCTTGTAGTCGAAGTGATGGGGCTCTGAATGATCGAAACGGGGTTGTTGCCGATGGGGAAGTAGCTCAGCGAGCCGTTCGCCACAGGGGTTCCGAGGGAGTTGTCGGAGTTGATCGGGAAGACCGTGATCAGACCGGGGCCGGGGTTCGCCGTCGTGTAGCCGGGCCGGTAAAGCGAGGTCACGTAGAGGAAGCTGCCGCTTGGATCGATGGCCGCCGCGGTCGGGAAGGTGCCAGCGACGTTATAGGTGTGCTGCGCGTACAGCTTGCCGTCTGTACCGATGGAGAACTCCACCACGTTCGAATCGTCCTTGTGAATGACGTACACGAACTTCGCGTTGGGCGCGGCCACGATGGCGACCGGGTTCCGGTAGCCCGAGGGGATGGGTGAGTCGGCGAGCTGCAGAAGCGCACCCGTCTGATAGTCGACGCCATAGGCGTTGATCAGGCCCGGGCTGGCCTTGGCCGTGGTGGTGTAGACATAAGCCAGGGTAAAGTCGCGGCTGCAGGCCGTGACGCCGAGACCAATTGCCAGGGAACAAATTGTGGCCTTTGCAACCCGGCCTATCGTATGCAACTTCATGCGCTTCCTGATTCCCGGGCGCCGATTGCACGCCCGCCGTGATCTTGTGGTCTCTCGAGGCCTCGGCTGGAGCAACCTGCGCTCCAGCCGGACCCCATGCCGTAATGGCTAGCTGATATTTCCGCTCACAACCAGACAGACGGACTGCCCGGTCGAGGGGAAGGTGGATCCACGCTGCAGATTCGAAAGCTTGCCCGTATTCTGATCGATAATCTTGCCGGTCACCGTGCCGTCGTAGTTCGACGTGTAGATGTACTGGTTCGAAGGATCTTCCACTATGCATCCGGGGGTCGAGCCGATCGAGTACGGATTGGCCGAATCACCCAGCGGCTGTAGCTTGCCGGTCGTCGCATCGATCGTGAACGCCGAGATGGTGCTGTTCGTGTTCTGCGAGTTCGTCGTCGACTGGTTGATGACGTAGAAGTACTTGCCCTTCGAATCGACCAGCGACATCACCGGGTTCGCCGTCAGCGAGAGGTTGCTCACCGCACCGCCATTGGCTGTGTTCAACGCGCAGCTCGTGCCTACCGTGTAGGGCAGGATCTGGTTCAGTCCGGCATCGGTCAGGTAGACGTTGCTGCCGTTGACCGTGATCGAGGTCAGTTTGGTAGCGTTGGTGGTGATCGTCGAGTTCGCAGTCAGCGTCAGCTGACCGGTGCTCGAGTTGACCGCGTAGGGGAAGATCGTGTTGTCGCCCGAGTTGAGCGCGTACAGGCATCCGCCGCTGGAGACGCGCAGCATGGTCGGCGAGGGGCCTACGGGGAAGTAGGTCTTCTGCACCGTGCCCGAGCCGCTGGTCAGCGACTGCTGGTTGGTCACCAGCGTCAGGCGGCCCGTGTTGCCGTCGATCGCGAACACCGTGACGTCGCCCACCGTCTGCACAGTGGTCGTGGTCACGCCGTTCGTCGTGGTGACGATGTCGGGAGCCTGCTGATCCAGCACGTAGAGGAAGTTACCGGTCGAGTCGACCTGTACCCAGACGGGCGTGTTGCCCTGGCTGCTGTAGGTCTGCTGGAAGGTCAGCACACCGTCGCCGCCGACCGAGAACACGGAGATGTTGCCGTTCGTTCCCGTCGCCTTGTTAATCACGTAGACGTAACGTCCGCCTGGGCGGACGGCAATCGACGAGGGGTTGGTCCCACCAGACGCGAAGGGCGAATGGGGGATCGTGGTGAGATTCCCGGTCAACTGATCGATCTTGAATCCGGCGATCTGGTTGTACTGGGTCCCAATCACCCACATATAACCGATTGTGCCACCACCACAGGCCGTCATACCCAGACCCATCGCTACGGATGCTACCAAGGCCATGGAAATGCGGCCGATCTTGCTCAACTTCATGCGGTTCCTTCATCCTCGCTGACGGCCAACAGACCCCGTCGTTTGCTGCGAGCTACTCTTTAGGGATATTCCTTCTACCGATTGTAGAAGGAGACGTGAGTTTGTGCCAGTTTCCCGGTCGCGTTCTCGTCCCAAAGTGCCCGTGTGGCTGATTCGGCGCGTTCGAATGCCGAAACATGGCTGAATCGTGGCGGTACTCCATCGGACCTGCCGACAGCTCTCCCTGCAAATATCCGATGCTCGATAGACGGCGCAGGGCTGGTTTAGGTACGTGCTGGCGCAACGATTTCAGTGCTTTTTTTCGCGCAGCCGCCCCCTTCCCTCCCAGCAGGACGCCCGAGGGTACAACCGCCAGCCCCATATGGGCCTCTAAAACCGTATTCCCGCCACCCCGGGGTTGAGGCGCGCAGGACAGATGCGACCTGCACCATCCGGGCCATGATCGACACCAACACGCACCACCCACCGAAACACACCGCACATGCGCGATGGGAGGCGAGCCACACCATGCAACGGATTCCCAACTCGACCTACCGCCTGCAGATGCACGCCGGCTTCACGTTCGACGACGCCGCCGGAATCGCGGAGTACCTCAGCGCGCTGGGAATCTCGCATGTCTATAGTTCGCCCTACCTTCAGGCCGCCCCCGGCAGTATGCACGGGTACGACGTCGTCGACCACCAGCACGTAAACAAGGAGCTGGGCGGCGAGAGCGCGCACTACCGCTTCTGCATCAAGCTGGGACAAAACGGCCTCGGCCAGGTGCTGGATATCGTGCCCAACCACATGTCGCTGGGCCAGGAGAACCATCTCTGGTGGGACGTCATCGAGAACGGCTCCACCAGCCGTTACGCCTCGTTCTTCGATATCGACTGGCATCCGCAGGAGGAGCGCCTCCGCGACAAGGTGCTGGTGCCCATCCTCGGCGACCAGTACGGCGTGGTGCTCAGCCGGGGCGAGATCCGCGTCACCCGCAGCGGCAACTGCTTCTTTGTAGAGTGCGCAGGGCAGCGCCTCCCGGTCGCGCCCAACTCCCTGCCCTCCATCCTCAACCGTGCCGCCGAATACGCCAAATCCGACACACTCAACTTCATCGCCTCCTCCTTCGGGCGTCTGCCCATCCCGGCCTTCGGCGATCGCCGCCGCATCCTCGACCGCAACCGCGACAAGAACGTCCTCAACTCCCTGCTGCACCGGCTCTGTCTCGAAGAAAACACAGCCTGCCAGGCTATCGACCGCGCCGTCACCGAGTTGAACCATAACCACGACGCGCTCGACGACTTCCTGAATCAGCAGAACTACCGGCTCGCCTACTGGAAGACCGCCGACCAGCAGCTTGGATACCGGCGCTTCTTCGACGTGAACACCCTGATCGGCCTGCGCATGGAGCGCGACTACGTCTTCGACGAGACGCACTCACTGCTCATCGACTGGATCAAGCGCGGCGTGCTGGATGGCCTGCGCGTCGACCACCCCGACGGCCTGCGCGACCCGCTCGAGTACTTCAAACGCCTGCGCGCGGACGCCCCCGACGCCTGGATCATCGGCGAAAAGATCCTCGAGCCCGGCGAGTTCCTGCGCGAGAGCTGGCCCATTGAGGGCACCAGCGGCTACGACTTCCTGAACCTCGCGCTGGGCGTGCTGGTGGATCCCGTCGGCCTCGCCCGGCTCACCGGCATCTACGGCGCGTTCACCGCGGAGCCAACCAACTTCCCCGCCATCGCGCATGACAAGAAGCTCGCGGTCACGCAGGAGGGCCTGGGTTCAGACGTCAACCGCCTCACCAGCCTGCTGGTCGATATCTGTGAGCAGAACCGCGACCACCGCGACTCCACCCGTGTCGAGATCCGGCGCGCCATCCGCGAGGTCGCCTCCTGCTTCTCCGTCTACCGCACCTATATAGTCCCGGAGCGCCACGAGATCACGGGCGAGGACCGTGAAGTCATCGCAAAGGCCGTAAAAGCCGCCCGCGAGAACAAGCCGGAGATCGGCGGCGATCTCTTCGACTTCATCGAGCAGGTATTGACGCTCCAGGTTGTGGGCCGTCTTGAAAGCGAGTTTGTCCTGCGTTTCCAGCAGTTTACGAGCCCCGTGATGGCCAAGGGCGTCGAGGACACGGCCTTCTACTGCTTCAACCGCCTGACCGCGATGAACGAGGTGGGAGCCGACCCAGGGCGCGACGGCTACACCATGGACGAGTTCCACGCCTACTGCAAGCGGATGCAGGCGACCCATCCCTACACAATGACGACGCTCTCCACCCACGACACCAAGCGCAGCGACGACGTCCGCGCCCGTCTCGCTGTGTTGTCGGAGGTGCCGGAGCAGTTCGCCGGAGCCATCGACCGCTGGACCCGCATGAACGACCGCTTCAAGAAGGCCGCGTTACCCGACCGCAACACCGAGTACTTCTACTACCAGACGCTCATCGGAGCCTGGCCCCTGCCGCTCGACCGCGCCCAGGAGTACATGCGCAAGGCCATGCGCGAGGCCAAGCAGAAGACCTCCTGGGTCGCGAACAACCAGGAGTTCGAAGACGCCTTGATGAGCTTTATCGAATCCACGCTAGCCGATGCTCGCTTCACTGCGGAGATGGACGATTTCGTCCGCTGGATCGACCCGGCGGGCCGCGTGAACTCGCTGGCCCAGACGCTGCTGAAGTGCACCACCCCCGGCGTGCCCGACCTCTACCAGGGCGCGGAGCTGTGGGATCACTCACTGGTCGACCCCGATAACCGCCGCCCCGTCGACTACGACCTGCGCAAGCGGCTTCTGCGGGAGCTTCACGACCTCACCATCGACGAGGTGATGACACGCGCGGACGAGGGTCTGCCCAAGCTCGCGCTCATCCGAACCGCGCTGCACCTGCGCCGCCACCATCCCCTCTGGTTCGGAGCCAACGCGGAGTACGTAGAACTCGCCGCCGAAGGCACACGCGCCAAACACGTCCTGGCCTATCGTCGCGGCGCAAACGTCGTCACCGTCGTGCCCCGCCTGACCCTGTTGCTGACCGGCTGGGAGGGCACCACGGTCGAGCTGCCCGAAGGCGTCTGGACCAACTGCCTCACTAACGAAACCTTTCACGGAGGCGCGGTCTCAATCGCCAACCTTCTCGAACACTTCCCTGTCGCACTGCTTGCTCTGGAGGGCTGAAACACATGTATGAGTTCAAAGTCTGGGCACCCCACGTCCAAAAAATCGCCGTCAAAACGGATCTCAAGACCGTCCCCATGGAAGGCCCCTCCGACTCCGGCTGGTGGAATGCCTATGTAGAGTCCGCCGACGAGGGCACGGACTATGCCTTCCTCCTCGACGACGACACCACACCCTACCCCGATCCGCGCAGCCTGTGGCAGCCCGAAGGCGTCCATGGCCGCTCCCGCGTGTATGACCAGCGCCGCTTCCAGTGGACCGACGACGCATGGCAGGGTCCGCCGTTCTCGGGTGCCGTGCTCTACGAGTTGCACATCGGCACCTTCACGCAGGAGGGCACCTTCGACGCCGCCATCAAGCGCCTGGACCATCTGCACGCACTCGGCATCACGCACGTCGAAGTGATGCCCGTCAACGCCTTTCCCGGCGCGCAGGGATGGGGCTACGACGGGGTCGCGCTCTACGCCGTGCAGCACAACTACGGCGGACCAGAAGGCCTGAAGCGCTTCGTGGATGCCTGCCACCATCGCGGGCTCGCCGTCATCCTTGATGTCGTCTACAACCACTTCGGGCCCACCGGAAACTACACCGGCAAGTTCGGCCCCTACCTTACCGATCGCCACCGCACCCCATGGGGCGACGCAGTCAACTTCGAGGAAGCAGGCTCCGACCATGTGCGGCGCTTCTTCCTGGACAACGCCCTGATGTGGATGAAGGACTACCACATCGACGGCCTGCGCCTGGATGCCATCCACGAGTTCATGGACCGCTCCGCCGTACACTTCCTCGAGCAAATGGCCTCGGAGGTCGAAACGCTCGGTGCGACGCTGCAGCGCAAACTCATCCTCATCGCCGAAAGCGACCTGAACGACCCCAAAATCGTCCGCCCCCGCGAGGCAGGGGGCTATGGCATCGACGCCCAGTGGTCGGATGACTTCCACCACGCGCTCTTCACCCTGATGCACATGGAGCCCAACGGCGCGGGCTACTATTCGGACTTCGGATCGTTCGAGAAGCTGGTCAAAGTCCTCACCCGCATCTTCGTCTTCGACGGCGCGTACTCACGCTATCGCAACCGCTCGCATGGTCGTCCAGTTGAGGGCCTCTCCGCGCACCACTTTGTCAGCTTCATCCAGAACCACGACCAGATAGGCAACCGTGCCAAGGGCGAGCGACTTGAGCACCTTGTCGGCATGAAGCGCGCGAAGATCGCAGCAGGCCTGCTCTTCACCGCGCCCTTCATCCCCATGATCTTCCAGGGCGAGGAGTTCGCAGCCTCCACCCCCTTCCTCTACTTTGCCGACCACGAGGACGAAGAGATGGCCCGTCTCGTCTCCGCCGGTCGCCGGCGCGAGTTCGCGGCCTTCGGCTTCGATGGCCCGGACATCGCCGATCCTGAGCGCGAGGAGACCTTCCTGCGCTCAAAGCTCGACTGGACCGAGGCCGCAACCGGCTACCACGCGGAGATGCATGACTGGTTCCGCTCGCTCATCCGCCTGCGCCGCTGCTCGCAGTCGCTGAACGATGGCGAAAAGGAGCACATCGAGATCCGCTACGACGAAGACCAGCGGTGGCTCGCCATGCAACGCGGTCTGGTCACTGTACTGTGCAATCTGGGTGACACCACGCCCGAGTTCGACGTGCCCAAAGACGCTCGTCTGGAACTCACCACCGAGGAAGGCCACACCATCCGCAACGGCAAGATCGACCTGCCCCCGGACAGCTTCTGTATCCTCTCCACGGAGGATCCCTACTAGGACAAATGCCCTTTTGTTTTCTATAACAAACCCGTTTGATACGCGGAAAAACCGGCCTTCCGGCGCACGAAGCTTAAGTGCAGCTTAAGGCTGGGTTTATTCGCTGGAATCTTCTCTTCACAAAGAAACTTTTGCCGCGTTGGTTCGTATCAAACACAGGGGCTCGCTCCTAAATACCACCCTGCACTGTTTCGCAGATTCATCTGCGCCCCCTGAGGAAGATCCGAAGATGCCGCTCCAACTGTTCGTCCATCCCGCTCCGTCCGGCCCCCGCACCTCTGTTCGCCGGTCGTCCTTCATCCCATCGCTCTTCCTGGGCGCGGCTCTGATTCTGCCGTTCGCCCTGCCTCATGCGGCCATGGCCCAGGCTCCCGCCGCAGCCGCCGCACCCAATCCCAATGCACCCCAGCGCGGCACCGTCAAGGCCATCAACGGCTCCACGCTCACGCTCACGGCGGACTCCGGCAAGACCGTCACCGTCACCCTCGCCGACACCGTGAAGGTGACGCAGCTCGCCCCCGGCAGCACCGACCTGAAGACCGGCACCGCCGCGCAGGTAACGGACATCGCCGCCGGCGACCGCGTCCTCGTAGCCGGCAAAGCTGGTGACGCCCCCGACACCTTCACCGCGGGCCGCGTCATCCTGATGAAGTCGGCCGACATCGCCGACCGCCAGGCCGCGCAGAAGGCCGACTGGCAGCGTCGCGGTTCGGGCGGTCTGGTCAGCGCGGTCGATCCCGCGACCGGTACCATCACGGTCTCGAGCGGAGCCAAGAAGATCCAGGTCTCAACATCCTCCACCACCATCTTCCGCCGCTACGCGCCCGATTCGATCAAGTTTGAAGACGCACAGGTCGGCACGCTTGCCCAGATTCAGCCCGGCGACCAGCTTCGCATGCGCGGCTCGAAGTCCGAGGACGGAACCAGCGAGACGGCCGAGGAGATCGTCAGCGGCAGCTTCCGCAACCTCTCCGCCACCATCGCTTCCATCGACGCCGCCACCGGAACCCTCACCGTCAAGGATCTTGCCACCAAGAAGACGGTCATCGTGAAGGTCACAGCGAACTCCGAGATCAAGACTCTGCCCGCCATGATGGCCACCCGTCTGGCCGCAATGAGCAAGGGCGGCGCTGCCGGTGCTCCGGGCGCTGCTGGCACTGGTGCTCCAGGCGCAGGCCGTCCCGCTGGTGCTCCTGCGGCTGGTGGACCTCCCACGGGCGGCTCTCCTGAAGGCGGCGGTATGGGACGTCCCGGCGGTATGCCCGGCGGCGGTGCAGGTGGCCCGCGCGCGGGCGGAGGCGATCTCTCCTCCATGGTCGCGCGCCTTCCCGAAGGATCACTCTCCACACTCAAGGCTGGCGACGCCCTCATGATCGTCGGCACCCAGGCCCAGACCGGTTCCGGCATCACCGCCATCACGGTCCTCTCCGGCGTCGAGCCCCTGTTGACCGCGCCCGGTGGAAACACCATGACTCTCAGCCCCTGGAGCATGGGCGGCGCGCCCGGCGAAGGTGGCGGCGGCAGTCAGTAAAGTTTTGTCCTTTCTTCAACCATCAGCGTCTGTCTCGATGAACCATTTTTTATAGGAGTTTGGATGTCTTTTCGATTGCGCACTGCCTTCCTGTTCTGCCTCCTGGCCGCCATCTGCGGCTTCGCGGCAACCCCATCTCTCCAGGCCCAGACCGGTGCTACCGTGCGCGGCAACGTTGTCGACCCCGATGACGCCTTGATCCCCGGAGCGGTCGTCACGCTCACCCCCACCTCCGGCAAGGCACTCACCGCGACCTCGCAGAGCGACGGCACCTACACCTTCCGCAACGTGCCCGCCGGCAACTACTCCCTGACGGCCACCGCCACCGGCTTCGCCACCTACGTGAAGATGGGCGTCCGCATCACCGGCGCGCTCGCCATCACGCAGGACGTCAAGATGTCGCTGCAGGAGCAGTCGCAGGTCGTGCAGGTCACCGCCCAGTCCGCGCAGGTTTCGGTCGACGCCGACTCGAACGCCAGCTCCACCGTCATCAAGG
>Ga0179596_10000410_pt1 | contig 12718 bp, 12 predicted proteins | sample CZODoug1_1_08_16_FD_155494 | JGI IMG/M metagenome (GOLD analysis project Ga0179596, IMG submission 155494) | Vadose zone soil fungal communities from Angelo Coast Range Reserve, California, USA - CZODoug1_1_08_16fungal (Illumina Assembly) | ecosystem: Environmental > Terrestrial > Soil > Vadose...
AACCCACACTCCGCCAAGCCATCCAACCCTCCTCGCTAAAAAGCGAAAAGTGTAAAGGATGTCCCGAAACAATGTGTAAAGGATGTCATGCAACTGAACAGCTTTAGCCTTGGGTCTCACACGATGCCGAAAAAACGGGCTTTAGGCAGTACCTGACGAATCGCAAATCGTCGACCTGGGGAGCTTTTGGGATTAGCGTGGGGCTTCAGCCCCACGAATTACAGCCTGAGAACGAGGGGCTTTAGCCCCGGGCCGTTGTTTGTTTTACCGCATTTTCCGCCCACCCTTTGCTCTCAAGCCCCAGAGCCGATAGAATGCATAAGGTACGCCGATGTAGCTCAGTTGGTAGAGCAACTGATTCGTAATCAGTAGGTCAGCGGTTCAACTCCGCTCATCGGCTCCACGAAATCCGAAACAAAAAAAGCAAAACAAAAAGGGCGTGCCGCTCCATGCGGTCACGCCTTTTCCCGTTCTGAATCCGTCTAAAAGCTGATCTTCGCTGGAATCAGTGTGGAGCTCACGGCCAGCGCGTTCTTCAGCGCGGCCACCTCGGTATAGTCGCTGCCGATCTCCTGCAGCGGGCCATCCTCACGATCCTGCACATAGACAAACCAGTGATTGCTGATCATCGTCCGATGATTTCGCAGCACAATCTTCCGGCCTGGATGCATCTTTTCCAACTTCGCGGTCAGTTCCCTGACCACCTGCTCGTCGTTCATCCTGGCCCATTTTCCACTCGTTATTTTTTACTGCTTTTTTATGCTTTTCATAACAACACCTTGGAGCAAGGTTGTCTAGATAACTCTGATGCGAAGGAGCAAATAACTTTGCCTGAGCGATATCATTTTTTTCTCGGGAAACCCAATCGCGACTCGAAACACACAATCTCCCGAACATACAGCCGCTCTCGGCCCTCTACGTCGTCTTCAGCGCAATCACCCGCATCCCCCAAAGGTGGTATCCCCTCTCCCCCAAACGTTCGCGCCTTCGAGCCAACGGGGAATAGTCGCAGCACGCGCGACGGGAGATTCTTGCTCTGTCAGCAAAGCAAAAATAAACCAAGCGACAGAAATGAGCCCCTCTCCCATGCACAGCGCCATCATTGCTCTCCTCTTCATCGGTATGCTCATCGCTCCTTGCATCGTCACCATGTTCAAGGGCTCCGAAGACGAGGTCTAAACACCTTTTCATCGTGGCTTCGCATTTTGAACCACGCTTGGTACGCGTTATCCACTGAATTTCTTCGAACCACGGTCCAAACCCCTTGATCCCGGCTCTACCTCGCCCCATACTCATTCCAGAGTGTGCGTAAGCGGTGCCACCGAGACCAAAGTGACCCGATACAGTCGCCAAGACGTTTTACGAATCCTTCGCTTGCATCCCCGCCAGCTCACCGCATGGGAGCGGGCGGGCCTGATCTCCACCAGGCCACTCGACCAACCCTACAGCTTTGAAGACCTCTCGCAGATGCGGACCCTCCGCGACCTGCAGGCCACACGCATCTCGGTGCGCAGCATCCGTGCCTCCGTCGATGCCATCCAGCGCGTCGCCGGACTCAGCAATCCCCTGCTCGAAGCCAGCATGGTCCCCCGCGGCTCGCGCCTCTCCTTCCGCCACGCCGGCGCCCTCGTCGACCCCTTCACCCGCCAGCTCGCCTTCGACTTCGAGTTCGCCCCCGACCGCCGTCTCCGCGTCGTCCGTGCCGGAGAGCAGCAACTAGCCTCCAGCGCCGCCGGCCTCCAGGAGATGTTCCTCCGCGCCGTCCGGCTCGAAGAAGATCCCACCGCCCGCGACCAGGCCATGCAGGTCTATCAGGACATCCTCACCCTCGATCCCAACCACGCGCCCGCCTGCATCAACCTCGGCACCATCTACTACACGCTCCGCGACTTCACCACGGCAGAGTCCATGTACCGCCGCGCCACCGTCGCCGACCCCGACTACGCCCTCGCCTTCTTCGACCTCGGCAACGTCCTCGACGAGCTCCAGCGCATCACCGACGCCATCGCCTGCTACCGCCGCGCAGTCGCCCTCGTCCCCACCTACGCCGACGCCCACTACAACCTCGCCCTCGCCTTCGAGCGCAAAGGCGAACGCCGCCGCGCCCTCGCCCACTGGCAAACCTACGTCCGCCTCGACCCGGTAGGACCATGGGCCAGCCACGCCAAGAGCCAGGCCAAAAAGATCCTCTCCAGCGAAAAACTCTCCATCGTCAGCCGCTTCGGCAAACACAACGGCCGCGCCGTCTAAAGAAAAAGCCTCTCAACAAAATCCTTTGCTTTTGCCGTTGCCCCTTTGTTTGTCATCCCCGCAGGCTCTGCCGAAGGCGCCAGGGATCTGCGGTTGCTCTTGCCGTTGCCTCTTTTGGTTGTCATTCCCGCAGGGAATCTGCTTTTGCCGTTGCTGTTGCCGTTGTTCCTGAGATAGGTCCGGGCTTCAGCCCGGACATCCACCCAGCCAACGAAACGGGGCTTCAGCCCCTGGGATATGGTTTCCACCCCAACACCCAAAACCCGTCCGCAACAATCCAAATCCTGCCCGCCAAATCTGTCTTGTTAAGGGCACGGCTTCAGCCGTGCCGAAACCGCCACACTAGGAACACGGCTTTAGCCGCTGAGGTATTCCTTTTCGGATCGCGCCACAACGGGCTCGGCATCGTGCAAGGATTGTTCTTCTTGCAGCATGCTCTCGATAGCCCGTCATCCTGAGCGCAGGTCGACGCGCACTTTGCGTCGACCGAAGTCGAAGGACCCCGACGATCTCCACCCCGCCAAGACCTCGAGCCCCTTCTCACAGCACCTCCGTGCGATTATCGAAGCAAAACATGCCACTTCCTAGACCATACAAGCACCGCGATTTGACCACGTTCACCATACTTTGGCCCGCTAACGGACCACGTTTTCACCACAAGCTAGCCACACAGAAGTTTCTGGAGAACCATTGGGAAATTCGCAGCGCCGTCTCATAAATCCTTTAGAAAACCATAGATACAGGAAAGTAAAAATCTGCACTCATTTCAGACCACTTTCAGACCACTTTATTCCCAAGAGGTCCGACCTATTAAAAATGAATATCCATTCATCGCCAACTCTATATCCCAAATGCTAGACTCCCCGAATTGAGGTCTTCGATGCCAGACACCACCAAGCCACTCGCCCTCACGCAGCTCGGCGAGGAAGAGCTCTTCTTCCGCGACACCGTCCGCAAGTTCGCCCAGGCCAGGATCGCCCCCATCGCCCGCGCCATGGACGAAGCCCAGAAACTCGACCCCGCCCTCCTCCAGCAGCTCTTCGAGATGGGCCTCATGGGCATCGAGATCCCCGAAAAGTTCGGCGGCTCCGGTGGCTCCTTCTTCGACGCCATCCTCGCCGTCGAAGCGCTCTCCGCAGTCGACCCCTCCGTCGGCGTCCTCGTCGACGTCCAGAACACCCTCACCATCAACGCCCTCCTCCGCTGGGCCAACGACGAGCAAAAGCAGCGCTTCCTGCCCAAAATGGCCTCCGGCACAGTCGCTTCTTACGCGCTCTCCGAAGCCTCCAGCGGGTCCGACGCCTTCGCCCTCCAGACCCGCGCCACCCCACACGAAGGCGGCTATCTGTTGAGCGGACAGAAGTTATGGATCACCAACGCCATGGAGTCCGGACTCTTCATCGTCTTCGCCACGCTCGATCCGGCGCTCGGCTACAAGGGCATCACGGCCTTCCTGGTCGAGAAGGGCTCGGATGGCTTCACGCTTGGAAAGAAAGAAGATAAGCTCGGCATCCGCGCCTCCTCCACCGCCGCCCTGCTCTTCGACGAATGCTTCGTCCCCGCTGAAAACGTCCTCGGCACACCCGGACTCGGCTACAAGATCGCCATCGAGACCCTGAACGAGGGCCGCATCGGCATCGCCGCCCAGATGCTCGGCCTCGCCGACGGGGCCTGGCACCACGCCGCCAAATGGGCCAAAGAACGCAAACAGTTCGGCAAAGCCCTCGTCGAGTTCCAGGCCATGCAGTTCCAGCTCGCCGAGATGGCCACCGAAATCGAGGCCGCCCGCCTGCTCGTCTACAACGCCGCCCGCCTCAAGGACAACGGCTCCGAGTTCCTGAAAGAGGCCGCCATGGCCAAATACTTCGCCTCCCAGGTCGCCGAGAAGGTCGCCTCGCTCGCGGTCGAGGTCTTCGGCGGCTCCGGCTTCGTCAAAGACTACCCCGTCGAAAAGCTCTACCGCGACGCCAAGATCGGCAAGATCTACGAGGGCACCTCCTTCATGCAACTGGCGACCATCGCCAAGCTCACCCTCGGAAAGGTCTAGCCACCAGCATTTACACTGGAGGGATGAGTCCAACGACCAAACACACGCCCCTGCCATTTCTTGGCCTCGCGTGCGCCGTCGGGGTCTCAACGATCTACTATAACCAACCTCTTTTGTTAGAGATGGGACGTAGCTACCACGCGCACCCAGGACAGATGGGCTTCGTCGCGGTGGCCACCCAGATCGGTTATGCGGTCGGACTTCTCTGCTTCGTGCCCCTCGGCGACGTGCTCGAACGCCGCTCCCTGATGATCCGGATGTACGGTGCCGTGGCGGTCGCTCTGCTCCTGGTGGCGCTGGCGCCGTCGCTGATGTGGCTGATCGTCTTCAGCGCCATCGCCGGGATGCTGGCCTCGGTCACCCACATTGTGCTGCCGATCGCGCCCGATCTTGTTGAAGACAATCAGCGTGGCCGGGCCATCGGCATCGTGATGACCGGCCTCCTGCTCGGCATCCTTCTCGCCCGCACCTTCTCCGGATGGGTGAGCAAGATCCACGGCTGGCGGACGGTCTATATCGTCGCGGCCGTCATCAACCTGGCCTTCGTGCCCCTGCTGTGGCGAGTGATGCCGAAGCTGCCGCCCAAGCAGCCCCTGCGCTACAGCGAGGCCATGTCCTCGCTCTGGACGCTCTTCCGCACCCAGCCCCTGCTGCGCGAGTCCTGCGTCCTGGGAGCGCTCGTCTTCGCCTCCTTCAGTTGCTTCTGGACGACCCTGGCCTTCCTGCTCGACAACCACTACGGCCTGGGTCCCGGCGTAGCGGGCTCGTTCGGCATCGTGGGAGTAGCGGGCGCACTGGTCGCACCAATCGCAGGCCGATTCTCCGATAAGCACGGCCCCCGCTGGGTCCTCACCGTCGGCGGAGCCGTCCTGGCGGCCTCCTACCTCTTCCTCTGGGCCGAGGAGAAGTCCCCTGTTTCCATGGCGTTACACCTTGCGGCGCTGGGCGTCGGCGTCATCGTGCTCGATGCGGGCGCACAGATGATGCAGATCGCGAACCAGACCCGCATCTTCGGCCTCGTCCCCTCGGCACGCAGCCGCCTGAACACGGTCTACATGACGGTCTACTTCTCCGGCGCCGCAGCCGGCTCCGCGCTGTCGACGATCGCCTGGGTCCACTGGAAGTGGAACGGCGTCTGCGCCCTCGCCCTGACCTTCATCGGCCTGGCCGGTCTGCGCCACGCCACAGGCCACCGCGGAGAACAAGGCCAACCGGCCCCCTCCGAAGCCATCCTGCACGCCTAATTGGTCCGTCCAATTTTCATACCCCAAGGACAACTTCGGCATTTGTGGTGTTTCTTAGGGTTTTGTGCCTGTTTCTTCGGTTTTCTTAGGCATTTACCTGTAGTTTTAGGCATCGTAGCTTGCTGGTAAAACGTGGTCAGTTAGTGGGCCAAAGTATGGTAAACGTGGTTGCCATCATGGTCCTGGTGGCATCGTTCTGGAGGCAGCGGGACGGTCTTACGAGGCGTAGCGGAAGAGCATCATGAAGCCCCGGTCCATGTGATCCTGCTGATGGCAGTGAAAGAGGGTGTCGCCTGGGTTGTCGGCCAGGAACTCCACCTCCACCGTGCTGGATGCAGGCACTAGGATCACGTCCTTCCGCAGGCCGGCGATTTCGGGGCCGCTCTCAAGTCGGCGAACTTCGAAGGTGTGGCGGTGGAGATGCACAGGGTGGTCGTCCATGCTCTTGTTCTTCATGACGAAGCGGTAGCGCTGCCCGCGCTCGAGCCTCGGGGCGTTGGCGAGGGTCGAGTTCTTCGGATAGCTGAGGCCATTGATGGTCCAGAGCTCCTCGCTGCCATGGCCTTGAAACTTCGAGTCGAAGACAAGCTCGATGTTCTTCACGCCTGGAGTAGCCTCGCCGGGGGTGGAGAATTGGCGGTAGTCCCAGATGAGTTCGGTGTGCTGTACCCAGACGGGCTTACCTGTAGCGTTAGCGTACTCGACGACGATGCCCATGCCTTTGGACTGGATGCTGGGGCGGGCTTCGCCGAGGATCCAGATGCCGGGATGATCCATGGTGACGATGGCAGAGACACGCTCGGCTGGAGCGAGGCGCAGCATGGAGACCGTCCGGGGCTGTGGGACGGGGTTTCCGTCGAGCGCGACCACCTGGAAGCTGTGGCCGGCGAGTGAGATCCAGTGAACCTCCGTCGGGCTGCTATTGAGCAGGTGCAGCATGACGCGCTCGCCTGGCTTGACCTTGATGGGCTCGCCGAAGCCGAGCATCTTGCCGTTGATGGTGGCGAAGTCGTAGATGGGCTGCATGGAGCCGTCGTCGCTGCCCTTGAAGTAGCCGCCCCAGTCGTGAAATGCGAGGAAGACTTCGCGGTCGTAGCGAGCTTGGTCTTCGCGCGGCTGAACCAAGAGAAAGCCATGGAGGCCACCATACTGCGCCGCGGTCAGCTTCTTTCCGGCAAAGGTGTGGGTGTGGTACCAGCGGAAGCCCGCCGGGCTCGGCGAGAAGGTGTAACGCGCCGAGGCACCGGGAGCGATCATGGGCGTGCCCTCCTCCATGGCTCCATCGATCTCGGATGGAAGGTGAAGGCCGTGCCAGTGGACGACCTCCGGCTCGCGGGAGAGGTTGCGGACCTCAGCGGTAAATGGAGTTCCCTCGCGCATCCGGATCAGAGGTCCGGGTATCTGGCCGTTGTACGCGACGGTGTGGATGTGGTGTTTGGGAGAAGCCTCGAGCGTGAAGGGCGCGATCTCGAGAGTTACGTCTGGATCTGCGGCAGCCGCGGTGCGCGGCAGTGCGAGAGAACCCAGAGCCATTCCGGTGAGTTGGGTGAAGCGTCGTCGAGTGAGCGCGGGGGTGGATGCGTCATGCGACATGCGTCTCTCGACCTCCACCAGGTGTTCAATGATTGGTTGCTGTTGTTCGGCAGGATCGTTTGCGGATGGTAGGCGAGGCAGGGATCGAACCTGCAACCCCCAGCTTAGAAGGCTGGTGCTCTATCCGATTGAGCTACTCGCCCGCAGGTCTATTGTAGCGATAAACCAGCATCTAGCTGGGGGAGAAGTCGCGGCTTCTGAGGAGGGAGACGACGGACTCGAGGGCGAGGCCCCAGTTCTCGGTGGCGGTGTGGATGTCGGCTCCGAGGGCGCGGACGTAGAGGCTGACGGCGAATCCCTCCTGGGGGCCGGTGAGGTCTATGAATGCCGGGCGGATGATGCCTTCGATTCCTGCGTAGGGGTGGTCCAGGGGTGAGGCGAGGCGGACTAGCTTGTGCATCTGCTGGCCCTGCTGGTGGAACGACGCGAAGGTGGTGCGGTCGCGCCAGATGAGGTCGATGTAGGTGGCGAAGCCGGTGGTGAGGTCGGCAGTGTCGAGGGCCATGTCGAGGTTGAGCTGGAGGGTTTCGACCTCTTCGGGGCTCATGACCCAGGCGTCGCATTTGGCTGTGAAGAGGGGCGAGCGGGGGGCGTTGAGGGCGCGGAGGGCCTGCATGAGCGAGGGGTACTGCTCGGCCTCGGGGAGTTGGTCGAAGTCGTAGGGATTGACGCGGAGATCGACGAAGGCGGCGGGCGAGTTGGGGTCTTGCCAGGGCACGACCAACACGGGATCATCGGCTGCGCATTCGGCGGACCACTCAGCAAGCATCCGATCATTATCGCAGCTATAGGCCGGATTCCCTACTGGTTGGGTGAAGGGGCGAGGTCGCGCCGGACGCGTTTGAGGGTTTCCTGGGAGTTCATTGCCTGAGTGGAAACCCACATCTCAGAAGCGAGATGTGGGGCACCCGGCGTATTACCCTACGTGGCTTTGGAGGAAGGTGAGGAGGGTGGTTTCGGCCCAGTAGCCGTCGTCGTGGAGGGCGGGGTTGGTGGGAGCGAGGAAGGCGCAGTGGCCGCCGTGGGGGGTCTCGAGGAGTTGGATGCAGGGGTTGGTGGCGAGCCTGGTGCGGGACTCGCCGGTGATGATGACGAAGGGGTCGTCGAGGGCGTGGAGGATGAGGGTGGGGACGGCGATGCGGTCGACGACGCGGGCGGCGGCGGCGCGGTAGTAGTAATCGTCGGCGCTTTTGAAGCCGGAGTAGAGGGCGGTGATGCGGTCGTCGAAGTCGCGCAGGGAGGCGAGGCCGTCGGCCTTGGCGGGGTCGAAGGCTCGGGGGAAGAGCATGGTCTTCATGCGGAAGCGCTGCTTGAGGGAGCGGAGGAAGCGGCGTTCGTAGAAGCGGTTGATGGGCGCGTGGAGGAGGTCGGCGGAGGGGCCGAGGTCGATGGCGGGGGAGACTCCTACGGCGGCGCAGAGCTGCGGTGGGGCTTGCTGGCCGAGCTCGCCGGTGAGCTTGAGGACGAGGTTGCCACCCATGGAGTAGCCGACGAGTGCGATGTGCTGGAGGCGCTCGCGCGTGAGGAAGAGGTCCATGACGGCGCGGACGTCGCCGGAGAGGCCGGAGTGGTAGAGGGTGGGCGAGAGGCGCTCTGTGCCGCCGCAGTTGCGCATGTTCATGCGGATGACGTTCATGCCGGCGGCGAACATTTTGTTGGCGTTGCCTACTACGTACTGCGAGTTCGAGGAGCCCTCGAGGCCGTGGAGGAGGATGACCGTGAGGCGCTGGGCGCGGACCTCGGCGGGCTGCCAGTGGCAGTGGCAGAGGACCTGTGAGGCGATCTGGGTATCGGTGCCGGGGGAGACGACGACGTAGACGGCCTCGGGGGGCGGGAGCTTGTCGGTGCGGGGGAGGAAGTTGCCGACGATGGTTTGGAGGTGGCCGTTCGAGAGCCAGCGGCGAGGCGTAAAGGGCCTCGGTTGGAAGACCTGCATCAGCGGGCTCCTGGGTTTTGGAGTCCGAGGGTTTGGAGGAGACTGGCTCCGTTGAGGGCACCGGTGGGCTCATCTTCGTGCTTGAAGTAGGCGTAGACCTCGCGGGTTTTGGCTAGAGCTTTGAAGCGGGCGGCGAAGGCGGCGATCTCTTCGGGTGTGTAGCCTCCGTTGCGGCGGAGGCGGAAGCAGGCGATGGATTTTGCCGGATGGACTTCGGGGGTGGTGAGGTCGTCGCTTTCGGCTACGCAGAGGGCGGCATTGGCTTTTGCGAGGATGCTGTAGATGGGCTCGGCGAACCAGGACTCGTGGCGGAACTCGAAGGCGATGGGTGGTCGATCTTTTGCGGTGAGCGGGGAGAGTTGCAGGAAGGCTTCGAGGCGGTCGGGGTCGGCCTTGAAGTTCGGCGGGAGCTGGAAGAGGAGGAGGCCTAGTTTGCCAGCTTCACAGACGGGCTCGAGGGCGATGAGAAACTCTTCGACGGCAGAGGCGCAGTCACGGAGGCGCTTGAAGTGCGTGATGCCCTGCGGGGCCTTGAAGCTGAAGCGGAAGTCCGCGGGGGTGGCGGCGAGCCAGCCTTCGAGCATGGTGCGCGTGGGCAGGGAGCGGAAGGTGTAGTTCACCTCCACCGAGTTGAGCTGGGTGCTGTAGAAGGCGAGGAACTTTTTTGCGCTGGTGCCCGCCGGGTAGAAGCCCGGCTTCCACGTAGGGTAGGCCCAGCCAGAGGTCCCGGCGTAGATGCGCGCGGGGCTCATGCGAGCTCGCTTAGTATTTGGGTAGTGTTGGGCCGGAATCCCACGAAATCCCGCCTCAGAGGTTTTTTGGGGCGGCTAGTGGGTTTCGAACCCACGACATCCGCTGCCACAGAGCGGCGTTCTGCCACTGAACTATAGCCGCCACAATACTGCTGATTATAGCATTTCCCTGCCATTGGGTGCATCGTAGGTAGAGAAGCCCGAGGAGAACGCATGATTCCCGCCGTAAAACCCGAGATTCTCTCCCCCCGCACCAAGCGCGGCGGCAGCCTGGCGAGCGATGAGAACCTCGACTTCCTGTCGCACCTCCTGGACGACTACTTTCGCGTGCCGGGAACGACGATCCGGTTTGGGCTGGACGGGATTGTAGGGTTCATTCCGGGGGTTGGGGATGTTGCGGGGGGCGTGGCCTCGTGCATCATCATCATCGCGGCGTGGCTCCGGGGTGTGCCGTATGTGACGATGACGCGGATGGTGGTAAATCTGGGGATCGAGACGCTGGTGGGCGTGGTGCCGGTGCTCGGAAACCTGTTCGACATAGGCTGGAAGGCGAACCGGAGGAACTATGCGCTGCTGACGGGCAGCCTGCAGGAGCCGCGCAAGCAGACGGTCAGGAGCTGGCTGTTTCTGGGGGTGTTGTGCCTGACGCTGGCTCTGTTAATCATTCTGCCGATGCTGGCGCTGGGGTGGATATTGCTGCATCTGGGGCGGGCGATTGGGGCGGATCTGCACCAGTTACGCTGGTAGGCCGGGGTTTAGGCTAAAATCAATAAGAGTCGGGGCGTAGCGCAGCCTGGTAGCGCATCTGCTTTGGGAGCAGAGGGTCGGGAGTTCGAATCTCTCCGCCCCGACCACTACAACGAATCCAGAACATGCAGATGCGGCGGTAACGCCTGACGCATCTGCTTTTTTGCGTTCGGGCTGTAGGCAATTTTGTAACGGTCGGAACGTTAGTCTCCTCGGCTCTGTTATTCGTTTAGAGTCAGATCTGACGACCTGATAAGGTCCTCAATCGCCATTGTCGTTGTGAGTGACGCTCGCTCCCTCGGGCGCAAGTTGCGCGTGGATCTGATGAAGATTTCTTCGAATCTCTTCCATTTTGCTTCGGCCATTAGGTTTATGGTCTCAGGCTTTTGTATGGCTGGGCAACATGAACCGCGAAGGACGAACTCACCTTCTGACGTCGCAATGAGTGCGGAAGGGGAAACGAGTTAGGAAACTCAATCTCGCTGTTGGCGCTTCGCGAGGTCTGCCAGCACACTCATTACTCGTTCGAAAGGCTTGCAGTCGCCTGTGGCCGCATGTAGGATCAGCAATCCCCGCACCCGCGCAATCCAATCCTCTCCAAATTGGCGCGCCTTCAACTCTGTCATGCCGCTCTCACGGGCCAGATGGGCAACGGCGTCAGTCCAATTGGCGAAGATCTCGCGTGCGAGTTTCTTGCCAGTTGGACCAGTCTCGGAGAGGAAGACGGGAGGATCGTTTCGTTCTGTTTGTCGTTTGAAGAGGCCATCAAGATGTCCTACTGGAACAGGTGTCCCTTGAAGCGCTTGGATGCGCTCATCGCGCTACCAGGTTCGACAAACGCTACCCTCGCTACGAAATGTTATCCACAAAAGCGGTGTTTACAGCCGGAAACACGAAAACCCAAACAACCGAAACGAAACACGTTAGCAATCGTGAACTTTGCGCTCCTTTACAGTTACCCATTGGGGATGACGTGTCAGCCTACTCCCGCGGCGTAGCAGCGGGCTTTTCGATCTGATGAGCCAGAGGCCCGGACAACACCCACCGGCGCGTCCGCGTCCAGAATCGCGTCGACCGTGCCCAACCAAGGCCCCAGCTTCGGCGGCTTCATCGCCTGCTGGCGCCGATAGCCCGGCGGCACCGCGTAGCGCAGCATCTTCTGGATCGTCGTGCGCGAGATCCCGAACTCCCGCGCCACCTCACACTGGCTCCGACCATCCACCAGCATCGCTCGCCTAACCCACCGTAGAACTCCACCCTGAACATCCCTCCGGTGTCCCAGGAACTAAGTCGCTCTCGCAACAGTCCAGGAAACCCAATCCCGGCAGTGGACTACTTTTACACCGGCGCTCATAGTTTAGACTGCCTCTCCAAATTGCTTCATTAGGGTTCCGTTCGCCCCAGGGTTTTCACCTTTAGGCAGGCTGTCAGAACGTATCGGTGACCAGACGATTATTCCAGAGGCGATGGACGATCGTGTGATCCGTGACTCTGGCATCTTTGATCGCGCCCGCATACGGCCCCTGCCACACCACGTTGCCTGTAGTGATGCTGCGCAGGGTATCGGTAGTGTTATCGAACCAGGTATCCGAGGAGACGACCATCCCTGTTACCTGACTGGGAACCGTTTGCTTTTGAAGTCCGTTGATCCCAAAGGTGGCGGTGTGATCGTAGGTGTAAATCGAGCCGCTCCCAGGGTGGGTTGTATAGCAATCCGCAAGGATTGAAGTGTTGGTGAGCCACGCGGATGCCCGGCAAGAAAACGCAGTGAGTACAGAGCCGTTCTTATAGACCGTGGTCGTTCCCGACGCTGAAGAGGTATCCACGGTCAGGTAGGACGTGCCATCAGGCGAGAGGGCAAGAGAACCACCTAAAAAGTTCGAAGGCAATGTTTGGATGCTTCCATTCGGATGGACGAGGCCGTAGTCAGTGAGGAGTGCGGTTCCATCGTCAGATAGGGTCAGGTGATCTACTATTTTCGAGGAGGTGAACGTTCCCGCGCTGGAACCATTTGGCAGCGTAAATACATCGACTGCTTCAGACGTTGCTGTGCTCATACTCTTGGCCATCGCCAACGTTGAGCCGTCTCTTGAGATGGCCGAAGTTCTTGCATCTGAGGTACTCGAACTGCTGACAGGATAGTGAATGG
>Ga0179596_10000411_pt1 | contig 12689 bp, 12 predicted proteins | sample CZODoug1_1_08_16_FD_155494 | JGI IMG/M metagenome (GOLD analysis project Ga0179596, IMG submission 155494) | Vadose zone soil fungal communities from Angelo Coast Range Reserve, California, USA - CZODoug1_1_08_16fungal (Illumina Assembly) | ecosystem: Environmental > Terrestrial > Soil > Vadose...
GCTTGAGGAGCGGCCAGGCGGAATCGGGGAGCGAGAAGTTGTAGTGCAGGCCGGCGATCATCTGCATGCGCCGCCCGTAGCGGTGCGCGAGGCCGATGCGGTAGACGGTCTTCGCGCGGCCGACGTTCGATGTTCCGTAGCGCGCGATCGGGATCGCGTTCTCGTCGGGCAGGCTGCAGGGCATGCTCGCGCCCCATAGCACCTCGTCGCCGATCCTGCGGACGACGAACTGGTGGATGCGCTTCATCTCCTCCAGGCACGCGTGGACGTCCGTGTGCACGCCGGTGATCAGCTCGATCAGCGCTTCGCTGAAGTCGGTGGTGATGTGCGGGTGCTTGAGCGCCGAGCCGAGCGCGCGCGGATGCGGCGTCAAGGCGAGCGCGCCGTCGGGCCGCACGCGCAGGCTCTCCTTCTCGATCCCGCGCTTGAGCCCCTTCAGGAGCGCGGGCGAAAGCGCGTTGACGCGCGCATCGAGCGAAGCGGGGCCTGTCACGGGCGCTGCCTTGCGGAACGAGCGAGCTTGCGCCGGGTCAGGACGCCGGCGAGCGCGACCGCGATCAGCGCGCTGACGAATATCCCGTCGAAGGTCCCCGCGCCGCCGATCGACATGACCGGCGCGCCGAGGCCCCGGATGTTGCCGAGATTCATCAGGTCCGCGCCGATCAGGGTTCCCAGGCTTCCGCAGATGTAGGCGAGAGGCGCGGCGAAGCGGCGCGAGAGGAGGAGCGCGACGATCGCCGCGATGACGGGCGGGTAGAAGACGGGAATCGCGATGCCCAGGCCCGGGACCGGCTCGGCGAGCAGATAGCAGGCGAGGGAGACGACCAGCACGCCCCAGACCGCGTTCTTGTAGAGATTGTTCTTCGCGATCAGGACGAGGGACAGGAGGATCGGAATGACCGCTCCGCCGACGTTGACCGCGAGGATGGTCCCCGGCCAGGCCTCCACGCTGGGAATCACGTAGGGAACGCCGTAGAACGGGATTTCCTCGAGGCGCGTCATCTGTTCGGGGGCAAAGCGCATGATGGGCAGGTTGACGTAGCTCCCGGCGAGCGAAAGAAAAAGCCAGGTGAAGAAATATCCCGGCGCGATGCCGAGCTGCGAGTAGGCGAACTGCAGCACCCTCAAGAGGGCGAGGAAAGTCAGGGCGACGAGCCCGCCCAGCAGCAGGAGCAGGAACGGGAGCGTCAGCGGATAGTAGTGAATCCCGAGCGAATGCATGGGCGGCTCCGGTGAATCGGGGACGGCGGGGGTGAAGCGGTCGGAAGAGTCCGGGCGGGATTATCGCCCGGAAGCAGCGCGCCCGCTACAATGCCGCGAACGGAGGCATTCATGAAAAATCTCGCTCGTGTCCTTGCGATGGCTTTGCTCCCCGGTCTTGCGATCGCGGCGGACAATCCCGATTGGGCCTACCCGGGCACGCCCAAGCCCGCGCCCCTCGACAACGTCGTGCAGAAGCAGATGCCCGGGAGCGCGAAGAAATACACTCAGGCGCAGATCGACGACGGCTTCAATCCGCCCGACTGGTTTCCCGAGGAGCATCCGCCGATGCCGGAGATCGTCTCCGCCGGCAAGAAGCCGGCCCGCGCCTGCGCCCTCTGCCATCTTCCGACCGGAGACGGCCACCCCGAATCCTCCAGCCTCGCGGGTCTGCCCGCCGCGTACCTCGTGCGCCAGATGGCCGAGTTCAGGAACGGAGGCAGAAAAGGCGTCAGGGCGAACGCGATGATCGACATCGCGAAGGCGCTCTCGGAGGCCGACGTGCGCGCCGCGAGCGAATATTTTGCGGCCTTGAAGCCGGGTGTGTGGACCAAGGTGGTCGAGACCCACACCGTGCCGAAGAGCTACGTCGGCGCGGGAGCGATGCGCTTCGCCTCACCCGAAGGCGGCACCGAGCCGCTCGGCAACCGCATCATCGTGCTGCCGCAGGACGCGGCAAGAGCCCAGAGCCGCGACCCGCATTCGGGCTTTATCGACTATGTGCCGGTGGGGAGCATCGCGCGAGGCAAAGCACTGGTGACGAGCGGAGGCTCAGGGCAGACCGTTCCCTGCGCGATCTGCCACGGCGCGACGCTGAAAGGACTGGGCGAGGTGCCGGGAATCGCCGGGCGCCCGCCGATCTACGCCGTTCGCCAGCTGAACGACATGCAGACCGGCAACCGCACCGGCTCCATGGCCGAGCTGATGAAGGCAGTGGTCGCCAAGCTCGGCATCGAAGACATGGTGGCGATCGCCGCATATCTCGGCTCGCTCGAGCCGTAGGAGACGCGCCCGAGGTTGCGGAAACATCCCGGCTTGCCGAAGCAGCCGGACACCCAGGGACGAGGGGAGGAAGGTAAACCCTTGCGGCCTGCGTGCCGGCGCCTCGGTTCTCGACTATCCCTTCTTGTCGATCGCCTGCACGATCGGCGCCTGGGCCTGGACGTACAGTTTCTTGCCGATTTGCCAGACGCCGAAGAGGAGAATCACCACCAGGAGCGCGAGGACGAGCTTGCCCAGCATTCCGCTCTTCGCCTTGGGCGGCTGCGGCGAATCCGACGGAGGAACGGGGACCCAGGGCAGCGCGCTCTCCACGCCCATCGGGACCCGGTCGGACTCTCTCCTGTTTGCGGTCTGCGTTGCCATATCGAACTCGTTACGAGAAACCTCGCAAGAAGCATGCCCTGGGCCGGAAAACCCGGAACCAAGTGTGTTTACAGCGAGTTGCCGTGTTGCAGCGAGCAAGCTCAAGCCTCCGTAAAATCGACGCCGGCGTCGGGCGCTTGCCAGCGTCCCGCACATGAAAACCGGCGCGCCTTCCAGGGAGTAACGCCCGTGCATCGCTCGAGGTTTCGGCCAAATCGCGCCTAGTCGATCTTCTCCGGCCGCGGCGTCGGCGCGGGCGCAAGAGCCGAGCGCGCGGGCGTGCGCTCGATGGCGACGAGGCCGGTGTACTTGGTGACGAGGTGATGTGTGAGCGCGAGCTCGATCGCCTTCGCGCGCGTGTCCGCGGCGCCCGCTCCTTCGCGCACGGCGCCCATCTTCACGGGCGAGCGTTCGCCCGGCTCCGCGCCGCGCGCCTCGCCGGCCATGAGCATCGCGCACGCGCCGAGAACCACGGCCGCGGCGATGCCGATGCAGAACGTAACGAGCAGCGTCGCGAGAAAATCGACGACGATCGGACGTACCCTGGACCTGCTGCTTGAAGCTTCCATCGCGATCCCCTTCTGGCAGTGCCCGCTTCGGGCCTTGCCTGGTATTGAAGCGCCGGAAAAGGGCTCCGCCGGGCGGGCAAAAGGGAAAGCTGCCGAAGAATTGTGGCAGGAAGATGGCAGCGCGCCCGGGTTCGGGCCGCGCCGAGAAGGAATGCGCTATATTCAGCGCGCACTAAATTTCCCCTCCTTTCTTAAGGAGGGGTGGCGCGAAGCGCCGGGGTGGTTTGGGCGCGTATCACCACCCCGCCGCCTGCGGCGGCACCCCTCCTCAAGAGAGGAGGGGATAAGCCAACTCAACCATGCCCCGCCGCATCGCCATCGTCGAAGACGACGCCGCAATCCGCGCCAACTACGCGGACGCGCTCAGGAAGCACGGCTACGAGGTGAGCGCGCACGCGGCGCGCGGCGAGGCGATGGGCGCCTTCAGGACGCGGCTCCCCGATCTCGCAGTGATCGACATCGGACTGGGCGAAGAGCCCGACGGCGGCTTCACGCTGTGCCGCGAGCTCCGCGCACTCGCTCCCAGCCTGCCGATCCTCTTTCTCACCGCGCGCGACTCGGATTTCGACGCGGTCTCGGGCCTGCGCCTGGGCGCGGACGACTATCTCACCAAGGACGTGAGCCTGCCGCACCTGCTCGCGCGCATCTCGGCGCTGTTTCGCAGGATAGACGCGCTGCGCGAGCCGAAGGCAGCCGAGGAAGTGCTCGAGCGCGGGGCGCTCAAGCTCGATGCGAAGCGCTTCACCGCGTCGTGGAAGGACAGGCCCGTCGGGCTGACGCTCACCGAGTTCTGGATGGTCCACACGCTCGCGAAATTCCCCGGCCACGTGAAAGACCGCGAGGGCCTTATGCGCGACGCGAATCTGGTGGTGGACGAGGGCACGATCACCTCGCACGTGAAGCGCATCCGCAGGAAATTCGCGGCGGTCGATCCCGCGTTCGAGCAGATCGACACGGTGTACGGCATGGGTTACCGATGGAAGGCGTGATTCTTTTCCCCTCCTCTCTTGAGGAGGGTGCCGCCGCAGGCGGCGGGGTGGTTGGCAGGCGAGCAGACCACCCCGGCTGCTTCGCAGCCACCCCTCCTCAGGAGAGGAGGGGACGCCCAATGCTGAAACCACGATCTTGAAACTCGCCTTTCCGCACTTCAGCCTTCGCACCAAGCTCGCGCTGGTGGCGCTGGTGCTGCTTGCCCTGCCGTGGGCGGGCTACGAGTACGTGCGCGAGATGGAGCGCTTCCTGCTCGAGGGCGAGGAGCAGGCGCTCCTCGCCACGGCGCGCGCCGTCGCCACCGCCCTCCACGACCGCCCGAACCTTATGCGCGCGCCTCCGCCAAGAGACACCGATGTGCGCCGAGAAGCCGAGGAGGAGCTGCGGCGCCTTGCCGCGGAGCGCGGCGAGCCGCCCGACGAGGGCGCCGGGCCCACGCTGATCATCGACCGCGAGGAGTCCGCCGGGCGGCGCGAAACCGAGGAGATCGCCGAGATTCTAAAAGGCGTGGAGCGCACCACCTCGCGCATCTGGGTGGTGACGCGCGAGCTGCGCGTGCTCGCGCTCGCCGGCAGCCTGCGGCGCGAAGGCGGCGCGGCCGAAGAGACCGTCACGCAGCGCGTGCTCGGGCTCCTGATCCCGCGCCCGAACGAGGATTTCGACGACGCCATCGCGGACGACGCGCTCGCCACGGGCCGCGAGATCGCCGGCGCCCTGCAGGGCCGGCCGGGATTCCGCCTGCGCAACACGCCCGACGGGCGCGCGGTGGTGATCTCGGCCGCGCACCCGATCTGGAACGGCGACGAGGTCGCGGGCGCGGTCGTCGTCGAGGAAAGCACGAACCCCATCCTCTCGGTGCGCAGCCAGGCGCTCGAGCGGCTGCTGGTGCTCACGCTCGCTGCGTTCGCGGTGGCCGCGGCCGTTCTTATCTGGTTCGCGACCCGCATATCGACGCGCATCCGGCGACTGCGCGACGAGGCCGAGACGGCGATCGACGCGCACGGGCGGCTCGCGCATCCGCATTCGCGTCTGCTCACCGCGCAGAACGCGGGCGACGAGATCGGCGATCTGTCGCGCAGCTTCTCGGCGATGCTAGCCAAGCTCTCGCAGCACCACGCCTACCTGGAGAGCCTGGCGAGCCGCCTCTCGCACGAGCTGCGCACCCCGATCGCGGTGGTGCGCTCCTCGCTGGAAAACCTCAAGCTCGCGCCGGCCGACGCGCGCGTCTACATCGACCGCGCGGAAGAAGGCCTGAAGCGCCTGGGAACGATTCTCACGCGCATGAGCGAGGCGACGCGCCTGGAGCAGGGCCTCGCCTCGGTCGAGCGCGAGCGCTTCGACCTCGCCGCGGTCGTCTCGGGCTGCGTGGAGGGATACCGGCTCGCCTATCCGCACCAGGCCTTCGATCTCGCGCTCCTGCAAAAAAATGCCTGGGTGCAGGGATCGCCCGACCTCGCGGCGCAGCTGCTCGACAAGTTCGTCGCGAACGCGGTGGATTTCGCAGCCGCCGGCAAGCGGGACGGGCCGGTCGGGATTTCGCTGTCCGCCGCGGACGGCTTCATCGAGCTCGGCGTCGAGAACAAGGGCCCGCTGCTGCCCGAAGAGATGCGCGGAAAACTGTTCGAATCGATGGTCTCGGTGCGCGGCGAGCGGCGCGGCGAAGGAACGAGCGCGGAGCCGCACCTCGGGCTGGGCCTCTACATCGCGCGGCTCATCGCCGAATTCCACGGCGGCGAGATCCACGCGCGCAATCTCGCCTCGGGCGAAGGCGTCGCGGTGAGCGCGACCTTCCGTTCCGCCTGAGCGTCGCTTTTCGGAGCCGGCAAGAAAATCCGGCCGCTACCTGCCCCTGCCGTGTCCCGACACTTCCGCGCCCGCATCGGCGGGGAGCGCGGCGTGGAAGAACACCGACACCGCGGAAAGCAGCGCCACCGCGACGAAGGCCGGCGCGAAATCGGCGCTGACGACGTCGCTGTGCCCCAGCGCGAGGCTCGAAATCTGCAGGGCATAGGCGCCGAGCGCCACGCCGAGACTCTGCGCGAGGCGCTGCGCCATGCTGGCGATGCTGGAGGCCTGGCTCATCGTCTCGCGCGTCACCTCGGCGAACGAGATCGCCTGCAGGGAAGTGAACTGCAGCGAGCGCACGCACCCGGAGGCGAGCAGCACCAGGAAGATCACGATGTGCGGGGTCGCGGCGGTGAAGAGGCCGAATACGGCGATGCCGGCGGATGCGACCAGGGCGTTCACCGTGAGCACCGTGCGGAACCCGAATCGCCTGAGGATGATCGTGGTCAGCGTCTTCATGAACATCGCGCCGACCGCGGTCGCGCAGGTGAGCAGTCCCGACTGCAGCGGATTCATCCCGAAGCCGAGCTGCAGGAGGAGCGGCAGCAGGAACGGGGTCGCGCCGACGCCGATGCGGAACAGGCTCCCCGCGACGACGCCCGTGTGGAAGGTCGGCAGCTTGAGGAGCGCGAGGTCGATCACCGGGTGCGCGACGCGCCGCGCGTGCCAGGGGTAGGCGGCCAGGGCGAGCGCGCCCAGGATGATGCAGGCTGCCGTGATTTTTTCCGGCAGGAGGTGTCCGCCGAGGGAAGACAGTCCCAGCATCAGCACCGACAGCCCGACCCCCGAGAGCGCGAATCCGGCGAGGTCGAGCGCCGGCATTTCGGGCTCCTTCACGTTCGGGATATGGCGAAGAACGAGATACAACCCCAGCACGCCGATCGGCAGGTTGATCAGGAAGATCCAGCGCCAGTGAAAGTACAGCGTGATCGCTCCGCCCAGCGCCGGGCCGGTCACGGGCCCCAGCAGCGCCGGGATGGTGAGGTAGTTGAGCGCCGCGACGAGCTCGTTCTTCGGCACGGCGCGCAGCAGGACGAGGCGCCCGACCGGCACCATCATCGCCCCGCCGATGCCCTGCAGGAAGCGCGCGGAGACGAAGGCCGCAAGCGTGCTCGACACGGCGCACAGGAGCGACCCGGCGACGAACACCACGATGGCGCTCGCGAACACCGAGCGCGAGCCGAGGCGGTCGGCGACCCAGCCGCTGATCGGGATGAATACCGCCAGGCCGACGAGATAGGAAGTCAGCGCGAGCTTGAGCGCGAGCGGGCTCTCGCCGATGTCGACCGCGATCGCCGGGAGCGAGGTCGCGATCACCGTCGAGTCCATGTTCTCCATGAACAGGGAGCATGCGACGATAAGGGGAATGAGGACGTTGCGCTGCACAGCGCGTATTTTGAGGCAAGCGGGCGCCGCGGCCCAAGCACCCGCGATTCCCGCGCCGCGGCCGCCGCGTTCCGACTCGCGTAGAATCCACTCCGACGTGGACCTGGAATCCACTCCAGCGTGGACACCGAGCGTTACGATCTCCTGATCATAGGCGGCGGCATCAACGGCGCGGGTATCGCGCGCGATGCCGCCGGGCGCGGCCTGAAGGTGCTGCTGGTCGAGCAGAACGATCTCGCCTCGGCGACCTCGTCGGCCTCGACCAAGCTTATCCACGGCGGGCTTCGCTACCTGGAGTACTTCGAATTCCGTCTCGTCGCCGAGGCGCTCGCCGAGCGCGAAACGCTGCTCAGGATCGCCCCGCACATCATCTGGCCGCTGGAATTCGTGCTGCCGCACGAATCGCACCTGCGGCCCGCGTGGATGATCCGCGCCGGCCTCTTCCTCTACGACCATCTCGGCCACCGCATGCTCGGCTTCGGAGCCAGGAGCTCGCTGCCGATGTCGAAGGGCGTGCGCCTCGCCGACAACGGCTACGGGGCCGGCCTCAAGCCCGAGTTCAAGCGCGGGTTCGTCTACTACGACTGCTGGGTGGACGACGCGCGCCTGGTGGTGCTCAACGCGCGCTCGGCGGCCGCGCACGGCGCGACCATCCTGACCCACACCCGCTTCGTGTCGGCGCGGCGCGAGGGGGCGGAGTGGACCGCGAACCTGGACGGCGAGCGGGGCAGCCGCAGGGTGCGCGCCAACGCGATCGTGAACGCCGCCGGGCCCTGGGTGAGGCAGGTGCTCGACGAGGCGCTCAAGATCAAGCTTCCCGCGACGGTGCGCCTGGTGAAGGGCAGCCACATCGTCGTGCCGCGCATCCACGAGGGGCGCCACGCGTTCATCCTGCAGAACCCGGACCGGCGCGTGATCTTCATGATTCCCTACGAGCGGCAGTTCACGCTCGTCGGCACGACCGACGTGCCGGTCACGCGCGACGACTACCGCGCGAAAATCTCGCGCACGGAGATCGAATACCTGTGCGAGGCGGCGAGCCGCTACGCCGAGAAGCCGCTCACGCCCGGCATGGTGGTGTGGAGCTATTCGGGCGTGCGCCCGCTCTACGACGACGGGAGCGAAAATCCGTCCGCGGTGACGCGCGACTACCACCTGCTGCTCGATACGGGAGCGGAGACTGGCGGCGCGCCGGTCCTCTCGGTGTTCGGCGGCAAGATCACCACTTATCGAAGGCTCGCCGAGCACGCGATGGAAAAGCTCGCCGCGCGCTTTCCCGGGAAGCCCGCCTGGACGCACACCGAGCCCCTCCCGGGCGGGAACCTGGACGGACGGACCTTCCGGGGGCTGCTCCTCGATTACCGCCGGCGCCATCCGCGCCTGCCGAAGGCCTGGCTCACGCGCGTGCTGCGCAGGCACGGCGCGCTCGCCGAGGAAATCATCGGGGACGCGCGCGAGGAGCACGGGCTCGGCACGAACTTCGGCGGCGGCCTCTACGAGCGCGAGCTCGAATACCTCGTCAGGAACGAATGGGTGCGCGAGGCCGAGGACGTGCTGTGGCGGCGCACCAAGTGCGGGCTGCACATGACCACGGCCCAGAAGACCGCGGTGCGCGACTACCTGGCGAAGCACTAGATCCCCGTGGAATGGTGGCTCGGCTACGCCGCCGTCGGGGCGGTGGTCGGTTTCTTCGCCGGAATGCTGGGCATCGGCGGCGGGGCGATCATGGTGCCGCTGCTCGTGTGGTTCTTCGAGGCGCAGGGCCTGCCGAAAGTCCATATCCTGCATCTCGCCGTGGGCACGGCGATGGCGACGATCCTGTTCACCTCGGTGGCGAGCGTGCGCGCGCATGCGGCGCGCGGCGCGATCCGCTGGGACATCGCGAGGAACGTCACACCGGGCATTCTGGCGGGCGGCCTGGTCGGCTCGTGGATCGCGAGCTTTATCCCGCCCCTGCTCTTTGCGGCGCTCTTCACCGCGGTCATCTACATCGCGGCGACCAATCTCCTGCTCAACCGCAATCCGAAGCCTTCGCGCCAGCCGCCCGGCTTCGCGGGAATGTCCGTTTTCGGCTTCCTGGTGAGCGCGCTCTCCGCGTTCGCGGCGATCGGCGGCGCGTTCATGACCGTGCCCTTCATGCTCTGGTGCAACGTGCCGATGCTCCAGGCGATCGGCACGGCGGCGGTGATCGGCTTTCCGATCGCGCTCTCGGGCACGATCGGATTCATCGCCACCGGCCTGCGCGAGACGGGCCTGCCGCCCTACAGCGTGGGATTCGTCTATCTGCCAGGGATGGTTGGAATCGTTGCAGCGAGCATGCTGGTGGCGCCGCTCGGCGCGGCCGCCGCGCACCGCCTGCCGACGGTGTGGCTCAAGCGGATCTTCGCGCTGCTCTTCTACGTGATGGCGACGCGGATGCTGGTCACGTTCCTGTGATTCCGCTCTAAGGACGCTCGAACACGACGAAATAGTTCTCGCGCATCAGCTTCTTCTCCTCGACGAAGCGGAATCCCGCGGCCTCGATCTCCCTGATCGCGGTCTGCTTGTCCGCGCGGGTGTGATCGATTCGCTGCTGGTGCGTCTGCCCCGGGATCTTCTCGAAGTCGATCACCACCATGCGGCCGCCCGGGCGGAGCGCCTTGCGGATCGACTGCAGGGTCTGCTGCGGATGCTCGAAATGGTGGTAGGTGTCGCAGGTGTACACGAGGTCGACCGAGGCCTCGGGCAGCTCGGTCTCGGTGCCCTTGGTGAGGATGGTCGTGACGTTGTCCATGCCTTCGGCCCTGGCGCGCTCGCCGATGTACTCGATGAAGGCCTGCGAGATGTCCACCGCGTAGACGCGCCCGCCAGGGCTGACCGCCTGGGCGAAGAGCAGGGTGAAGAGCCCGGTGCCGGCGCCGACGTCGGCGACCGCCATCCCCGGCTTCACGCCGGTCGCGGCGAGTATCTCGTTGCGCTTCCGGTAGACCTCGCGGTCCTCGTTCTCGAAACCCTTCTTCCAGCGCGCGACGTCGGGGTTGACGAGGAAAGGCGAGTTGATTTCCGGCTTGGCGCCGTGCTGCGCGGCGGGCAGCGGCGGCCACAGGGCGGCGAGCGAGGCGAGAAGGATCGCGACGAATCGTCTCATGCGATGTACCAGAGGTAGTAGGTCGAGAAGCCGAGAATGGCGGTTGCCCAGTAGCCTGCGAACGCCGCGCGCATCAGGTTTTTCCACGCGCGGACGTGCAGGCTGCGCGGCAGGACGTTGCTCATCTGCAGTACGATCCACAGACCCGAGAGCGCGGTGAGAGTTCCGAGCGCCGCGTGCAGCCAGGTCACGGCGATGCGCCAGTCCGCGAAGGCCGCGGCCTTGGCGATCTTCACGTCCTGCATCGAGCCCGCCATGACGAGCACGATCAAGCCGATGTTGAGGACGACCCAGGTGGTCTGGTTGATCTGGTGCGCGTCGATGCTGCCGCGCCGCGCGAGCAGGAACCCGTAGGTCATCCCCGCAACGAGGAAGACCTCGAGAATCAGGTTGGCGTCGGCGATCAACGGGCCCGCGCCGAAAAATCCGCGCGAGCCCGCTAGCCCCGACAGCCAGATCCCGGCGATCCAGGCGAGCGAGCCCGCGATCATGACCGCGGCCGTGACGATCGCCGAACGCATGTTGCCGGGTGCGGCCATGGCTCCTCCGTTTTTTTCTCTCCTCCTTTTCAAGGAGGGGTGGCGCGAAGCGCCGGGGTGGTGAGCGCACCCAACCATACCACCCCGCCGGCTTCGCCGGCGCCCCTCCTCAAGAGAGGAGGGGATGCGCCGCGAACTGCGGCGCGCCCTCAGATTACGCCATCGGCGCGCAGCCTGGCGATCTCGGGCTCGCCGAGCTTCAACACCCCGCGCAGGATCTCCTCGGTATGCTGCCCCAGCACAGGCGGCGCGAGCCTGTGCTCGAGCGGCGTCCCCGAAAAACGCATCGGGCTCGCCACGAGGGGGAGCTTCCCCGCGACCGGATGCTCGAGCTCGATTTTCACGCCGCGCGCCTTGACCTGCGGTTCCTGGAAGACCTGGGCGACGTCGTTGATCGGCCCGTTCGGGACGCCCGCCACATCCAGCAGCTCGACCCATACGCGCGTGGTCTTTGCGAGGAAGATCGCCTGCAGGAGGCGCGTCAGCTCCACGCGGTTCTCGACGCGCTTGCCGTTCGATGCGAAGCGCGCATCGGCGGCGAGCTCGGGGCAGCCGGCGACCTCGCAGAATTTGCGGTAGAGATTGTCGTTGCCGCAGGCGAGGATGACGCGGCCGTCGCTGGTGCGGAACGGCTGATACGGCACGATGTTCGGGTGCAGGTTGCCGATCCGCGCGGGCGGCTTGCCGGTGGAGAAATAGTTCGTGTTCTGGTAGGCGAGAAGCGCGATCTGCGAGTCGAGGAGCGCGAGATCGAGATGCTGCCCGGCCCCGCTCTGCGCGCGGTGCGCGAGCGCCGCGCAGATCGCGATCGAGGCGTACATGCCGGTGATGATGTCAGCGACCGGCACACCCGCTCTCTGCGGCCCGCCGCCCGGCGCATCGTCCGGTTCGCCGGTGACGCTCATCATGCCGCCCATGCCCTGGATCATGAAGTCGTAGCCGGGGCGCTCGCGGTACGGGCCGGTCTGGCCGAAGCCGGTGACCGAGCAGTAGACGAGGCGCGGGTTGATTTTTTCGAGGTCCTCGTAGGAGAGGCCGTAGCGCGCGAGATCGCCGAACTTGTAATTCTCTATGAGCACGTCGGAGATCCTGGCGATCTCCCGCACGATCTTCTGGCCTTCGGGCCTGGAGATGTCGACCGTGATCGATTTCTTGCCCCGGTTGGCCGAGGTGTAATAGGCCGAGTCCCTGGTGTCGCGCCCGTCCTTGTCCTTCACCCATGGCGGACCGAAAGCGCGCGAGTCGTCGCCCGAGCCCGGACGCTCGACCTTGATGACCTCGGCGCCGAGATCGGCGAGGTTCTGCCCCGCCCAGGGGCCGGCGAGAACGCGCGAGAGATCGAGGACGCGGATGTGCGAGAGCGGTCCCGCCATGAGTTTCCGGCCGTTGGAGACTCGGTATTTTATCCGAAAGCCCCGTGCGGGCGACGCGGAACGCTACAATGACGGGGGGTTTCACGGAGAACGCGATGAGATTTCTTCTGTGGAAGACGATCTGCGCCGCCGCGATGTGCGCGCCGCTCGTCGCCATCGCGCAGCAGCAGCCCTCCGATTACGCGCGCGAGAAACGCTGGGCCGACGAGATCCTGCCTTCGATCGTCTCGGGCGA
>Ga0179596_10000412_pt1 | contig 12668 bp, 8 predicted proteins | sample CZODoug1_1_08_16_FD_155494 | JGI IMG/M metagenome (GOLD analysis project Ga0179596, IMG submission 155494) | Vadose zone soil fungal communities from Angelo Coast Range Reserve, California, USA - CZODoug1_1_08_16fungal (Illumina Assembly) | ecosystem: Environmental > Terrestrial > Soil > Vadose...
GCGCGTCCGGTAGATGCTCTTGTTGCCCAGCCATGTGCTGCGAAACTCATGCGGGTCGAGGAAGACCACAGCCTTCTTGATCTCGCGATCCATCATCAGGAAGTTGCATTCGAGGCTCAGCTTCGCGGCCAGCTCGAAACACTCCGAGTCGTCGCCGATGTACATCCCGCGAATCACCAGCTTGCCCGCTGCGTTCTTGTTCACGACGGTCTGAACATACACGATCTGCGGCAGCCCCGCGGTGAAGTGCTCGCTCGCATAGTTCAGCACGCGCCGGACCGGGGTGTCCGCGCGTCCCATCATCCGCTCCATGCCATAGACCGCGCCCAGGAAGTGCGAGCGGTGAATCCCCATCACGCCGCCGGTCCCGACGAAGATGTTCTTCGACCCATTCGCCATGCCGACCACCTCGTGCGGAACCACCTGCCCGATCGACAGGATCAGGTCGTGCCCACCATCGCGCAGCAGCTTATTCACCTGCGCCGGCCACGTGTAGTCGAGCTTGCCTTCGCTCACCTCCAGCATGAACTCACTCGGAACTTCTCCCAGCGTAACGATGTCGTTGCGCCAGTCATGCACCCGGAAGAGCCCGCGCGGCGTCGCACCGAACATGGTCGAGATCTCCTGGTCGGTCATCGCCTTGTGCGTGCCCAGCGCCGGCAGCACGTCTACGAGCTTGTCCCCGAAGTATTCCCACGCATACTCCGTCAGCACGCCGCTCTGCGAGTGCATGCGCGTGAAGTCGGGAGGAACGGCCAGCACGCGCCTGCGTTCGCCGAGCTTCTCGAGTGCGCTGAACAATCCCGCCTTGACCTCCGCGGGAGACATCTCCGTTGTTGCCGAACCGTTGCTGTAGAAGAGACTCATAGAACCACCATCTTACCGCTCGCCACGCTGCGTGTGTGATAGGTTGGGTGCAAACTTTGCCCTGCATCGGGGGCGAGAGAGTTGGTCGCTGTGTTCCTGCGTATCGCCGCCTTCGGCATGCTTCTGGCTGGTCTTCCTGCCTTTGCCCAAACCGCCACGACGGAGGTAGGGGTCACCTCCGGAGCGGACTTTCGCGTGGATATTCCAGCCAACTGGAACCACTCGCTCGTCGTCTACTATCACGGCTACTCCCTTGGCCCGACCCACTTCAAGCAGACAGACAAGCCGGCAATCATCCAGCCGTTTCTTGAGCGCGGCTATGCCGTCATCCAGAGTGGCTTCTCCGTCTACGGATGGGCGATCCCACAGGCTCTAGCGGAGACGGAAGCTCTCCGCAAGAGCTTCGTCAAGCAGCACGGCCAGCCCCGCGAAACCTACGTAACGGGTGTGTCGATGGGCGGAGCCCTGACCATGATGACCGCCGAGCGCAACCCAGACCCCTACAACGGTGCACTGGATCTCTGCGGAGCGGTTCTGCCAACCAACGAGTGGGCCCAACGGCGCTTCGCCCTGCTCGCCGCCTTCGAGTTCTACTTCCCAGGGCTCCTCCCCAATCTCGCCCCCGCGCCGGTCAACTTCGTCGAGAGTGACGAGCTCAAGGCCACACTCTTCAAGGCCCTCAAGGCCAATCCAGAAAAGGCCGCGATCATGCAGCGTCTCACCGCGCTCTACCGCGACGAGGACGTCGCTCACCTCATGCAGTACGTCCTCTACCAGGTCTCGGACTTCAGCCGAAAGGGCGGAGGCGATCCCGTGGACAACGCCAATTGGATCTACACCGGAACCGGCTCGTCCGAGGAGGATTACCGCCTGAACGACGGCGTGAAGCGCTACAACGCCGACCCCAGGGCGCGCGCATGGATGATCGAAAACTACACCGCGACGGGCAGGCTGAAGAAGCCGATGCTCGCCGTCCACACCGTGTACGACACGCTCATTCCCGCAACCTCCCTGGCCGAATACTCGGAGCGCGTGAGCGAGGCGGGCAGCGCGAACCACTTCACGCAGCAGTATGTCGATCACGTCGGTCACTGCGCGTTCACGCCGGGCGAGATCGGTCGCGCGTTCGATGAGCTGGTCGGCTGGGTCCACGGAGGTTCGCAGCCAAAGGGTGGAAAACTCCCGTAGAGGCTTTTGTCCTGCCGGACGGGTGCCCTGCGCGGGCGGCGGTCACTTCGTGACTCGTAACTGCTTCGCGTGGGCCTCCCGTTGGTCGGCAATAAACCTTGTTCTCGACCATCGGGAGAGCCACCCGAAGGGATAAGAGGGCGTGTGAACGCCTCCGGCAGGACACGCTTAAGCTGGTATGATCGCGGGAATTGGGAACCTCGAGGCTTGTACTGAAGATGAGTGAAGAGAAGATGGATGAGTTCGTGCCGGCGACGATCGGCGAAGCAGAAGAGACTGAGTCCTTCGACGCGATCTACAAAGAGTTCGAGAAGGCCAATCGCCGTCGCGAAGGCGAGGACGGCAAGCAGATTCGCGCGACCGTCGTCTCGGTAACGGCTGAGTCGGTGTTTCTCGACATTGGCTACAAGACCGAAGGGATTCTGCCACTCACCGCGCTGGCGGGCAAGACGGTCGAGCCGGGCGATACGTTGCAGGTCTCGTCCAGGGGCCGCAACGAAGAGGGTTATTACGACGTCTCGCTGCTGAAGGTCGCGGTGCCGAAGGACTGGTCGTCGCTGACCAGGGCCTTCGAAGAGGGAACTCCCGTTACGGGAACGGTGACCGGCGTCGTCAAGGGCGGCCTCACTGTCGACGTCGGCGTCCGCGCCTTTCTCCCTGCATCGCGCAGCGGAGTTCGCGACGCGGCGGAGATGGAGAAGCTCATCGGTCAGCAGATTCTGTGCAAGCTCACCAAGGTCGATGAGGCGGATGAAGATGTGGTCGTCGATCGCCGCTCCGTCCTCGAGGCCGAAGAGAAGACCATCAAGGAGCGTCGCTTCGGCGAGGTCAACGAGGGCGACATCGTCACCGGCACCGTTCGCAGCCTTGCGGAGTACGGCGCGTTCATCGAGCTCGGCGGAGTCGATGGCCTCCTGCACATCTCGGACATCTCCTGGCAGCGCGTCGCAAAGCCATCGGACGTCCTCACGGTAGGCGACGAAGTTCAGGTGAAGGTCCTCAAGGTCGACCCGGCGTCGAAGCGCATCGGCCTCGGCATGAAGCAGCTCCTTCCCCACCCGTGGGACGGCATCGAAGACCGCCTGAAGATTGGCGATCGTCTCCAGGGAACCGTGACCCGCGCGACCGACTTCGGCGGCTTCGTCGAGGTTGAGCCCGGCGTCGAAGGCATGGTTCACGTCTCCGAGATGAGCTGGGCCAAGAAGGTCCGCAAGGCGAGCGATGTGCTCAAGCCCGGCGACTCGGTCTCGGTCATCGTCCTCGGCATCTCGGCCCCTGAACGCCGCATGGCCCTCGGCCTGAAGCAGGCTCTGGGCGATCCATGGGAAGAGATTCCCACCAAATATCCCGTCGGCTCCACGATCGAGGGCAAGGTCTCCAGCTTCACCTCCTTCGGTGCCTTTGTCACGGTCGAGGAGGGCGTGGAAGGCATGATCCACATCTCCGAGATCGTCGCCGACAAGCGCCTCAATCATCCCTCGGACGCGCTGCGCGTGGGGCTGGTCGTCAAGGCCAAAGTCCTCGAGATCGACCGCGACCGACGCCAGATCAAGCTGAGCATGAAGCAGCTCATCCCCACAGGCCTCGATGAGTTCCTCGACGAGCACACCGTTGGCGACGTCGTCTCGGGGCGCATCGTCGAGATCAAGGACGCCATTGCTCTGGTCGAACTCGGCGAAGGCATCCGCGTCTCTTGCCCGATGGCCGCGAAGGTCGAGGAGGTTCAGCCCACGGTGACGCAGGCCCTCGACCTCTCGGCTCTGACGACGATGCTCTCGGCCCAGTGGAAGGGCTCGGCTCCTTCGAAGGCGAAGAAGCCGGACGCGCCGCAGGCTGGCCAGATGCGAAGCTTCCGCTTGACCTCGCTCGACAAGGAGAAGAAGTTGATCCAACTGGAGGCTATGGCTTCTTAGAACCTGTCCAAAGACTCGCTTGAGCCGGCTGGATCTTTATCGTTTTGTTAAGGGCACGGCTTCAGCCGTGCCGTAAGTCTTGCATTTGCAGTGCGGCTTTAGCCGCTGGGGTACTCCTTTCGTTTCGTGCCACCACTTTTTCCGCAGCCTTTTGAGCTGTGCCTTTTCAGAGGGAGCGTGGGGCTTCAGCCCCACGAAATGTGGGAGGAAAATGAGGGGCTTGAGCCCCGGGTCGTTGTCTTTTCACTGTTCATCCCACCACGAACCAACTCGTCACACTCTGAAGCCCAAACGGAACTCCATGGGACAACCGCTTGCCGCGGGCCATTCATGACCGACTGCGCATAGACTTTAGGAATGCGGCGATCTTTCGGTTTGGTCTTGGTTCGGTTGGGTGTGCTTCTGATTTGGTCCGGCGTCGCAGTCGGCCAGGGTGGGCGGGTGTCGGTAACGGTCGTCGATGCCAGCGGCCTGCCGGTGGCTGGGGCTTCGGTCTCCGTGGTGGGTGGTGGCGTAGTCCTGACGGACGATAAGGGGGTGGCCGCGCTTCCGGGAGTGGCGGGGGCCAGGGTGCGGGCCTCACTCGGTCGGATGGACTCCGGCGTAGTCGGGATTTCGGGCGATACAGTACGGCTTGTGCTGCGGACCGCCGGCGTAGCCGAATCCGTGACAGTCACGGCGACGCGCTCAGCAGGCGTGGTCGGCGAGCACGCGGAGACGATCGACGTCCTGAGCGGGCCGGCGCTCCAGCAGTTTCCCGCCCTCACGCTCGACGAGACCCTGCGCCAGCATCCTGGCTTCGAGCTCTACCGCCGCGCCGGGTCGCGCGTGGCCAATCCGACCAGCGAGGGGATCTCCCTGCGCGGGCTGGGTTCGACGGCTGTGTCGCGGACCCTCGTGCTCGAGGACGGCGTTCCGGTCAACGACCCGTTCGGAGGCTGGATCCACTGGAACGAGACGGCTCCGGAGGCGATCTCGGCGGTGACGGTCGCGACCGGCGGTGGCTCGGATCTCTACGGATCGAGCGCGCTCGGTGGCGTGATCGACATCGTCCCCGCCCGGCCGACGGCGTCGTTAGCAGACTTCGCCGCCAGCGGAGGGGGGCAGGCCACTTCCGATTACAGCGGTCGCCTCGATCGCGGTGGAAAGCTCTGGCTGGGGACGGTCGCGGGCGAGGGATTCCGCACCGCCGGATACACCCCAACCGATCCCGCGGTGGCCGGTCCGGTGGATGTCCCCGCGAACTCCCACTTCCAGAACGCCCATGTGGAGGGAGACCGGCGGACCGGGCAGGATGGGCGCCTCTTCCTCCTGGGCAACATGCTGAACGAGGCGCGCGGGAACGGCACCGTCCTGACCAACAATGCAACCCGTCTGTGGCGGTATGTGGGTGGAGATGACTGGGCCCTGAATGACACGGTCAGTGGACGGTTCCGGGCGTTCGGCAGCGACCAGGGCTATCGGCAGAGCTTTTCGTCGATCCCCACGAGCCGTCTCACCGAAACCCTGACCCGGCTCCAGCGGGTCGACGTGCAGGAGATGGGCCTTTCGGCGGACGCGGCCGGGCACTTCGGCTCGTTGGCCCTGGTGGGCGGAGCGGACGTACGGGATCTTCGGGCGAACGACGTCGAGACCCCGATCACCGCCGGCAAGGTCACCTCAATCCAGGACACTACCGCCCGTCAGCGCTTCGCCGGCGGCTTCGGCGAGCTCCTCTACACGCACGGCGGCTGGTCCGGCGCCGCATCGGTCCGGGTCGACCACGCCTCCAACCTCGACACCGTCCAGAAGACAAACGGCGTAGGCATCCCCGTTCCGGACCGCGCCGAGGTCGTAGCCAGCCCCCGTCTCGGCCTCGTCCGCCGGGTCAATAGCCTCGTCTCGATCAAGGCGGCCGGCTTCCGCGCCTTCCGCGCCCCCACCATGAACGAGCTCTACCGCACCGGCCAGGTCGGCCAGCAGGTCACCCTGCCCAATGCCGCGCTCAACTCCGAGCGCGCCACCGGTTGGGAGGCCGGCGCAAACCTCGGCTCGGAAGGCAACCGCATCAGCGGCAGCGCGACCTACTTCTGGACCGAGATCAATCGCCCCGTCTCAGCCGTCCTCGTCGCACCAAACATACCGAACAACTACAAACGCCAAAATCTAGGGCAGCTCCGCAGCCAGGGCGTGGAACTGCGCGGCACCGTCCGGATCCTGCGCGGAGTCACCGGGACCGTCGGCTACCAGTTCGCCGATGCGATCGTGACGAAGTTCTCAGCCCAACCGGCGCTGGTCGGAAACAAGCTGCCGGAGGTCCCGCAAAACGCGGTGACAGCGCAGCTCCGCGTGGAGACACCGCGCGCCGGAAGCTACACCTTCGCGGTCCGCCGCAGCGGGACGATCTTCGACGACAGCGCCAACACCCTCATCCTGCGCGGATTCTTCCAGGCCGACCTCTACGGAGAGCGCAGGGTCACCCACGGCGTGGTCCTCTTCGCGTCAGCGCAGAACCTCTTCAACCGGAGGCCTGACGTCTCCCGCACCCCCCAACTCACGCTTGGCAGCGGCATCATCGCAGTCGCCGGTGTGAAGCTGAACTGGGGCGACCGCTAGAGCAAGCTGCTTACTCCTCTGGAGTGCCAAAAATGTGCATCATCTCGACCGGAGCGATGGACGGTACCATCGTCCATCGCGCAGTGGAGAGACCCCCGCATCTTGCTTTTGCCGTTGCTCGTCCTTGCTCTTACACCAGCAAGCAATACGCTCTAGCCGAGCCACTTCGGATTCTGCGCCGTCCCATCGAAGTGCGAGCTCGTCTTGAACAGCTCGAACTTCCCCGTAAGCGCCGCGTCCTTCGTGCGTGCTAACAGACTCGCCACCTGCGCGTTGGACATCGGCTTGAACGTCCGTGCAGCCTCAATCGCCTGATCCAGAACCTCGGCCTTGTCGATCCCGGTGATGATGACCGATACCGGCTGCGTCAGCCCATAGTGCAGCGCCTCGATGGGCTTCACGGTGTTGCTCTGCAGGATGAAGTTGTCGCCAAAGGTCTTCATCGCCAGTACACCGATGCCTTGTTTCAGCGCCACCGGGAGCACTTCCTTCTCGAACGACCGGAAGTGGGCGTCCATAACGTTGATCGGCATCTGGATCGTATCGAAGTGCACGTTGTGTTTGGCGGCGATCTCGAGCATGCGCAGGTGCACGGTGGGGTCCTTGTGGCCGGTGAAGCCGATGTAGCGGATCTTGCCGGCCTGGCGAGCTTCGACCGCGGCGTGGATGGCTCCGTCGTCGGCGAAGATGCGGTCGGGATCTTCCATGCGGATGATCTCGTGGAACTGCACGAGGTCGATGGTGTCGGTCTGGAGGCGGCCCAGGGACTGCTCGAGCTGCCTGTTGTACTCGGACCTCGTGCGGCCGTCCATCTTGGTCATGAGGAAGACCTTGGCGCGGTAGCCGTCGCGCAGCGCCTGACCCATCCGGACCTCGCTGATGCCGTCGTTGTAGTCCCAGCAGTTGTCCATGAAGGTGATGCCGCGGTCGATGGCGGAGCGGATGAGCTTGATGCTCTCCGCGGGGTCGGACTGCTTGCCGACGTGGTAGCCGCCGAGGCCGATGGCCGAGACCTTCTCACCGGTGGTGCCGAGGTCGCGGTAGATCATGCCGGGAACCTGCGGACGGGTGACGGGCGCAACGGCGGATGCGGAGGAGCCGGTTGCGGCTGCGACCGTGGCGGCGGTGGCGGTCTTGAGAAAGTCTCTGCGTTCCATGCAAGCTAGGATGCGGGACGAAGACTGCGCGTCGCACGGCAGTTTGACCGCAAGAAAATTTTGCGGGTGCATTTTGCCGCATGTCGAGGCATTCTCCAGACAATGCGAGGTGTAATCTGGGGCCGGGTGGAGGTGCGCTTGGAAGACGAGGCTCGGTTGCGGCGGCGGGTGCGGGTTTGGCTCTGGGCTGGAGGCGATGGACCGGCGCTTTTTGATAACGGAACGCGTGCGGAAATGGGACGACGTAATCCGAAGAGTGCGTGGTGCGCGTCCGGCGTGTGAAGTTTGGGGATTTACCGCCGATCTGAGTCGCCAGAGCGCGAAGTCTTGCGCGAGGTGGCCTATGACGGTCGAACAGGCGTTGGACGCGGATCGGGAGTGGGGAGAGCGGTTCTGGCTCCAGGTTGGCCGGCATGAGATTCCGTCGGCGGCCTTGATGGCAACGATGCAGGATGAGCGCGATTGCGCGATTGGGCGCTGGCTGCGATCCTCGGGAACGATGGGAATTCGACAGCGGGAGGACTACCTCGAGCTTTGCCGCCAGCATACGTGCTTTCACAAAGAGCTGGGACGTGTCGCCGGACTGATTCAGTGCGGCGAGTTCGAGCGGGTTGGCAGGATGCTGGAGCCGGGAAACAGCTTCGAGCGGATGTCGAAGATGCTGGAGCACGCGCTCAGCGCCATGCACTGGGAGCATCAGATGTAGCGTGTCCACATCACCTGCCCCCGTCACGTCTGGGAGGCGCGGGCGATCAGGGTGGCGCTGTACGCTGCCCCGAAGCCGTTGTCGATATTAACGACGGAGACGTTGGGCGAGCACGAGTTGAGCATGCCAAGCAGCGCGGCGGCTCCTGCAAACGACGCTCCATAGCCGACCGAGGTCGGAACGGCCAGGACGGGCACGCGGACCAGGCCGCCGACCACCGACGGCAGCGCTCCCTCCATCCCCGCGCACACAACCACCGCGTGGGCCTCGAGCAGCTGGTCCCGGACGGCGAGCAGGCGGTGCAGCCCAGCCACGCCAACGTCGTAGAACCGGCTGACCCGGACGTTGAAGGCCTCGGCCGTGAGGGCAGCCTCTTCCGCTACGGGCAGGTCGCTGGTCCCGGCGCAGAGCACGGCGATGTGTCCCTTGGTCTCCGGCGAGGCGGACTGACGGAGCGTCAGCATGCGGGCCTGCGGGTGGTAGACGGTGCCGGGAAGGATGTTCCGGACGCTCGTGGCGACCTCCTCGGAGGCCCGCGTAGCCAGCACGTCAACCCCGGTAACGGCCATGCGGATGAAGATCTCGGTGACCTGCTGGGGAGTCTTCCCCGCAGCGTAGATCACCTCGGGAAGGCCGTTGCGCAGCGCACGGTGGTGATCGATGCGCGTGTGGCCGATGTCTTCGAAGGGCAGATTCGCAAGTCGAGCCGAGGCTTCCTCAGGGGTGAGGGCACCGCGCTGGACCTCAGCTAACAGTTCAAGAAGTATCGTCTGATTCATAGAAAAATTAGGACTTAGCCAAGTAGGCCGCGATTGCTGCTTGCAGAACTTTCTTGACCGGGACGTCGTGCTGCGCCGCGGCGGCGCGGCAGTCCTCGAACTCCGGTGCGGCGTTCAGCTCCTCACCCTTCAGTGACCCGACCTTGATCCGGATAGCACCGTACGGGGTTTGGACCGTTGCGAACGTTCGGTCCAGACAGGTCCGCCGGTCCTGCCGGATGCGAAGACCCAGCGTGCTGGTCTCGGTGAGCAGAAGCCGCTCCAGCGCCGGTGCATGAGCAGCGTCTGTGAGAACAGTCAGCAGCGTCCCCAGGCGTCCCTTCTTCATGTGGACGGCGGTGGTCATCACATCGAGCGCGCCCTGCGCCAGGGCCTGCTCCGTGACATGAGCCAGGATCTGGGGCGACAGATCGTCAAGGGCCGTCTCGAGCACCGTGACGGTGCCGGCCTCGCCAGAATCGTCTGCCTCGCCCACGCTCAGGCGCAGCACGTTGGGGAATCCCTCCGGATTGCGTGTACCGGCCCCATAGCCAATCCGTTCCACCCGCATCGGCGGCTGGGGCCCAAACGTCGGGTTCAACGCCTTCAGAATAGCCGCCCCCGTGGGGGTGACCAGCTCCTTCTGAATGTCGGCCGAGTAGGTGGGCATACCGCGGAGAAGGTCGGCCGTCGCTGGCGCGGGAACCGGGAAGCGACCATGCGCACAGTCGACCATTCCACCGCCCACGTTGACCGGCGAGGAGTGCCAGGCGTCGACCGCCAAATAATGGATCCCGGCCGAGGCGCACACGATGTCCACGATGGCGTCAACCGCGCCGACCTCGTGGAAGTGGATTTCCTCGACGGGTACATTGTGGATTTTGGCCTCCGAATACCCCAGGAGGCTAAAGATAGTGGATGCGGTACTTTTGATATCACCGCTCAAACTGCTGTCATCAATCAGCTTGATGATCGTCGATAGTGATCGGCCGTGACTGTGGGCGTGGCTGTGGAAAACTTCTGGAGATGTGGCCTCCGAGTGTGGATCGTGCCTGTGCGGATGGCCGGTCTTGTGCAAATGCTGCGTCTTCGGCTGATGCGTGTGGGGCTGTGCGTGGCCCTGGTGCTCAAAGCTGTCGGTCGATTCGGCGAGGCGCTCACCCTCGAGGACGTGAACCTTGGTACAGGAGATGCCGCTCCGGTCGACGGTCTCGATCGTGAGCCTTGCTCCAAGATTCATTGCTGCCGCGGCCTCGTGCAGGACCTGCGCGGGCACCCCGGCTTCGAGAAGCGCTCCGAGGAACATGTCGCCGGAGATGCCGGCGAAGCAGTCCAGATAGGCGATACGCATGAGGTCCCTTTCCTGGCCCAGCATCTAAACTTTTACTTAACTAATATCCTATAAATATATGAATCAAAACACATTATTTACATTTACCGTGCGCTATGATCACGGCAACTCGACCGAATGTCATGGTTTGAGGGTATCAGGATCCTTGGTGGCCGATTCACCCGGTTCCATGGAGCCGTCCCATCCCTCTTGGATGCAGGTGGCCTGGAGACGCTGCCAGACCTCGTCGGTCATTCGATTCTTCCACACTCCCCCCAGCGTGAGGGCGAAGGCAGGATCGCGGCGCGCCTCAGGGATGGAGCGTCCGGGTGCTCTGGATCCGGCCGAAGCGCATCGTGCCCGTGGATGCGTTATGCTGACGGAACTTCCTTATCAGGTGGATTGCGATGTCTGGGTTCGTTCGTTTGCGCGTTGCTCGAGGGGTACTCCTCTGTCTGGCCGGGACCGCCGTCGCAGTGGCGCAGAGCGGTCAGCTGATCAGTCTGGTGCAACCGAAGGGGACAGGACGGGTGATCTACCGGGCCGATCCAGAGTGGAAGATCGAGCTCCTCGATCTTCTGGACGAGGGGACCAGGCCGGTCCTGCAGCTGACCAATCCCGGGCAGAAGCTGAGCGTCTCCTATCTCATGTTCGTCAACGACACCGGGAAGCATGACTCCGAGTCCTGCCGCAGAGCCGTGGTGGAGCCGATTCTGGCTAGGATGGGTCAGATCGTGTCGATCAAGAATAGCCATACGGGCAGCTACACTGCGAAGTCGGGTAAGGTGCTGGCGACGCACTCGTATCTCGTCAGCGAGATGGGCGACATCAAGATGCAGCAGCAGAATCTGTTTGGCTTTTATGGGGATGCCTCGACCTGCTTCGAGGTGCATATCTCGAAGTTTTCCTATCAGCCCGGTGATGACAAGCTGCTGGAAGCCGAGATGGACCGGTTCCAGTTCGATCCCGGCTATCAGCCGACGACTATGGACTACTTTCAGGATGGCGAGATCTTCTTCCGGGCAAGGAACGCCCCGGGGCCGGCGGCTTTTTACTACCGCGCCGCGTTGGACTCGCTGTCGCCAGGTGCGACCGATACGCGGCAGGTCACCTTGCGACGGATCCTGACGGATCAGTTGGTGATGTCCTACGGGATGAGCGGCGAGATGAAGAAGAGCAGGGCACTCGCAACGGAGGCGATCGCCCGCGATCCGGAGTATCCGCTGAACTACTACAACCTGGCCTGCGCGGATGCGGAGCAGGGCCATGCAGCGGATGCGACGATCCATCTGCGGCAGGCGTTTGACCGGAAGGCAAATACGCTTCCGGGTGAAAAGCTGCCCGATCCGGCGAAGGACGATTCGTTCCTGAAGTTGAAAAAAGACAAGGCCTTCTGGGAATTCGTCCAGGGACTTTCAGGCGGGGCCTAGCCAGGGTTCCGGGAAGAGCGACCGTTTTGAGGGCCAAAGGCCCGTCTTATCCCAGCCCAGGGCGAAGCCCTGGGTTGCGGGTACCAGTAAATCAGAGGGCTGAAGGCCCGGCCCAATTCATCCGCCAACTTCAGACTCACCCACTACGCCTTGCTGAGCGTGATGGTCGTGAGCGCGTCGTTCATCGACCCGGACCGGTAACCCTGCGTGTCGAGCGTGACATAGGTGAAGCCAAGCGGCCGCAGAGCCGCCGTAATCCGATCGAGCGTCTCAAGCGACAGTGCGCGCGGCAGGTCGGCCCGGGCGATCTCGACGCGGGCAAGGTCGCCGTGGTGGCGGACCCGGACCTGCGGGAAGCCAAGCGCGTGCAGGGCATCTTCGGCGCGTTCGACCTGAGAGAGGTTTTCGCGCGTAACGGCCCGGCCATACTCGATACGCGAGGAGAGGCAGGCGGACGCGGGCTTGTCGGCGAGAGCGAGCCCGGCCTCGCGCGCCAGGAGACGTATCTCGGGCTTGGTAAGCCCGGCGGTGACGAGGGGCGCGGCGGCGGCATAGAGTGCGGCGGCCCTTTGACCCGGTCGGAACTCGCCCCGGTCGTCGAGGTTCATCCCGTAGGCAAGGTGAGCGAAGCCAAGCGATTGGCGCTCTTGCTCCATCGCGGCGAAGAGGGTGTCCTTGCAGTGGAAGCAGCGCTGCGAGTCGTTGCGGGCGTAGTCCTCGCGGT
>Ga0179596_10000413_pt1 | contig 12667 bp, 13 predicted proteins | sample CZODoug1_1_08_16_FD_155494 | JGI IMG/M metagenome (GOLD analysis project Ga0179596, IMG submission 155494) | Vadose zone soil fungal communities from Angelo Coast Range Reserve, California, USA - CZODoug1_1_08_16fungal (Illumina Assembly) | ecosystem: Environmental > Terrestrial > Soil > Vadose...
GCAGTACATCCTGATCGACGAATCGACCAACGGCACCTATGTGCAGATCGGGACGGACCGCGAGGTGCTGCTGCGCCGCGACCGCGTCATGCTGCGCGGCAGGGGCAAGATCGCCTTCGGCACCTCGACCGCCGCCGCGGTCGAGCTGCTGCTTTTCGACTGTTCGTGAGCCCCTGGCGGGAGCGCCGCGCCGCGGATGCTAAAATTCGCACTTTTTCCGGGGAGTTGACGTGAAGCAGGTCGCATCGGCAGGGCGCGCGGCGGAATCGGGAACGGAGCACTGGATCGGCAAGGCCGGAAAGGGAAGCGAAAACGTCCGGCTGTTTCTCTGGCAAAAACTCCCCGCCGCGGGCGCGCAGAAACGCGGCACCGTGCTCTTCGTGCATGGCTCCTCGATGGCCTCGCAGCCGACTTTCGACCTGAAAGTCCCCGGGCGCCCCGATTCCTCGGTGATGGACTGGTTCGCGGCCCGCGGCTTCGAGACCTGGTGCATGGACCACGAGGGTTACGGGCGCTCCGACAAGTCACGCCCGATCAACTGCGACATTCCGAACGGCGCCGACGATCTCGCCGCCGGCAGCGAATACATCCTCAAGACCTCGGGCGCGGGCAAGCTGCTCGTGTACGGCATCTCCTCGGGCGCGCTGCGGGCGGCGCTCTTCGCGCAAGCGCACCCCGAGCGCGTCGCGCGCCTTGCGCTCGACGCTTTCGTGTGGACGGGCGAGGGCAGCCCGACGCTCGCCGAGCGAAAGAAAAAACTTCCCGAGTTCTCGGCGAGGAACCGCCGGCCGATCGACCGCGCCTTCGTGCACAGCATCTTCGAGCGCGATCATCCGGGCACGGCCGACAAGGCGACCATCGAGGCTTTCGCCGACGCCATCGTCGCGCTGGACGATTCGGTGCCGACCGGGACCTACGTGGACATGTGCTCGAAGCTGCCGATCGTCGATCCGGCGAAAATCACCGTTCCCACGATCATCATGCGCGGGCAATGGGACGGCATCGCCGGGATCGACGACCTTATCGAATTCTTCAAGCGCCTGCCCAACCCCGACAAGCAGTTCGCGGTCATGGCCGGCATCTCGCACGCGAGCTTCCAGCAAAAGAACTACCGGACCGTCTATCACATCCTGCACTCGTTCTTCTCGCAGCCGGAACCGGTGTACCGGGGGTAGAGACCTCCAGGAAATCGGGCGATGACGGCCGGAGGAGCAAAGGAGACAGAGGAATGCGATCGATAGGCGCTGTACTGGCGTTTTCGCTTTGGGCGTTTTCGGCGCTCGCGCAGGACTATCCGACCCGCCCGGTGCGCATCGTGATCCCGCTCTCGCCCGGCGGCACGACCGACGTGCCGGGACGCATCATCGCCCAGAAGCTCTCCGAGACGCTCGGGCAGCAGTTCTTCGTCGAGAACCGGGCCGGCGCCGGGGGCACGATCGGGTCGGACTACGTGGCCAAGTCCAGGCCCGACGGCTACACGCTGCTCCTCACCGCGTCGCCCTTCGTGATCGCGCCGCACGTGTACAAGACGATGCCGTACGACACGCTCGCCGATTTCGCGCCCGTGATCCGCATTGCTACAGGGCCGTACGTGCTGGTCGTGCATCCCTCGCTCGGCGTGAATTCGGTGAAGGAGCTGATCGCGCTCGCGAAGAAGGAGCCGGGCAAGATCGATTTCGCCAGCTCCGGCAACGGCGGCGCGCAGCACCTCGTCACGGAGCTCTTCATGTACATGGCCGGGATCAAGCTCAACCACGTGCCGTACAAGGGCAGCGGGCCGGCGCAGCAGGACCTGATGTCGGGAATCGTCAAGGTCAGCTTCGTCGGCACGCCGATCGCGATTCCGCATATGAAATCGGGGCGATTGAAGGCGCTCGGCGTGAGCACGGCAAAGCGCTCGCCCGAGATTCCCGAGGTGCCGACCATCGCCGAGGCGGGCGTCCCCGGCTACGAGGCGATCGTGTGGATCGGCATGTTGGCGCCGGCGGGAACGCCGCGCGAAATCGTCGCGAAGCTCAACGGCGAGATCGGCAGGCTGGTGCGCGCCGACGAGGTGAAGAAGCTCCTCGCCCCGACCGGCATGGAGCCCGACCCGGACACGCCCGCGCAGTTCGGCGCCTACCTCAAGGCCGATTACGACAAATGGGGCAGGGTGGTGCGCGAATCGGGGGCGACGGTCCAGTAGAGCCCGCGGCGTTTTCCTGAATTCCTGGGCTTGGGCGCTATAATTCATATCGAGAGAATCCCATGAATACCCGTGACGCCGCACTCGCCAAGGTTCGCGAGCTCGCCCATTTCATCGGCGGCAAGCAGGTCCGGGGTGAAAGCGGCCGCTTCGGCGACGTTTTCAATCCGACGACCGGCGCGCTCGCCGCCAAAGTGCCACTCGCTTCGAAAGCCGAAGTGGAGCGCGTCATCGCCAATGCAAAGGATGCTTTTGCCGGCTGGTCGGAGACTTCGCCCCTCACCCGGGCGCGGGTGATGTTCCGGTTCAAGGAACTGATCGAGCGGCACATGGACGAGCTCGCGCTGCTCATCGCTTCCGAGCACGGCAAGGTGCTCTCGGATGCCAAGGGCTCGATCCAGCGGGGGCTCGAAGTGGTCGAGTTCGCCTGCGGCATCCCGCACCTGATGAAGGGCGAATTCTCCGACAACATCTCCGCGGGCATGGATCTGTATTCGATCCGCCAGCCGCTCGGGGTGTGCGCCGGGATCACGCCTTTCAACTTCCCGGCGATGGTGCCGATGTGGATGTTTCCGATGGCGATCGCCTGCGGCAACAGCTTCATCCTCAAGCCCTCCGAGAAGGATCCGTCCTGTCCCTTGCGGCTCGCCGAGCTGATGCTCGAGGCGGGCGCGCCTCCGGGCGTGCTGAACGTGGTGAACGGCGACAAGGAGGCGGTCGACACGCTGCTCACCGATCCGCGCGTCGCCGCGGTGAGCTTTGTCGGCTCCACCCCGATCGCGAAATACGTTTTCTCGACGGGCTCGGTCAACGGCAAGCGCGTGCAGGCGCTGGGCGGGGCGAAGAACCATATGGTGGTAATGCCGGATGCGGACATCGAGGTTGCTTCCGAAGCCCTGATGGGCGCGGCCTACGGCTCGGCGGGCGAGCGCTGCATGGCGATCTCGGTCGCGGTGCCGGTCACCGAGCGCACCGCGGACGAATTGATCGAAGCGATGACGCCCAAGATCAGGAAATTGAAAATCGGGCCGTCGACCGACAACGCCTCCGAAATGGGACCGCTCGTCACGCGCGAGCACCGCGACAAGGTCAGGAGCTACGTCGATCTCGGCGTCAAGGAGGGCGCGAGCCTCGTGGTGGACGGGCGCGGCTTCAAGGTGGCCGGGCAGCCGGACGGATTCTTCCTCGGGGGCAGCCTCTTCGACCGGGTCAGGCCCGAGATGCGCATCTACAAGGAGGAAATTTTCGGCCCGGTGCTCTCCGTGGTCCGGGCGAAGAACTTCGACGAGGCCCTCGCCCTGCCTTCGGACCACGAATACGGCAACGGGGTGGCGATCTTCACCCGGAACGGAGACGTGGCGCGCAACTTCACCCACAAGGTGAACTGCGGCATGGTGGGGATCAACGTGCCGATCCCGGTGCCCCTTTCCTTCCACAGCTTCGGCGGCTGGAAGCACTCGATCTTCGGCGACATGAACCAGCACGGGCCGGAAGGCGTGCGCTTCTACACCCGCATCAAGACCGTGACCTCGCGCTGGCGCGAGGGCGTGAATCCCGGCGCCAACTTCGGCATGCCGCTGATGAAATAGCGAACGATGGTCGATCTCCACGACATCCGCTACCTGCGGATCGGCACGCCCGATCTGGGGTCGGCAGTGGAGTTCGCGACCAAGATCGTCGGTCTGCAGCTCGCGGGCCGGGAGGGCAAAGCCGCGTATTTCCGCAGCGACAAGACGTCGGTGCGCGGCGACACGCGCGACCACACGCTGGTCTATCTCGAGGGCGACCCTTCCGACCACGTCATCGGGTTCGATCTGAAAAGCCGCGAGGACTTCGACAAGGCGGGCGCGGAGATCGAGAAGGCCGGCCACCCGGTGCGCTACGGCAACAAGGACGAATGCGAGCTGCGCCGCGTCCAGCAATTCCTCGCCTTCGAGGATCCGAGCGGCAACAAGGTCGAGATCGTCGTGCGCCCGTTTCACGGCGGCGAGCGCTATTTTCCCGCACGCGACGCCGGAATCACGCACTTCAGCCACATCGGGCTGCGCACCTCGAACGCTTCACGCGACGAAGCGTTCTGGACGCGCGTGCTGAATGCCCGCGTGTCGGACTGGATCGGCGACGCGCCGCTCCTTCGGATAGGCACCATTCACCATACGCTCGCGCTGTTCCCGTCCCCGCATCCCGGCGTGCAACACATCAACCACCAGGTCGAGGATTTCGACGACGTGATGCGCTCCTATTATTTCCTGCGCGAGAAGGGCGTGAGGATCGTCTTCGGCCCGGGCCGCCATCCTTCCTCCTCGGCCTGCTTCCTGTATTTCGAGGGGCCGGACAAGATGGTCTACGAATACTCTGTCGGAGTGAAGCACATCCTCCCCGAGGAGGAATCGAGCTACCGTCCGCGGCAGTTCCCGTTCGCGCCCGAGTCGTTCTGCATGTGGGGCTCGCGGCCGGACATTCCGGAGTTCCGCGCGGACCAGAAGGACAAAAAATCGCCGCTGAAGACCGTGGCCTGAATCGCAAGTCTGGAGTCCGCTCTTCCGCCGAAGATGGAGCAGCAGCAGATCACCGTGCGCAAAATGGCGCGGGCGCTCGCCCGCGGCGGCCTCGTCAACGCCTTCGGTCACTGCAGCGTGCGCCTGGACGAGAAATCCTTTCTCGTGTGCGCGGCCAAGCCCATGGGAACGATCAAGCCGGGTGAGCCGGGCACGGTGGTCTCGACCGAAGACGCGCTCCCCGAAGGGGTGCTCGGCGAGGTCCGGATGCACCAGCAGTTGTACAAGCGGCGCGGCGACGCCAAGGCGATCTGCCGGTTCATCTCTCCCAACGTGGTCGCGCTCGCAGCGCTGGGCCTGACGCCCAGGGCGCGCCACGGCCAGGGCGCGCATTTCTATCCTCAAGTCCCCTTCTGGCCGGATCCGGGCCTGATCCGCAACGACCCCGCCGCCGTCGGGGTGGCCGAAACGATGGGCAAGGCGCCCGCGGTCGTGGTCAGCGTGAACGGGGCAGTGACGGCGGGAGCGACGCCGGAGCAGGCGGTCGCGCTCGCCTGGTTTCTCGAGGACGCGGCCCGGGTCGAGCTCGCGGCGCTCAGCGCGGGGCTCGCCGACCGCGCGCCGCGCATGAGCGAAGAGCAGGCGAAAAACCGCGCGACCTGGCAGGGGCGCATCGCCGAGCGCATGTGGGACTATCTGACCGCTGGCGATCCGGAGTGAGAAGACACCTGATGGAGGAGAACATGCATAGGATGTTCCGGCTGACTGCCGGGCTGATCGCACTGTTGCTGGTCTCGTGTACGAGTGCACCGCCCGCGCCGCCCAAACCCGTCAACCTCATCGTGTTCCCCGGCGGATTCAACTGGCCGGTCTGGGTCGCGCAGGAGAAGGGCCTCTTCGCGAAGAACGGCATCGAAGTCAGGATCACTCCCACGCCGAGCTCGGTTTTCCAGCTCACCAACCTCATCGACGGCAAGTTCGACATCGCCATGACCGCGATCGACAATCTGATCGCTTACCGTGAAGGGCAGGGCGAGGTGCCCAAGCTCGGTCCCGATCTGTTCGCCTTCATGGGCGGGGACAACGGCTTCCTGCGGCTCGTGACCGTTCCCGAGGTGAAAAGCTTCGGGGATCTGCGCGGCAAAACCCTGTCGGTGGACGCCCTCACCACCGGATACGCATTCGTGCTGCTCGAGATCCTCGAGCGCAATGGGTTGCAGAAAGACCGCGATTACACGACCGCGGCGGCCGGGGGCGTGCTGCAGCGGTTCCAGGCGCTCATGGAAAAGAAGCACGCCGGCACCTTGCTGCTTTCGCCTTTCGAAGTGCAGGCCGAAGCGCGCGGATTCAACCGTCTGGCGAACGCGACCGACGTGCTCGGCCGCTATCAGGGACTGGTGGGCGGCGCCCGCAGGGCTTGGGCCGAGCAGAATCGCGACGCGGTCGTCGGCTATATCCGCGCCTTCAGCGAAGCGGTGGATTGGCTCTACGATGCGCGCAACAGGGAAGAGGCGATCGCGATCTTCCTGACGAATCTTCCCAATGCCAATGCGCAGGCTGCGGAGACCGCCTACAGGGTGCTGCTGAGTCCGACCGACGGATTCCAGAAGAAGGCGAAAATCGACATGGAAGGCGTCAGGACGGTCCTTGCGCTGCGCTCGAAGTACGGGCAGCCGCGCAAGTCGCTGACCGATCCTTCTCCTTACTACGATCCGAGCTTCTACGACGCGGCGATAAGACGCTGACCGGAAGCGATCCAGTTTTTCAACTGACAAGAGAAAACGTGAATACACCGGCGAGCTTTCAAGTACTAGGCATCTGCGGCAGCCTCAGGCAGAAATCCTACAACATGATGGCGCTCAAGACGGCGGGCGAGCTGATGCCACCCGGACTCAAGCTCCGGATCACCAGCATCGCCGAGCTTCCGATCTACAACTTCGACGTCCAGGAGAAGGGTTTCCCGGCTCCGGTGACGAGGCTGCGCGACGAGATACTCGCTGCGGATGCGCTGTTCTTCGCCTCGCCGGAATACAACTGGACCATCGGTGCCCCGCTCAAGAATGCAATCGACTGGATGTCGCGCTTCCAACCAGTACCCTTCCTGAACAAGCCCGCGGCGGTGCTGAGCGCCAGCGGCGGACCGCTCGGTGGGTCACGAGGGCAGTACGATCTGCGCCGCAGCCTCTCGGGGCTCGGCGTGCAGTGGCTTGCGAAGCCCGAGATCTTCATCGGCATGGCGCACAACAAATTCGGGCCCGACGGGAAGCTCAACGACGAGCCCACGCGGAAGATCATGACCGATCAGGTCGTTGCATTCGAGGACTGGATCAAGCGCATGAAGCGCGCTTTTGCCTAGAGAGGAAACGAATGAGCTACAAGCTATTGAGCTATCAGTCCGGCCGCGAGGCGCGCGCGGGGATTCTCGTCGGCGAGCAAATCTACGACGCTGCCCGCCTCGCCGGGCAGCCGGCGTGGTCTTCGGTCCTCGGCGCGCTGCAGGACTGGGGCAGGGCGCATCGCGCCTTCGCCGCCGCGGCCAAGCGCATCGCTGCCGGAAAGACCAAGGCGAAAGGACTGCCCCTCAAGCGCGCGAGGCTGCTCGCGCCGGTGCTCTACCCCGGCGATATCTATTGCGCGGGCGCCAACTATACCGATCACATGGCCGAGATGGCGCGCGCGCAGGGCAAGGAACCGGGACCGACGATGAAGGACCTGGGCGAGAAGCCCTGGCACTTCGTCAAGACGTCGAGGAGCTCGGTGGTCGGGCCCGGCTCGAAAGTGAAGCTCCCGGCGTACTCGCAGAAAGTGGACTGGGAAGTCGAGCTCGTGGCCGTGATCGGAAGGACGGCGAAAAACGTGCCGGTGGAGAAGGCCCTGGGCTGCATCGCCGGCTACACCATCGCGAACGATCTCTCGGCGCGCGATGCGATGAAGCGCGACAAGAACCCGCCGACCTCGCCCTTCCATTACGACTGGGTCAGCCAGAAGTGCTTCGACGGCTCCTGCCCGCTCGGGCCCTGGATCGTGCCTGCGGGCGACCTCCGCGATCCCCATCAGCTCGGCATCAAGCTGTGGGTGAACGGCGAGCTGATGCAGGACTCCCACACGAGCAAGCTGATCTTCGATACCGCCGAGCAGATCGCGATGCTGTCTTCGCGCGTGACGCTGCGGCCGGGCGACCTCGTTCTCACCGGGACTCCGGCCGGCGTGGGCATGGGACGAGGTCGGTTCCTCAAACCCGGCGACTCCGTCAAGCTGTGGATCGAGGCGATCGGCGAGCTGAACCACACGCTCGCCTGACCGCCGACGCCACTCAACCGAAAGGATCGAGCAATGTCGAAGGAACTGTGGGACAAGGGACTCGCCGTGCGCAAGGAAGTGCTCGGCGCCGAGTACGTCGAGCGAGCGCTCAAGACCGTCGATGATTTCGGCATGCCGATGCAGGAACTGGTCACGCAATCCTGCTGGGGATGGCTGTGGGCGCGGCCGCAGTTCCCGCGGAAGCTGCGCAGCCTCGTCAACCTCGGCATGCTCTCAGCCCTGAACCGGCCGAACGAGTTCAAGACCCACGTGAAGGGCGCGCTCACCAACGGCTGCACCCGCGAAGAAATCCGCGAGGTCCTGCTTCAGGTGGCGGTGTACTGCGGCATGCCCGCGGGAGTCGAGGCGTTCAGGCTTGCCCGCGAGGCGATGAAGGAATACGAGCAGGAAAAACGCTCATGAGCGAAGAGGATCAGTGCCTGCCGCGCCCCGGCGGGAAAACTTCATCGAGGCGCAGGGTGGTTCTGACCGTGCCCTCGGTACGATCGAAGAGCACGTTGAAGAACCTGTAGGTGATATCGTAATAGCGCCAGGTCCAGGTTTCCTCATCGCGGGCGGGGAAGTACCAGATCTCCCGCGGTTTTCCGATCAGGCGGCGAACATCCTCGCGGGACATTCCCGGCCGGATCCTGGAGAAATAGGTCTCGTTGAGCACCTGGCGGACCTCGCGCACGACGTGGTCGGAGTCGAACGCGACCATGAAAGTCTGCACTGCGTAAAAACCCTGCGGATACTCCCACACCTCGGAGCCGTCTGCGTTTTTCCACACGGCGCCTGGCGCGCCGACGCGCGCTTCGACAGCCGGCGCGGAATCCCCCGGGGATATTGCGGAGAAATTCGCGCACCCGGCCGCGAGGAAGCTCACGGAGAGCAGGGCGGCGGCGCGACGAAGCGCTGCGATCATGAAGCGAAACGCTCGGACGGTGCCTATTGGCGCTTGCCGTCGCTCGTATCCACTTGGAACCGCGAAATCTTCTTGAGCGATCCGGTGGGCCGGTCGAACTGCACGTAGAGCTCCATGTTGCGCACTCCCCACTCGCGATAACGCCAGGACCATATTTCCTCGTCGTTGAGGGTGGAAAAGCCGATGTCCCGGGGCCTGCCGAGCAAACGGCGCACCTGGTCACGTGACATTCCGTCATGCAGCTTGGAAATGGTCTCGTCGCTCAGCACCTGGCGGACTTCCCGCACGGCGCCGTCCGGCCCCAGCGTCACCATGTAGGTCTCGACGCCGAGCGGTCCCCGCGGATATTCCCAGACCTCGGAGCCGTCCGCGTTCTTCCACACGCTTGCCGGCGCGCCCACCAGGGTCTCGAGCTGGCGGGCGGAAGCGCCCGGATTGACGGCGGAAAAGCCCGCGCACCCTGAGGTGAATGCAGCGCAGAGCAGCAAAAGGACAGCTCGGAAGAGCGTCGCGTTCATGGATCCGTTCACATGTTCTGGTCCAGGAAGAGGATTTCCTCGAGCCGCTGGGTGGTCCTGACCGTCCCCGCCGACCGGTCGAAGAGCACGTTGAAGAACATGGGATTTTCCCGCTGGTAGCGCCAGGACCACACCTCTTCGTCGCGGGCGCCGAACACCATGATATCCCCGGGCTTGCCGAGCAGGCGCCGCACGTCGTCGCGGGACATTCCCGGGTGCACTCTCGAAAAATATTCGTCGTTCAACACCTGGTGGACTTCCCGCACGGCGCGGTCGGATCCCAGAGTCACCATGTAAGTCTCCCTTCCGAGGGGGCCGCCTGGATATTCCCAGACCTCCGATCCGTCGGCGTTCTTCCTAACCGTCTCCGGCGCGCCCAGCTTCGCTTGGACCTGCTGCGCGGGCATGCCGCTGGAGACGCCGGTGAAATTCGCACAACCGGCAAGGGACGACGCGAGCGCGAAGAGAGGAAGGCAGAGGCTGGCTTTTGGCATGAGTTCGATCCAATGAGGTACGATCACAGGCTCGACCGACGGCCCAACTCCGTAAACATCGCCATGCTAGCCCCTATTCCTCGGTCCAGCGTGCCGCACACAAGCTGACGGGCACCTGAACATGCAGCGCAAGATACCTTGTGTGCTGATGCGCGGCGGCACGTCGCGGGGACCCTATTTCCTCGCCTCCGACCTGCCTGCGGACCCCGGTCGGCGCGATGCCGTCCTGCTCAGCGTCATGGGCTCCCCGCATGCGCTGCAGGTCGACGGCATCGGAGGATCGAATACTTTGACCAGCAAGGTCGCGATCGTCAGCCGCTCGCAGCGCGAGGGGGCCGACGTGGACTACCTGTTCGCTCAGGTCTCCGTGACCGAGGCGTTCGTCGACACCAAGCCCAACTGCGGCAACATGCTCGCGGGTGTGGGTCCTTTCGCGATCGAAGCCGGCTTGGTCCGGGCGGACAGTCCGACGACCACCGTCCGTATTTTCAACGTAAATACCCAGACTCTGGTCGAATCCGTGGTCCAGACTCCCGGAAGGGAAGTCCAGTACGCCGGTGACACTCGCATCGACGGTGTTACCGAGCCGGCGGCGCCGATCAAGCTGACGTTCCTCGACGCGCTCGGGGCGGTGACCGGGAAGCTGCTGCCGACGGGAAACCTGCTCGACCGGATAGACGGGATCGACGCGAGCTGCGTCGACATGGCGATGCCGGTGATGATCATGGCCGCCGAAGCCTTCGGCAAGACCGGGCGGGAAACTCCGGAAGAGCTGGATGAGGACAAGGCCATGATGAAGAAAATCGAAGCCATCCGTCTGGAAGCGGGCAGGCGCATGGGCATGGGAGACGTATCGCGCCTGGTCGTGCCGAAACCGGTGCTGGTATCGCGTCCGGGGCAGGGCGGGAACATCGGATCGCGCTACTTCACTCCTCACGCCTGCCATCGCTCGCATGCAGTGACGGGCGCGCTGGCGGTCGCCACCGCCGCGGTCCTTCCGGGGACCGTAGCGAACCGCTACATCGAGCCGAAAGGATTTTCGGGCGGCGTGCTCGGAATAGAACACCCGTCAGGACGTCTGGAAGTGGACCTGGTGACCGACTGCTCGGGCGCTGCGCCCGTCGTCGAGCGCGCCTCCTTCGTCCGTACGGCACGGCGCATCTTCGAAGGCGTCGTGTACGTGCCGGACGCGCTTTTCGACTGATGCGCCTCACCGGTTCGGTTCCAGCAGGGCGGTCAGCTCGTTTCGGGGCAGGGGTCTGCTGATGAGGTAACCCTGCATCTCGTCGCACCGCAGGAGGCGCAAGTGCTTTGCCTGATCCTCCGAATCGACGCCTTCTGCGACGACCTTCAGCCGCAAGGAATGGGCGAGCGAAATGATGGTCGACACCAGCGTCATCGTGTCGGGATCCTCCACCATGGCGATGATGAACGATCGGTCTATCTTGAGGGATTGCACCGGAAGCTTCGCAAGATAGCCGAGCGACGAATAGCCCGTGCCGAAATCGTCGATCGCGATGTCCACGCCGAGGGCGTGCACCGAAGTCAGTTTCCCGATATTGGACTGGATGTCCTCCATCACCACGCCCTCTGTGATCTCCAGATCGATTCCCGGCGGCGCGACGCCGCCGATGATGGCCTGTTTCAGGACATCGACGAAGTTGCGCTGCCGCAGTTGGATCGGTGACACGTTCACCGCTATCCGGGGTGCCTTCAGGGCCTGCTCCACCCAGCCGCGGTGATCGAGCGATGCGCGCTTCAGCGCCCACGCGCCGACTCGCAGAATCAGTCCCGTTTCCTCCAGCAGCGGAATGAACTCCAGGGGCGCCACCAGTCCGAGCTCGGGACTCTGCCAGCGGATGAGCGCCTCGGCGCTGACCAGGCGCCGGGTGACGACATCCACCTTCGGCTGGTAATACAGCACGAATTCGTCCTTTTCCAGCGCCTGCCGCAGCTTGTTCTCGAGCGCTACCTTCTCGGCCATCCGTTCGGTCATCTGCTTCGTGTAGAAGAGGTATCGCTCGCCCGAGGACGATTTCTTGAGTGCGGCTTCGGCGTTCCGGAACAAGGTGTCGGCGTCGTTGCCGTCGCCCGGGAACAAGGCCACGCCGGACCGGGTCGAGATCCTGAGCTCGGTGCCGGTCACGGCATAGGGGTCTCCATCGATGCACCGGCTTCCTTGTTCCAGTCCCCGGATGAGGCTTTCCTCGTGCTCCAGGTGGGGAACCACCACTGCGAAGTGATCGGCACCCACGCGCGCCACACGGTTTGGATCCTTGGCCAGCTCCAGCAAGCGCCCGACCACCTGCTTGAGGAGCACGTCGCCGAATTGCCGTCCAAATGTATCGTTGATGGTCTTGAACCTCTCGATGTTGACGATGACGAGTGCGAGCTGATGCTGCTCGCGGCCCGCCGTGCTCACGTATTCCGCCAGCCGCTCGAGGAACAGCGTGCGGTTGGCGAGGCCGGTAAGCGAATCGTAGTAAGCCAGGTATCGGACCTTTTCTTCGCTTTCGATGTGCTCGAGGCCGAAAGAGATATTGGCTGCGAGTTCGGCCAGCAAGCCCATTTCTTCGCCGTCGAAGAACCCGAGCTCGCCGGCGTACAGGGTAAGAACGCCGACCGCCGCGCCGCCGACTACGAGCGGTAAGGCGGCGAGAGAATTGATCCCGCGCTCCAGGCATTCCTTCTTCATCATTCTCTGTGGATCGTTCTGAATGTCGTTCGAGATCACGGGCCTTTGTTCC
>Ga0179596_10000416_pt1 | contig 12617 bp, 16 predicted proteins | sample CZODoug1_1_08_16_FD_155494 | JGI IMG/M metagenome (GOLD analysis project Ga0179596, IMG submission 155494) | Vadose zone soil fungal communities from Angelo Coast Range Reserve, California, USA - CZODoug1_1_08_16fungal (Illumina Assembly) | ecosystem: Environmental > Terrestrial > Soil > Vadose...
CGTGGTCGAGGAAGATCCCATAGTTCTCGGCCACATCGAGGAAGCTCATCGGGAGCCCGTGGCCGTCGTAGGGCATCGTGTCGTACTTGAACTCAACCGTCTTGCCCTCGGGCAAAAACGTGACGCGAACCATGCCTTCGCCGGCTGGCTTGGTCAGATCGACTGGTGTCTCTTGGATTGCGCTACTCATGCTTTCTCTCCTGAATCCTGATCCGTTTTGCTGTTCGTGTCTTCGGGCGGCATCATCTCGGCCTTCGCAAATGGGTGCGGTGCCGTCGGCCCTGCTCCCATGCTCTCACCCGCCGACGCCATCGTCTTGCCCTTCATCGCGCCGCCGACGGCTGAATCCATCATCAACTCCGCAAAACGTGTCGTCGACTTGTCCAGACCGTCGATCGCGTTGCGAATAATCTTGCGATCGCCGCCCACAAGCGAGGCCTTCAACTCCTCGACCTTCTGCTCGATCTTCCCAATCTCGTCGAAGCTCAACTGCTGCCAGGCCTCATGCGACTTGCCCTTCTCAACAGCGGAAAGAATCGTGTCCGCTTCGTTCCGCGTCTCGATCAACTGCCGCTCTTCGATGTCCTGTTCGGCGTTGTCGAACGAGTCCAGAATCATCGTCTCGACCTGCTCATCGGTCAGCCCATAAGTCGGCTTGACCTCGATCTCAGCCTCCTTGCCGCTACGTTGTTCACGCGCCGAGACATGCAGGATGCCATTCGCATCGATCAGGAACTTCACCTCGATGCGCGGAAGTCCAGCGACCATTGCTGGAATCCCCTTGAGATCAAAACGCGCTAAAGACCGGCAATCCTTCGCCATCTCGCGCTCGCCCTGCACGACGTGAATCGCAACGTTCGTCTGTCCATCGACGCCTGTTGTGAAGTGTTCGGTCGCAGAGGCCGGAATCGTCGAGTTGCGTTGGATGATCTTCGCAACAACACCACCAAGCGCTTCGATGCCCAGCGAAAGCGGAGTCACATCGAGCAGCAACAGATCCTCAAGCGCCGAACCAACCGAGCCCGACAGAATCTGCGCCTGAACCGCCGCACCGAGCGCGACGACCTCATCCGGATTCAGCTCCGTATGAGGCTTCTTGCCGCGAGCCGAGAGGTTAAACAGCTTGTCGACGAGCGCGCGAACCGCGGGAATGCGCGTCGAGCCGCCGACCAGAACGACCTCGTCGATCTGGTCCGCGCTGAGACCTGCATCCTTCAACGCGAGGACGCAAGGATCAGCAGTCCGCGCGATCACGCCCGCGGACAACTGGTCGAACTGCTCGCGGGTAATCTCCCGCAAGTATTGCTTCCCATCCGGAAGCGTCACAGCGAGCTTCGTGCTCTCGTCAGCCGAGAGCGCGATCTTGGCCTCGATCACAGCCTTGCGAACCGCCTGCACAACCTCGCCATTCGACCTTACATCGACGCCGAGATCGCCCGCGATGTCATCGAGCGCGATGGTGATGAGCAGGTTGTCGATGTCGTCTCCGCCGAGATGCGTGTCTCCGCCGGTCGCGATGACCTCGAAGATGCCTTCGTGCAGCTTCAGGATCGACACGTCAAACGTTCCGCCGCCGAAGTCGTAAACGGCGATCAAGCCGTCCTTCTGCTTGTCCAGACCGTAAGCGAGCGCGGCCGCAGTCGGCTCATTGACCAGCCGAAGCACCTCGAGACCGGCGATGCGTCCAGCGTCCTTCGTCGCCTGACGCTGCGCGTCGTTGAAGTACGCAGGAACCGTAATGACAGCCTTCGTCACCGGCGTTCCGAAGAACCGCTCCGCGTTGCGCTTGAGCTGCTGCAGCACGTAAGCCGAGATCTCGGGCGGAGTCATCGACAAGCCGCCGACGTTCAGCCGCAGCACTTCACCAGGCTTGAGGTCATCGGCGAGCTTGAACGGGAAGAGCTTCAGCTCCTCCTGAACGTCCTCGATGCCTCGTCCCATGAGCCGCTTGGCCGAGTAGACAGCGCTCGCCGAATCCGACAGCAGCGTCGCGCGCGCCGCATTCCCTACGACAACACCATCATCGGTCCACGCAACGACCGACGGAACCAGACGTTCTCCATCCTCGCCTGGAATCACGACCGGAACATCGCCCTGCATGAACGCCACAAGCGAGTTCGTCGTGCCCAGATCGATCCCAACTACGCGTACTTCCGCCATACCGTCAGATCCTCTTCGCCCAAGCGTTTGGGCCATCTCTTCTATTGTCCTACAATCGCGGTGTGATGATGATCACAGCCGCGAATTGGAGGCCGAACGTGTCAAGCAGCGCGATTCCACAGCTCAATCCTTACGGCAAGTACGTTGGCGATCGTGACCCGATCGCCGTAATCAGCTCAACCGCGGCGAGGCTCGAGGAGCTCTTCGGTGCGATGCGCGCGACGCAGATCGCCACTCCACGCGTCGAAGGCAAATGGAGCCCGCGCGAGATCCTCGCGCACCTCGCCGACTGCGAACTCGCCTTCAGCTTCCGGCTTCGACAGGTGCTCGCCGGCGAGGCGATAATCCAGCCGTTCGACCAGGACATCTGGGCTGAGCGCTACATCAGCTACGACGTCCCGAGCGGATTGGCCTTGTTCGCAGCGGCACGAGCGTGGAACCTGAAGCTGCTCGAGACGGTCAGCTCCGAAGACAAGCTGAAGGTCGCAATGCATCCGGAGCGCGGCACGATGACCTTCTGGACGATCGTCGAGACAATGGCAGGTCACGATATCAACCATCTGGAGCAGCTCGAAACGGCTTAGCCGAGCGCTTCGGCGACGTCGCGGACGAGGTTGCGGACGTAGCCGCGGCGGTTGAGCAGGACGACCATCGCGGCCTTCGTGCGGTCGAGCGCTAGCTGCTCGTTGACGTCAACGGCATTGTCCCAAGCGAGCCAGAGAGCCTCAAGCTCGGTCTGGATAGCTGCGAGCATCGCCTGGAAGTTCGCCTGAGCGGAGAGGAGATCACGTCGCAGGCTGGGATCTTCGTCGTCACCCATCTGCTTCGCCATGCGCATCTCCTGGAGCTGCATGTTGAGCTCGAAGACCTCCTCGAGGAGCTCAGGCGGAATGAGCTGCTTCTTCTGCGTCCCCGCGGCCTTGGCGGATTCAGTAGCCCGCTGCGACTGCTCCTCCAGCTCGACGCCTTCTAGCTTCAGCAGATATTCCGTGCGAGCGATGGGATCCTTGAGCGTGCGATACGCATCGTTCAACAGCGAAGCCTGCGCCAGCGCTGCTTCCTGCTCCTCGATGGGCTTCGCCGCGAAGCGGTCGGGGTGGAGACGGCGGGACTGAGCGTAGAAGGACTTCTCCAGCGCGGGAGCGTCAATGGTCAGCTTGCGTGGGAGAGAGAAGAACTCGAAGTAATCGGACATGATTCAGGCGGCTACAGCAACGCGAGCGGCTAGCGTAGTAGGTTCGGGAATGGGAAGTCCATCTTCGATCAGGCCCGCAATATGGATCGAAATCCCGTCGCGGATGAGCAGTTCTACCTCTTCAAAGGTATCGGCGACAACGCCCAGCCCGGGCAGGTCGGGAGCATACGCGCCCCAACCACCATCAGTTCCACGCTCGTAAATTACGGTGTACTCACGCATGCTTTACTCCAGACCAGCTTGCCTCAGGATACTCTTTCGAGTCCCTTCCGGAACGTCTTTTCCAGGCTTGCCGGCGATTGTGACTCGACCAGACTTGGTTGGATGCTTGTATTGCTGATGACTCCCGACTGTTGTGTGCAACCGCCAGCCGTCCGCTGCGATCAGTTTGATCAAATCTCTGTACTTCATCATTATCATTCCCTCTCCTTATCTAAATCCCCGTGGAGAAGGACAAACACCCAATACTATCTTCGAGTAGTGAGCACATTTCCATCAACTGCTACGAAGAGAAGCTGGAACCGCAGCCGCAGCTCTTGGTGGAGTTGGGATTGATGAAGTTGAAGCCCTGACGCATGAGCGTCTCCTCGAAGTCGAGGACCATGCCGTGGAGGTAGATGAAGCTCTTGGGGTCGACGAAGATGCGGATCGGCGGGGCTCCGTCGTCGAGGCCGAGTGGCGCCTGGTCGAAGCTGTAGACGCGGTCGCGGTCGCGAGGCTGGGAGTCGAAGCGGATGTTGTAGCTGAGGCCGGAGCATCCGCCACCGGTGATGCCGACGCGCAGGCCGCCCTGCTCGGGCGAGACGTTCTCCTTGGTCATCGCGTTGCGGATGCGCTTGAGGGCCTTGAGCGTGACCTGGATGCCCTTCTGCGTGGGCGACTGGCCGTCGGCGGTGAGGACGGTCATGCCTGCGAGAGGGTCCTTTGGTTCAGTGGACGCGGCGTGCTGGGCGTCGCGTTCGGCTGCGGTTTGTAGACTTACCATTGCCATGTTCGGGCTCCAAGACGAAGGGCGTCCGTCGCACCCATGCCGCGGGTGCGACGGACGCCCTCGCGTGTGTGCTTAGTGTGCGACGGCGACGGCGGCGTCGGAGGTCTCGGCGACGTTGTTCTTCTTCTTCCAGTCGCCGATGGCTGCGCGGATCGCATCTTCCGCGAGGACCGAGCAGTGAATCTTGACGGGAGGAAGGGCGAGCTCCTTGACGATGTCGGTGTTGGAGATCGTCAGCGCCTCGGCGATGGTCTTGCCCTTCACCCACTCGGTCGCGAGCGACGAGGAGGCGATGGCGGAACCGCAGCCGAAGGTCTTGAACTTGGCGTCCTCGATGACCTGGGTCTCGGGGTTGACGCGGATCTGGAGGCGCATGACGTCGCCGCACTCCGGCGCTCCGACGAGGCCGGTGCCGACTTCGTCGGACGCCTTGTCCATCGAACCGACGTTGCGGGGATTCTCGTAGTGGTCTACTACCTTATCGCTGTATGCCATGGTGTTGTCCTCACTTCTTTAGATGATAATTCGGGTGTATTGGGTTCGCCGAGATACAGCCCGGCGAAAAACTTAGTGCGCGGCCCACTCGATCTTGGTGAGGTCGATTCTCTCTTTGAGCATCTCGTAGAGCACTGAGCGAGCGCTATTCTTTGGAATCCTGCGGAATACCTGCAAGCACCGACTCCATATCCCCCGTCTCAATCTCTTCGGGAGAAATTCCCTCTTGATAGTTTCCATTGCGGTCGTGATAACCAATGCCCAGATCGTCTAAGAGACCTTCAACATCTTCGTTTTCGAAAAACAAGTAGCCGGGTTGAGATGTCACTACCTGGAATGTCATGTCTATCTCCTGCCGGTGATCGTGAAGTTGATTTCCAACGCGGAAGGCCTTCAGCGTTTGCATGTCGATTCATGCACTCAATGCTAAGGACAAAGAGGGAAAACCCAAACAGCTAGGACGTCTTGAGTTCTTGCTAGCTCATTCTAGTGGGCGGCCCACTCGATCTTCGTCAGGTCGATGCCCTCTTTGACCATCTCGTAGAGGGGGCTGAGTTCGCGGAGCTTCAGGACGACGTCGATCAGCTTGTCGCTGACGTAATCGACCTCTGCCTTGGTGTTGAAGCGACCGAGGCCAAAGCGGATGGAGGAGTGCGCGACATCGTCGCCGAGGCCCAGGGCCTTGAGCACGTAGGACGGCTCGAGGGTGGCCGAGGTGCAGGCCGAACCGGACGAAACGGCGATGTCGTTGATGCCCATCAGGAGCGATTCACCCTCGACATAGACGAAGCTCATGTTGAGATTGCCGGGGAGATGGTGCTCCATGTTGCCGTTGACGTGGACGTAGTCGAGCGCGGCCTCGAACTTGTTCTTCATGTAGTCGCGAAGCTCGATGAGGCGGGCGGACTCGGCTGCCATCTCCTCGCCGGCGATCTCGCAGGCCTTGCCGAGACCGACGATGCCGGGGACGTTGAGGGTCCCCGAACGCATGCCGCGCTCGTGGCCGCCGCCATCGATCTGCGCCGAGATCTGGACGCGGGGGTTGCGGCGACGAACGTAGAGCGCTCCGCAACCCTTGGGGCCGTAGAGCTTGTGGCCGGTGAGCGAGAGGACGTCGATGTTCATGGCCTGCACGTCGACGGGGATCTTGCCGACGGCCTGGACGGCGTCCGTGTGGAAGATGATGCCGTTCTCGTGGCAGAGCTTGCCGATCTCGGCGATGGGCTGTATGACGCCGATCTCGTTGTTCGCGAACATGATCGAGACGAGGATAGTCTTGCCTTCGCCCTCGGTGACGATGGCGCGCTTGAGGTCTTCAATGTCGATGAGGCCGTCGGCCTGGACGGGTAGGTAGGTCACGCGGAAGCCATACTTCTCGAGGCGCTTGCAGGTGTCGAGGACAGCCTTGTGCTCCGTCGCCTGGGTGATGATGTGGTTGCCGCGCTCGCGGTACATCTCGGCGATGCCCTTGAGGGCGAGGTTGTTCGACTCGGTGGCGCCAGAGGTGAAGATGATCTCCTTGGCGGTGGCGCCGATGAGCTTCGCGATCTGCTCGCGGCTCTTTTCGACAGCCTCTTCGGCCTCCCAGCCGAAGGCGTGATTGCGGCTGGCGGCGTTGCCGAACTTGCCGGAGAAGAAGGGCAGCATGGCTTCGAGGACGCGTGGATCCATCTGGGTGGTCGCGTGGTTATCCATGTAGAGGGGCAGGGTGACACCCTCGGGGAGCGGCTTGGAGCTCTGGGTGATGATAACCCCGGAGTTGCTCATCTCACCGCTGAACTCGCCGTTGTTGCTGACTTCGGTCTCGTTGTTCTGGTTGGTCTGGTTGCTCATGGAGTGCTGCTCCTTCGATAACTCTTATTCAATATTAGGCGCTGGATGACCGAGCGCAAGGGTTCCGGGTCGAATAGCTCGAAATCGGGCCTGAATGGTCCGAAATCTGATTTCTAGTGTACTGCGGATGTTTGGTTCGAATCCAGAGGGATTTTTCTTGATTTCCCACCTAAGCCCGGTTGATGGTGACGAGGCCGCCGGCCAAGGGGACTCCAGCACCGATCTGGCCTACGGGTTCGGTTTCGACGAGGTCGCCAATGCTGATGCCGCTAAGGAGGTCCTTGATGGAGTCGTTGACCTTCCGCAGTGGTTCTTTGATGGTGCAATGGCCCGCCAGGTCGCAGGTTCCGTGGATGGTAATGCAACTGGTGATGAAAAGAGGGCCGTCGATGGCACGAATGACTTCAAACGCGGTGATGGCCGTGGCCGGACGCGCCAGGGAGTAGCCTCCGTTCGTGCCTGCGTGGGAGACGAGAAGTCCTGATTTTGCAAGGGTTTGGAGAATCTTCGCAAGGAGCTGCGGAGGGATATGGTACGCCTCGGCGATATCCTTTGCGCTCTGCGCACCGGAGGCGGCTTGCTCGGCGAGATACTTGAGCGCCATGAGACCGTAGTCCGCTTTTTTTGTGAGGCGAAGCATCGAGGCTCCTAAGCTGTTGGCCGGGTCTTCAGCTGCGGAAGGCAGCGAAGAGGAGAAACATTATCGTTCGGCCAGCTTATGCAAGTGTACGGCGTGGCGAAGGCTCGGTGCAAGGCGGGGGATCAGGCTGGATTGCCAGGGGAGCTGGCCGGTGGGGTGGAGTGACTGATGCGACGGATGACGATCCAGGCATATTGTGCGGCGGAGAGGGGAGCGAGGAGGGCAATGGCGTCCAGAAGCCCAACGCGGGGGTAGTCGAGATAGTGAAAGACGGACCAGTGAGGGACAAGGACGCGCTGGGCGAGGATCACCGTCAGGCCGACGATCTGGATGAAGGTGTTGGCCTTGCCGAGGAAGCTGGGGTGGAAGTCGCGGAGGGTGCCGGTAGCGAAGAGGAGGGTGGCGATGAGGAGGATGCCGAAGTCGCGGCTGAAGACCAGTACGGTGACGTACTGAGGGATGAGGCCAACGTGGGTGAGGGTGAGGAAGAGAGTGGAGAGGAGGAGCTTATCGGCGATGGGGTCGAGGTAAAGGCCGAGGGTGGTACGCTGCTCGAGCCAGCGGGCGAGGAGGCCATCAAGGCCGTCAGAGACGCCGGCGAGAAGGAAGAGGGCAAAGGCGGCGAGGTAGTGCCCGGCGAGTATCTCGATGACGAGATAGGGGATGATGAAGAGCCGAAGCAGCGTCAGGAGGTTCGGTGCCGCGCGAAATTGACTGAGGAAGGACACGTCTGGAATATGGCCATGGTAGCGCATGTTTGGGCTGGATGTTTGCTCTGGTTGGCCGGGTGGTTTAGACTAGAGCTACGCAGAGGCGCGTAGCTCAGTTGGTTAGAGCGCTACCTTGACACGGTAGAGGTCAGCGGTTCGAATCCGCTCGTGCCTACCATATCCTTCAACGAGATATGCTGCTGCGATTCCCGAGAGGGGCACAGAACGGACACAAAATGGGCACAAAACCCAATTTTGCAGGTTCCGCTCATCATGCCGCCGCCTCGGTACGATTTCTCCCAAACAACACGTCCACAACTTTGCTCTGCGCCTCCCGCTTTTTCACCATCCGGGCGTGCGTGTAGACCTCCATCGTGATGCTGACCTTGGCGTGACGCATCAGCTCTTGCACCACCTTCACATCGTCGCCGATTCCGAGAGCAACGAACTGTAGGTGTGCCGAAACATATGCCAGCCAATCGTCTTGCTGATCCCGGCGCGCTTCGCCACAGGTTGCAAGACCTTCTGCAACGAAGCGTTTGACCAGATCGGCATCTTCCCGAAGACACGCTCACCTGCAAACACCCAATCGGAGTCGGACGCGTACATGGTGACCTTCCGCCAGGATTGCAGTTCCAAAAGGGTCAACTCGTCCAACGGCACGGGCTGCTGTGAGACTTCGGTCTTGCAGCGACCCACTGCACCATCGACCACGGAGCGGAGCACATTCGCCTGCCCGGTCTGAAAGTCGATGTCCTCCCACCTCAATCCAAGCACCTCGCTGATGCGAAGGCCGGTCGTGGCACAGGTGGTGCCCATGGCTCGTTCCCTGTCCGGCAGCTTGCCGAAGAGAGCGCGGAACTCGTCTGCTGTCAGCGTCTCCGGAGTCCGGAGGCGCTTCTCGCTGACTCGCACCAGAGCGATTGGATTTTCCTGCTGACCGATCCATCCCCAACGAATGCCGTGACGGAAGATCGCACTCATTTGGTTGCGGATCTTGGCCTTTGTGCTGGAGGCTAAATCCACACGGTCCAGCCACTCCTCGACCTCCACACTGAAGATGTCTCGGAGTTGGTAGCCGCCCCATTTGGGTATGATGTGGTTCTTCAAGAAGGACTCGTAAACCTTCTTGGTCTTCTTCGTCTTGCGCTCATGATTGTCTTCGGGGAGTTCCTTCAAGCGGTAGTGCTCGATGAGTCCCGAAAGGGTCTTGGGTCCGGCCAGCCTTTGAAAGCCCTGCCTGTTCACCGTTATCTTCAGTGTTTCGATCGCGGTGGAAGCATGTGCTTTCGTAGGGTATTCCCTGGCCGTTCCGATGACTTTCTTCCGCAATTGGCGTTCACCGAGTTCGTCGGTTTCGCGCCAGCGATAGCCCCAGACAGCAGGTCCAGCCTTGCGGGGCATCAGCTTCAAACTTCCGTTTTGATACCTTGGTCTGCTCAAGAAATCCTCCTTGAACAAGACCTCAGCCGCTGGGTTAAGTTTACCTCCGTCTCCATCCAGTGATCGAGTTCTGAAAGACGGAATTTCCAGACCTTTCGCTGTCCACAGCCGAGAGGATGTCCGGGGAGATCGCCGCGTCGTGCCATGGCGAGAAGCGTCTTGCGGGACATGGAAAGATAGTCTGCGGCGCGTTCCGCGTCTACGAATGGCTCCGGCATGGGAACCGACTCTTGCATAAGGCACCTCCTGAAAATATTTGGGGCGTAGGAAAGCCGCTGCTGGCCCCGGATTCCATCAAAGTAGGCCCTGATCGGCTCTTCGGCCATTGCAGAATTGGTTGCAGGTGTGCAGATCCTGCATATCTCGTCCAAGAGCCGGAATTGCCATAGGCAAACACCAGAACAAGGAGGCGCTTTCGCGCGTCTGTGCTCCACATCGTGCCGCTCCGGTGGACAGCCCAGCGCAGGGTACGCGCTGAGCGTGCCTTTTCCGGCCGTTCGGATAAGCGCTGGCCGCGCGCCAAACGATCGTGCGAGTTTGGCACTTGCCACGCCCACCACTCCGGCCTCCCACCATCGCTGCACTCGTTCTCCCCTGTCTGCCAGTGGATCGTTTTTTGTCTCGCTGCGCTGTGAGAAACAAAAAACGCCCACCGGGCAGACAGAGGGTAAAAACAATGGAATATCAAAGCAACATCAACAGCAACAGCAACAGCGCAGCCGTCTTCGCCAGCAATGGCGCAACCAACAGCATCGCCAGCACCCCGGCTCCCGGGAGTGAAAACCGGAAGCCTATCTCCGCACAGCAGCTTGTCCGTGAGAACGTGCAGTATCTCATCGAGCAATTAGAAGCGGGACACAGCGAAGCACTGACCGCTTTTCTCCGCGCAATGGCTCTACTCGTTCACGCTCGACGATGTCGAGTCCGGCGATCCTGACCTTAAGGTCGTCATCGAGGCGTCCGATCCATCCTCGCTTGCCGCCGCGAACGGCGCCGGCAAGCTCGTGTCCTCCAGCGAGGTCGATGCGGCGCGTGCCCAGGCACAGATCGCCCAGACTCATGCTGTGGCTGCGGTCGAGCAGTTCCGCGCCGACTATCCCACGCAGGCGTTGAAGTTCGACTACGACTTCCATAACGAGAAGCCCTTCGAGGTTTCCGCGATCTATCACGACGCCAAGTTCACTTACATCAAGTCGTCGGCTGCGGAGAAGTTCTCTATTTACGAGATGAAGGATGGCAAGCCCGACCTCATCACCTTTCAGTTGAAGGACAGCACCTACATCATCCCCACGGTGGTCGATCATGGCTACCTCGAAATCGGCAAGCACCGGCTTGAGTTCCATAGGAACGGGAAATAGGAGGCCACGATGGCAGACGAAAAACAGGCCTCTCCGATACAGTCCCAGGCAGGCGCGCAGCCGCCAGAGACGACGACTGCTCTGCGCGACAAGCGCATCACGCCGGAAGGCGTGGTGCCCAAGCGGGCCCAGGGTTACGTGATCGCGGGGCTCGCGGTGGTCATCCTGATGGCCGTGATGTTCTCCAATAACCACGCCAAGCCTGCCGCAAAGACTGCTGCGTCCGGGCCGCTGGCTGTGTCCACCGAGATGAACCAACGGAAGATACAGGAGTTGGAGCAGGACTTGAGCGCCGACCAGCGCCAGAGCCAGCAGGCGCAGCGGGCCGGAAACAACAGCACTGCATCGACTGTGAATGGCCCCACTCCACCAAATGGTGGCGTGGCGTCTCCTGCTACGCAGTTGCCGCCGCCCCCATCCCAAAACACAGAACCGCCCCGCGATCCAGTCGCGGACGCGGAAAAGGCGATAGCGTTCAAAGCCCGCTTTGCCTCGAATCTCGTCTCCGCCAATGATGGAGCTTCGCACCCATCGACGGAGTCCACCGACCTCGCTGAAAACTCTCTGGCACGTCCTTCGGGCTTGCCGCAACCGGCTCCTGCTACACAGGCCGCCGCTGCCATGTCCGGCAATAAGCGTGCGCCGGAGGTGAGCGTCAACTCCGCCTACGGTCAGCCCTATGTCGTCTTCGAGGGAACGACCATCGACACAGTGCTGGTCAATCGGCTTGACGGGGAGTTTGCCGGGCCCGTGAAGGTCATGGTGACAAACCCTCTCTATAGCCAGGACCGCCAGCATCTCTTGATCCCGGAAGGCACCTTCATCCTTGGGGATGTGCAGAAGGTTTCCGGTTTCGGCCAAAAGCGCCTCGCCGTCACCTTTCATCGGTTGCTGATGCCCGATGGCTACTCCGTCGATCTCGACCAGTTCCACGGTGTCGATCAGGCCGGAGCCACCGGCCTCAAAGACAAGGTCAACAACCACTATGTTGAAATCTTCGGCGCTTCCATCGCCCTCGGCATCGTCGCCGGTGCCGCCGAGGCCACGAACTCCAATTCCGGTTACAACCAATCGGGAAGCGAAGCCTACAAATCCGGTATCGCTTCGAGCCTCTCGCAGTCCAGCGCGAATGTGCTCGACTGCTTCATCAATATCCCCCCGACGATCACCATCCGGGAAGGCCATCGCATCAAGGTTTACATCACGCAGGAGATGCTCTTGCCCGCAGTAGAGAACCACACCGTCCCCAGCAATATTTGATCGCACACCAACCCACACAGGAGGTTCCACCATGAAAGTTGTAAAAATTCTTAGTTTCATTTTCATCTTGCTATCCACGCTCGCACCTATGGCTCACGCCCAGTTCGGGTCGGGCATCGTCTACGACCCCACGCAAAGTGCCCACGCCATTCAGCAGATCGAGCAGGGGTCGCAGATTTATACGACTGCGGTCGCTACTCGCAACCAAATCGTCACCATGTACAACCTCGCCTACCAGATGTCCAAGTTGCCGCAAAACCTTGAGGCCCGGTACAAAGCGGACTGGTCGCAGTGGACCAGTCTGTCCGCACCGGCAAACACCTACGGCAACACCTCTGCGTTGGTGAATGCGTTGAACTATGGCGCACTCAATCAGGCTCAGCAGGGATATAGCAGCGCCTATGTGCAGGCCCAGAGCTATCCCTCCGGGAGCTACTCCTCTCTCGATTCCCGGACTCAGGCGACCGTCGCCAACCAGTACGCCACCTCGGAGCTGGCGCAAACGACAACGACCAATACGCTTGCCACACTC
>Ga0179596_10000417_pt1 | contig 12590 bp, 10 predicted proteins | sample CZODoug1_1_08_16_FD_155494 | JGI IMG/M metagenome (GOLD analysis project Ga0179596, IMG submission 155494) | Vadose zone soil fungal communities from Angelo Coast Range Reserve, California, USA - CZODoug1_1_08_16fungal (Illumina Assembly) | ecosystem: Environmental > Terrestrial > Soil > Vadose...
TCTGGGCCGCATTGGCCAGCCGGACGACATTGGCAAGATCGCGGTGTTCCTGGCGTCGGATGAGTCGTTCTGGGTGAATGGCGAGCAGATCAAGGCGGCTGGCGGATACACGTTCTAATCTCCGCTTGAAATCGATGGATGGATGCCCTGCTCTTCGCGTTACATCGCGGAGGGTGGGGCATTTTGCTTTAATTCGGCGAAGTAAGAGGCTAGCGTGGCGGCCAGGCTGGCGGTGGTCGCCTCGGGGGCTTCGATGGTGGGGGGTAGGCCCAGGGTCCGGAGGGTCTCGCTGGTGATTGGGCCGATTGAGGCTCGGACGATGCTTTGGGGGAGCTTGAGGCCGGCGGCTTCGAGCAGGGGGATGAGGTTCGTTGCAGTGGAGGAGCTGGTGAAGGTGACGGCGTCTGGATGCTGTTCGGGCGCGGCGAAGAGGGCTCGGAGGGACTGGATGGAGGCTTCGGGGACGATGGTGCGATAGGCTTCGGCGACGGTGACCTCGGCTCCGGCGCGGGTGAGGGACTCGGGGAGCAGGTCGCGAGCGGTGGCGGCGCGTACGAGGAGGACGCGGGAGCCAGGGTGGATGTGAGGGAGCAACGCTTCGAGGAGGGATTCGGCTACGGCTTGCCTGGGGATGAGATCGACCTTCAAACCGGCGGCTTGCGCGGACTTCGCGGTGGATGGGCCGATGACGGCGATGCTGGGGGTCTCGGTGATGCTGGTGCGGGAGCGGAAGGAGTGGACTGCGTTGGCGCTGGTGAAGAGGAGCCAGTCATACGTGTGCAGGCTGGCGATGGCTTCGTCGAGGGCGGCGTAGGAGGTGGGTGGGGCGATCTCGATGGTAGGGATGAGGATGGGGGTTGCGCCGAGGGCGGCAAGATGCCCAGCTAACTCGGAACCCTGCTGACGGCTGCGGGTGATGAGGATGCGGCGTCCGGTGAGAGGGGTCATGCTGGGGTTAGTTTAGTCTCCTGCATCGGGTTGCCGGATTCTTTCCGCGTGCTGAGAATGATGAAAGTGGAGAATGAGCGGATGGGGCGGATGGTTTTGGCAGTTCTGATGATGGGTGCCAGCGTTGCCTGGGCCGCTCCGGCGGGGGTTATGGGCAACTGGGCCACAGGGGATGGTTCCGTGGTAAGGATAGCTCCGTGTGGTGGAGAGATCTGCCTGACGGTGGTGAAGGTGAGCCCCAAGGCGACCGAGTCCGTCGATGCGCTGAACCCGAATGCGAGTCTGCGAACGCGGCCTCTGTGCGGGCTGCGGATTGGCTCGGGGTTCAAAGCAGATGGAGAGAACGCGGCGGCGGGTGGGCACCTTTATGACCCGAAGAGTGGCAGGACATACAGCGGGAAGTTTGAGGCGAAGGGGGATTCCCTGCACCTGCGCGGGTATGTGGGGATCACTCTGTTTGGACGGTCGGAGACCTGGACACGCGCTGGCGAGGTTGGAGCTTGCCGGTAGACGTGGAGGCGGAATTCCACCTTAACGACGATGGTGGACCCGTTGTGGGGGGAAACTTTTAGACGGGGGCGAAGACGCCGTGGGCTACGGCGCGCTTCTTGTCCCTCTTGGCCTGGTACATGATGTGGTCGGCCTGTTCGATGAGCTCGTCGAGGGTCTCGCCGCTGCCGCGCGCGGAGATGACGTAGCCGAGTGAGAAGCTGACCGGGTAGAGATCGGAGCCTGCGCCAACGGCCGATGCGGCGGACTCGTTAAGCCGGAGGGTGGCAGCGACGAGATCGATGGCGTCGGCGCGGCCGGCTACGACAAACTCGTCACCACCGAGGCGGCTGATGACGTCGGTCTCTCGGAACGTCTGCTCCATGAGCGCGGCGATCTGCTTGAGGCGCTCGGAGCCGATCTCGTGGCCGAGGACGTCGTTGATGACTTTGAGGTTGTCCATGTCGACGAAGAGGACAAAGAAGGGTGATCCGGCGCGCTGGGCAAGGCGGAGGGCTTGCTCGGCGAGGAAGTAGAAGCCACGCCGGTTGTAGAGGCCGGTGAGTTCGTCGCGGAGGGAGAGGTCGCGGATGGCGTTCTCGAGGGTGTCGGTTCGGCGCGAAAGGGCGAGGATGAGGCAGAAGCCGCAGAGGGACATGATGCTGGCAGTGAGAGCGAGCGCGTACTCCTCCGGGATGAGATGGGTATGCTGGATGAGGCCGCGGGTGACGGAGAGAAGGAACGGGAGGAGGACAGCCCAGGGGGCGGCGAGGCGGGCGGTGCGGCCTCCGATGCCGCTGCCGAGGAGGATGCCGAAGACACCGTACTCACTGCGGCGGTTGAAGACGGCGAAGGTGAGCAGAGCGAGACAGAATAGGGTCTGCGGGGCCATGCGGGTGGCGAGGGAAAGGCCGTAGAGGTGCAGAGCTCCGAAGACGTATCCGGAGAAGAAGATGAGCATCATGAGGCAGAGGAGGAGCGTGATGCTATCGATGAAGGTGGCGAGGGCGCGCTTGCGGGAGCGGATGTTGCCGAGGATGACCGCAAGGACGAGGAAGGACCAACAGGTTTGGAGAGAAGGCCGCCCGGGTAGGGGGGAGTGGGCGTCTGCGGCGAGGAGGGTGTCGACGAAGAGCGAGATGTGGAGGTAGTACTCGGCGAGTGTGAGCACGGTGAGCAGAGCGACGACGCCGGCGGCGACGCGGCTGAGGAGGAGGTGTCGCTGAGAGCGGCGGGGCTGCGAGAGGAAGAGCGAAGCTGACGAACCGAGGATGAAGAGGGCGGTGTTAACCTTCATCACGCTCCACGCGGCGGGGAGGAGATTGCTGAGAGGCGGGATGATCCAGGCGAGGAGAATGGTGCCGGAGATGGCGGCCGAAACGGCGAGCGCTCCCCACTGAATCGAGCCGAGCACGGCGAGGACCCGAGGATCGGGCTGGGACGACGAAAGCGGAGGTGCAGGTTTACCCATGATGCCGCAACCTCACCAATTCACTGTTGGCTTCTTAACCGGTGACCTAAGAGGCCGACAGGCCGAAAGGAGGATCTGGGAGAAGGAGTGTACAGTTCTGAATCATTGTATGGTTTTACACGCGGCGATTGCTATCAGATTGAAAACATTTTGGTTTAATCCAGTCCAAGGCTTTTCCAGATGGAGTCGACGCGGACTTTGACCTCGGCGGGCATGGTGAGCATGGGGGGCCAGGGGCGGGTGAAGCCTTCGGCGGCCCACTTGCGGGTGGCGTCGATACCCATCTTGGAGCCGTAGTTGGGGAGACGGCTGGCGTGGTCGAGGGAGTCGACGGGGCCCAGAGTGAACTGGATGTCGCGTTCGGGGTCGATGTTGTTGGCGGTCCGGAGGGTGACCTCGGCTACGTCCTGCACGTCGCAGTCTTCGTCGACGACGATGATGCACTTGGTGAACATGGCCTGGCCCATGGCCCAGATGCCGCTCATGACCTTGCGGGCGTGGCCGGCGTAGGACTTGCGGATGCTCACGATCATGAGGTTGTGGAAGACGCCCTCGGCCGGGAGGTTGACGTCGACGATCTCGGGCAGGGTGAGTTGCATGAGGGGTAGGAAGATGCGTTCGACGGCTTTGCCCATCCAGGCGTCTTCCATGGGGGGTTTGCCTACTACCGTCGCGGCGTAGACGGGGTTCTTGCGGTGGGTGATGCAGGTGACGTGGAAGACTGGGTAGTCGTCCTGCATCGTGTAGAAGCCGGTGTGGTCACCGAAGGGGCCTTCGGTGCGGAGCTCGCCCAGGTTCACGTAGCCTTCCAGGACGATCTCGGCGTGAGCGGGGACTTCGAGGTCTACCGTTTCGGCCTTGACCAGCTCGACGGGCTTCTGGCGGAGGAAGCCAGCAATAAGGTACTCCTCAGCCTCGGGCGGCGCGGGGACGATGGCCGAAAAGGTGATCGCGGGGTCGGTGCCGATGGCTACTGCGACCTCCATGCGGTTGCCCTTGATTTTGGTGATGGTCTGGGTGGGGAGGGTGCCTTGGTTCTCGGCGGCTGTGGTGCCTCCGGAGGTTAGGGCCATGAGGTCTACGGCTGCGGCCTTGTCCGTGGTCGAGGCGCGGAGGTGGTCGCGCATGTGCTCGGCGGCTACCTTCTGGCGCTGCCAGTGCATGCCAGTAGTCTGGCCGTCGTAGACCTGCATCCGGTACATGCCGACGTTGCGCTTGCCGGATTTGGGGTCGCGGGTGATGACGCATGGGAGGGTGATGAAGCGGCCTCCGTCGTGGGGCCAGGTCTGGAGGATCGGGAACTGGTTGAGGTCGACGTCCGCTCCCTTGTGGATGACCTGCTTGCAGGCGGCTTGTTTGGCTGGGATGACCTTGGGGAAGAAGCTGCCGACCTCGGCGAGTTTGGGAAGAAGCTTGAGCTTGTCCATCATGGTGACGGGCGTGACGGGGTGGAGCAGAACACGGATGCGGTCGGCGATGGCGTCGAGGGAGTCCACGTTCAGGGCGAGCTTCATGCGGCGCTCGGAGCCGAACTGGTTCATGAGGACCGTGGCTCCGGGATAGCCGGTAACGTTTTCAAAGAGGAGGGCTGGGCCTCCGGCCTGCGGGGTGCCCTTGCCGAGCTTAGCGGCGCGGTCGGCGATCTCGGCCATCTCGAGGTGCGGCGAGACGGGGGCGGTGATGCGCTTGAGCTCGCCAGCTTGTTCGAGGGTCTTGATCCAGTCGCGCAGGTCGGTGTATGGCAAAGAGTGCTCCTTGCCTATAGTTTACTGCTTGTCCTGCGAGACGGGCGCCCTGCACGGGCGGCGGGCGTTCACACGCCTTTTTACACCTTCGGGTGGCGCTCCCGTTGGTCGCGAATGAGATTTCCACTCCGACCATCGGGAGGCCCACGCGAAGCAGTTACGAGTCACGAAGTGACCGCCCCGCGCGCAGTGGGCCCGTCCGGCAGGACAGTCTTCAGGCCCCGAGCCGGTTGATGTCGGCTGGCTCGTAGATGGCGGTGGGCATGTTGGGCTGGACGGCGGCGAGCATGGCTCGGCCTAACGTGACCGTGTCGGTGACGTGCCTGGGGAAGAGGCGCTTGAGGGTGGGATAGAGCGGCGCGGCGATCGCGTAGACCGTGTTGTACCAGCCGACCTTCGACTTGACCCCGGCAAGGGGCTGGATGTAGCCGGGGCGAAACAGGGCTACACCAGTGAAGCCGAGGCGCGTAAGAGCGTTCTCGGTCGCTCCCTTGACGCGGGCCCACATGCTGCTTCCCTTCTCGGTCGAGTCCGTGTTGGCGCCGGAGACGTAGAGAAAATGCATGTTGGGATTGAGTGCGTAGAGATCGCGGGCTACGGCCATGGTCATCTCGAAGGTCTCGCGGCGGTAGGCAGCCTCGTTCATGCCGACCGAGGAGACTCCCACACAGAAGAGGCAGGCGTCGGGCTGGCCGAGTTGATCGAGGACGCGGACGACCTTGAATAGATTGAGGCAGACCACCTCCTTCAGCTTGGGGTGCGTGTGGCCTAGGGGCTTGCGGACGAGCGTGGTGACCAGCGTGACGCGAGGGTCTTCGAGGCAGGCAGCAAGAGCCGCCTGCCCAACCATTCCGGATGCTCCCGTGAGGAGGATATGCATGGGTTATCTTATCTCGGGTCAGAGCTTGAGGAAGACCTTCTTGCGGTAGAGGAGCCAGTTGGGGATGAAGCAGATGGCCACGAAGGCTATCGCGTAGGCGAGTGACGTGTTGTAGGTAGACACGTTGCGGGCGAAGACGTGATCGTAGATCCAGGCCGAGGTGGAGACGAGTTTGTCGCCGTCGTGGACCTTGAAGTACGCCATGGTTTTAACGAGGATGGCCGAGGTCGCGTAGGCCGTGATGGCGTTTGAGCCGAAGATGAGGAAGGGCTCGGTGAGCCAGTGGCCCAGGCGGGTCTCGTGGAGGCGCTTGACGTCGATGAGCCAGTAGAAGAGGCCTAATCCGACCAGTGCCCAGCCGGCGGCCATGAGGACGTAGGAGCTAGTCCAGAGGTTTTTGTTGATGGGGAACCATGGGTTCCAGGCGAGACCCGCGGCGAAGCTGACGATGCCCGCGAGGAGGAGGCCGCTGCGGGCCTTGGTGGGGGTGGCGAAGTGCTGCTTGAGCCAGAGGGCGGCGAGGGCTCCGAGGAGGACTGTGGCTACGGCGGGGAGGGTCGAGAGGAGACCTTCGGGGTCGCGGGTGTGCTCGTAGAGGACGCCGGTGTGGATGGTGCGCTGGAGGAGGTCGTTGAGGACGCGGTCGAGCCAGGCGGCGAGGTTGAGGTTCATGTCCATGAAAGGGGCGTCACGGACGGGCCGGCCTATGCCGGGGATGGGGGCGAAGCGCAATAGGGCCCAGTAGGTGGCGAGGATGGCGGCGGTGATGGAAGCCAGGATGCGGGGGCTGCGGGTGGCGAGGAGGATGAGGCCGCCGATGAGGTAGCAGAGGGCGATGCGGGTGAGGACGCCGTAGATGCGGAGGTGCGTCATGTGGAAGTAGGGCACGATGGTCAGGGCCATCTTGAGGGCGAAGATTTTGAGGGCGCGGAGGAAGATGTGGCCGGTGAGGGTCTTGCGGCAGTTGCCGCGGCGGATGCGGGCGTCGAGGGAGAAGACGATAGAGGCACCGACGAGGAAGAGGAAGGTGGGGAAGACGAGGTCGGTGAGAGTCCAGCCGTTCCAGGTGGCGTGGTCGAGCTGCGCGTAGACGTGGGACCAGTCGCCGGGGTCGTTGACGAGGATCATGAAGGCGATGGTGACACCACGGAGGACGTCGATAGCGAGGATGCGGGGGCTTGATGAGCTTGGTGAGCTTGTTGTCATAGTGGGAACACTGGAGCGGCTGCGGTGTCTAAGAGTATACGGACGCATTCTCGCTCGATGCGCACCGGAACCGGTTATCGCTGACCGGAACTGTGTGTGGAAGAGGAGATTGCCATGTTTGAAGATAGCCTTTTGGAATCAGAGGGCCGGCTTGCTTCGAAGAGCCGGCGGTGGATCACGGTGGGTTCGGTCGGGCTTCAGTGCCTGGTGGCGGCGGCGATTGTGATTGTGCCGATGGTGAAGCCGGAGGCGCTTCCCTTCTCTACCGTTGCGCCGGCGGTGTTTGTGCCGATTCCTAAGAAGCCTCCGGTGATTGTGAAGGTGGCGGAGACGAGTGCGCGGAGTGCTACTGCGGCGACAGCTATGCCTGTGGTGGAGAATGTGCGGGCGGGGACGCTGTCGCAGTCCGTGCCGGATCACGGTGTTACGTTTGGGCCTCCGCTACCGGATGGGCCTGCTCTGATGATGGCTGGGAGTGGGCCTGGGGTTCCGCTTGGAAGCACGGGCGGGACAGAGATGCGGGTGGTAGAGGCGACTCCAAAGCGCATTGCGCCATTGACGGTTTCGTCGGGGGTCTCGGCGGGGATGCTGATTGGGGAGATACGTCCGGTGTATCCGAGGATTGCGATTGCGGCTCGGCAGGAAGGGACTGTGGTGATTGAGGCTACGATCTCGAAGACTGGGACGATCGAGAGTGCTCGGGTGGTGAGTGGGCCTGCGATGCTGGCGGGGGCGGCGATTGATGCAGTGCGGGCGGCTCGGTATCGGCCTTACAAACTGAATGGGGAGTTGACGGAGGTCCAGACTACTGTGACGGTGAATTTCAAGTTGGGGAGTTAGGACAGGATTATCCATTTTGCTCCGGCTATCCCTGACAGGCTCTCGTTTGGGGCCCGTCAGAGGAATAAAACCCATATCCAAGGGGCTAGGTAGTGTCTGACGAATCGGTTGCGGCTGAAAGAGAAGCAAAACAGACAACGGCCCGGGGCTAAAGCCCCTCATTTTTCGCCCGTAATTCGTGGGGCTAAAGCCCCACGCTAATCCCAAAAGCTCCCGGATAATAGACGGTTTGCGATTCGTCAGACACTGCCTAAAGCCCGCTTTATCGGCTTCTTGGAATGTCCGGGCTAAAGCCCGGACCTATCTCAGAAACCACAGCAACGATAAAAACAAGGGCAACCGCAGATCCCCGGTGCCTGCGGCAGAACCTTCGGGGATGACAAACAAAAAGGCAACGGCAAAAACAAGCCTGAGCAAAATGGATAATCGTCTGACAAGATTTCTGGTCGAGCTAGGTGGTGGGGACTACGTGGGGCATTGCTTCTTCGGTCTCGGGCTCGTCGTGCTGGATGGGATCGGCGTAGTCATGGAGGGGGTAGCCGGCCTCTTTCCAGCCGTCGAAGCCTCCGCGGAGGGGGCGGACGCGGAGGATGCCCAGCTTGTGGAGCTGCAGGGCTACTTTGCCGCTGGTCTCTTCGCTGGGGCAGGTGCAGTAGAGGACGACGTCGCGGTCGCGGGGGATGATCTCGGCGTGTGCCTGGAGGTCTGACGGCAGGATGCGGAGGGCGCCGGGGAGGACGCGGGGGTCGGGCAGGTAGTCGAGGGGGTGGCGGAGATCGACGACGAAGGGGGTGGGGATACCGCCCGTCTTGGCTTCTTCATAGAGGGCCATCAGTTCGGCGGGCTCGAGGCGCAGGTTGCGGACACCGGCGAGGAAGCGGCGCTGCTTCATGACGCGGTAGCCGAAGAAGCCGACGACCATGAGGAGGAACGCCACGACGGCGAAGTGGCCGAGGATGGCGAGGAAGGCCTGGCTGCGCTTGGCGATGTCTCCGAAGAAACGGCCCGCGAGAAGGAACGTCAGGGCCCAGATGGCGGAGCCGCCGAGGTCGTAGGCGAGGAACTTCTGGAAGGGCATGCCGGTCTGGCCGGCGATGGGCGCGGCGACGGTGGAGAGGCCGGGGATGAACTTCGAGAAGAGGAGCGTAACGGCGCCGCGACGGGTGAAGTAGTTCTCGGTCTTCGAGACGCAGGTCTGGGCCTCGAACGAGAAGCGGCAGAGGAGGCGCAGAACCGCGCCGCCGTAGCGGAGGCCGAGGAAGTACCAGAGAGAGTCCGACAGAGCGCAGGAGGCGAGGACGATGACGAGCGAGACGCTGAGTTGGAGGTGTTCGGTCGAGGTGAGGGTGCCAACTGTGAGCAGCACGGGGATCGATGGGATGGGTATGCCGAGCTGCTCGATCAGGACCCAGGTGAAGAGGATCAGATACGCATGCAGGATCACGAACTGGAGAGCGAATGGCATGGTGCTAACAGTGTAGATGTTTGGTGTTAAATTTTGATGCGGATTTCGTTCCGGGTGCGGCGTGGGAGGCAGAAACCCACATCTCAGAAGCGAGATGTGGGGCACCCTGATACGTGGCTGGTTAGGGTTTGACGAGGGGGGCGTCTACGAGGTGCTGGCCGATAAACCAGCTTTGCAGCTCGTTCGGTCGGAGGACGTCGGAGACGACGAGGTCGTTGGTGCCCTGGTCTCCGGCGTCGTCGGCTGCTTCGGAGATCTTGGCGCAGCTCTGCATGATGATCTTGTGGGCCTCGAGGAGGCGGGAGATCTGGACGGGAACCTCTTCCCTGCCGCGCGGAGGAGCGGGGATCTTCGTGAGTTTGGCTACGTCGCCGCCCATCGCAATGGTGACGCCACCGAGGAGCTGGACGCGCTCGGCGATGGTGTCGACAACCTCGCTCTGCTCCTCGAAGTGCTTGTCGAAGAGGAGGTGGAGCTGGTAGAAGGTGGGGCCGGAGACCTGCCAGTGGTGCTTTTTGTACATGTCGCGCAGGACGATGGAGTCGGCGAGGAGCTGGTTGAGCTGATTCACCATCTTGCTGCGGACCTTCGCGTCGAGGTAATGAGGCATGTCCTCGATGACGGTGCCGTAAAGCTGCGCCTCTTTGGCCTTGGCGTGCCAGTTCGGCGTGGGATTCTCGGATGTGCTCTGCTTCTTCTGCTTTGTTGCCATGGTTCACCTCTGTGAGGTTGGATGCGTGGAGACCGCTCCCGGTGGCTGAAGTTTTAAATGAGAAACCCCAGGCCAGACGATGAAGCCGTCTGGCCTGGGGTGTTTTGGTTGAAGTGCTTTTACTTTACTTCTACGTCCGGGGTGACGGAGAAGCCTGGACGGAGGGCGAAGTCCTTGTTCTCCTGGTCCAGGTTGGTGAAGTTGATGCGGACCGGGATGCGCTGGACGACCTTCACGTAGTTGCCGGTGGCGTTCTCCGGCGGGAAGAGCGAGAGACGCGAGCCGGTGGCTCCGCCGACCTGTGCGACCGTGCCTGTGAAGTGACGTCCGCCGAGCGCGTCGACCTTGATGTCCACCTTCTGGCCGGGCTTGATCTTGTCGAGCTGGGTCTCCTTGAAGTTGGCCGTAATCCAGAGGTTGGTGACGGGGATGATAGTCAGCAGATCCTGACCGATGGAGAGGTTCGCGCCAACCTGCACGTTCTTCTTGTTGACGATGCCGGTGGTGGGTGCGGTGATCCTGGTGTAGCCGAGGTTGAGCTCAGCCTGTTGGACACGAGCCTGCGCCTGCTGGACGTCGGCAACGGCAGCCTGGGCCTTGGCCTGCTGGGCCTTGACCTGCTGAGGGCCGTTCTTGGCGGACTCGTTGGCCGTGGAGCGCGACTGGGAGAGCTTCTGCTGGGCCTGACGGGTGGCATCCTGCTGGGCGATGAGCGATGCCTGGGCCTCGAGGACCGATGCCTTGGTGGAGGCTGCGGTGGCGAGGGCGGCATCGTACTGCTGCTTGGAGATGACGTCCTTCTGGACGAGCGGCGTGTAGCGGTCGACGTCGAGCTGCGCCTTGGCGGCGTTGGCCCTGGCCTGCTCAATGCGCTGCTGGGCGGCGGCGGCCTGGTTCTGCGACTGCGCGATCTGCGCTTCGACCGAGCGGACATCCGAGCTGGAAGTGCTGACCTGCGTGCTGGTCGTGGTGGCCGTGATGGGCACGTTCACCTGCGCCTGGATGGCAGCGGCCTGGGCGCTGGCGAGGTTCGCCTTCGCCTGATTGAGGGCTACGACGTAGTCGGTGGGATCCACCTCGGCGAGGACCTGGCCGGCCTGCACAGTCTGGTTGTCTTCGACGTAGACCTTGACAACCTGGCCGGTGACGCGGGAGCTTACCTGGTAGAGATCGCCGTCGACCTGCGCGTCGTCGGTATCCTCGTGGAACGTCGACCGCCAGTAGTACAAGCCGGCGCCGACGATGATGAGCAGGAGGATGCCGAAGAGGATGATCTTCCTGAGAGGATTGCTGGACTCGGGCGCCGCGGTTTCGGTGGTCTGGGTCGCGGTCTGATTGTTCTGGTTGTCGTCTTGCTGGGGCACGGTTACTTTCCTCCGAGATAAGTCTGATAGCTGGTCTCGGCTACGCCGATGGCACGGGCGAGCGAGAGCTTGGCGACGTTGTGTTGGTAGAGCGCGCTGATGTACTGATCGTTGGCCTGCTCGGTCTGCGACTGGGCCTGCGAGACGGGCAGAGAGTCGGCGACACCGGCGTGGAAGCGCTGCTGGGCCTCAGAGAGAGCCTCGGTAGCAAGCTGGACGTTGGAGTGAGCGGCGTCGACGAGCCTGGCTGCGGACTGAACATCGAGGATGGAGCTGCGGATATCGGCGTTGACCTGCTGGACCTGATCGGAGAGCTTGGCGAGCGCGTCGTCGTAGCTGGCGGAGGCGACCTCTTTGGTTCCGTGGGTCTTGGCGACCTGCAGGATGGGCGCCTTGACCTCCCCGGTGGCTGAGTAGGTGGAGTGAGAGTGGCCGACGGTGGTGCCAAGGTCGCCGAAGTCGCCCGAGAAGCTCGCTACGGGATACTGGGTGGCCTTGGCCGAGGCCTTCCCTGCCTTGGCGGCCTTCAACGTCTCTTCGGCGGCGGCAAGATCCTTGCGGGCCTTGAGGGCCTGGGCAAAGGCCGCGTCAGGGTCGAGGGAGTCGAGAGCCTTGTAGGGTGCGGTGTCGGTGAGGGTGTAGGGCTGGTCGAGCGGGAGGCCGATGGTGCGGGCCAGCGCCAGCTTATCCTTTGCGAGCTGGTTGGTGGTGGAGATGAGCGACTGCTGCTCGTTCTGGTAGTCGACCTGCGAGCGGAGGACGTCGAGTTTGGGGCTGGTGCCTGCCTCGTGGGCAGCCACAGCCTGATCGAGCGTGACCTTGGAGGTCGCCATCTCGGCCTTGACGGCGTCGATGCGGGAAGCGTCCGCGATGCACAGGAGGTAGGCGTTGCCCACGGTGAGGACGACCATGTCGCGAGCATCTTCGGCCGTGAGTTTGGCGGCGGCGAAGTTGTGCTTGGACTGGAGATAGTCCTGCAAAGCCTGGATGTTGACCAGGTTCTGGGTGAGCGAGGCGCGGAAGTCCTGAACCTGAAATGGTCCGACGATGGGGTTGAGGCCGGGGAACTTGATGCCGAAGGCGGCGAGGGAGACCTGCTGGACCTCAATGGAGGCCGAGCCGTTGACCGTGGGCAGAAGGGCCTGGAGTTGCTCGAGGCGCTGGCCATTGGAGTTCTTGACGGCGGACGACTGAAGGATGACGCCGAGGTTCTGCTTGAGGCCGCGCTGGATTGCGTCGTCGAGGGTGAGATCGAGATTGGTACCGGTGCTCTTGCCCGTGACGATGGAACCCTTGAACGAATCCTGCGTGCCACCGGGGGATCCGGCTACGGACTGGACCTGGCCTTCGGCCTGCTGGACGGCGGAGCTACTGCCCGAGGTGGTCTGGGCATTCGCGGGGACTGCGGCCAGGGTGGCGAGGGATAGAGTGATCGCGACGATCGCCAGGGGCAATCGGCCAGACGTGACA
>Ga0179596_10000418_pt1 | contig 12587 bp, 7 predicted proteins | sample CZODoug1_1_08_16_FD_155494 | JGI IMG/M metagenome (GOLD analysis project Ga0179596, IMG submission 155494) | Vadose zone soil fungal communities from Angelo Coast Range Reserve, California, USA - CZODoug1_1_08_16fungal (Illumina Assembly) | ecosystem: Environmental > Terrestrial > Soil > Vadose...
TGAAGCCGACCGTCACCTGGCGCCCTTCAATGTTCTCGGGCTCTTCCTTACTGGCGATGTTGAAGGTCGAGCCGGTAAAGGCGCTCAGCGTGGAGAAGGAGCTGCTCTGGTTCTTCCAGTCTGTGTAATCCCCGGCGGAGATGCCGTTGTGGTACGTCTTGATCTTGGACCAGACGACGACCAGCTGGTTGGGCTCGGGGTACGGCATGGGGGCGAGCAGAGTCGCATAGTCCACCGTAAAGATGGCGGTGTTGGCGCCGATCCCGAGGGCCAGGGTCAGCAAAATCGTGAGGGTCAGGCCCGGGCTCTTCCAAAGCATACGGACCGTGTAGCGAAGATTGCGGAGGATACTCTGCATGTCTGCGGCCTCAGTAGATGCGTATAGGACAACGCGATTCGAATTTGGTGAGTCGGGAATCTACAGAATCGACACAAATCGTTGCACGCCGCGCCGCGCACCGGCTCGGAGTCATGCGCGGGCTGTTCCAAAGACTACGGGGACAGTGTCGCATCGGTTCCGGGGAAGGAGAAGTTTTTTGCTTTTGGGCGGAAGCGTGGGGCTTCAGCCCCACGAAAGAGGTCGCAAAAGCCAGCGGGCTTTAGGTAGTGTTTGATGAATAGTCCATGCATGCTTTTGGGTGGAAGCGTGGGGCTTTAGCCCCACGAAAAAGCTTTGGAAAGGGAGGGGCTTCAGCCCCGGGTTGTTGCCTCTTACACATTTCATCAGTCGCAACCGATTCGTCAAACACTACCTAGCCCCGGGCCGCTGCCTGTTCTTGTCCTTACCCTTTTGGTTGTCATCCCCGAAGGGGATCTGCGGTTGCATTTGCTTTTCTCAACTCAACACAAAACCTCGCCTTTACCGGGATGTATTGAGATTCCCGAAGGGAATCGTCTCGGCTTTTGTCGTTGTTCTCGATTCCGTAATCGGTTCTAATCCCATCTCATTTCTAGGACAAAGCGGTAGATGAGTACTGTGAAACGAGCTTCGCGTCAGCGATCTACCCCAGTGGCAGCCCCCTACTGCTGCAGCGTAACCCCGGAGAAGATCGTCTTGAACTCCCATCCAGTGCCCACTACCTTGCCTTGGGGAAACGCCCAGTTGACGCTCTCGTCGCCGGCACCGTCATCGCGAAACCACAGAAGCTCATGTGCCGGCGTCACCGTGTAGATCACGCCGTCTCCACCGGAGAAGGCGCTGATGTAATTCCAGCGGGCGGCTATATATTGCCCCTCCGTGTAGTTCCACCGGTTCGTCCCATCCTCTCGCCCCGTATGCCGGAAACGAAACAGGTCGCCCGTGCTGGTCAGTCCGTAGATCACGCCTCCGTCACCGGCAAAGATGCACGCGAAGTGCCAGTCCGTCGCAACCACCCTTCCTTCGCGCGCCGTCCATCGATCGCTTCCGTCAGTGTAGCCTTCGTGCCGAAACCATCGCAGCTCCCCGTTCGGCTTCAGCCCGTACAGCACACCCGCGCCTGCCGCAATCACCTGCATACCCTGAAAACCTGTGTTGACCGTCTTCCCTGCCGGCGTGGCCCAACGAAAGCTGCCGTCACCAGCTCCATCGTGGCGATACCAGATCAGCTCTCCGGCCGCGTTGACGGCGTACATCACCCCGCCACCGGCGCCCACCACCGTGGTGAAGTCCCACCCTCTGCCAACCTGCAGGCCCGCCGGTGTGGCCCACAGAAAAGACCCATCCTGGCGCCCGTCGTGGCGATACCACAGCAGCCCGTTATCCGCTGGAATCGCATAAAGGACAGCCTTCGAATCGGGAAGATTCGCGGGGGGGGTGGGCCGAGCAGTCTGGGCACCGTACGCGAACACCGTGGGGGCGAAAACGAGTGCGCTGATGGCCAACGCGAAACCTGCAAAAAAACGGCCTATGAATCTCGAATACATAGCATCCTCCTATACCTAAATAGCGAGGAAACACGATGTGTCCTCCCATCGCAACAAACGCGCATCTCGTCAGCGAGCCGAAAATACAGTCGATCAGTCCTCGGAGATCGGCTTCGTGGAACGCCCTCAAAAATAATTCCCTCAAAAACCCCAGCAAAATCGCATGTCAAGCCCCAAAAACCCCTAACCCCAATCCTTCTAACAACATCCAAGTGACCTACTAGTTACCCTCAATCCCATACAATTAACTCAGACAACAAAAAGCCCCGGCTAAAGCCGGGGCTTTTTCCATTCCAGCTCAAAATTCCGCGAACAACTCGTGTGTTTGCACGACTTTAGCCATAAGTCCCCTGTTTGCCCGAATTTACAGCCCGTACCAACCTGTAACCCAAAGCAAACAAGGAACTTACACCCAAGGTCTACCCAGGGGGTACCCCCTGCAAGGAGAATCCATGCCCTACGCACTCTGCCGTCACATCCTCACCAACGGACACCGCTGCAAGTCCCCAGCCCTCGGCGACACCGTCTGGTGCTTCTACCACGGCAACCTCCACGAGCGTCACCGCTCCTATCGCCACACCGAGGCCACCCGTGGCTACCTCCTCCCCGGCCAGCACATCCAGCTCACCGCCCTCGAAGACCGCGAATCCGTCCAGGTCGCCCTCTCCGTCGTCATCAACGCCCTCGCCACCGGCCGCCTCGAAACCAAGCGCGCCACCGCCCTCCTCTACGGCCTCCAGCTCGCCAGCTCGAACGCCGCCAACCTCCACAACAGCACCACCCCATCCGAAACCGTCCAAACAGCCGAAACCACCGAAGACGGCCTCTCCCTAGCCGAACCCGCCGTCCACGAACCCTTCCTCTTCGACGAAGACGAAGACGACGAAGAAGACGATTAGTCCTGCCGGACGAGCCCGCTACGCGCGGAGCGGTCACTTCGTGACGCGTAACTGCTTCGCGTGGCTCTCCCGATGGTCGGCAATGAATTTCTTCTCGACCATCGGGAGAGCCACGCGAAGCTGTAAAAAGGCGTGTGAACGCCCGCCCCGCGCGCAGCGGGCCCGTCTGGCAGGACAAAGCAGCTAAACTTGTAAAAGATGGTCCTTCCCTTCGTACGCGAACTCCTTGCCGACCTCGAACGATCCGAGGCCTACGAGCGTGTGCGCCGCCATCTCGCCGCCGGTTCTGGACGCCGCCGCGTCTCGGGCCTCACCTTCACCGCGCGGTCCATGTTCCTGCCCTCGTTCGTCAAAGCCGCGAACGGACCATGCCTCATCCTCGTCGCCGACAACAAGGCCGCCGAGGCCCTGCACGCCGCCGTCACCGAGGCCTGCGAGCTCACCGGAGCCCTCCCGTCCGAAGCGGTCCTTCGCCTCCCCGGCCACGATGTCCTGCCGTTCGAGAACCTCTCGCCTCACCCCGAGATCCAGGAGCATCGCGCCGCAACCCTCTGGAAGCTCTGCGAAAAAAGTACTGCGAAGACCGCCACCATCCCGCGCCTCATCATCGCGCCCGTAGAAGCCGCCTGCATGAAGCTCTTCCAGCGCGACTTCTACAACGGTCTCGCGTTGCGTCTCAAAACCGGCGAAGAACACCTGCCCGACATGCTCGTCGAGCACCTCCTCACCGTCGGCTACACCAAGGTCGACGTAGTAGAAATGCCCGGACAAGTAACCCTGCGAGGCGGAATCCTCGACGTCTACTCGCCCGAACAGGAACGCCCAGTTCGCATCGACTTCTTCGGCGACGAGATCGAGTCGATCCGCAAGTTCGACCCCGAAACCCAACGGTCGTTATCCTCACCCACCGACCACGTCCTGCTGTTACCGCTCACCGAGTTCCCAGTAACCGAGAAGATCCTCACCGCAATCAACGCCCGCCTCACCCGCTCCGGAACCGCAGCAGCCGCGGAGCTCGAAGGCGGTGAGCAACCAAAAGAGTTACAAACCCGCAGCGGTGAAGCAACCGTCTTCCCCGGCTGGGAGTTCTTCGCCCCCGTCGCCGGCGCAACCCAAACCCTCCTCGATCTCCTCGGTCCCGCGACCCGCGTCTTCATCGAGGAACCGGCAATGGTCCAGAACCAGGGCGAGCGCTGGTGGAATAAGGTCGAGCAGCGCCACGAGCGCTCCGGCATCGGAAACCTCGTTCGTCCCGAGGACATCTACATCTCGCCCTGGGCTCTCGCCGACCGTCTCCGCGACTTCAGCGGCATCGAGCTCGACCAGCTCGGCGCAGTCGACATCCTCGACGCCGACCGCAGCGACCTCTCCGAGGTTGAGTTCCACACGCGCCCCACGCAGCGCTTCCACGGCTCGATCCCGGCGCTCATTGAGGCCATCAAAGACCTCACGCGGTCCGAGGCAAGAGTCCTCCTCACCGCGCCGAACCAGGGCGAGGTTGAGCGTCTCGCCACGCTCCTGCAGGAGTACGCAGTCCCGTACCGCTTAGGCTCACGCAACCAGCAGCCCGGCAGCACCACCGTCTACTCGGAGTCGAGCTACTTAGCTGGTGAACTCAGCACACCGATCATCGTCAAGGCCGCCATCGCCAACGGTGTGCAGATCCTGGACCTCGATCGAGCGACCGCAAGACAGATCGTCCTCTTCGGAGCCAACGACCTCTCCGACGACGCCGATGTCGAGGCCCGCCCAGCACGCCGTGCCAAGTCCAAGACCTCGGCCTTCATCTCCGACTTCCGCGACCTTGCAGTCGGAGACTACGTCGTCCACGTCGAACACGGCATCGCCCGCTACTGTGGCCTGCGCATCCTCGACGAGGATCCCGCAGCGAACCCGCTCGAGCTGATGATCCTCGAGTTCGCCGACGACGCCAAGCTCTACGTTCCGCTCACGCGTCTCGACCTCATCCAGAAGTACCGCAGCACAGACACAGGACCAGCGCCGCAGCTCAATAAGCTCGGCAACCCCGCCTGGCAGAAGACCAAAGCCCGTGTGAAGAAGGCCATGGCCGACATGGCTGGAGAGCTGCTCAAGCTCTACGCCCAGCGCAAAGCCGCCGTCGGAACGCCCTTCTCGCCCGACACCAACATGCAGCACGAGTTCGAAGACGCCTTCGACTTCACCGAGACCGACGACCAGCTCGCCGCCATCGCCGACATCAAGCGGGACATGGAGTCCACCCAGCCGATGGATCGCCTGCTCTGCGGCGACGTAGGGTACGGCAAGACCGAAGTCGCAATGCGAGCCGCGTTCAAGGCGGTGCAGGATGGCAAGCAAGTTGCCGTCCTCACGCCAACAACTGTCCTCAGCTTCCAGCACTTCGAGAGCTTCAAAAAGCGCTTCGCTAACTTCCCCGTCAACATCGAGATGCTCTCCCGCTTCCGCACCGCGAAGGAGAAGACAGTCATCCTCGAGAAGGCTGCTGAGGGGAAGATCGACATCCTCATCGGCACGCACGCGGTGCTCGCGCAGTCGCTCAAGTTCCAGGACCTCGGCCTGCTCGTCGTCGATGAAGAGCAGCGCTTCGGCGTGAAACACAAGGAGCGACTGAAGCAGATGCGCGCCTCCATCGACGTGCTCGCCATGTCCGCGACACCGATCCCGCGTACGCTGCACATGTCGCTCATCGGCCTGCGCGACATGTCCGTCATCGAGACGCCGCCGAAAGACCGCATGGCGATCCAGACCATCGTCGCCAAGTTCGACGAGAAGCTCGTCCGCACAGCGATCGAGATGGAGCTCGAGCGCGGAGGTCAGACCTACTTCGTCCACAACCGCGTCGAGACGATCTACGAACTAGCCGCCAAGATTCGCGAGCTCGTCCCATCGGCACGCATCGGCATCGGCCACGGTCAGCTTCCGGAGGCCGAGCTCGAGCGTGTCATGCTCGCCTTCATGAACCACGAGTACGACGTGCTGTGCGCGACGAGCATCATCGAGAACGGCCTCGACATCCCGCTTGCGAACACCATCATCATCAACCGCGCCGACCGCCACGGCCTCTCCGAGCTCTACCAGCTCCGAGGCCGCGTAGGCCGCTCCAACCGCCGCGCGTATGCGTACCTGCTCATCCCGCCCGAGACCGAACTCACCGAGATCGCGCGACGCCGTCTCGCGGCCCTCAAGGAGTTCTCCGACCTCGGAGCAGGCTTCAAGATCGCCGCACTTGACCTCGAGCTCCGCGGCGCAGGCAACATGCTCGGCGGCGAGCAGTCCGGCCACATTGAGGCCATCGGCTTCGAGATGTACACCACGATGCTGGCTGAGGCGGTCGCTCGCCTGAAGGGTGAAGACAAGCCGGATGAGGAGACCGCGACGCTCTCGCTCGGCATCTCGCTGCGGATTGATGCGAGCTACATCCCCGAGGAGAACCAGCGTCTGCGCATGTATAAGAAGATCGCCGGCGCGCAGTCCGACGCGGAGCTGGAAGACGTTCGGGCCGAGCTTGCCGACCGCTACGGTGACATCCCCGACGCGGTCCAGAACCTCATCGCCGCCGGAGGCATTCGGGTCCACTGCGAGCGCCTGGGCATCGCCTCGCTCGAACGCAAGCGCACCGCGATCGAAGACCCGAAGCCCGCTGCGAAGCCTGCGCCGGTGCCAGCACAGCGTCCAGGGCTACCTGGACGTCATGGCCAGCCGCCTGTTTACAACCCGCTGCAACACAGCTATCGTCAGGTCTCGCAGCGGCCCGTGACGAACGCTACGATGGCTGTTCGCGCCACGACCGGCGTTAATACGCCGGGCAAGGCTGGGGCCATCAAGCCTATGCGCGAGATGCTTTACGTGAAGTTTACTGAGCGCACGCACGCACCCGCTGAGAGCGGGCGACAGCGCATGGGTATCGACCCTGGGCTGCTGATGAAGCTGGTTGCTCGCAACACCAAGAACGGCGCGCAGTTTACGCCGCAGGGCGTCCTTCGCTGGCCTCTCTCGAGCGCCAAAGCCGAGGACGTTCTGGCCGAAACCAAGGCTCTGCTCAACGCCCTGGACCCTGCCGCTTCCTCCTAATAGGTCAGACCTCTAGCCTCGGAAAGTGGTATGAAATGCACTGTTTATGGTGCATTTGCCGCAATCATGGTTTTCTAAAGGGTTTATGGGATGGCGGCGCGAATTTGCCAATGTTCCACCACAAACTTTTTTGGGTACACGAGATGGGACAAAGTATGGAAGATGTGGGCAAGACGTGGTGAAAACGTGGGTAACGAAAAGTGGTATGGTCGCGCGTCGATTACCGCCCGGCCGCCTTCCCGTAGTGACCGCATCCAGCACCACACCCTGCAAGAATTCCCTTGCACTCTAGTCCGCCTCAGCGGATACTTGCTCGCGAAGCCAAACATCCTTTAGAGATGCGCGCGAACCGGGCGCGGCGGCCTGCGTTTCACCACCCTTTTCTCTCCAGTCCAGGCCCCAGTGAACGTTCGGCCTTCTCCATCTCGCGTTGCGAGCGGCAAGGCTTTGCGTCTGCCACTCTACCCCGAGAAAGCGAGAGACGGATGCCTTCCTATCGTCAAACCAAGTGGTTCCTGCTGAACGCCATGGCCCTGTGCCTGCTGGCTATCGCCGCCCTCATCCTCAAGCCCAGCCGCCCCGTTCATGCCGCTGCTGCGCCCGCCGTCATCACCTGTGCCGACAGCCGTGGCGTCACCGTGGGCCCTGCTCTCGTTCCCACAGGCATCGACAGCACCTGCTCCGTGATCCCGAGCGAAGTCTCCGGGATCAAGGCGCAGCCCAGCATGGACGTGTATGCCTGGCTTGCCTTCATCTCTGCCAACTGGCCCGCCGACCCGACCACCTGCTCGGCCGACACGAAGGCTTCCATCCTGACCGCGCCACCCAGCCCGGTCTGGCTCACCTTCAACTCCGACGCCAGCCTCTTCGTCCCCAAAGGCATGGCTCCGGCCAAATGGTGCCCTCAACCCAGCGGAGGAGGGGGCAAGCTCTTCACGGCTGCCGCTGCCCGCCAGGGTGCGCTCTCCGCGCAGCGCATGGCTAAAATCGCCCTGCTTCCCGCAGCCGTCAAGACCGTTGCGCTCAAGTACAGCGACGTATCGCTCTACCTTGTCCACGATGCCAAGGGCGAAGCTCTCGAGGAGTCCTCGAAGCTCCTCGGCGGCGAGCTCCCCGACGACCTCAAGGGCATTCTGCAGGCCACGCGCCAGCCCATCGTTGACCAGAACGGCCGCTTCGCTCGCTACGGCATCACCATGAGCCAGGCGGAGTACCAGTACCTGCTCGACAACAACCTGTGGACCTCAGCCGGGCAGGCCGCCGCTCCGTCGATCTCCTTTCCTGCCGGGCAGCGCAACGGTCCTATCGGCTCCATTGAGTACAAGTCGGCCTGGAAGATCATCGGCAAGGGGGATGACCCGACCCACTTCTTCACGCAGAAGGCGATCGTCTACAACGACCAGCCGCCGTGTCCGAAGGGGCAGAAGTGCCCCGATCCTCAGCCGAGTCCCGAGAAGCAACCTGTGCTTGTTGGCCTCATCGGCCTGCACATCGTACACAAGACAGCCACCAACACAGGCTGGGTCTGGGCCACGTTCGAGCAGGAGGAGAACGACACGAAGTCCTTCTTCAACCCGCACTGCGTAAGCTGCGCCGTCAACACGCCGCCCACCAGCATCCCCTACCGCGAGCTCAACGCCCAGGGCCAGCCCATCAACCCGCCGACCCAGATCAAGTCCATCCCGACGAACCCCGATGACAACAACGTTCCGCCTCTGAACGCGGCCTTCCAGGGGTATCTCAAGGGCACCCCCTGGGCGCACTACAAGCTGGTCTCCGCGCAGTGGATGGGTGAGTTCAGCCAGACGCCGTTCAAGCCGCAGCAGATGGGGAATAACGTGATGGAGACCTATGTGGCTCCCGGTCCCAATACGTATGGTTGCCTGCAATGCCACAACCATGCCGTCGCCCGGCCGTCCGGTAAAAAATCTGATCGAAGCTTCATCATTTCCGCTCAGCAGTAGTTAGGGAGCTGACGTAATGGCCGCTTGTGTCGCTAGACGTTCTATAGGTTAGTCAATACAAGCGCGTTTCTCGTTACTAAAATGGTCGCTTCAAGCCTGAACGATGGGCGGCAAGCAAACCGCGCTTTGCTTGCATTGTTTCGACACTGTCCGGTCATCTCCGCAGGATTGTTTTAAGTTTGAGCCGTCACTACGGTGTGGGTATACGGAATCTTGAACGTGGTGCCGCCAGTGTATTTGAAGGCGGGGGTGACGTTGAGCAATTCGACAGGCACAACTAACTGCTCGCTCAAGAACTCGCGGAGTGAGCCAAGCATCATCCCCTTGCGGATGGCCGAGTCGACATAGGGCACCGGTTCTTCATCCTCGATCTCACGAAGGACATTGGTGCTGCCCAACCAAATCCCATTCACAACGTACTCTCCGGCTCTAGTCGTCGGATCTCCCGATATGGTGACGTCCACGATCTCACGGCTACCTGGCAGAACATGGTATCGAGTAGCGTAGGGCTCCAGGCTGTTCCGGATGAACGCAAAGCTTTCGACGACGTCGTCATCAGTGACCATCCGAAATACGCTAGAAAAAGCTTCTAGCTTTGGACGTGCCCGATGCTCGCCTAGTGAGTTGAAGAAGATTTCATACAGCATGCCGTCTAGAATTGCCTTCCGCTGCTCCTTCGCTAGAGTCGCGGTCCGTTGCTTGAACTGCGAAACATAATCAGTCGCCTCGTTGGCTGAGCCGCAAGCGGCTTGATAGATGTTCCTTCCGACGATAAACAACTCATCGTCAGAGCTGGCAGCGGCATCCCCTTGGGAAAATGAATGAAGAGCAGGGTTCTGGGTATACCAGTCATAAGATTTAAGTGCCTCGATCAAACGGCCGGCTGCTGTAGCGCTGCGAGGATACAAGCTATCGGACAGTGCCATCGTCGCGTAGCGCTCCGCACCGGGCGCGGCTCGACGTTGGAATCGGAAATCCCCAATCAAAGAGGTGTGCTCCCAAGACATCTGTCCGCCATTGGTTAGCTGGTCCAATGTGCTCCGCACGCGCTTGAACATGGTTTCAATCGGAATGTCTGGCGCATCAATATGCTTCAGAAGCGCTTCTGTGTAACGACCGTTACGTCCTCCGTCGCCATCTTTCGCCTTTTGTCCAGGCGAGGTAGAGAAAGCTATAAGTGTTCCTTTCGGGGCTGAAACTGGCGCCAAATCGTCCGACATTCCGCGTGAGGTACCGAGGCCTTCGAAAGGATTGTTCCTGCACGCGTCCAGAATGACCAGCCCAGTTCTGACCGAACCGTGTTTCATCGCCCCCAGGACCGTACTCAGGGTGACCGCCGTTTGCTCCACCGCATAATCTGACGAAACTGACGTGTCGATGCCAGCCAAGTAATTTTCGCCGCTGAGTTGGAAGGCATGTCCCGCAAAGAAAAACAGACCAACGCTACTGTCTCTTAGTGCTTCCGCGAAGGTGATGAGAGCAGACCTCATGTCACCGTGCGAAGCATTTTTCAAGGTGGCCGTTTCAAATCCAAGATCGGTCAGCTTGAGGGTCATATCATCAGCATCGTTAAGCGGGTTCCCGAGATGCGTAGCGTTCTCGTATTCAGCGTTCCCGATAATCAAAGCTGTAAAGCGTGGCTCTTGCATTCGACGTTCACCTCGTGGCAACTCAGTATCCTGCGGAGAGCCGATATCAAGTTTAGTTGATCTGCGAGGAGCAGCCGAATGTCTGCCCCCCCATTCTAAGGAGCCGCGCGCGCGATTAGAACAAAAATGACCGTCATAGTAAGCACTGTGCCTGATCTACTGCGCATTAGGATCGATAAGTCGGCTTATCGTGAGTGACCTACCTGGAAGAATCAAGGCAAGACCCGCCGCAACCAAGTTGGCGCTGTCTTCTCCAAAGACGTCACCCGTCCCCGCTCACATTGCGCGACCAAGCGGTAAGGATTGCGCAGATCGTCATTGTCGTACACCAGGACCAGAGGCAGACGAAGCAGGGAGAGGCGAAGGTTTTCAAGCGTGCGTGGAAACCGGGTTGCCAGCTTGTCGGACGGAACGCCGTGGCCACCTTCCAGGACCCGCATCCCTACCCGGTCCACCGATGTCCCGGGTGAAGCGATGCCGATGAAGAACAGCACCACCGTATAACCAGCGGCGACCGCCTCTTCGAGAAACGCGACCTTCTCCCCCACTGGATCGGAGAAGACCGTCTCGAAGATGAAGCTCTCGCGGCGAGCAAATCGCTCCCGGCGAAAGACCTCGGCTACCTCCGCTGCCTCGTACGCTCCGATTCCGGACTTCGCGGCGATTACATCGGCGTTCACGAAAGGGAGTCCCGTATAGCTTAGGTGCGCTTGATAGAACGTGCTTTTGCCTGCTCCGTTCGGTCCGGCGATTGCGATCAGGATGGGGCGTTGATCCAGCTCCGGAATCACCGGATGGCCTCAAAGCTCCCACGGACGAATCGGCCTGTCGTTGTGGTTCCATCCGCGTCTTCCCGAACGAAGGTGCGGGCAAGCTCAGGGTGCGGGGAGAAGCGCGGAAACGGACGGCTTGCCAGATACCCCTGCAACCTCTCGCGGCCTGCCGGAGCCTGAATCGTATCCACAATCTCCGACAGAGGAAGAGTCGCGCGATCCTGGACGCGCTCGATCTGGGTTCGGTTGGCGACTCGTTCCAACGCCCTGCCCACGCGTGCCCAGAACTCCACTTGGCCTGCGATCGACCGCTGCGACGCCGCACCGGCCACCCGTGCGTCGAGAATCAACTCATCCGATAGCTTGACCGGCTGTCCCATGGCGAGAAGGTAGCATATTGCTACCCCTAAGATCAATCCATTCGATACGTTGCTCGACGCGATACAGTATCCCCATGCGCAAGCTCCTCCTCGCTCTTGCCCTCGCTTCCTCCGTCATGGTGGTTCATGCCCAGCGCCTTGCTGCTGATGGTGCTCCGCAGACCTTTAACTTCTTTGCGGAGCAGTTCTTTTCGGACATCTACTTTCGCTTCTCGCCTACGTCCGGGACGCAGGCTGGGCTGCACCAGTACGACACGCAGCTTGAGGACTACTCGGCGGCTGAGGTGCAGCGGGAGGTGGCGGCGCTTCATGCGATTGAGGGGAAGATCGAGGCGATTCCGCCGGATGCGCTGGATGCCTCGGTCCAGGCAGATCGCATCATTCTCCTCAATAGCATCCAGTCCAACCTGCTGACGCTTGAGGTGATTCGCCCGTGGGAGAAGAATCCCGACACGTACTCGTCCGGCATTACCACCTCGGCGTTCGTCATTATGAGCCGCGCGTATGCTCCACCGAATACGCGGTTGAAGGCCGTCGTTGCCCGCGAGCTGCTGATGCCTCAGGCGCTGCTGGAGGCGAGGAAAAATTTGAAGAATCCTCCGAAGATTTATACCGAGATCGCGCTCGAGCAGATCGACGGGGACATCAGCTTCTTCCAGAACGATCTGCCCAGCGCGTTCAAGGATGCGGATTCGACCGTGACGCGTGCGGCCTTTGCTAAGTCGAACGCTGCTGTCATTCGGGCGCTGAAGGACTATGGTGCCTGGATGAAGGCCGACCTTCTGCCGCGCTCGAACGGTGACTTCCGCTTTGGTGCCGACACCTATCGCAAGAAGTTGGCGTACGACGAGATGGTCGACGTTCCGCTGGAGCGGTTGCTTGAGATTGCCTATGACGACCTGCACCGCAACCAGGCTGAGTTTGCGCGTGTTGCCAAGGAGGTTGA
>Ga0179596_10000419_pt1 | contig 12584 bp, 7 predicted proteins | sample CZODoug1_1_08_16_FD_155494 | JGI IMG/M metagenome (GOLD analysis project Ga0179596, IMG submission 155494) | Vadose zone soil fungal communities from Angelo Coast Range Reserve, California, USA - CZODoug1_1_08_16fungal (Illumina Assembly) | ecosystem: Environmental > Terrestrial > Soil > Vadose...
TCTCGCAGTGGCTCGATTTCCTGACCATATGAAGTACGTCCTCTTCTTGACGTCATAAGACCTCGCGAATCCGTTTATCCAATAGAGACTGAAATCCCCTTGGCACATTTCAATCGAAGGCAGTACCGAGCAGACCTGTCCACACGGTGGTCTCGCAATGAGTGTACATGGTATGATGTATGAGGTCTTACCTCAATGTATACTCTTTTAGAATCATATATTTAAAGTGGTCATTCAAAGTCATGTTGACAATCATTGCTCCAACGCATTAACGTCAACGGCCATGAGTGGAGAGCTTTGAATCGATTGGGTCGCATTCTGCCGCTATGAGCCAAACTCATGTTTTAGCCTCGGCGCTAGATCTTCAACATGAGGTGAAAATCTAACGCCTCGGAAGCAATCACAAAACATGGAGGCGTACCGAACGTGTTTCAACCGCAGACTTATTTTCTAGCTTTAGTTCTGATGCTCTCCTCAATGCTGTGTTGGGGATCATGGGCAAGCACCATGAAACTGTGCCCGGGATACCGATTTCAACTCTTCTATTGGGACTTCGTTGTTGGCCTTGTCGCCGGAGTTTTCATGTGGGGCCTCACTCTGGGTAGCTTTGGGACAGGCGGCCAAGCGTTTTGGGCCGACGTCATGGCAGTGGATCGCCATCACGCCTTTCTGGCAGTCGCAGGAGGCGCAATATTCAATGTTGCCAATCTACTGTTGGTTGCGGCAATCGAGGTTGCAGGTCTCGCGGTGGCATTTCCCGTGGGCATTGGTCTTGCACTAATTATTGGGGCGGTTAGCAGTTATATCTTCTCTCCCCAAGGGAATCCATGGATGCTCTTCGGCGGAATTGCCTTTGTGCTCGCGGCTATTTTTTCCGATGCCGTAGCCTACAAACTTCGCGAAGCAGAACACCAGGCTCTCACTCGTAAAGGGGTCGTGATTAGCCTGATAAGCGGTCTTCTCATGGGCTGCTTTTATCCATTCGTCTCACGATCTATGCAAGGAGAGGGTTCGGTAGGTCCTTATGCCGCATCACTATTCTTTGTCCTCGGCGTCGCCATTTGCGCCGTTCCTGTGAATCTCCTTTTGATGCGGTATCCGTTAGACGGTCGTCAGCCCGTCGCGATCAATGGATACAGTGCAGCGCGTGGAATCTGGCACGTTTGGGGAATCGTTGGTGGCGGAATCTGGTGTACGGGAGCCATCTTCAATTTTGTGGCCTCTCGCGCACATGTTGTGGGGCCTGCTGTGTCCTATTCGATTGGACAAGGAGCCACCATGATCTCCGCTTGTTGGGGCGTTTTTGTATGGAAGGAATTTGCCACAGCGCCCAGAAAGGCCAGACGATACCTAGCCTTGATGTTTGTTCTCTTTCTTCTTGGGCTGACGTTGATCGCCGTGGCCCCTCTATTTACGTGACACAGAGCGCCGAACAATGTGCGCAGAAAGATGTTGTTATCAAATGACGGAACGAAAACCAATCGTGGTGGTGGGTAGCATCAATATGGATCTTGTCGCAACGGCCGATCGGATTCCTGTGGTAGGCGAAACGGTAATCGGCTCCGACTTCCAAAAACATCATGGTGGCAAGGGTGCCAATCAAGCGTTTGCGATCGCACGCTTGGAGTATCCCGTAGAACTGATTGCGTGTGTGGGCTCCGACACCTTTGGCGAGGAATTGCAGGAGGGGTTGCGACTTGCTGGTGTGGGCATCTCAGGAGTGGCGCGAGTTGACGGGCCGTCTGGTGTCGCAACCATCGTAGTGTCCTCTCGCGGCGAAAATAGCATTGTCGTTACGCCAGGGGCTAACGCACTCCTTTATCCTGACAGGATTGAGGAGCATGTTGAACTGATTCGTTCCGCAGCGATAGTGCTCGCACAACTTGAAATACCGATTGCGACGGTGTTTCGGCTCGCCGAGATATGCAATCGCGAAGGTGTCCCCTTCGTGCTAGATCCAGCTCCGGCCCGAGAGTTGCCCCCTGAACTGCTTCCGTTGGTCACTTGGTTCACACCCAACGAGTCTGAGGCTCAGTTCTATATCTCTAGCCTATTGAAGGGTGGCGTGGATCCAGAAGATACCTCAACAATCAGTCGTGCCCTGATGCGTACTGGCATAAAGAATGTGATTCTAAAAAGAGGTGAGCACGGTGTAACGATTGCGACGGCGGACGGAGCGATTAAGTCCCTTCCCGCGCTTTCGGTTTCAGCCGTGGATTCCACCGCTGCAGGCGACTCATTTAATGGGGCACTCGCCACAGTACTTGCTCAAGGCGGATCACCGATAGAGAGTGCTCGCTTTGCAGCAGCCGCAGCAGCAATCTCCGTTACGCGACGCGGAGCACAATCGTCGATGCCGACTTTTGCCGAAACGCAGCAGATGTTGGAACAGGCTCACGCCTAGACATTGCAATACTTCACAAACCCACGATATTGGGAATTCGACAAACATACCATTGGAGCGCGGACCGACATGAGATTTAGTACATTATGCAGCCATACAGCGGCGCTTTCCTGTTTAGCCATAAGCATGACGATGAATGCACAAGACTCCAATTTCAAACCGGATCGTCAACTGATTCCCGCCCCATCCTGTCTTGATATGGCGAGATCATCGAGAGAAGGGTGGTCGCCATGTAGCCCCGAAACCCATACTGCGTGGCTCAAAGACATTCGCCACTGGCGCGACGAACGCCGCATCCGGATTGGATATATTGGTGAGCGTTATGCGGCGCCAGAGACCCTATGGACACAATCCAGTTTCTTTCAACCTCAATTAATGGTGCAAGATCGCAATTTCTATGATCCAGTCACGGCGAAATATACTGTCGATCGTTACCTTGATGATCTGGATAAGCGATACGGCGGCATCGATGCTGTCCTCATTTGGCCCATGTATCCCAACATGGGCATCGACGACCGCAATCAACACGACATGATTCGTTCCATGCCAGGTGGGATTGCCGGTGTACGGCAGATGGTGTCGGACTTCCATCGTAGGGGAGTCCGCGTTCTATTTCCGATGATGATGTGGGATCAAGGAACTCATGACCCGGGGAAACCATGGTGGGATGCTATTGCAGAAGTGATGAAAGAAATCGGCGCGGACGGCGTAAACGGCGATACGCAGGATGGCGTGCCCCTTACATACTCGCTGGCTGCAGACAAGGTGCATCATCCACTGGTCTTTCAACCCGAAGCATCCCTTGCCGATGAAGGTCTCGCCTGGAACCTAATGAACTGGGGCCAGTATCACTTCGGGTCGGAAGGTTTTCCGTTTGTGCCCGGAGTTGATCGCTACAAATGGCTAGAACCGCGCCACATGGTGAACATCTCTGACCGTTGGGCGCGCGAAAAGACAGATGACCTTCAGTATGCGTTTTTCAACGGGATTGGCTGGGAAAGCTGGGAAAATGTGTGGGGAATCTGGAATGGAATCACAGATCGCGATGCCGAAGCCACCCGGCGTGTGGCCACCATCGAACGTGCGGTCGCTCCATTTTTGGTAAGCGCAGACTGGGAACCCCACTATCCCATGAGTCGTTTCGGCGTATTTAGTAGCCGCTGGCCGCTCGCGGGTAAAACTGTGTGGACCATCGTCAATCGGAGCGAATACGACTTAGATGGGAAACAGATGACAGTGCCGACTGAAGCCGGCATGCGCTACTACGATCTCTACCATGGCGTGGAGCTAACGCCCGAGATTGCGGGCAAAGCGTCGACGTTGTCATTTCCAATCGAAGCTCACGGATTTGGTGCAGTCTTAGCATCGCGGGATGCCCTGAGCGACGACCTGCAAGCAACGATGACAAAGATGAAGTCAATGACTGCCTCTTCACTTGCCAGTTTCTCAAACGAATGGAAGGCAGTTCCACAAACGCTAGTACCAATTGAATCGACAAAAGCTGCGACGGATACGCCGAAAGAGATGATCAAAGTCCCCGAGGCAAACTATCCCTTCAAGGTGAGTGGGATCGAAATCGAAGGTGTCAATGGCGTGGGAGTAGATGTGGAATATCCCTGGGAAGACAGCCCCCGGCGCTTTCATGAGCATCGTGTGCAGATAAAGGCTTTCTACATGGATAAATATCCAGTCACAAACTCTGGATTCAAGGAGTTCGTCGATGCAACCCATTATCGTCCGAAGGATAGCTTCAACTTTCTGCGAGACTGGAAGAACGGCACCTATCCCGAGGGCTGGGCTGACAAGCCGGTTACGTGGGTTTCCTTGGACGATGCCAGAGCTTATGCTGCCTGGGCAGGGAAGCGCCTTCCCCATGAATGGGAATGGCAATACGCAGCACAAGGAAACGACGGGCGGATTTATCCGTGGGGTAACAAATGGCAAACTGATGCAGCGCCAACTCCCAATCAGGGACGCGCCCTATCTTCTCCGGACGCAGTCACGGCCCATCCGTCCGGTGCAAGCCCGTTTGGTGTTGTCGATATGGTGGGAAACATCTGGCAGTGGACCGACGAGTATTCCGATGACCACACTCGCGGTGCAATTCTGCGCGGCGGAAGCTACTATCAGCCGCAAGGTTCCATATGGTACTTTCCACAAGCCTACCGTAATGACCAACACGGCAAATTTTTGCTTATGGCCCCAAGCATGGATCGTTCTGGCACAGTAGGCTTTCGCTGCGTTAGAGATATCGAATAGAGAATTCTTGGGAGGTCGCTCACGCATCAGCGTCTTCACGCAGAGAATTAAGAAGGCACTCCCACAAACTAATGAAAGAAGGCCGCACTCACTTTGTGAGTGCGGCCTTCTTTCTCCATGTTAAGAGTGGTTATCCGAGTGTATCCATCCACGCGCATAACACCTGGTTAGGTGCGGAAGAGGTTCCTTCCCGGTCCCCGGCCGCATACTCGTACCGCAGCCACTCGCCACTGCGAGCCTGTTCTGTCCGCAAGGCCGGAGCCTGATTGCTTGAAGGAAGGCCCCGGCTATGCACCCGTTTGCTGATCTGACTCGGAACGGATTACGCTCTTTTGAACCTCGAGTGCGGCGAGGAGGTGCGCACGCATCGTTTGCCTAGCCCTTTTCGCGTCCCGCATTACGATACATTCCAGCATTGCAACGTGTGCGGGCATGACTCTCTCCACTAGACCACTCTCCTCCGCGACAAGTTCTCGAATCCCGACAAGTAAGTCATGGATCGAGTCCAGCAATAGGGTGAGAAGTGGATTATGTGCCGTTTGGGCAAGACGCCTATGGAAATCGGAATCTTTAGCTGCAAAGAGTAAGGGACTTGCTTTCGCAGCTTCCATCTCCTCGAGGATGCGACGAAGATCCTGAATGTCTTCCTCGGACGCTTGCTCCGCTGCCAAGCCGATATTCTCCACTTCCAGAAGAGACCGGACTTGATGCAAGTGATTGAGACTCACATCTCGACCCCAGGAACGGAGGAACAGATTCAGCGGTGCCACCATCTCTTCACGAGTCAGCGCGCGAACCGTTGTGCCTACTCCGTGGGTCGTCTCAAGCAATCCCTTTGCTGCAAGGACGCGCACTGCTTCCCGTAAGACGGTGCGGCTAACGCCTAATTGCTCAGCGAATTCTCTTTCGGGGGGGAGCTTTGTGCCAACAACGAGACGTTCTGAAAGGATTTGTTCCTGGATTTTTTGAACAACCCTATCGACCAACGCGCTCTTGTTGCCAACGGTACCGAAACGAAGCTTGGGTACTCGCTTCAAGGGTGAATTTCTCATTCGCTGGTCCGCATCGTCATCTTCTCATCATAGATTCTTCTCAATCCAAGTCAAGCAAAAGTGGTAGGAGGTCTGACACCATTGAGGAGAGCTTCGTCTCGTGGATGTGTGTGCTTCCAAGGGAATCGATATGGTAGGAGGTGCGAGGTCATACCACGGTGTAACGCTATTGTTATCAATACTCTAAAAGATTGTATTGACAGTTTACATTTGCCTAACCTACTATTCGCTCGGTTTTGAGAAACATGTTTTTCTTCACGGAAGAGCAGGGTTATGTATTCGGGACAGGCGAGCACAACCGGGAGGTATTGGCAGTGACAACCATCCGCGTGTGTTCCCCAGAGCAGGTCGACTGTCCGTAGGTGACGGAATGAAGAACAAGATCGAAAGCGGCACACTGCGTCCGCAAGAGGCGCACCAACTTTGAAGGACACTGCGTGTCTCATGCGCAGGTCGAAGCGAGGAAAAAGTGAGGAAAGAAGTGATGAGTTGTTCGATAGAGAAGAAGATTGGTCCCAGAGGGCTGAGGGCGAGAGCGGCCCTCTATTGTGTCATCGTTTTGGCCGTCTTCGGCGCTGTCCTGGTCTCAAAAGCGACGGCTCAAACAGTCGCGGTTGCTGAAGTCACGGGCTATGTGACAGACCCGAAGGGTAACGCCGTGGTTGGAGCGCAGGTGACGATGACCGAAACTGACAAAAACCAGATCCACACGACCATTTCCGACTCTTCTGGTGGCAGGTACTCGTTTCCGAACCTTGCTGTTGGAGCCTACAACCTGACCGTCTCCAGTCCGGGGTTCAAGAAGTATGGTCAATCGCACATCGTTCTGCAGGTAGCCAGTAACATCAACATCAACGTGCAGTTGGAGATCGGTGTCGTTACCGAAACCGTCGAAGTTAAAGCCGATTCGACCATGATCGAGACGAAGGACAACTCGATCGCGCAGGTGATTGATTCGCGGCGCATGGTCGACCTGCCGCTGAACGGCCGCAACCCGACTCAGATCATTCTGCTAACCGGCGCCGCTTCGACTCTTCCGTCCAATCAAAGTCAAGATTTCGTCAGCAGCAAGAGTATGGGCGGATCAAATGCATCCGGCACATTTAGCATAGCTGGAAGTCAAGCCAACGGTGTCAACTATTTGCTGGACGGTGGGGACAACAACGACCCGGTATTCAATATCAACCTGCCACTACCTTTTCCGGACGCCGTCCAGGAATTCAGTGTCCAAACATCTTCACTGCCGGCGCAATATGGCTTGCATCCAGGGGGTGTTGTAAACGCTGTAACAAAGTCGGGATCGAACGCATTTCATGGAGATGTATTTGAGTTCTTGCGTAACGGTATTGCGAATGCGATTCAAGATGGAACGCCGACACGAGACAGCCTAAAACGTAGCCAGTTCGGTGGCGTGATAGGGGGAAGAATCATTCGCGATAAGCTGTTCTTCTTCGCGGGATATCAAGGGACTCGGCAGGCAAGCACTCCTCCCAGTCAGATCAGTTACGTCGCAACGGCGGCTGCTCTCAGCGGCAACTTTGCCACTCTGGATGGGGCGGCATCCGCAGGCGGATGTATATCGGGTGCGGCGAAGCAATTAAAAAACCCTGTCACCCATGCGCCGTTTGTGAACAATCAGATACCAACATCCATGTTTGACCCGGCGGCCGTGGCACTTCTCACAAAATATCTTCCAATCTCGACCAATCCTTGTGGTCTGGTCCAATACGGTCTCATAGCAAATAATCCTGACGATCAGGTTATTGGTCGGGTCGATTATGTTCAAAACCAAAAGCATTCTATGTATGCCCGCTACTATATCTACGGCTACACTGGCAAAACGTTATACAACGGCAACGAATTGAACACTCAGGCGGCCGGTGTGCAACAGCTGTCGCAGAGCATCACTCTTGGAGACTCATACGCATTCAATGCCTCAACTCTAAACTCCTTCCATGCCACGTTCACCAGACGCCGCGACGATCGTGGATCGGCACCGGGTGCCATCAGCCCAACGACGCTCGGTGTCAACATGTATGCCCCCATATCGAACTATCTTCAAATGACGGTGTCAAGTTACTTCGCCACCGAGTGCCGCACCTGCTCAGCCGGACACTTTAATGCAAATACCTATCAGCTTTCCGACGACCTCATTTTGATCCGCGGTAAGCATGAGATGAGCTTTGGCGGCGATCTCCGGCGCTTACAATCCAGCCTGTTGGGCAATGGCAACACAAACGGGCAATTCACGTTCAATGGTAGCTATACCGGGGACGCATTAGCCGACCTTTTGCTCGGAGATATGTCGGCGTTTACACAGGCAAATCCACAATCTGATTCCCTGCGCCAATCAGTCATCTCTTTTTATGCACAAGACACATTCCATGTTGCCAAACGGATGACCTTGAACTTTGGGATACGTTGGGAGCCGGCGCAGTTTCCGTATGACAAGTTTGGGCGCGCACCGCAGTTTTCACAGGCCGCCTTTAACGCCGGCACGATTAGTAAGGCCTACCCAGCAGCTCCGGCCGGCCTTGTATTTCCAGGAGACACAGGAAGCTATCCAGGAAAGAGCCAGGTGAAGTCTTATTGGTTTAATGTGTCGCCCCGAATCGGCTTCATCTACGACCCGCGAGGTAATGGAAAGCAGAGCATTCGAGCTGGGTTTGGGCTAATGCACGACACGGGAATGTTGTACTATCCCGAAGGCTGGACGGGAGATCCCCCATACGCTTCGCAGGTAACTCTGACCAACCCAGTTGGAAATAGCTTCAGCAATCCCTGGGCCAACCAGCCAGGAGGGAACCCCTTCCCCGGTGCGTCATTCTTCCCAATCGGTGGAACATACATCATTATTCCAACTGAAATGAAGCCCACGTATGAGATGCAGTGGAACGTAAATATCCAGCAAAAACTAGGTTCGGACTGGTTGGCTCAAATCGGCTACCTGGGAACCCGGACTATTCATGTCTGGACCAACTATGACATTAATCCTTCGGTGTATATACCAGGAAGCTCTGCTGCGACAAATCAGCGACGACGGTTGTATCTGCAGAATCCGACCGTGGGTCAATATTACGCTGCCATTTATTCAGGCGATCCCGGTGGCCACGGGCAATATGACGGACTTCTGCTTTCTCTGCAGCATGGGTTCAGCAAGCATTTTCAAGTAACGAGTAACTACACGTGGTCGCATTGTATTAGCAACGCAGATCTAACAGCCGAGGCTGCAGGAACTGCTCGTGAAAACCCAGACTCTCTGAGTTTTGAACGGGGGAACTGCAACTTCGACGTAACTAGCTTGTTCAACCTGTCAGGCGTCGCCACGGTTCCTCATCTCGGTACTGGTATTACGCCAAAAATCGTCAGCAACTGGCAATTATCGCCCATCATTACGTGGCGTAGTGGAAGCGTGCTGAACATAACTGATGGAGGACAAGATATATCGGGAACTGGCCAGCTTAATGACCGCCCGAATCAGGTTCTTGCAAACCCTTATCCCAACATAAAGACGACGGGCGCATGGTTTAACCCAGCTGCATTTGCTAAACAGGCCACAGGAACTTTTGGCAATGTGCGTAGAAACTCTCTCTACGGACCTGGGGCGTCTACCTTTGATACGTCCGTGAGCCGGTTATTTCACATAGAAAAGGTCGGCTTGTTGTTCAGACTAGATGCATTCAACGTTTTGAATCATCCGACCTGGAATAATCCGACACTATCAATTGCGAGCGCAAATTTTGGCAAGATCACCACATTCGGCTCCCCCAGGATTCTGCAACTTGGCGCGAAAGTGATCTTCTAGTGAGAGGTCTCGGCCTTTTCCGCCCGGAGGGTGGCGAGGGTCGAGACCGTGGAAGTAATCTCGCCTGATGTCATAACGCACCGGTAGCAACGGACTGGACGTACAGCTAGTCGGTTGAAGTATCAAAGAAAGGTAAATCAATGAACTGTAATTCGCGGGCTGTAAAACGACTCTCCATACTGGCCATAGCTCTTTCCTCGTACATGACTTTGGCCTCTTCAATGGCCGAGGCAAGGTCCGCGCCGAAAGGTAGCCTTGTGATGTCACGGGCCGAGTATCTGGATCGCGCGAAGGCGATATGGGCGGCGCAGATGGTTGGACAATTGACTGGGTTGCTGTTTGAGCATAAGCCAGCCTCTGCACTCAGCAACACACCGCTCGAACGTGGAGAGGGGTTCGCAAAACCTGACGATGATTACTACTACGAAATGGTGGCAATCCGCGGCTTCGAGAAGTACGGAATTGACATGACCGTGGAGCAGTTGGGAGCACAATGGCTCGAGAATAGCGCAGGCTCCTATGGATCTAGTCGAGAAACGCTTGCGTTGCTTAAGCGCGGGATCAAACCACCTGATACGGGAAGCCCACGTTACAACAAATTATGGTGGACCATTGGGCCTGAATTCAGCAGCGATGTCTTTGGCACTCTCGCTCCAGGAATGCCTAATGTCGCAGCTTCAATGGCGCGTCGATTGACTCATATCAATGGTTACGCCGAGGGAACGGACGGCGCTGTATTCGTCTCCGGGATGATTAGTTTGGGCTTTGTGGAGACGGATACCAAGCAAATTGTCCGGAAGGCTGCACGCCTCATATCGCCGCTGTCCCCCTATCGCCAATGTCTAGATATGGTCATCTCCATGGCCGAGGCAGGAAAGCAGCCGGATGAAATATTTCGCGCTATCGATGACCGCTGGGGTATCGAGTATCCGGCAACAAACAACGCAGTGGTCAACGGGGGAATCGTAGCCGCAAGCGTTTGGTTTGGAGATGGCAACTTTTTGAAGACCGAGAACCTTACATTTTCCGCCGCCGATTTTGCGGATACAGATTGTAACGCGGCGAATGCCGGATCAGTCGTCGGCGCTATGCATGGTATGTCCGCGTTACCTGCGGAATTGGTGGCGTCTTTCAATGATAAGGTTCGCGGTGCCGTCATGGGCGGTGTTGCACTGACGCCGCCGGTTGATGAAAGCATCTCGACCCTGGCAGACCGGACTGCAATCATTGGCGAAAAAATTCTTCTCGCACACGGAGCCAGACTCGTGGGTAAGAATCTGGTTATTGCTACGGAGCAACCCATAACGCAGGAACCAGAGTTGTTCAAGCTGTCTGATTTTACGAAAATTTGGAATCCTGACTGGTCTTTGGAGCGCGCAGGATTTGGCGGAGGTGCAGGGGGACTTAGAGGAATGCGCGGAGCTACGTATCTGGATGGAGACGTACTGTCGATCTTTCCACGAGATGAGGTGCGTGGAGCGCTCTTGCGCCAGACCGTTCAACTCAGCGACAGCCCTTCACTAAACTTTGAAGCAGGTGTAGACCCTGGTCGGACTTGGCACCTGGAGATTTACGTTAACAACGATCGGGTTCTCGACAAATTGATATCAGGCCCGCCCGTGGCACATCCGGTCGAAGGACCACCCCCGACCCATGTGAGAGGGACGCCGCCGCTGCCGGAGCCGCCGATAAATAACACGGATCGTCATTGGGAGCCGATCCATCTTGATCTGAGTGCTTATAAAAAACAGTCAGTCGTAATCAGGTTGTATGACCTCATTCTGGTGCCAGGTCATGAGGCCGGAAGTTCGTACTGGAAGAAGCTTCAACTTCAATAGGTTTCGTCTCGGGCGGAAGAAATGCAATATGAGAATCGACGCCGGCCTGGCGTCTGGCGTCGATCACTCTTCACAAGTTGCCGAAGGGGTGCATGAGGCCCTTCGAAGCGGCCGAAGGAGCAACTGCGTGACCACATTCAGCGAATTTGAGTCTCTTCATACAGAGGCGAAGGGAATCTTTGTTGGCGCACTGAAGGCTTGCGATATCGCATCATCGCTCGATCGGCGCATCACATTCGAGGGAGATTGGTTGCATCGTCTCGCGGCTGATGGCGAGAGATCGTCAACGATAGATCTGAGCAGCTTTAGAGAAATCTTTGTGGTGGCTCTGGGCAAGGCGGCAGGACCGATGCTAGATGCGTTGCTGGATCGCATGCAGCGGCGAACGGGGCTGCAAGGCATCTGTTGTTCAAACCAACCCCCTAAGAATAGAGATAGCAGGATTCAGTTTTTTGAGGGCGGCCACCCGGTCCCGAACGAGGACTCGTTTGCTGCAGCCCGCGCAGCCCTAACGCTTATGAAAACGGCACGGAAGGACACACTGATTTTCTTTCTGATTTCAGGTGGCGGCTCCGCGATGTTCGAGCTGCCGCTGGACTCGAAGATCACGTTGGAAGAGACTATTGCGTTTCATCAACTGCTGCTCGGGTCGGGTGCGCCTATCAACGAGGTAAACACCCTACGGAAACATTTCTCCGCTGTTAAGGGTGGACGGTTGGCGCTGGCTGCACCGGAAGCCACCAAGGTTAATCTACTGTTGCCTGATGTGCCTCTACAGTCGCTAGACGCGTTGTCTTCTGGCCCGACATCCCCCAATAGCTCGACCCTGGGGGAGGTGCGCGAGCTGATTGAGCGGTATGCCTTGGCGGCCAAACTTCCCGAATCGGTGCGCATGTTCTTTGAGCAAGACCCCGTGGCTGAGCATCCTCAGGATGAGAGTTTCTCGTCAAAGTCACTGAGCAACGAGGAAGTTGGGCCGATTCAACGACCGGGGGGAAGTCTATTTCCGCACAGTGATGAGGAGGCGTTTCGCGACTCGTGGTTCGAGATACTGCTTTCGAGCCAAGACCTGGTAGAGAATGCGAGAGCGATTGCGGAGAAGGCCGGCTACTACGTGGTGGTGGACAACAGCTGCGACGATTGGGACTACGTACAAGCGGCGGGGTACTTATTGGGTAGGTTCCACGCGTTGCGTAGAAGCCACCCTCGATTGTGCTTGATTTCAG
>Ga0179596_10000420_pt1 | contig 12582 bp, 4 predicted proteins | sample CZODoug1_1_08_16_FD_155494 | JGI IMG/M metagenome (GOLD analysis project Ga0179596, IMG submission 155494) | Vadose zone soil fungal communities from Angelo Coast Range Reserve, California, USA - CZODoug1_1_08_16fungal (Illumina Assembly) | ecosystem: Environmental > Terrestrial > Soil > Vadose...
CAGTCACGTTCGGTGGGCGGCATCTCGAGGGCCCAGCTGAGTCCGTAGTTGAAGGTGAAGGAGGGTTTGGCGTGCCATGTATCGGTGGCGTAGAGGTTGTAGTAGGGAATCGTCGTGTGCGCACCGATCGGTGTGTATCCCGGGTTCAACGTCAACGTGCCGCCCACATTGGCGTAGGTATTGGCCACCTGTGTGTCCGTCACCAGGCCGTAGTAGGTGTCGAGAATGCGGGCATAGGCTGCGGTACCCCCACCCACTGATCCAAGCCCGGCGGCAGAGTAAGCGATGTTGCCGCCGCCACCGGTATCGCCAATCTGATAGGTGGGCGTGTAGTTGATGCTGGCTCCGTTATCGGTGCGCTGGTGATAGTTGTAGTTATGCTGGAACTGACCGCCGAACTGAATCAGGTGGTTGCCCTTCAGCTTGGAGAGGTTATCGCTGAAGAAGTTATCCTGGCCGTTCCAGATGCGGGTTCGAATGTTCTGCGCATTGACGTTATACGGAGCAAGGACGTTGGTGGCACTCTCGCCCAGCGGTTCAATCGCGCCGCCGGCTCCTGTGACCTGTGGGGGAGCTGCTGCGCCCTTCCACTGCCAGAAATTGCGAAGGTAGCTGTAGTGGAAGTCGTTGGTCAGGCTGGAACTGATATTCGTGGTCAGCCCGACAACGAAGAACCAGGGCTGCTGCGGGCGAGGTGTGAGGGCGGTGGGAACACCCATCTTGTCACCCGAGATGACACCACCGATATCGACCTGATTGCTGGTAAGGTTCGTCAGCTTGAAGTAGCGGTAGCTCGCCATAAGATGCCACTTCGCCCCGAAGTCATGATCCGCGCGGATCACGACGAAGTTGCTGCTCTGCGGTGTCAGAATATTGGCTCGATAACCGATGATATTCACACCATCGCAGATAGCGCCGGAGAGCGCACCGCAGCTGGGGTCGAAGATACCGGCATAGGAGGCGCCGTTGAAACCAGTCGATCCCGCATTGCCCGCGGGCGCTACCGGCAGTTGGGAGTTGTAGTACGACTTGAGGGTCGCGTTCATCCCAAGTTTGCGGGGATCCTTCGCTGTCAAGGTAGCGGCGGAGTAGCGCGTGCCACCAAAGGTGAGCTGGCCCAACTGTAAGTATTCGTACGATGGGACGGCTCGTTCATAGGTCGCGGCCAGTGGATAGCGGAAGCCCTCATAGTTGACGAAGAGATACGTCTTGCCTCCGAGAAGGGTAGGAGTGAGGGGACCACCAGCCGTCCCGCCGAAGCGGTTGAAGTGATAGCTGGGCTTGGCCGTGTAACCGGTGCCGGGAAAGTTATTCTGCCAGCTGTTCGCGCCGATATTGCTGTCGAGGTAGTACTCATAGAGGCCACCGTGCCACCGGTCATGCCCGCGCTTGGTCACGATCTGTGATTGCGAGCCGGAGGAGTTGTTGAAGTCGGCGGTCTGCCCGGTGGTGGAGACCTTGAACTCCTCGATGCTGTCCTGCGGCATGGGCATCACGCCTCCGGGGCCTGAGCCGATGAAGCCGCCGGTGGTGGAGCCGGCGAATGAGGAGGTGTAGACTCCCTGCGTTCCATCCATGTCACTGGTGTTGCTGCCACCATCGAGTGTGAACGTAGCCTGGTCCGTCGTGGTGCCGGCGACGTTACCGCCCGGGGTTACGCCTGGCTGCATGGTCACAAACGTGGACACATCGCGATTGATCGCGGGCAATGAGTCCACCATCACATGATCGACGGTCTGTCCCGTAGAGGCGTTCATCGTCTGCAGATCGGTGTTCGACGCCTCGACCGAGATGGTTGTGGTCTCCGCGCCAAGGACCATCTTGAAGTTTGCCGTGGTCTGGGTCGCAACATTCACCGTAAGAGAAGGGATCTCATCCTGCGCGAAGCCGCGCATGACCGCAGATATGGCGTACCCTCCGGGAGGAACGTTAGCAAGCACGTACTGGCCGTCCTTGTTCGTTGTGGTCGTGCGCTGCGTCTTGGTGGAAAGATCGGTAACCGTAATCGTTGCACCGGCAATGAGGGCGCCTTGGGGGTCTGTCACGGTGCCAATGATCGTGCCGGAGCTTGTCGACTGTGCAAACCCAGGCAGCGTGACCATGGGTATAAACGCAAGGGTAAGTGTCACAACGCGTACAAGTTTTAGCCACTGCACATGAACTGAATGCATTTAGATCCCTCATTCTTGAGTTGATTTCTCAGCACCGCGGTTCGAGTTGATGCAAGGACGCGACGTTCTGTTGCATAGCAGACGTAAGCCAGAAATAACTTGTAAAAGGGCACGACGAAGCGATCAAGCGTGATGCACAGCCAGTACAAAACTGCGATGCAACAATGCGATGAGCCTAGTTACTCCATCCAGAGTTCGCGCGAACAGTACGATATGCCGCCTCATACCATCTGGTAGAGTCCACTTTTTTGCTAATGAATAACGGGAATCTACTACATGACGGATCGCGGCGCAACAAATAATTTAATCCTTTGTCTGACTCTTTTGCGGCCAGCCTATCGGGATGCCATACTGCTGTACTCGCTTATCTCCGCTGAGACCTGGGAATACCGGAGGAGGCGTCAACCTCTCGCGCATCGCCACCGATAGAGGTTGACACAATGCGTGAAGCACATTACAAACCAGATACACCGCAGCATTCAGACGGCAAGCACCAGTACCTCCCCACCCCGATTTCACGAGGTCTTTGCATGCGTAGACTTTCCGTTGCCTTCCTATCTCTTTCCCTCGCCGCGCTGGCTGCGGAGCCAACGTCCGCTGGTCCGCTCCGCGGATATACCGCGGCACACTCCGCCTCGGAGGTGCAATGGGAGCAGAAGTTTCGCGCCATCCCCGACGCAGGACGACTGCGCGAAAACATGCGGCGACTTGCAGCACGGCCCCACCATGTAGGCTCTCCTTACGACAAGGACAATGCAGAGTGGCTTCTCGCGCAGCTCAAGTCCTACGGACTGGATGCGAAGATCGAGCAGTTCGAAGCGCTTTTCCCAACCCCTAAGTCGCGCACGCTCGAGTTGCTGGGAACAACGAAGTTTATCGCGAAGCTGGAGGAGCCGACCCTCGCAGTCGACTCAACTTCAGGGCAGAAATCAGAGCAGCTTCCCTCCTACAATGCCTACTCTCGCGACGGCGATGTGACAGCGCCCCTAGTGTACGTGAACTACGGTGCGCCAGCGGACTACGAACAACTGGCAACAATGGGTGTCTCCGTGAAGGGAGCCATCGTCATCGCGCGCTATGGGCAGACATGGCGCGGCATCAAGCCCAAGCTGGCCGCACAGCACGGCGCCATCGGATGCCTGATCTACTCCGATCCCAAGGACGACGGCTATGCCCGTGGAGAAGCCTATCCCGATGGTCCGATGCGTCCCTCGGATGGCGTTCAACGCGGCAGCGTCATGGATATGCCGGTCTATCCTGGAGACCCGCAGACGCCCGGCATCGGAGCCAAGCCTGGTGCCAAGCTGATACCGCTCGATCAGGTCCAGACGATCACGAAGATCCCCGTCATGCCCATCTCCTATGCAGATGCCAGACCGTTCCTGTTGGCCCTCGGTGGTCAGACGGTGCCGGACGCCTGGCGTGGCGGTCTGCCGATTACCTACAAGACGGGCCCCAGCAAAGTCATGGCGCACCTCAAGCTTGCTTTCAACTGGGACCGTAAGCCGCTCTACAACGTGGTGGCAACCATCCCAGGAGAAACCTTTCCGGATCAGTGGGTGATTCGCGGCAATCACCACGATGGATGGGTGAACGGAGCCGGAGATCCGGTCAGCGGAGCGAGCCCGGAGCTCGAAGAGGCACGCGCCCTCGGTGATCTGCTCAAGCAGGGATGGAAGCCACAGCGCACCATCCTTTACTGCTTCTGGGACGGCGAAGAGCCAGCACTTCTCGGCTCCACGGAGTGGGCAGAGTTTCACGCCGATGAGTTAAAACAGCACGCCGTAGCCTACTTCAACTCCGACGGGAACGGCAGAGGATTCTTCCGGGCAGAGGGCGCGCACTCGCTCGAGGCCTTCATCAACAGTGTCGTGAAGGACATTGAAGATCCAGAGACAAAGATGTCGGTCTGGAAGCGTGCCCACCTGGCCGGTCTTCTGCGTCCGTCGCCGGATGCACCCGCGGACTCCCGCAACCGCGCAGACACGCGCATCGGCGCTCTTGGCTCAGGTTCGGACTACACCGTGTTCATCGATCACCTCGGCGTCCCAAGCGTAAATCTCGGCTTTGGCGGCGAAGACGAAGGCGGTGGTCAGTACCACTCGATCTACGACGATTTCTACTGGTACACCCACTTCCAGGATACGGAATTCGCCTATGGAAAGGCCTTAGCCCAAACCGCAGGCACCATGATGCTGCGCATGGCGGATGCCGATGTCATTCCGTACCAGTTCACCAACCAGGCCGATACGATTCACAACTATGTCACCGAGGTGAAGAAGCTCGCTGACACCATGCACACGCAGATCAAGGATCGAAACACCAACCTCGCCGAAGGAGCTTACACGGCGGCAGCCGATCCGAAGAAGACCAGCATTCCTCCTCCGGTCGAACCGGTGCCTCCTTATTTCAACTTCGCTCCTCTGGATCAGGCATCGGACGACCTCACGGCAGCCGCGGCAGCGTATGAAAAGGCATTTACCGCCTATGCCTCAAGCGGCAAGAGCGGCGTGAATGTTGACCTGTTGCAGATCGAACATACATTGACTGATTCAGCAGGTCTTCCCAACCGTCCGTGGTTCCAGAACATGGTGTACGCCCCCGGATTTTACACAGGGTATGGAGTCAAGACGCTTCCAGCCGTGCGCGAGGCAATCGAGCAGAAGGAATGGGCGATCGTTGACGCCCAGATTGTACGAACGGCAGCCGCTATAGAACGCGAGGTCGAATCCCTCAAATCAGCCACCAAGACATTCTCAGGGACCTAGGTGTATCGACAACTCCTCCTCCCCCGCTTTGGTCCTTTGTTTGTGAGGCCAGTGTCGGACGTGCCCGCTAGAGTATGATTTGGTGCGGTCCGTTTCGGGTGATTTCCAGCGGTGAACGAGTCTTATCCAACTGTGGATGCAGCGAATCACGGTCGCACGACTGAGGCAAGTTTGCGTCGGCGCTGGTGGTATCTGCTACCTGCGGTCTTCGTCACGTACAGCCTTGCGTATCTTGATCGAGCGAACTATGGATTCGGGGCGGCGGCAGGTCTGGCGACCACGCTCTACATCACCGCCAGGCAGAGCTCTCTGCTGGCCGGCCTCTTCTTCGTGGGCTACTTTGCCTTTCAACTTCCAGGCGCGATGCTTGCACGGAAGGGTAGCGCGGCGCGGCTTATCTTCTTCGCGCTGATTCCGTGGGGCGTGCTCTCCGCGCTCACCGGAGTGATCCATACGTTCTGGATGCTGGCACTGATTCGCTTCCTGCTTGGCGTTGCCGAGAGCAGCATCTTTCCGGCAATGCTCCTGCTGCTGACGCGCTGGTTCACCCGCACGGAGCGTTCGCGTGCCAATACGTTTCTTATCCTCGGCAACCCAGTCACCGTGCTTTGGATGTCGGCTCTCACGGGATACCTGATTCAGGCCGTCGGCTGGCAGCGAACCTTCATCTACGAGGGGATTCCTTCAGTCTTGTGGGCTGCGGTCTGGTTAGTGCTGGTGCGGGATAAACCAGAGGACGCGCGATGGATGACTCCTGAAGCGATCTCTATCCTCAACACTCGTCTTGCGGAAGAACAGAGGACCGTCGGTCCGGAGATGACCTTTCGCACGGCATGTTTACGGCCCGACGTTATCCTGCTCTGCGTGGTCTACTTCTTCTGGAGCCTTGGAGTATACGGCTTTGTTCTATGGCTTCCGACAATCGTGCACCAGGCAGCTTCCCTGTCGATGGGACGGACGGGACTGCTCTCCGCCGTGCCTTACGCAGCTGCCATCGTCGCTATGATCTCTGTAGCGCAACGTTCGGATAAAACCCTGCAACGCAGATTGCTGGTGTGGCGCTTTCTTCTGCTCGCTGGCCTGGCGCTCTCGGTCTCCTTCCTGGCGCACGCGCACTTTGCCATTGCCTTTGCGGCGTTGATCCTCGCGGCCGCCTGCATGTACGCGCCCTACGGCCCCTTCTTCGCCATCGTACCGGAGCGCCTGCCACGCTCTGTGACCGCGGAGGTAATGGCATTGATCAACAGTGTCGGGGCGCTCGGGGGATTTTTCGGCAGCTACTTTGTAGGATGGCTACAGGGTGTAACGGGGAATGCCCGCAGTGGGTATCTCTTGATGAGTGTCTCGATGCTTTGTGCAGCCGCGCTGATGTATCGCCTCGGCGACGCGAAGCCGGAGCAGCAGAAGAGTTGGAGCATACCGGTAGCGGCGAAAGGTGAGTCAGCCACTTGATGGAGAAGCGTAACGAAGAGCGAGCGGTGATAGACGCACAGCAGGTGCTCGAAGCGGACAGTGCTGTCTTGCGTGCAACGCGGACACACGCTCCGGGGCCGAGCGGCATGCTCCCCATCACGCCTGCAATGCTCCTCAACGAGCCATCGGGAAACCTCTTCGGTCTCAGCCAAAACTCCGGCATGGGATGGGAGCCATCCCGCTTGCTTGACCCCGAATATCTGATCCTGAGCACCCACGGCGGAATGCGTGCCTCCGATGGCACGCCCATCGCGCTCGGCTTCCACACCGGCCACTGGGAGGTCGGTCTTCTGGTTGCGGAGGCGGCACGCGAGCTTCGCGACCGCCACGCCATTCCCTTTGCCGGAGCCTGCACCGACCCCTGCGACGGCCGCACGCAGGGCACCGAAGGAATGCTGGACTCGCTGGCATATCGCAACGATGCCGCGATCGTTCTACGTCGCCTGATGCGTTCGCTTCCCACACGCAAGGGCGTGATCGGCGTGGCAACCTGCGACAAGGGCCTGCCGGCAATGATGATGGCCCTGGCTTCCTCCGGCACCTACCCCAGCATCCTCGTCCCAGGCGGCGTCACACTTCTCCCGGATGAGGGCGAAGACGCCGGCAAGATCCAGACGATCGGTGCACGCTTTGCGCAAGGGCAGATCTCACTCGACTACGCCGCCGAGATGGGCTGCAAAGCCTGCGCGTCGCCTGGCGGAGGATGCCAATTCCTGGGCACCGCAGCCACATCGCAGGTCGTCGCTGAGGCCATGGGCATGTCGCTCCCTCACACGGCACTCGCGCCTTCAGGGCAGAGCGTGTGGCTCGATGCCGCGACCCGCTCGTCCCGGGCGATGCTGCGCATGAGCGAGTTCGGCATCGGTACGCGTGACATTCTTACTGATGCCGCGATCCGCAACGCTATGGTCTTGCACGCAGCCTTCGGGGGCTCAACGAATCTTCTGCTGCATGTGCCTGCGATCGCGCACGCTGCGGGGCTGAAGAGGCCAACTGCGGAGGACTGGGCCGCGATCAACCGGCGGGTACCGAGGCTCGTGGACGCGCTGCCCAACGGGCCCATGGGCTTTGCGACGGTGCAGGTCTTTCTTGCGGGTGCTGTGCCGGAGGTGATGCTGCACCTCCGGGCTGCGGGTCTGCTCGATACAAGCGTGCTTACGGTGAGTGGTGAGACTCTCGATCAGAATCTGGACTGGTGGCAGCAGAGTGAGCGTCGCACGATACTGCGCGAACGTCTTCGCACTCTCGATGGTATTGATGCGGATGACGTCATCATGTCCCCAGACAGAGCCCGTACGAGAGGCCTCACTCCCACGGTCTGCTTCCCTGTCGGCAATCTCGCGCCGGAGGGCTCCGTCATCAAGAGCACGTCGATCGATCCAACGCTCATCGGCACGGACAACATCTACCGGCACACCGGCCCGGCGCGCGTCTTCATCACGGAGGCCTCGGCCATCGACGCGATCAAACGCGGTGCGATCACGCAGGGAGATGTCCTGGTGCTGGTCTGCGGAGGCCCTGCGGGTTCGGGTATGCAGGAGATCTACCAGATCACCTCGGCACTCAAGAACCTTCCCTTCTGCAAGCACGTTGCGGTGTTGACGGATGCACGCTTCAGCGGTGTCTCGACTGGTGCGTGCATCGGTCATATCTCGCCGGAGGCTCTTGCCGGTGGCCCCATCGGCAAGGTGCGCGAGCATGACATGATCGAGATCGTCGTCGACCGCAATGCGCTGCACGGCACGGTCAATCTTGTCGGGGAGGCAGATGAGCGCTTCTCCGCGGACGAGGGGAGATCCCGCCTGTTGGCACGCTCTCCGCGCCCCGATCTTGCCCCGCATCCCGCCATGCCCAACGACACCCGGCTGTGGGCCGCACTGATCCAGGCAAGCGGCGGCGTCTGGGGTGGATGTGTCTACGATACCGACGCCATCCTCGCTCAGCTTGCGCGAGGCGCTGCTCCACACGATGCATCATCCCCCGCCAACCAGGAAGAGACGAGGTCGAACCAGTGAAGCTCTACCGCACATCCGATGCCATCATCGTCGAACACCAGAGCAGCTTCTACCGCCTTGCGGGCACGAACTGGGACGAGTTGCTCTGCCGCTCCGATCTCTTCGAGATGGCACATGCCGCCACCCAGGGAGCTCCGGTGGCGTTCGATGCATCTACCGCTTTGGCTCCTATCGCGAACCAGGAGGTCTGGGCCGCCGGCGTCACCTACTACCGCAGCCGCAGCGCCCGTATTGAGGAGAGCAAGGAGGCAGGAGGCGGGACGTTCTATGACCGGGTCTACTCCGCCGAACGTCCTGAGTTGTTCTACAAGAGCACCGGATGGCGTGTCATCGGCCCAGGCGGCCTCATCCGTGTTCGCACCGATGCCAAGTGGTCGGTGCCGGAGCCTGAACTCACGCTGGTCGTCAACCCCGCAGGCAAGATCATCGGCTACACCATTGGCAACGACGTAAGCTCTCGCGATATCGAGGGCGAGAACCCGCTCTACCTGCCGCAGGCGAAGGTCTACGACGGAAGCTGCGCGCTGGGGCCAGCCATCCTGCTGGCAGAGGCTCCTCTACCAAAGACCACGAAGATCTCCATCGTCATTGAGCGCGGAGGGATTACTGTCTTCTCCGGCAGTACAACGCTCGCCGAACTCAAGCGGCCGCTTGAGGAGTTGACCGCATATCTCTTTTCTAATCAAAGCTTTCCGCATGGCGTCTTTCTCATGACCGGGACCGGCATCGTACCGAACGACGATTTCACGCTGACCAGCGGAGACATCGTGAGCATCTCGATCGATGACCTTGGGACGCTTGCTAATCGCGTCGCCTGAGAGCGGAATGGGAGTTAGAGGTCAGACCTCTTGCCTCAAAAGTGGTCTGAAATGCACCGCTCATGGTGCACTCCATGGATCTACGGCCTTCTAAAGGGGTTATGGGCTGGTGATGCGGAATTCTCAATGTTTCACCAGGAATGTTTGGTCGCTTTTTTGTGGTACACGAGATGGGCCAATGTATGGAAAAGCTGGACAACGCGTGGTGAAGTGAAATTGGTATGTTTTGTGGTTGATAATCGCACGGAAGCAAAAGATTGTGGGGAAAAAGCGGAAAAGGCGGAAGAAGAGACAAAGGCAACAGCAACAGCGAAATACGGGGATCCATTCCCCTTCGACTAGGCTCAGGGTCAGGATGACAAGAGTTTGTGGCAGGGCTCTATAGCAAAAGGACAACAGCTCTAAATTCAAAAACCGAGCGCCCTTCGCGGGGTATCGCGAAGGACGCTTGGGTGGAGAGGCTGGGTTAGAAGGAGATGCGGCCGCTGAAGCGCATTGTGCGGTTGCTGGTGGAAAGGACGCTCTGGATCTGTCCGAAGCCGGTGTTGTTGACGTCCGCTACGGGCTGCCCCCACTGCGGCGTGTTGGTGACGTCGAAGGACTCCGCCTTGAGAATGATGGCAATCTCCTTGTAGATGGGAATGTTGCGGGTGAGGCCTACGTCCAGATTGAAGTAACCGGGACCGCGCACCGTGTTGCGTCCGACATTGCCGTTGGCCGCCGAGCTGGTGAGCTTGGCATAGTTGCCGTTGTTGACGATGTAGTTCGGGAAGCTCGCGCCTGCCGTTACGTACTTCGTGCCACTGATGACTGGCTTGCTAAGCTGATTCGGGACAACGGTGTCTCCGTATCCGGACTGCGAGCTGTCCGTGATCTGGAACGGCTTGCCGCTGTAGTAGGTGGTGATGGTGTTGAGGTCCCATCCGCCAACGATGCGGCCGACTAGACCCGTGTTGAGGAACTGACGCCCCTGACCGAAAGGCAGCTTATAGACCGTCCAGAGGACGTTCATGTGCTTGCGATCAAAGCCTGACGTGGCGAAGTTCTTCTTGTAGAGACCGGATGTGCTGAAGGTGGGCGTTCCCAGAGTCGAGTCCGCGTCCCAGTTGTTCATGTAGTGCGAGTAGGTGTAGCTGTAGCCGAACTGCAGCGAACGAAGTTGGCGTTCGCTGATCTGCATCTGTAGACCGGAGTACTCTTCATCTGCCGTGGGTGCAACTTGCAGGATCGTGTTGCTGTTGCGCCGCACTCCACCGGGGGCTGTTGAGTTGGCAAAGATCGGACGCCCATTGACGCCGGCAGGGTTCACGCCCGCGGCATTGATGTCGATTCCAAGTACCTGCCGCACGTGGTGCGTGCCGACATAGCCCACACTGAACACGACGTCCCTGACGATGTCGCGGTCGATGAAGAGGTTATAGGCCTCGATATACCCGCGACGCCAATGCTGCGGAGCGGTCTGCGTTGCGTAGTTATACGGCAGCGGCACCACACCGGATGAGATGTCTGGGACGACAACCGTGGGAACACCGACTGAGAGCGTTCCACTGGCGATCGTGTTCATGGTGGGGTTGGTGGACGTAGCCGAATTCAGGGCGATCACCGGAATATAGGTGGTGGCACCCGACTGGCTCAGGTTGACGAGAGCGGGGTAGGAGTCGCGGAAGAAGCGGTAGTTTTCCGGATCGACCGTAATGCCTGCGCCGGTACGGATGACCGTCTTATCGTTGATGCGGTAGTTGAGGCCGAAGCGAGGCACGAACTGTCCGTAGCCAACATCTTCGCCGGTATCGGTGGGTGTGTTGCCGCGTCCACCGATGAGCACGTTGCCGGTTGCCGGGTCGTAGCGGAAGACGCCCGTATGGTCGCGATTGGCGAAGGGATAGTACTCGTAACGGAGACCGTAGTTGATGGTGAGGTTAGGATTTACCTTCCAGGTGTCCTGAGCAAAGAAGCTGAAGACCGAGAAGCGAGGGCCGTTCGGCTGGAAGGCCTGGACGGTCTTACCGACCACGTTTGGCATACCGAGCAAGATGTCGGCGATGACGCGATAGGCGTTAGGACCATTCGCGCCATCGTTGTTTGCGGTGGTGCCACCAGTGAAGGTGAACTGGCCGCGGGGACCGTTGTTGTTCGCCTGCAGGTGATTGATGGCGGAGTGAACGTACTCACCACCGAAGCGGTAGGCGTGCTTGCCATGAACGTAGGTGCCGTTCACGTTGCCGACGTACTGCATATCGCGAAACTGGAACGGATTGGACTGGATGTAATTGCCGAAGCTGGAGATGCCGGCCGAGCCGATGAAACCCGGGAAACCCGACTGGAAGGGTGTGGTTCCATTCGTGCCTGGGATGCCAAGAACGTCCGTACCGTAGTTGCTGCCGTAATCCGGTGCGCGCGCCGCAAGGTTGATGCGGACGAAGCCGGCGTTGGCATCGATGAGGAGGTTGGGCGTAATGGTATGCGTTGCGCCAAGTCCGATGTTCTGGATGGTTCCAGGTGCGGTACCAGGCTGACCGCCATCCCAGGTGTTGCCGATGGCAGCACCAAGCGCCGGAGGATCAACAATATTTGACCGTTGAATGGAGTAGCGGCCGAAGAAGGTGGTCTTGTCGGTCGGGTTATAGCTGACCTTGGTGTCGTAGGTCGCACGATCATACGCAAGGACTGCGCCGTTGACATAGTTGCCGGAAGGAACGCTGCCCGCTGCTGTCGTCCGATTCTCGGTTGGCAGCAGTGAAAGAACCTTCAAACCTGCGGCGCTGATGCGGCTTGCGGGGATTTTATTGCCCGTAAAGATGCTGCGCCCGGAACCATCCGCGTTGCCGGTCGCCGGATCATAGATGTTGAAGCCCGTTGCGGAGAAGTCGCCGTTGCGGACTGCGACGGGCGCAACGGTCATGGCGCCACCGGTCTTGAACTGGCGGAGCGTCACCTTGTTGTAGTTGAAGAAGAAGAAGAGCTTGTCCTTGATGATGCGCCCGCCGATGTTGCCACCATATTCGTTGTAGATATTCTTGGGCAGGATGGGCGTGGTGCTGGTGCGGATGAAGTACTGGCGTGCATTGAACTGCGCGATGGAGTTGTACTCCCATGCGCCGCCGTGGAAGCTGTTCGTTCCACTCTTGACGATGAGGTTGGCCGCGATACCGCCCGCCGCGCCCTGTTCGGCGTTGAAGCTGTTGGTCACGATGTTGGCGGATTCGATGGAATCCGTCGGCGGAATATACGCGACGATCGACTGCAACCACGGGTAGCCTACAGCCGCACCGTCGATCTTGGTGGAGTTGACCGTGTTGACGATACCGTTGGCGGTTACGGCCTGCGTACGTCCGGG
>Ga0179596_10000421_pt1 | contig 12514 bp, 10 predicted proteins | sample CZODoug1_1_08_16_FD_155494 | JGI IMG/M metagenome (GOLD analysis project Ga0179596, IMG submission 155494) | Vadose zone soil fungal communities from Angelo Coast Range Reserve, California, USA - CZODoug1_1_08_16fungal (Illumina Assembly) | ecosystem: Environmental > Terrestrial > Soil > Vadose...
ATCGAGGATTTCCTCGTAGCGCTTGAACGGTGGGATCAGGTAGGCCCCCACAATTCCTGAGCTGCGCGCGCCCCGAGACCAATCGAGCAGACGCCGCGCCAGCGCGAAACCGTGATCGCGCGCGGAGCCGCCGGCAGATTCCAGCTGCTTCAGCAGCGGTTCGGGAATCACGATGCCGGGCACCTCGTTGTGCAGGCGCAGAGCCTGCTTGTAACTGCTCAGCGGCCACAGGCCGACGATTATGGGAATTGGCGACTTCCCGCCCATGCGTTTCAGGAATTGCTCCCAGTGCTCCGGATCAAAAATCGGCTGAGTCATCGCGAAGTGTGCCCCCGCTTCCACTTTCGCGTGGAAGCGGCGCAATTCCTCGTCCAGATCTTCGGCAAGGGGATTCACGGCGACGCCGATTGTGAAATTTGTTGCGCCGCCCAGATTTTTTCCCGCCCAATCGGTTCCCTGATTCAGCCGGGCCATCACTTTCACGAGGCCAATGGAATCCACCTCGTAAACACCGAACGATTCGGGATAACTTCCAAGCGATGGCGGATCGCCGGTGACGGCAAGGACGTTGCGCACGCCGCCCACAGTCCACGCGCCCAGAAGCATGGCCTGTAAACCAATTAAATTCGCGTCGCGAGTGGTTAAGTGCGGGATGGTTTCGATGCCGCGGGCCTCGAGCGCGCCGGAAAGCGAAAGAGCATCCATGCCCACGCGCGCCAAAGCTCCGCTGTTGACGTCGATGGCGTCCACACGCTTCGAGGCCATGACGTTTCGCACTTGCTCGAGCACGCGGTCGATCGAAGTGCCCTTGGGCGGATCGATTTCCACGGAGACGACGAATTTCTGGGCCTGAATTTTTCTCCACAGCGTGCTTTCCGGTTCCCGCGCCGCGACGGGACGCGTTTCCGGGGCCGCTTCCACAGCAGTCACCGCGCGGGCCTTTTGCGCCGGATGCATGCCCTCCACAGCGCGAACCATCGCCCGGATGTGCTCCGGCGTAGTCCCGCAGCAGCCGCCCAGGATGCGCGCGCCCAATACGACCGCCTCACGGGCAAACAAATCGAAATACTCGGGTGACGATTTCGGATAGATGACGCGATCGCCGGCGCGCTGCGGGAATCCCACGTTGGGCATTGCGCTCATCGGAAACGACCCGGCGACCTCGCTCAATTCCTGAAGAATGCGCAAGTGGTCCTGCGGACCGACAGAACAATTCGCGCCGATGGCCTGAATTCCGCGCTCGTGCAAAATCTTCCAGGCGTCGCGCGGCCGCGTTCCGCCGAAGGTGGTTCCCTCTTCGGAGTAAGTAAGTTCCGCCACGATAGGAAGCCGGGAAAACGAACGAATCGCTTCGATGGCCGAGATCATTTCGGCGGAATCCCCAAATGTTTCCAGGACGAAAAAATCCACGCCGCGTTCCTCGAGCGCTTCGGCCTGCTCGCGAAAGATTTTCCGGACTTGCTCCTCGGGGAGCTCGCGGACCTGACGAACGACGCCGAGCGGCCCGATCGATCCCGCGATCAGAACATCGTGTTTGGCGGCTTCGCGGGCCTCGCGCGCGATTTTCACGCCGCGATGATTGAGTTCAACTACGCGATCTTCCAGCCCGAACGCCGCAAGTTTGTTGCGGTTGGCGCCGAACGTATTGGTTTCGATAACGTGCGCGCCCGCTTCGAGATAAGCCATGTGAATACGAAAGACTTCCTCGGCGCGCGTCGCATTGAGTTCGTCGACGCAGCGCTGGGGCCCCAGGGTTTCGTACAGTAGCGACCCCATCGCCCCATCGGCGATGAGCACACGGTCGCGCAGTCTCTGTTCAAATTCTTCGATTTTCATGGCCGATTACGAGCTCCCGCGTTTACCGACAGAACGGAAGAAATGAGTATACAAGGTCGGGGAGAAGAAGTTGACACCCTCAAACCTTCGCGATGATGGCCTGGGTCTGGTGGCGCCACAAACCCCGCGCCGCGAAGAATTATTTTTGGCGGGCGATGAACAGCATCAAACCGAAAACGATCACGGGAATCAGCGCCAGCATGACATAAAAAAAAATTCTCCGCCCCATGGGCGAGCGCCTTTTCTGCCATTGCGATAATTCCAACCGGTCGGCCACACCTACTTTTTCGGGATGCTCAAGATCCAGGGCAAACTCGTGGGCATTGGGATACCGCTTGGCCGGGTCGCGCTCGAGGGCTCGATAAATAATTTCCTGCAACTCCGGAGGAATCGTAGGATCGATTTCGCGCGGCGGGACCGGATGGTTCAGCAGACGCTCATTCATGACGACAAAAGGATTCGGGCCCGTAAACGGCACTTTCCCCGTGAGCATTTCATAAAACATCACGCCGAGAGAGTACACATCGCTGCGCGCATCGCCTCGCTTGCCCTTCACTTGCTCGGGGGAAATGTAATCCGGCGTGCCCATGGCTTGCGTCAATTTGGCGAAGGTAAGTCGGCGCGATCCGGCGTTTGCGGCAATTCCAAAATCGATGAGTTTCACATGGTCGTCTTTGTCAATCATGATGTTTTCGGGCTTCAGGTCGCGGTGCACAACGCCCTGGCTGTGGATGTAATCGAGAGCTTTGCAAAGTGCGATGGTAATGCGGATGGCGCGTTCGGGAGCTAGTTTTTTTTCTTCGTTCAGGATCTGGCGGAGCAGGCGGCCGTCCACCCATTCCAGGACCATATAGCGCCGGCTGCGGTCCTCGTCGTTCAGAACTTTAACAACCCCGGGGTGATCCAGTTTCTTGCCGATTTCTTCTTCGCGGTTAAAGCGATCGAAGAAAATCGGATCGCTTTCCATTTCGGGGTGCGGGACTTTAATCGCGACGGCTCGGCCGTTTCTCAGATCGGTGCCGCGAAAAATGGAAGCCATGCCGCTTCTGGCTGCGACGCCTTCTATGCGGTAGTGATCAAGCTGGTCACCAGGATGGAGTTCAGCCATTTAGGATGAGGGAGCGCGGTTGAGAATCAAGTTCAACAGGCGAGAGTCAGTATAGCTTATACGGTCGTCCACGGTACATTCCCATGCGCTCGACGTCGCGAATACGCACTAATTGAACGCTGATATTGTCGTTGCCGCCTCGATCGTTTGCCAGCGCGACCAATTTTTCAGCCGCGGCAAGAAGATCCGTGCCGTGACTGCACAGGGCGCCCATTTCCGGAGCTTGCACCGCGCCATGCAGCCCATCGGAGCACAGTAGAAGAACATCTCCCGCGAATACTTGATGGTCGTTGCTCTCTACATTCGCAATCAGTTCAGTTCCGAGCGAACGGCTGAGTATATGCCGCGTCTCGCCTTCCTCGGCTTCTTGCGCGGAGACCAGTCCAAGTCGAATCTGCTCGTTCGCAACGGTATGATCTCGCGTAATCTGCACGGCCTGGCCGTTCCGGATCAAATAGCAGCGCGAATCACCCACATGGGCCACGGTGACCCGATCAAATCGCAAAGCGCAAGCTACCATCGTGGTTGCCATGCCTGCTGCGGCCCGTCCGCCGGCGGCGGCCGTTTCAAGAACGCGCGCGTTGGCCTGTTGGACCAACCGAGGAAGCAACGCAGTGTGCGCCTCACCATCCTTGGCTTTCCGGAATCCGGCGATCATGCTTTCCACGGCAGCCAGCGACGCCACTTCCCCTTGCTCGTGCCCGCCGACTCCATCCGCCAGCACGAATAGCCAACCGTGCGTGCGCGCCTGCGCGGGAGTCGCAGGGGAAGTATGTCCAAGATAATCTTCATTATGGTCGCGAACTCGTCCAACATCGGTTCGCTCGACAAATTCTAGTTCCAGCATAGCTTCAGCTGACGATCCTCCGATGGGGCGTGGCGGCGGGATTCGGGGAAGAAAACTATCCTTTTCACTCGGGCTCCAAGTAGAACCCGCACCCGCGAAATCCTTCCGGCTCACAGCTAATCCTGACACAGAAATTCGGACAGGCAAAATCGCCTGTCCGAATTTTCGCGCAATTTGAGCTATCCCCATATCTTACCACCTACTGCGTTCTTCGTTAGGTGCGGCTCGTGACCAGCGTGGTGCGTCCCGTAGCCTTACTGGCACGAAGGAAGTAGATCCCACCGTAAAGGGCCCAGACCAGCGCGATTCCCAAAGCGAGCAGTGGCTCTTTCGCGGTGCCGTAACCCATGAACGGCCCGATTAAGTAGAACGCCATGCATCCTAAATTGGCCACCAATCCGAATACAGGAATTATGAGGTGGCGGACAACTTTGAAATTAGGATGATTGTGGTACGCGACCAGGCAGATGATGCAACTCAGGCCGTACAGCAGGAACGTGCCGAAGTTAGAAGCCAGGGTCACGGTGAGCAATGAATTGGGCAAAGCCGCCATCTTGTCATGAGTGGTGTATCCAACGCTGGACCAGATGCTGTGGGGCAAAGCCTGAATGGCAGCATCTGACGGGGCTCCTGCATCGCCGAACGCCATCGTTACGCCGATGCATCCGATGACTGCTGAGATAATCGCCAACGCCCAGATAGCGCGGTGCGGACTGAGGTTCTTCTCATGCAACATGCCGAAGTGTTCCGGAACCTCGTTGTCCTTACCCATAGCATAGGTGACGCGTGCGCCGGTGTTTATGCAAGAGAGGGTCGTGCCGATCAAGGCGAGGAAAACAGTTACCGCCTCAGCCAACATGAACGCTCTCCCATGTCCCTGGCCGAACACGGCATCGCCCACCATGATCATCATGTCTCCGATCGGCGCTGCCGAGCCTGACGCACTTTGCATGCTGTAACCGCTGTTTAAGAAGTAGGCGGCACAAAAATACTCAATCAAGTAGCAGAACGCCCCCTGAATGAGCAGCGACAAGATGACTGCAATCGGGATGTCCCGTTTGGCATTCTTGGCTTCTCCGCCCATGGCCGTCACCGACTCAAATCCGACAAGGATCAAGATGGCGACAGTAGCCTGCACAAATACCCATCCCCACTTGTGCGGGGCAACTACAGATTTTGCATCGGGGTGAGACAAAAAGACGCCGTTGGAATCGTAATAGGGGTAGTCGATGTGATACGGAACTGGCTTTCCGCTGGCGTCGAGCTTGGGCTGCGGGACCATGTTCGCATCACGCGTAACCACATCCGTTGCTGTACCGTTCACCGTTTGACTCGTCGTGGCGAATTCATAGGGATATGCTTCGCCGCTCGTCGAATCAAACTGGAAAGCAACGCTTCCGGGCGGATGGTTCATCCGGTAGCCCAGTGCCATTACCGAGAACACCAGCAACGCTGAAATCTGAATAACGTTGATCGCGATGCTTACGCCGGTAGAACCGTTGACTCCACGATGAGCGATGTAGGCCACACCGAAGGAAAACAGCACTGCCACCAAACCCATGAAAATCGGACCGGGGTTTGAGGAACTCATGGCACTGGGCCAGAGCGTGCCAACTACGTAGCCGACGAAAATACCTGTGACACCCACCATTACACCGGGGTAAATCCAGTAATAAAGGTGCGAGCCCCAGCCGACAATGAATTTTGAAAGCCGGGCATACTTCCAGGCCTTTTCGTGATTGAGAAACGACTGCTCCGCAAAATAATAAGAACTGCCGGTCCCTGGATACAACTTCGCCAATTCGGCGTAACAAACTGCCGTGGCCAAACAAAGCAGCAGGGCGACTACGATGCCCAGCCACATCGCCGGGCCCGTTGCGCCGGTTGTCGCCTGAATATAAAACGTAAGCCAAAGGAAAGCGCCGGGAGCAATGAGCGCCATCGCGTTCATCGTCAACCCGGTCAATCCTAATGTCGGTGTCATCTTTACTTCGCCGGTGTTTTCCGCCATGAAATCTCCTTTATTTATTCTTTATTTCTGTGCGCAAACCCCCGTACGGAGCCTGCCAATGCCGAGGCCCGCGATACTAGAGGGGTTGAAAGGAGTAGTAAAATGCAACCTTTCGATGGCCCAAATCACCGATTCGGATGTCAGGAGAACGCGTTTGGGACACGCCAATGGGAACTTTGCAAGTCAAAAGGGTCGTGTTCAGCTGTCAGACTCATTCCGTCTTAATTTTTTAAGTTATTTATGCATATGGAGTTATGCGGAAATCGCAGGCCACTTGATGGGGTCCACTGTTATTCGGCATTGAGCGGCGTACGGATCACTTGTGCCGGACCCATTTGTATCTCTAATCCCGTACATACAGAATACTTAGGTCCGTCCACGTCATGGTGATAGCAACGCATTTTTTCATACTGAATGATTTACGGGAAGAGTTCATAGCAAGGATTCCTTATGTGACGATTTGTTCACAACGATGCGAATGATCCATGGATGATTGTGATATTTTAACCGACGTCGCAACCACGCTGGCGAATTCGCTTTCCCGGGTGCGGGCTCTATGTGGAGCCCGCCTAATTCTGAATGGGGGCTTTCGGAATGAGATTTGTGGGCTTCTTGCTTCTGGTGGCCGGATGGTTTCTTGTGCTTGCCTCGATTGTGCTCCTTGGGTCGCCAGTTTCGCGCGGCGCATTCGTCTTTGCAGGCATTGCCGTCGAAGCCTTGGGATTGATCATGGTCTTCCGGTCCCATTCGATTCCGCGAGAGGAAAAAAGGTAGTTCTCATGACCACGGCCGGACTTCCTGAAGTTGTCACCATAGCCTGTCTTTTTTTCATTTTTCTGACGCCACTGGCTGCGGCTGGGCTCACGCTCATCAACGCGGGATTGGGACGCTCGCACAGCGCCGCTCACATCATGATGGCGTCACTCTCCGCCCTTTCGGTCGCGGGGCTTGTTTATTTTGCATTCGGATTCGGCTGGCAGGGATTCATTGGAGGCCACGCTCACATCTTGACCCTCTCGGGCAAGGCATGGAATTGGATTGCAGCGGAACCTTTCTTCTTTCGCAAGCTAGCACTCGATGGCTCGCCCGCTTTCTTGACCGCTTTGTTGCAGGTTTGCTGCGTGGGCCTGGCGGCGTTGATTCCGCTCGGTAGCGGCGCGGACCGCTGGCGTCTTCGGGCAAGCTGTCTTTCGACCGCGATTCTGGCTGCCTGGACGTATCCGCTGTTTGCGCATTGGGTTTGGAGCGGCGGCTGGCTCGCGCAACTTGGCGTCAATTATGGCCTCGGACATGGGTTCCTCGACGTCGGAGGGGCCAGCTCAATTCATGTCGTGGGCGGCCTTACAGCGCTGTCCGTCACATGGATTCTTGGTCCGCGGCGGGGGAAATATTCCGCCGACGGCATGGCTCCCGCGATCCCCGGCCACAACGCCGTCCTTATAATGTTCGGCTGCTTGCTGGCACTCCTTGGATGGTTCGGGCTCAATTCCGCCGGAGCAATCCTATTTGTCGGCGGTGAACCTTCCGGATCTGCGTTGATCGCGATGAATACTTTGCTGTCTGCCGCCGCTGCCGCTCTTACCGCGGCTTTCATTACGAATATCCGTTTTGGCAAACCGGACGCTTCTCTCACCGCGAACGGCTGGGTTGCAGGATTGGTGGCCAGCAGCGCCACGTGCGCGTTTGTGGTTCCGGCGGAAGCCGTCGTGATCGGCTCGATTGCGGGCGCGGTGGTCACGTTCTCCATCGAATGGTTTGAACTGCGTCTGGAAGTGGACGATCCCGGCGGCGCGATTTCGGTGCACGTCATCGGCGGACTCTGGGGCCTACTGGCGCTGGGGCTGTTCGGCCGCTTCAACGCTCCCGTATCGAATGTTGCAGCTTCGTTGCCTGCGGCTGCGGGCGATTCGGGACAATTGCTGGCCCAATTGATCGGCGTGGCGACGCTGCTGGGCTTCGTGTTGCCGCTCACCTATGGCCTGAATTGGCTTCTCAACCGCATATACCCCTACCGGGTATCGGTCGAAGGAGAGCGCCAGGGACTGGACCTCCACGAACTCGGCGCCGGCGCTTATCCGGAATTCATCACCCACACGGAAGATTTCATTCCCCGGTAACATTTCTTCCCCGCTTCCTCGGCCATTGGCGATTTTCTCCGGCATAGCCCCTCAACCCCCCACTAATGAATAGACTTCTCGAATCCACGCCATCCGTTCTTTGAGCTTGTCCAGGTTTGAGCGCCACTGCAAGCTACATAAAGTTATTATAAAGAAAGGAAGTGGCTATGGCTCTGGGATCCTTCGCGGTGTCTTCGTCTCCCGAGCGAGGCCAATGGTCCAGCATGCAGATGGTCGCCGTGACTCAGCGGTATGGGATTGCCTTGGCTTGCGTGGTGACGGCTCTTTCTTTGAGCCTGCTTCTTCAGCGCCTGTTTCCATATCCGTTCTTATTCCTGTTCTTCGCCGCGGTTATGGCCAGCGCGTGGTTTGGCGGTACGTGGCCGGGTCTCTTCGCGGTCTTTCTTTCCACGGTGGCCGTGGACTACTACTTTGTTCCACCGTTTCATTCCTTCGCGATCAACGCGACGGACACGGCCTATTTTGCGTCGTTCATCCTCTGTTCCCTGGCGGCGAGCTGGGTAAGTTCCTCAAAAAGAAACAGTGAGGTGGCGCTTATGGAGGCTCGCGACCACTTGGAGGCGCGAGTGGGCGAGCGCACCGCTGAACTTCAAAAAAAGATTACCGAGTTGCAGGAAAACGAACGCCAGAGGGAGCAACTGGAGAGCGAGAAGTCCGCGCTTTCCGGCCAGTTGGAAAGCAGAAAACTTGTGGAGCGCGCGAAGGGCATCCTGCAACGCGAGATGAGTATCGGCGAGGAAGAAGCCTATCGCACGATGCAGCGGCAAAGCCAACAAATGCGCAAATCCATGAAAGAAATCGCGGAAACCATCATTTTGAGCGATGAACTGAAGCGCGGCTCGCAGTAACCGGATTTGGTGGCGAATCGTTGCAATTGAAAGTTTGAATTTGACTGTTCCGGGGATGAGTTGCAGACTGCACTGGAATTTTGAAGGGGCCGCACCGTCGCTTTAGATGCTTCGCTTCGCCGATGAAGTGAAGCGCCGACACCGCGAACCTCAACGTACTCCGGTTCCTCTCGGACACGACGCAGTGTCCAAACAATAGAACCATAGCGCTCGACGACGAGCCAAATCGCAAGCCCTGAACGGCGCTTGGCGGGGTCTGTTCGTTCCCGATCTTAAGCGATACCTGTTCCAGTTTGCGGCTTGGTGTCTGTAAAGACTTTATAGAGCGGCGCATACGAAGGAGAAGGAATGCGGCAGTTGTGGGAAGTCGCTAATTTTGTTCGCGGTTTGCGGATCCATCTGCGCTTCGGTGAACTCTCGCGCGCTCCGCTGCGGCTGCTGCGCTTGGAGCTACGCGACGACACGGTCGAGTGCGATTGGATGGCGCGACCTGCCGACCCTTGGGATGCGGATCTACCGCACCTCGTGAGCGAGGGTCACGTGTCGGTGCAGGCGCTGGAAGATGCCATTGCCGTGAGGGAGTTGATGTTTCGGTTGCTGCCGGACGTTCAGACAGCCGCGCTGCGGGTTTTTCGGCCCGGCAGCGAAGGGGATTTCAAATTGATCATCTCCGGCACGGTCGCCCGAGAGCAACTCGCAAACCGACATTTTCATTCTGTTGCCATGAGGGCGAAGTTGCTCGGTCTTCAGTTCTGGCTCGAAGACGGAATACTGATGACGATGCAGCCGGAGATGCCCGCAAAGAATTTGCAATCGGAAGAAGTCACTGTATTGACTGCGGAAAGGTGACTTTCAACAATTTTTCTCTCGATCCGCAATGGTTTTGGCAGTTGGGAGATTTTATTGGCGGCTTAGACGGTCTCCCGGCTTGTCGGTTCCCCAATGTGGATGGGTTCGTCAACATCGGTGCTTGGTGAAAGAGATTCTTACTAAATCACAAGGAGCGTAACAATGTCCGAGATACCTAGCTTTGAAAAAAGACTTTCGTTATCCGAAAAATTTTCCAGGCTTCGCCTCCGTCTTCAGAAACCGGAATGGCGCAAGTTTGGAGGGACACTGCTTGCCGGCAAAGTGCTGGGAGTGGGACTTGTCCTATTGATTATGGCCTGTGTGACCGGGCTCTTATTCAGTCATGTCTACGCGGCGGACCCCGATCTTAAAGGGAATGACATCGTTAATCCGGTGAACACCGCGTGGACACTGGTCGCTGCGTTCCTGGTATTCGGAATGCAAGTTGGTTTCACGATGCTGGAAGCAGGCTTCTGTCGTTCCCGCGAGACCGTGAACGTGCTCGTCGAATGCGTTGTCGACACCTGCCTTTGTGGAATTCTGTTCTATGCAGTCGGCTTCGCATTCATGTTTGCCCATGGCAACGGTTTCATCGGCTATCACTGGTTCTTCCTCCAAAACGCCCCGGACACCTATGAATCCACCGGTGTGGCGTTCCTGGCAGTGTGGATCTTCCAATTCGCGTTCGCCGATACCTGCTCGACCATCACCTCTGGCGCGATGATTGGACGCACAGGTTTCGTCGGCGATCTCCTTTACAGCATCTGCGTCACTGGTTTCATTTACCCCGTCATTGGCCACTGGGCCTGGGGACCGGACGGCTGGCTGGCTTTAATGGGCAGCGAGGGTCATTTTTGGCCCGCCTCTGGTATGGGCTTCCATGACTTCGCTGGTTCCACGGTCGTCCACACCATCGGCGGATTCATCGCTTTGGCCGGTGCCATTGTTCTGGGCCCACGCCTCGGCCGTAAGTTCAAGCGAGATGGCGGACAACCAATGCTTCCCCATGACTTGACCATCGCTGTCAGCGGCGGACTTATTCTCTGGTTCGGATGGTACGGCTTCAATCCTGGCAGCACGCTCTCGGCCATGGACTTTGTTGGAATCGGCCGCGTCGCCACGAACACCACCCTCGCTGCATGTGCGGCCGGACTCACCTCCATCATTTACGGTTACATTATGACCAAGAAGTGGGACGCGGGCTATACCACCAATGGATTCCTGGCCGGGCTGGTCGCAATTACTTGCCCCTGCTATTGGGTCAGCCCGACTGGCGCAGTCCTGCTAGGAGGCATCGCTGGAGTATTGGTCATCTTGGGAGTCGATCTCCTCGAATATCTGCGGATTGACGATCCCATCGGAGCGGTTCCGGTCCACGGCTTTTGCGGGATTTGGGGAACTATCTCCCTTGGGCTGTTTGCCTGCGGGAAATACGGCGCGACAGGGCCGATCTCTCCAGACAATAGCGCCCCGCTAAAAGGCCTTTTCTACGGCGGGGGCACGCAAGTGTTGGTTGCACAAATCATTGGTAGCGCCGTGGTTACGTGCGCAACGTTCGGGGTGGCGATGATAGTCATGCTCGCAGTCAACGCAACCGGAACCCTTCGCCTGCCAGCGGAGCACGAGCTATACGGCATGGACTTGCACGAGCACGGCATTTCGGCTTACCCCGAATATGTCATCACAGCGCTGGGCTCCCCGACCGGATTGGTTTCACAACAGCAACATCAACCTTCCGGTTCATCGGTCAAAGCGACGGCGCCTGCACATGGTGACTAGGCTGGAGCATGCTCCCGATGCGGCTTCCCATTCGGGATCGTGACCGAAACTTTCTCCCTTACCGCGCCTTCCACGTACTCGCAAGCATCACTTGCAGGAAGGCGCGGGCGAGGGACCTCTTGAAGAGGCGTAAACAGGGCCCAAGGCATCGAAGACAGCAAAAAAATTGAATCTGTTCGCGCAAACTGAGGACAAAAAAATGATGACAAAACTAGAAGCGATTATCCAGCCGTCCAGATTTGAAGCGGTCAAGGAAGTCCTGACCGAACTCGGCATCGGAGGCATGACCGTCACCGATGTACGCGGGCACGGCCGGCAAAAAGGACACACCGAGACCTACCGCGGCCGGGAGTACACCGTCGATCTTCTCCCGAAGATCAAAATTGAAATGGTGCTGCCGGACAATATTGTCGACACAGCCGTCGAGGCGATCGTTAAGGCCGCTTCGACCGGCAAGATCGGCGACGGAAAAATCTTCATCTCCAAAGTGGAAGAAACCATCCGCATTCGGAATCAGGAACGCGGAGCAGTCGCTCTGTAATCGAGTTTCACGCGGGGCCGAGTCTCGCTGCGACCGCCATCACGGCGAGACCCGCGTGGGTCATTCAGCCGCGGCCCTGCCGCAGAATTCAACCGGTGGTTCTGCGCGGGCCGCGGCGTTCTGACCTTTCATTTGTTGCCCGATCGGGGGCAGCCTTATACCTCGGGGTGCGCTTCCAGACTTGTGGATCATCGCTCGCCAATGAAAACTAGAAAGAATCCCGCGCGAAAGCAGGCTCAATCCAAGCCAACTAAACGAATCGTTGGGAACAAGCGCCGGACCCCTGCTGGAAATAAAAAGACAGAACACGCACACTCTCCGTGGCTGCGGATCTCAGGTTGACCTGTGGCTGATCTGATGTTCTACCTCACGCCGTAAACCAATAATTTCTTGTTATAGTTACCCCATGTCTCCACAGCTTGAAGAGCCCAAAAAATCGACTCCGGTTTGGAGAGCGCTAGTCGAGGTTGGTTTTATAATATTCCTGTTTTATTCAAACCTATTGATGAGAGAGTTTACCCATACCAATGACCAGGGCAAGACGTTAGTGTTCGCCA
>Ga0179596_10000423_pt1 | contig 12399 bp, 6 predicted proteins | sample CZODoug1_1_08_16_FD_155494 | JGI IMG/M metagenome (GOLD analysis project Ga0179596, IMG submission 155494) | Vadose zone soil fungal communities from Angelo Coast Range Reserve, California, USA - CZODoug1_1_08_16fungal (Illumina Assembly) | ecosystem: Environmental > Terrestrial > Soil > Vadose...
CCGACGATCCCGACACGATGAAGCAGCAGCTCGAGGCGATTGCAGGGCCCTCGCCCGATGGCGCGCACTTCTTCATCGATGGTTTCGAGGGCACACGCCTTCCACCGAAGTCCGACATCCGCGAGATCCGCATCAACTCCAACCTCTACTCCGCGCAGTACGACACCACGGGCCAGGCGCGGATCGAGATCTTCACCAAGCCCGGCACCGGCAAGCTGCACGGGGGCCTGTGGGGCAGCTTCGGCAACTCCATCTTCAACGGGCAGGATCCCATCGCGCCCCAGCCCTCCTACGCGAGCACACAGTTCGGCGGCTATGCCAGCGGCCCGCTTGGCAAGCGTGTGTCCACGACGAGCAGCTTCTACCGCTTCGCGCACTCGAACAGCTCCTTCATCCGCGCCACGACGCTCGATGGGAACCTTAATCCGGTTGCCTTTACCCAGGCCATCCCCAACCTGCAGGCGCAGTTCTCCTTCGATCCGCGGATCGACTTCCAGGCGCCGTTCCACACCTCCGTCAGCCTGCGCTACGTCTACTCGCACGACACGCAGGACGAGGGCGGCATCGGCGGCCTCTCGCTCGCCAGCCAGAGCTACCGGCTCGTCAACACCAACCAGATCCTCCAGCTGCTCGCGACGAACTCCTTCGGCGCAAAGTCCGTCAATGAGCTCCGCTTCCAGTACACGCGCACCCGCAACAACCAGTTCGCCGCGTCGAATGACGTGACCGTGAACGTGCAGGGAGCCTTCAACGGAGGCGGGGCTCCGGGTGGCACGAACCGCGACAACCAGGACACGTACGAGCTGCAGGACTACTTCTCGCACGTCTTCAAGCACTCGTTCCTGCGGGCCGGGGGGCGGCTCCGCATCGTGCGCGATGCGAACTGGTCGAACGCAGGCTTCAATGGCGCGTACACCTTCCCCAGCCTCGCGGCCTACCAGGCGACGCGCAACGGCAGCACGCAGGGTGCCAGCCTCTTTACGATCACCACAGGCAATCCCTCGGCCACGGTCAGCCGCACCGACGGAGCGGTCTACGCCGAAGACGACTGGAAGGTCACGCCCAAGTTCACCACGTCGTTGGGTCTGCGTGTGGAGTCGCAGAACGTCATCTCGGATCATCTGGACTTCGCCCCGCGCGCCTCGTTGGCCTATGCGCTCGGGCCCAAGGGCAAGCCCGCCAGGTTCACCCTCAGGGCAGGATCGGGCATCTTCTACCAGCGCTTCTCGACCGCGAGCCAGCTTCGTATCGCGCGCGGTAACGGCATCCTCCAGAAACAGTACCTTCAAGAGAACCCCCAGAAATTCCCGGATATTCCCGACCCGTCGACGCTCGGCGCGAGCGTCCCGACCGCCATTACGCAGATAAGCCCGAACCTTCGCGCGCCCTATAGCGTCTACTCCGGCGCCGGCATCGACCATCCCTTCGGCAAGGTCGGCAGCCTCTCCATCAACTATTCCAGCACGCACCTCATCCACGCCTTCGAGACGCGCAACATCAACGCGCCTCTGCCCGGCACCTATAACCCCGCTGTGCCCACGAGCGGCATCCGGCCCTACGGCGGAACCAACGCGATCTACGAGTTCGGCTCCGAGGGTGTCTCGAACCAGCAGGCCCTGCGCGTCAACGGCAACTATCGCAAGGGACCCATCGGCCTCTACGCTTACTACTCCTACACCTTCAACAACGCGAACACCAACGGCGGTTTTCCGTCGAACTCCTACGACCAGCACGTCGACTATGGCCGTTCGACGAACGATCTCCGCCACCAGCTCTACCTGTACTTCAGCGCCAGCCTCCCCTTCAAATTTCAAGCGAACACCAACATGCTTGCGCACTCGGGAGCGCCGTTCAACATCACACTCGGGCAGGACCTCAACGGCGACTCCCAGTACAACGACCGTCCAACCTTCGCGACGGATTTGACCCGTGCTTCGGTCGTCCACACCACCTGGGGTGTGTTCGATACGCAGCCCATCGCGGGACAGACGACCATTCCCATCAATCTGGGGACCAGTCCCATGACCTTCCAGGTGGATGAGCGTTTGAGCCGCAACTTCGGCTTCGGCCCAAAGCTGCCGAATCCTCCCGCCGCTCCCGGAGCGCAGGCCCCAACGAAGCCCCCGCCGGTTCGCCACAAATATTCGCTCGACCTGTATGTCTATGCCGAGAACATCTTGAACCATCCCAACTACACCAGTCCCAGCGGTGTATTGAACTCCTCGCTCTTCGGCCACACCACCGCCGATCAGGGCGCGCGCGCCCTCACCTTCGGAGCCTTCTTCAACTTCTAGGCATCTATAGGATGGAAGGGAAGAGGTTTCATCCATGCCCGATTACACCAAGACCGCCGACGCTATCGCGCGCCTTACTCCAGAGCAGTTCCAGGTAACCCAGCGCAATGGAACCGAGGCACCGTTCCAGAATGCCTATTGGGATCACGATGAGCCGGGTCTCTACGTGGATATCGTCTCGGGAGAGCCGCTCTTCACCTCGCTCGACAAGTTTGACAGCCACTGCGGCTGGCCGAGCTTCACGAAACCCGTGGACCCTGCGCATGTGGACGAGCGGGTCGACAGCAGCCACGGCATGAGCCGCACGGAAGTCCGGTCGCTCCACGGCGACAGCCATCTTGGGCATGTCTTTGACGACGGCCCGGAAGAGGCCGGCGGGTTGCGCTACTGCATCAACTCGGCCTCGCTGCGTTTCATCCCGCTCGACGAACTGGAGAGCGAAGGGTATGGCAAGTATCTCGAGCGATTCGAACCGAAGGAACAGGTGTAACGATATGGCGAATGAAACGGCAATTCTTGCGGGTGGGTGTTTTTGGGGGATGCAGGATCTCATCCGCCGCATGCCGGGCGTGATCTCGACGCGCGTCGGATATACGGGAGGGAGCGTCGCGAATGCCACCTATCGGCACCACGAAGGCCATGCCGAGGCCATTGAGATCGTGTTCGATCCCACACAGACGACCTATCGGCGGCTTCTGGAGTTCTTCTTTCAGATCCACGATCCGACGACGTTGAACCGGCAGGGCAACGACCTGGGAACGAGCTACCGGTCCGCGATCTTCTACACGACGGACGAGCAGAAGCAGGTTGCGGAAGACACCATCGCCGATGTGGATGCGTCGGGGCTGTGGCCGGGCAAGGCGGTGACCGAGGTCGTTCCCGCCGGCGCGTTCTGGGAGGCTGAGCCTGAGCATCAGGACTACCTCGAGCGAATTCCCAATGGCTATACGTGCCACTTCATCCGCAAGGGCTGGGTGCTTCCCAAACGCGTGTCCTGACGGACGGTCCCCCTACGCGGGGGGCGGTCACTTCGTGACTCGTAACTGCTTCGCGTGGCTCTCCCGATGGTCGAGAACAGAATTCATTGCCGACCAACGGAAGGCCCGCACGATCCCATAGCGCCACGACCGGTATAAAAGTCACGAAGTGACCGCCGCCCGCGCAGGGCGCCCGTCCGGCAGGACAAAGGCCTCGTCTTATCGACGAGGCCTTTTGTCTTGCTCTGGTTGATCTTGCTTTAGCTGCAGCCGCTCGTGCTGCCGCACTCGTTGCAGCGGTAGCAGCTACCGGACCGCGTCATGATCGCTCCGCAGGTCGCGCAGCTTGGCGAGTCGCCCATGTCGTAGAGATCCTTCATGGCGTTCGCCGTGTGAAAGATCCCACGATCCTCAAGCGAGCCGGCCGGAGCCTCGACGCCGGAGTTCGCCATCAGGTCCGGAGCGATGCCTCCGCGCGGCGCCGAACGGTCCGCATACTCGAGCGCCGGATGCAACGCGCCAGGCTCCGTCACCGGAACCGACATCGCACGCAGGCTGACCGTGTTGGCCGGGGCCGAGGTGCTGCCCGTGACCGGAACCGAAGCCTGGACGCCAGCTTGGGGCGAGAGCCCCGCGAAGAGGTCAAGCTGCGTGCCCGAGAGGAACCGGATCTGGATCCAGCGGAAGATGTAGTCCATCACCGACTTGGCGTAGCCGATCTCCGGATTGCCGGTCCAGCCGCTGGGCTCGAAGCGGGTGTGCGCGAACTTCTCGCACAGCACCTTGAGCGGAACGCCATGCTGCAGGGCTAGCGAGATGGCGGTCGCGAACGAGTCCATCAGGCCGGAGACGGTCGAACCTTCCTTCGCCATGCGGATGAAGATCTCACCCGGCTGCCCGCTCGGGTAGAGTCCCACGGTGATGTAGCCCTCGTGCCCGGAGAGCGCGAACTTATGCGTCACCGAGGCACGCTCCGCGGGCAGGCGATGCCGAACCGCGCGCGGCGGCTCCTTGGCATCGACCGACTCGGAGTTCTGCGAGGCCGAGGTCACCATCGCGAGCATCTGCGCCTCGAGCTCCTTCACGCGAGCCTTGGTCTGGTCGAGCGAGACGACCGTCTCCTGATGCGTCGCCTGGAGCTTGGTCAGTTCTTCGGGAACCACGGCATCGGGCGAGTTCGGACCGATCTTCGTGCCCTTCTTGTTGTCGTCGGTCTGGGCCGAGACGTTGAGCGGCTGCGTGCCCTTGGAGCCATCGCGATAGATCGCCACGGCCTTGATGCCACGCTTCCAGCTCTCGACGTACGCGTCCGCGATGTCCTGCACGGAGCAATCGTTGGGCAGGTTCACCGTCTTCGAGATCGCGCCCGAGAGGAACGGCTGTGCTGCCGCCATCATCTTGATGTGGCCCATGTAGTGGATGGAGCGCGTACCCTTCGCGGGCTTGAACGAGCAGTCGAACACGGCGAGGTGCTCGGGCTTGATCGCGGGGGCGCCTTCGATCGTGCCGGTCGCGTCGATGTAGCTGACGATCGCGTTCACGTCCGCCTCGGAGTAGCCGAGCTTGATGAGCGCCGAGGGCACGGTCGAGTTGACGATCTTGATCATGCCGCCGCCGACCAGCTTCTTGTACTTCACGAGTGCGAGGTCGGGCTCAACGCCCGTCGTGTCGCAGTCCATCATGAAGCCGATGGTTCCGGTGGGAGCGAGCACGGTGACCTGCGAGTTGCGGAAGCCGTACTTCTCGCCATGCGCGAGAGCGCCGTCCCACGCATCCTTGGCCGCGTCGATGAGGCTCTCGAGGTGCGGGACGACGAACGGTTCGGTGGTCGTGGCACGCGACGAGCCGATGTTGTTCACCTCGGCCCGGTGCATGCGGATGACGTCGAGGAAGGGCTCGCGGTTGACGTAGAAGCCGGGGCATGCGCCGCCCGAGATCTCCGTCTGCTTGGTGAGGTTGGTCGCACCGGCGAGCGGCGCGCAGGTCTCGGCGATACGCGCCGACTGCCAGTAGGCATCGCCGCAGAGGATCGCGGTCAGCGTGCCGGCGAAGTCGCGCCCGGCATCCGAATCGTAGGGAAGACCGAACGCCATGAGCAGCGCGCCGAGGTTCGCATAGCCGAGGCCAAGCGGACGGTAGTCGTGCGAGTTCTTCGCGATCATCTCGGTCGGGTAGCCGGCCGAGTCCACGATGATCTCCATCGCGGTCGTCACGACTTCGATGCCGCGACGGTAGGAGGCCACATCGAACTGGCCGCCGGGCGTGAGGAACTTCAGCAGGTTGAAGCTCGCCAGGTTGCAGGCCGAGTCATCGAGGAACATGTACTCCGAGCAGGGGTTCGACGCGTTGATGCGCGCCGTGTTCTTCGACGTGTGCCAGCGGTTGATGGTCGTGTCGTACTGCATGCCGGGATCGCCGCACTGCCAGGTGGCCTCGGAAATCTTGTGCATGAGGTCGCGCGCCTTGTACTCCTTCACCGGCTCCTTGCCCTTGACGGTCTTGGTGGTGAAGGTGCCGTCCTTCTCGTAGGCTTGCATGAACTCATCGGTCACGCGCACGGAGTTGTTGGCGTTCTGGAAGAAGATCGACGAGTACGCCTCGGAGTCAGGACCGGATCCGTCGTAGCCGGCCTGCATCAGGTGCCACGCCTTCTCCTCTTCCTTCACCTTGCACTCGATGAAGTCTTCGATATCCGGGTGATCGATGTTGAGCACCACCATCTTGGCCGCGCGGCGCGTCTTGCCGCCGGACTTGATGACGCCCGCGAAGGCGTCAAAGCCGCGCATGAAGCTGAGCGGACCCGAGGCGGTTCCACCACCGGAGAGCGTTTCCATGGACCCGCGAATGCTGGAGAGGTTCGAGCCCGCGCCCGATCCCCACTTAAAGAGCATGCCTTCGGTCTTGGCCAGCGTCAGGATCGAATCGAGCGAGTCCTGCACGGAGTTGATGAAGCAGGCCGAGCACTGCGGCTTCGAGTAGCCCGTCACCGAGAACTCGATCGCACAGGAGTGCTTGTTCCAATGCCAGTTCTGCGCATCGGAGTTCGGCTCCAGGCGGTCGCAGCCCACGTTGAACCACACCGGCGAGTTGAACGCCACCTTCTGGTTCAGCAGAAGGTGCGCGAGCTCGTCATAGAAGATCGCCGCGTCCTCGTCGGTCTTGAAGTATCCATCGCGAATGCCCCAGTCGCGAATCGACTCCGCCACGCGCGTGATGAGAGCGCGAACGCCCGACTCGCGTTCCTGGGTGCCGTTCAGGCCGTGCAGGTACTTCGACGCCACGATGTTGGTCGCGGTCATCGACCAGTCCGCGGGAACCTCGACGTTCTTCTGCTCGAAGATCAGCTTGCCCTTCCAGTCCTGGATGATGGCGTCGCGCTTCTCCCAGGTGACCTGGTCGTAGGGGGAGACGCCGGCGGTCGTGAAGTGACGCGAGAAGGTGAGCCCGGCGCCACCGCGCCTGGCCTTGCTCTCGGAGCCGGTCTGGGTGCCGGTCTCGGTGGCTGTGAAGTGTTCGAATGGGGACATGTGGGTCGTTCTCCTGATTTTCCTGGTGCAAGGTGTTGTGTTCGGTCGTTCTGGTTCCAAGGTCGTTCTGGTTCTAAGCTCGGTCTGGTCCCAAGGTGATTCGTAAAAAAGCCGGTTGAACGACGGTCAAACAATTGCCGCGTGAGGTTCCCGTGGGTGTACTCGGCTTAACTGGCCTCCGTAGATCACCACGGCTGGGGGAGCTGGGCCGGGCACGGGAGGACAGCTTTCCAACGTTGGCTGACGGACAATTTCTATGCGTTTTGTTAAGGAACTGTTGCTTCGTTATGTGAAGCTAACGCCCCATATAGGGCCTGTCAACATCTTTAAGTCTACATCTAGTGTTGTCATTGAAGATACTGGTAGCAGGGTCAAAAAAACTTGACCAGAATGGGAGAAAACACGGAAAAACCCCGACGAAAACCGGGGAAAAACCGAAGTTCTCTTCCCGTCGCGCGAGGATCTTCACCCCAACATCCCCGCACCTATGAGCCTAGGCCCCTCGTCCCCGGGGCGCAAGGGCCAAAAACCGTGGAAATGTGGGTAACCCGTTCCCATCAAACACTTACGGACACGGGTGCCTGAGAGGACCCGCGTCCGGAGCGTTCTTGTGCGTCGTTTCGTGTTATTGCGGGGGCGGAACGGGGCTGAAGACCGCTCTATGCTTCAGGTACGGTGTGATCTCGATGCCCGTCTGCTCAACGTGGATCTGCTCGCCGCCCGCCTCGTGGCTGGCCCTCATCTGCACCCGGGCCCCGGCGCACAGCGCATGCAGGTGTGGGTGTTCGGGAGAGTCTCCGCCCACCTCGAACCGCAGCCCCTGGGCCTGCACGGGGTCGAAGGAAAATACGTTGTGGTGCATGCCGATTCCTGCCCTTGCGGGGCTCCCTGGTGTCGTCGGCGCGCTGCCGTCGAGCGGGCACATCCCGTTCTGCACCTCGGTCTCCACGAACGTCAGCGGCGAACGCAGGGCATAGCGGCACACCGGCTGCCCGAAACCAGGCTCGCCCACCAGCGAGCAGACACCCGCACCTGGGACGGTGTGGTCGGCCTCGTCGATCTGGAACGCGACCGGAGTCTCCGGGGCGAGGTGTTCCAGCGCGAGCGAGAGCCGCACCTTCACCGTCTCGCTGCCAATGCGCTCGACGACCGTCGCAGGAATCTCCATGTCGACCCGCGTCGGTCCGTTCCGCATCATGTCGCCTGAGTTCTGCCACGGAGAGAGCCAATGGAATCCGCTGGCGGAGATCAACTCCACGCGCAGGGCGTTGCTCTCCACCAGACCCCCGTCCGGAACACCCGTCACCTCGAGCGGCAGGGTCATCACCATATTCTTGCCCACCAGAAGAGGTCCTCCCCCCGAGAGCTGCTGTTGCATTGGATCGAGGTCGACCTTCGCCGCCACGGTCGTCCCCTCCGGATAGGCGTGGGCGAAGAGTATTCCCGCAGGAGCCATCAGAAGGAGAGCAACCGTGACGATCGGCGTCCAGATGAGCAACAGCTGCGAGAGCCCGGTCTTGCGCTCGATGTACTGGTAGAGCAGGATGCCGATCAGAATGAGCGCCGTCAGCACCACCCATCCCACCAGGGCATAGGGAGGCACGGCGTGCGATCCCTGGAGATAGGTGCCGAGCAGACCAACCAGCCCGAGGTAGAGCAGCCCACCGAGGATCAGGAGGATCAGCGGCCCGAAGCTCGAGGTCACCGAGGCCAGCACGGTGAACGGCAGAAGGAAGAACACGGCGATGCTGCCAATATTCGCGAGCAGCCCAGGCAGATTCGACAGCACAGGCAGCCCGGCATAGTGCACCAGGAACATCTGCGCGGCCAGCATGGGAAGGCAGATGAGGCCGCCGATAAAGATCAGCTTCGCCGCCAGCAGCGAGTACCAGGTGTAGGGACGAGTTACCCAGAACTGCTTGTCGCCGACGAGCGACTCGTCATGCACGACACGCGAGATCAGGATCAGCCAGCTCAGCGGCACGAGCAGGTGCAGAAGTACGGCCATCAGAGGAGGCGCACCGACCTGCGCTCCCGGATAGGCCATCTTCGTCAGATAGCCGGGCCACACCGCGGGCGCGATCCATGCGAACAGAGCGACGAGGCTGAGCGAGACCGTGATCTCAGGATAGAGATGGCGCACGTCCTTGCGCAGGATGTGCAGGGTCTGGTTGAAGCTGGTCATGCGCGCCTCCCGGCCTTTTCTTTTGTGGTCAAGTCGATGGGTGCGCGTCCGGAACGTGCCAGCGCGAGGAAGATGGTGCGCAGCGTCATCGGCTCCAGCGAGATCTCGCCCGAGCCCGGAAACACCGCGGCCACCTGCTCCGCGACGGGTTCCGTATCGGCCTGGCTGTGGACGAACTTCGCGACCGATGTGCCGCGCTCGACGAGCAGCCACGAAGAGGGGATCGCGGCACCGGGCGCGTCGCCATCGAGCGTCACCGTCACCTCGCGGAAGCGCGCGGTCAGCGTGCTCATCTCTTCGGCGAAGACCAGGCGTCCCTTATTCAGATAACCGATGTGCGTCGCGAACGATTCGATCTCCGCGAGATCGTGCGACGAGATCAGCACCGTCACCGGAGCCTTGCCGTCCTGGCCCCCGACGGCTTCAATCAGCGCCTCAATCAACTCGTCGCGCACCAGAGGGTCGAGCCCCGAGAACGGCTCGTCGAGCACAATCAGCTTCGGCCCGAAGGCGAGCACACTCGCCAGCGCGGCCTTCATCAGCATGCCGCGTGAGAGATGCTTCAGCTTGCGGTCGAGCGGAAGGTCGAGCGTCTGGACCAGAGCTTCACTGTCCCACTGCGGATAGAACGGCCGCAGATAGTCGAGATACTCGCCGACGGTCATCCACTCGGGCAGCTCCTGGTTCTCGCTGACGTAGCCGATGCTCTCGAACGACGCGCCCGTCAGCGTCTCGGACGCATGCCCGCACACCGTCGCCGAGCCCGCGCTCGGATGCAAGATGTTCATCAGCATCTTGATCAGCGTGGTCTTGCCCGCGCCGTTGTGCCCCACCAGTGCAAACACCGCGCCCTCGGGCACATGCAGCGTGGTGGGCTCAAGCGCTTGCGTGCGTCCGTAGCCCTTGGCCAGGCCGTTGGTCTCGATTACGTTCTGCATTATCGCCCCTTCCGTTCATCGGTTGCGCTCAGCTTGTCCCAGTGATCGCCGATGGCCTCTTGTATGTCGTCGAGTGGAATCGACAGACGCTTGGCCTCGACGACGAGTTGTTCAATCTCGTGTGTCAACAGATGCGCTCTCTGCTTCCGCGTCGAATCGGGCAGCACCGCAACCACATTGCCGATGCCCGGCGTCGTCTCGAGCAGGCCTTCACTCACCAGTTGCGAGACGATCTTGTGCGCCGTATTCGGGTTGATCTTCAGCTCCTTCGACAGAGCACGCACGGAAGGAAAGGGGTCTCCCGGCCGTAGTTGTCCGGAGATCATCGCCTTCCGCGCAGCGTAGACCACCTGCTCGAAGAGCGGAACACCGGGCCGGAATTGGACGCGGAAAGGGATCACGTCTGTACTATCACACGTAGTACACTAAATGCGCAAGAAGAAAACGTCCTGCCGGACGGGCCCCCTGCGCGGGGAGCGGTCACTTCGTGACTTGTAACTACTTCGTGTGGCTCTCCCGATGGTCGAGAACGGAATTCCGTGCCGAACGGAGTGAGGCCCGCACGAGATCGTAGCGCCACGACCGGTATACAAGTCACGAAGTGACCGCTCCCCGCGCAGGGGGCCCGTCCGGCAGGACAGGTCTTAAAAGCTTTCCTTCGTCCCCAGGTGAGCTTCGACCGCCTTGCGGTTCAGCAGCGCCTCGCGCATCGTCTTGTTCTCGAGCAGAGGCAGCTGGTTGGTGTGGAACTTCGATCCGGGCTGCGACGAGTTGCCGTAGGAGAGGCTCATCATCGCATGCACGGGCGAACTGAACTCGATCGCCGCGACATAACCATCGCCGTGCACCGGCGTGCGCTTGCCATCGAGCAGAGGCCCATAGGTCACCACGCGGAAGACGCCGATGTTGCCATAACCTCCGTTGCCCGGCAGGCTGACGCCGTCGATCGCCGCACCGCGCGGCTTGGTCACACCGCCATCGGACTGCGCGTTGATCTCGAACTTCATCACCTTGCCCCACGCCACGTCGAGCGAGCCGAAGTCGTGCATCGTCTCCGTCGCCGCCGCGTCGAGCATCGCCGCTGCCTTGGCCGGATCCTTCAACCCGCCCGGCGTGTGCATCGGATCGGCGAGCGAGTAGGGCACCGCGAAGTTCGCCTGCACGGAGAGCGTCGGTCCCATGAACTGCCGGGCCCACGCATAGAACAGCACCGCGCCCTTGCTGTCGGCCTCGGTCAGACGGTCCCACTTCGCGAGCACCGCCGCGGCGTCCTTCGCCTGCTGCGTGCCGTATTGCGCGGCCGCCGCGAGCAGGTCGGGCAGAATGCGATCCGCGAGCTCAGCCCGCGTCGAGAGCTTCTTCTGGATCATGCTCTCGAACGAGATCTTCTTGTCCTCCGACAACATATGCAGGGACCGCTCCGTGCGGAAGCTGACGAAGGTCGGCGCGGTGTATGGCGGGTAGTTCTTGGGGTCGAGGTTGTTCGGCCACGCCGCATCCCAGGGCGGTTCGTTCGTGTTCTGCACATAGCCGTTCGGCGGGTCGATCACCTTGGGCAGTTCTTCGTACGTCAGGTACTCGTGCCACAGCGTGGCCGACGTATCGCCCGGTACGATCCCAGCCCAGTACGCCACATCGCCCGAGGAGCGCTTCGGCACATCGCCCCCGAAGAAGTACTCGATGTGCCCATCCTTGTCGGCGTAGATGACGTTGTACATCGGCGGCTGCAGACGCTTCAGCGCCGTCTCGAACTCCTTGAAGTTGTGCGCGGTCGACATCTGCCAGTACTGCTCCAGCATGAACGGCTTGTCGAGTCCGCCCACACGCAGCGCGATCGGATCGCCCTTATCTTCCTTGATGACCGCGCCATGCACGGTGCGCCTAATCTCCATCACCCTCTCGGCGAACGTGCCATCGGGCTTGCGGATCTTCAGCGTGTGGCTCTCATGCTCGAAGGCCATCGCCTTGCCGTCGAAGAGATAGCCCTCGCTGCCGTCGGGCATCTTCGTCGTCTTGATGCGGTAGAGGTCCGCCGCATCGATCGTGTTCACGGTATGGGTGTAGCCGAGAGAGTCGTTGAAGGCGAAGCGCAGCACGGGCAGACCCACCTGGGTCGCGCCGTACATGTGGACGCCGGGCGCGGTGAACTCGGCCTCGAAGTACGTCTGGTTGCCGGCCCACGCGAGGTGCGGATTGCTCAACAGCATGGCCTTGCCGCTGGCCGAGTGCGAAGGCGCGATCGCCCATCCGTTGGAGCCCGCGTCGTCATCGACCTTGAAGCCCTCGTTCAGCATCGCCTCTTCCTTGGCGATAGGCTTCTTCGCGTCTGTCGCGCCACCACGCGGAACCTCGGGCATCGCCAGCCGCGCACCTGCCACAAAGGTGAAGTGAACGAAGTGCTGCGAGTGCTCCACGGGATCGAGCGCGGTGATGGGCAGTACACGCTTTGCATCCGCCGCCAGTGCCTCCGGATGCTTC
>Ga0179596_10000424_pt1 | contig 12375 bp, 5 predicted proteins | sample CZODoug1_1_08_16_FD_155494 | JGI IMG/M metagenome (GOLD analysis project Ga0179596, IMG submission 155494) | Vadose zone soil fungal communities from Angelo Coast Range Reserve, California, USA - CZODoug1_1_08_16fungal (Illumina Assembly) | ecosystem: Environmental > Terrestrial > Soil > Vadose...
GCGCCGGGTCCGCGCACCTTGGAGTAGTAACGAGGCGCATTGCCAAACGTATAGTCCGCGGGGTTGACGAAGGCCGCTGTATTGAACCACAGGTTGCGGTTGGGCGCGGAGGTCGCGACACTGACTCCAGGGAGAAGATTCGGTCGAATCGCGACGCCCTGATTCGAAGCACCCGAGAACCCCAGAGGCCGCCCGGACTCCACCGTCATCACCGTATTGAACTGGAAGCCGCCGAGGATGCGGTCGACCAGGCTCGATGAGTTCGTGAGGAACCTCTTGCCCTTGCCGACCGGAAGATCGTACAGCAGAGCCACCACGCCGCGATGGGTCACGTCGATCGCATCCACGCTGTAGTCCGCGCTGATGTTGCGCGAGTTCTGGATGCTGCCGCCGGTCTGTGTGATGCCGGCGGTGGTGGCGATGTCGCTGTAGATCGGGAGGCTCATCAGCTTGCCGTAGGTGTAGGCTCCCTGGATCTGCAGGCCCTGCGACGCGCGGCGCTGCGCCGATACGTACAGGTAGTTGCCATCGAAGTTCGAGATGCGAGGATTGCTCTCGCTGACGGACTGCATGTAGGGGTAGGGTCTCATCAGGTTGGCGCGTGTGATCGTCGCGGCACCGAGCGATCCGGGGACCTTGCCTGCATACGGATTCGCCACCGAAGCGTTCAGGTAAGCCGTGCCCAGTCCGTAGAACTGAGGGTCGAGCTGATTCAGGTTCAGGCCACCGAGGTTGAAGTGGACGCCATGATTCCCCAGATACGAGACATCGAGCACTGTCTTGAATGGAAGCTCGCGCGAGAGCGTCAACGTGTACTGCTGCGACTGCGGGTCCTTCGCAGTTGGGACGACGTAGAAGCCCGCTTGTCCGAGGAATGCATTCTGCCCGCCGGCCGCGCCCAGAGGCAGAGAAGGAGCGTATGGAAAGCCGTTGGCCAGCGTGAACGCAGGGCCAGTCGGCGTTGCGGCGCTGTAGCTCGTCGTGAGGTTGCCGAAGCCGTTTGGGTTGCCCGCGGCCTGGTTGTAGGAAGCCTGCGCGGTGGTTGGGTAGTACATCGCGAATCCGCCGCGTGCCACCGTCTTGTTGTCGTCGGTCAACACCAGGGCGAAGCCCACGCGCGGTCCCCAGTCGTTCCAATTCTCCTTCACGAAGTTGCTGCCTTCGCCGTTGACACCGGCATAGCGCACGGCTCCGAGATATCCGTTGACGGAGTTCACCTTCGTGATATCGAAGTCGCCAAGGCCGTTGTTCTTCTCGTACGGCTGGGCCTGATAGTCGTAGCGCAGGCCAAGGTTCAAGGTCAGACGCTGGTTCACATGCCAGTCGTCCTGGATGTACCCCGCGTACTGCCACTTGCGGTACGCCGTGCCCTGTGCGAGTTGCACCGATGCGCTGTTGACCGCGCCGATGAGGTAGCTCGCGTACGCGCTTCCGGTTCCCGCCGTGACCGAGGTGTTGGTCCCTGCTGCGGTCTGGCTCGCGCTGAAACCGAACGAGCCCGAAGCGGCACCGGACTGGTTGTTGTAGCCCTCGGTGAAGCGCCCGTCGAAGCCGAAGCGCACGGTGTGCGCGCCGAGAGTCTTGGTACCATCGTCCACCAACTCAATCGTCGTCGAGGAGCGGAAGCCTACCGTGCCGTTCAATGCGATGGGTCCATTGGTAAAGATGGGCGAGACGATGGCGTTGTCGTTCGGCAGGCCAAGCTTGGCCGCATAGTTCTGGCCGGCAGTCGCGGCCTGGAACGGGAAGTCCGAACGCAGCACCGCGATGCGAGTGTCGTTGATCAGGGAGGAGGAAAAGATGTGCGTCTCCGACAACACCGCATCGTAGTTCTGCAGCGTGTCGTTGCGATAGAAGAGCGGGCTGTAGCCTTGTGCGTTGTTGGTGAAGTTCTGGTAGTACGCGTACCGGGCGAAGACGCTGTCCTTGTCCGAGAGCCTGTAGTCGACGCGGCCGAGCGCCGTCTTTTCTTTCGAGACCAGCTTGGGATTAGCCAGGTAGTTATTGGCGTGCGTGCACGGATCGTACGAACCCACCGCATTGTTTGGCAGGGGATAGAACAGGGCCTGCGCGGCGAGCGCCACCGTGTCCTGCTGGGACGCAGGAATCTTGTTGCCCGCGAAGGCCGTGCGCGCGGTTGTCGTCGAGCCGGTCGAAGGATCGTAGATTGCATAAGGGGTGCAGACTCCGCTGACCGTCTTGCCGAGGTCGCTGAAGTCGCCGCCACGTTCGATCACCGTCGGCACGCTCGAGTAGGTCGGTTGACCGTTCACGAACGAATACTCTTCATAGTTCGCAAAGAAGAAGGCCTTGTCATGCTTGATGGGCCCACCGAGGGTGCCACCGTAATTGTTGAAGCGCAGCTCGGGCTTGCCGAACGCGGGCTTCGGAATTGCAATGGTCGCGTCGAGATAGTCGTTGCGAAAGAACTCATACGCCGACCCATGAAACTGGTTCTGGCCCGAGCGCGTGATCACATTGATGACGCCGCCCGAGGTATATCCAAACTGCGCCGGGATCACGCCGGTCATGATGCGAAACTCCTGGACGGAGTCCGACTTGACGTTGATTGCGATCTCGCCCAGGTAGTTCTGCAGGTTGCTGACGCCATCCAGAAGATTGTTGTTACCACCCGGGACACCACCCGAGATGCGGATCGCCGAGGCCTGCGTGCCGCGGTTCGTGAAGCCCTGGCTGGTCGCACCAACAGCCGACTCCACGCCGGGGCTGAGGGTCGCCAGCGCGAGCACACTGCGTCCGTTCACTGGAAGCTCCTGCACCGCGCGCGTGTCCACTGTGTTGCCGATCTGTGCGTCGACCGTATCGAGCGAGGGCGGCGTCGACTCCACCGTCACCGTCGTCGAAACGCTGCCCACCTCGAGCTTCACATTTGCCGTTACATGCGAGGCCGCGTCCACGATCAAGCCGCGTTCCGTCGCCGAGGCGAAGCCCTTCATCGCCACCACGATCGAGTAGCTGCCAGGCTGCAGCGGTTGTGACTGGTAGAAGCCGCTGTCATTCGTCATCAGGTTCTGTGCAATGCCCGTGCTCTCGTTCACGATATGCACCTTCGCGCCCACGACCACGCCCGCGCCCGGGTCGGTGATCGTCCCGAGCACATAGCCGACGTCCTGCTGCGCCCTCGCATGTTGGTCGCAGCAGAACAGAGCCGCGACGAGCAGAAGGATAAGGGGGAGGATGCGGCGGCACGCGTTGCCCTGCGCCGGAAGCGTTCGAGTCAGGATTGCGGTTGAGGCGGTGGCTTCCATTCAGGTGTTCCTCGTGAAGTCAAGCGGTTAACTCATCGTCGCGAACAACTCCCACGACATGAGCCTATTCAGAATCGCGAGAATACTACGAACGTCGGGGTTCTCTTGTCAACCGCTTAATCTCGGGTATATTCCAGGTTGGCGGTCGAGGTCTTGCAGGCATCCGTGCTACGGAGCGTCAGTTTGCCTAAACTGGACAAGTTTATCGGTTAACGTGTACGCTGCCTCTGCGAAGAGCGGACACGCTCACAGCAAGGTCTTCATAGATTCGGAACCATGGGGTAAGGGAGTAGAAGCGCGTGAGAACACTCGAACAGGTGCGGCGGTTGGCCGACCTCGTGATCGTCGGCGGAGGCCTCGCCGGCACGTGCTGCGCCATCACGGCAGCACGCCAGGGACTCGACGTCGTGCTCGTGCAGGACCGTCCCATCCTTGGCGGCAACTCGTCTAGCGAGGTGCGTCTCTGGGTGCTCGGCGCGACCTCGCACATGGGCAACAACAACCGCTGGGCGCGTGAGGGCGGTGTCATTGATGAGATTCTCGTTGAAAATATGTGGCGCAACGCCGAGGGCAATCCGGTCCTCTTCGATTCCATTCTGCTGGAACTCGTCGAGAGAGAGACCCGCATCACGCTGTTGCTGAACACGTCCGTACATGAGGTCGAGATGCGCGATCCCGAGACAATCGCCCGCGCACATGCCTTTTGCAGTCAGAACGAGACGACTTACCATCTTGAAGCACCCCTCTTCGTCGACGCTTCCGGCGACGGCATCCTTGGCTTCCTCTCCGGAGCTGAATTCCGCATGGGTGCGGAGGCGGCCTCGGAGTTCGATGAGCCGCTCGGTCCATCCGAGCCGGGCCAGGAGCTTCTCGGCCACTCGCTCTACTTCTACAGCCGCGATACAGGACGGCCTGTCCGCTTTGTTCCACCTGCCTTCGCGCTCGACGATATCACCAGGATCCCACGCTTCCGCGAGTTGCGGGTTGCGGACTCCGGATGCCGTCTCTGGTGGCTCGAGTATGGTGGCAACCTGGACACTGTGCACCAGACCGAAGAGATCAAGTGGGAGCTCTGGCGCGTCGCCTATGGCGTCTGGAACTACATCAAGAACTCCGGCGAGTTTGCCGACGCCGCCAATCTCACGCTTGAGTGGATGGGCACCATCCCGGGCAAGCGCGAGAGCCGCCGCTTCATGGGCGACTTCATTCTCACGCAGAAGGATCTCGTCGAGCAACGGCTGCACGCCGACGCCGTCTCCTTCGGCGGATGGGCCATCGACCTGCATCCCGCCGACGGCATCTATAGCTCGCAACCGGGCTGTACCCAATGGCACGCGAAGGGAGTCTACCAGATCCCATTTCGCACCATGTACAGCCGCAACATCACGAATCTCTTTCTCACCGGACGCCTCATCAGCGCGTCCCATATCGCCTTCGGCTCCACGCGCGTCATGGCTACCTGCGCGCACAATGGACAGGCCGTCGGAGTGGCTGCGGCGCGCTGCACACGCGGGCATCTTCTGCCGCGCGACCTGCTCGAAGTACGGCACATGAACAATCTCCAACAGACGTTGCTGCGCACCGGACAACACATTCCTGGCGTTGCGTCCACGGGCGAAGACAACCTTGCGCGCACGGCTTTCATCACCGCATCGAGTACACTTCGGCTCGCCGAGATGGCGTCATCCGGGGAGCTGGCCTCGTCTGATTTCCCGCACGCTCTGTTACTGCCGGTTGAGGGTGCCGTGCCAACGATCACGCTTTTCGCAGAGACGACGTGCGCGACCATACTCCGCGCGGAACTCTGGGCCTCGGGTCGCAGAGGCAACACCACGCCGGATGTCTTTCTCGAGTGGGTCGAGGTGCCGCTCGAAGAGGGCTCGATGGTTCCCGCGGTCCTGCGCTTCGGCACCCACGCTCACCAGCCGTGCCACCTCTTCCTCGTCGTGCCGCCTTTCGCGGGTGGCGCGTTGCATGTAAGCAACGCGCAGCTTCCGGGTGTGCTCACGCTCTCGCAGAAGATGAACGCAGCCGTAGCCAAGAGCGCTATCCAAACCCCGCCGACGGACTCCGGCATCGACACGTTCGCCTTCTGGCTTCCTGACCGCAGACCCGCCGCCCGCAACCTCGCCGTCCGGGTCGATCCGCCGCTCACCCCCTATGAGCCAGGGATGGTCGTCAACGGCTTCGCAAGGCCATGGTGCGGCGCGAACGCATGGGCACCCGCGGAGGATGATCTATCTCCGTCGCTGCACCTTGGATGGACCGCGCCGCAATCGATTCGCGAGATCCTGCTCACCTTCGATACCGACTTCGACCACCCCATGGAGTCGGTGCTCATGACACACCCCGAGCACATCATGCCCGGCTGCATCACGGCCTTTCGCATCGTCGCCGATGAGGGCAAGATCCTCGCCGAAGTAAGCGAGCATCATCAGACACGCTTTCGTCTCTCACTCGCCGAACCCATCACCACCTCGGGCCTGCGCATCGAGATTCTTGGACGCGGCCCCGCACCACCGGCTCTGTTCGAAGTACGCTGCTACTGAGGTCTCCGCTTGACGAACGAAGCTGCTCCTACCCAACCAGCCGCGCGCAGTCGATGGATCGTCGTCGCTCTGCTCTTTGTCGTGGCGCTGATCAACTACTTCGACCGGCAGAGCCTGGCGGTTGTCGCCCCCCGATTCCAGTCCGAGCTTCATCTCTCCGAAGCCGGCTACGGCCATGTCGTGAGTCTCTTCCTGCTCGCCTCCGCCTTTGCCTACGCGCTCTCCGGCTTCGTATCCGACGCGCTGGGCACACGGAAGAGCATGGCCCTCTTCGTCGGCTGGTGGTCGGTTGCCGAAGCCGCGACTGCCTTGACGACCTCGACGCTACAACTTGGTGCAGCGCGCTTCTGCCTTGGCCTCGGCGAACCAGGCCTCTGGGTGGCTGCTCCGAAAGCCGTCGGGGAGGTCTTCGATAAGCGGCAACGCGGACTGGCCATCGGCGTTTACACCATGGGCGCAACGGTTGGCGCGGTCATCGCCATCCCCACCATTGCGACCGTCGCCACTCATCTCCCATGGCGCTCCATCTTTCTTATCGATGGAGCCGCCGGCTTGCTCTGGCTACCCTTCTGGCTGCTCTTCTATCGCAATAAGGCTGTGGCAGTTGCGTCCATCGAAGCAAAGCCTGGCGGGCGGGCCGTCGTTCGCGAAGTGCTCAAGCGTTCGAAGACGTGGCGTCTCCTCATCGCGCGCGGCATCACCGATCCCGTGTGGTACTTCTACCTCTTCTGGTTCCCGAAGTATCTGCTCAGCGCACGCCATCTTACGCTCCAGCAGATGGCGCATGTCGGGTGGCTCGTCTACTTTGCGGCGGGCGTTGGCACGCTCGTCGGGGGCCTCATCTCGGGATGGCTTATTCGACGCGGCACCGACGCGGCGCTGGCCTACCGACGCACCATGCTGGTGACGGCGATTATTGTCCCCATCAGCCCGCTCGCGGCACTTGTTCCCAGCTCGTTTGTCGCCATCGCTATTGCTTCGCTGATCGCGCTCGCGCACATGTCGTGGCTGGTCAATCTCACCTCCACGCTCGTCGAGCTCTTCCCCGCGAACCAAATTGGTAAGGCTGCCGGGCTGGTTGCTGCGGGCAGCGGATTCGGAGGCATGATCTCCAGCGAGATCATTGCGTACTTTGTCACGCATCAGGGCTACACGCCCGTCTTCTTCATCATGGCGATCCTGCATCCCATCGCCATTGTCATCCTCTGGCGCGCCTTCCTCGACAAGCCTACGGCAGCTCGGTCTTGAAGAGTTGCTGCACGGCGCTCCAGCTATCGCGATGCTCCCGGTCTAAATTCACCACACCCCACCGCCGTATCCCATCAGCAGGTGTGCCGCGATGCAGCGAGCGGTAGTCTGCCCAGGTCCACAGTGATCCGCCAATCACCCAGGGCCTGGCCTTCATCGCTGCGACCGCAGTCGTGATCTCCGCGATGCGCTTCGGGTCATGCACCCCGGGCTCGCCCATGTAACCGAACTCCGTTACAAATATGGGTTTGTCCGGCCATAGCGCATGGACGTGATCGAGATTCTTCGCGTAGTTGCCATAGAAGTTCACCGAGACGAAGTCGACCAGATAGCTCGCCTCGTCGGTCGGAGTCTTCACGATGGGCGCGACCGTGAAGCGACTCGCGAATGTAATGAGCCGCGTCGGGTCGAGCGCACGCGTGTAGTCGCGCATGTCCCGCGTCCATGCGATGCCCTGCGGTGTCGCCGACTCATACTCGTTGCCCACGCTCCACGCCGCGACCGAGGGATGGTTCCAGTCCTGCTCCATCATCTCCTTCATCTGCGCCTTCCACAGGGCGCGCACGTTGGGGTCGGCCATCTGCCACGCGCTCATGTTCCAGTTGCCCGCCTCCGGGATCAGCAACATGCCATGTGCATCGGCGAAGTCGAGCACTTCCTGCACCTGCGGATAGTGCGCGATCCGCATCATGCGCATGTTGTCCGCGAGCATGTCGCTCAGGTCGCGATCCACAGTCTCCTTCGACTCGCGCAGTCCCTCGACCGGGTCTTCGCTCACGCGATTGGCGCCGTACAGATGCACGGCCTTGCCGTTGAGCTGCAGCTCCGTGCCCACAACGCGCAGGTCCCGTACACCGATTCTCGCGGTCGATTCTGTGTCGCCAACGGACAGCGCCGCGTCATAGAGATAAGGGTCCCGCACACTCCAGAGATGCGGAGCGTCGAGCGTACCCGACCAGGTCATCTCGACCTCGGCCTCCGCGGGCACGCGGGTCTTTTTGAACACCGTCTTCAACCCCGCTACCATGCCGCTCACTGATGCCACCGCAGGCGCATCGCCCGCGTTCCGCACAAAGGCATGGATCGTAATCGCCGCCGTATGTTTTGCGAGGTCTGGCTTCGCGTCCACCTTCATCGCACGCAGGTACAGCGCGTCCGAGATGACCAGATGCACGGGCCGCACGATCCCTCCATACGGCCACCAGCCGACGATGCCCTCGCCCGTCAGCGTGCCGTAGGGCGGTGGGTTCGGCTCGCCATGACCAGCGGTCGCAATCGCCGGAATCGACGTCAACGTTGGCGTGTTGTCCACCTCGACAAGGATATGATTCGTGCCCGCCTTCAGCGCCTTCGTCACATCCAGCTCAAACCGCGAATATCCGCCCTCATGCATCCCAACGAACTCGCCGTTCACCCAAACGTGCGCCTTGTAGTAGACCGCATCGAACTGGAGCCGCGCGGTCCTGCCCCTGGCGACGGCCGGCGCTTCAAAGTCGCGCTCATAGATCGCATCGCCGATGTACTTCTCATAGCCCTTCATCACCGGCCAGCAGTGAGGCACCGAGACCGGATGCTTCACCTCATCAAGCGTCGAGCGAAACGTCCACCCGCTGCCGCTCAGGTCGACCGTCGTGGCTGCAAGCGCCACCCCAGGCATCATCGCCAAAGCCATCATCGCCGCCGCGAGACCAGAACGCATGGAGAACCTCAGTCTTCTCTCATCAAAGAGAGTTAACCGTTTAATTGATTGAGGCAATCTCTGTCAACTAAAACAACGCGCCCACCCCTAAGCCGTTGTTCCTGCGATCAGCTCATACGGTAGAAGGACCCTCTGGGGCACCGTCCCGGGCTTCTCGATCGAATCGATCAGGAGATCCGTCGCGAGCTCGCCCATGCGAAACGTTGGAATCGCAAGCGACGTGGGACGCGGACGCAGATGGTCGTTCGGTGAAGCGTTTCCACGCCCCAGCACCGACACGTCCTCCGGGATCGACATGCCCCGGGCCTCCATGTAGTCGTAGAGGTGCAGAAGCAACTGGTCATCCGCCGTGAAGATCGCCGTGGGCCGGGTGCGCTTGTTGCGGAACCATCCGTCGAGAATCGAAAACGCCCGTTGGCTCTCGTACTGCGTGCATCCGATGCGATCTTCCGGCAGGGTCAGGCCATGTTTGGCGAGGCCGCGCTTGAGGCCCTTCACCAGGTGCATATGCGCCGGAAGCGTGGACGATCCGCTGAGGAACGCAATGCGTTTGTGGCCTCGTTGCACCAGGTACTCGGCAGCCGCGGTGCCGATTGCCGCGTCGTCCACGCCCACATAGTTGATGGGCGCACGACCGTAGTACGAGTTGATCATCGCGAACTTGATCTGCGCGGCCTGCAGCTCTTCGATCGTGTCGTTCACATCCTGCGTTGTGCAGGAACGCGTGTTGATCAGGATCAGCCCATCGGTAAATTTGCTCTCGAGGATCTGGTCCCGCGTGGCGCGGCCTGGCTTGCCCGAGGGCGAAAACACCAGCAGATTGTAGCCACGGCGCATCAGCGTGCTTTGAATGCCGGAGAGCGCCTGCGCGATGAACTGGTTGAAGAAGATGGGGTCGCGCAGCGGAACCACAAGCCCAAGCAACCTCGTCCTGCGCTCCGCAAGGGCCTTCGCCAGCTCGTTCGGCGAGTAACCCATCTCCTGCGCGATCTCCTGGATCTGCCTGCGCTTGTCGGCGCTCACCCGCGTCGTCGAGCCTTTATTGAGCGCAATCGAAACGGCCGCCGTCGAGACGCCAGCCCGTTTCGCAATATCGGAGAGCTTCGGTGCAGCCATACGGTCAAATCCTCTGGGTACGCAGCCCCATGCTACCGGATTCGAGCAATCCATGGCACGCCGGGGCGTTCTAACGAACCTTCCATCGCGTCGAAAGCGCGGCCAGTTTGTCCTCCATCGTCGCTGCTGGAGCAGGCTTCGGCACCTGTTGTTGCGGCCTCGGCTTACCCTGCTGCGGTCGCGCGGCAGGTGGAGTCGGCACGCCCGAAGGAACCATCAGGGCCTTCATCGAAAGCGCAATTCTTTTGCTTACGAGATCGGCGGTCAGCACCTTGACCTTTACGATCTGCCCGGCCTTGACGGCCTCGTTCGGATCCTTGATGTAGCGGTTCGAAAGCTCGGAGATATGCACCAGCCCATCCTGGTGAACACCGATATCGACGAACGCTCCGAACTTGGTCACGTTGGTCACAACGCCTTCGAGCACCATCCCGACCTGCACATCCGCCAGCTCGCGCACGCCCTCATGGAAGGTCGGCGCAACGAACTTGTCGCGCGGATCGCGCCCCGGCTTGCGCAGCTCTTCGAGGATGTCGTTCAGCGTGAAGGTACCCGCTGCGAGCTTCGATTTGTCGACGCTGTCGAGCAGATGCGGATTGGCAATGATGTCCGGGATCTTCGCGCCGATGGTCGAGGCGATCTGCTCGACCACCGCATAGCTCTCGGGATGCACGGCTGTTGAATCGAGCGGCTGTTCGCCACCGCGAATCCGCAGAAAGCCGGCGGCCTGCTCGAAGGTCTTCGCACCTATGCCGGTCACCTTCTTCAACTGGGCGCGCGATGTGAACCGACCATTTTCGTTGCGGAACTGCACGATGTTCAGGGCCATGCGTTCCGTGATGCCGGAGACATAACGGAGCAGCGTCCAGGACGATGTGTTGAGGTCGACACCGACCTTGTTCACGCAACTCTCGATGGTCGCCTCGAGCGACTGCTGGAGCTGCCTCTGGTCCACGTCATGCTGGTACTGGCCGACGCCGATCGACTTGGGATCGACCTTCACCAGCTCCGACAACGGATCCTGCAAGCGGCGTGCAATCGAGATCGCGCCACGCACCGTGAGGTCGAGATCGGGGAACTCCTGCCGCGCCACGTCCGACGCCGAGTACACGCTCGCACCCGACTCCGAGACCATGACCTTGAAGATGTCGGCCAGCTTTTCTTCGGCAAGGAAGTCGCGCACAAACGCATCCGTCTCGCGCGAGGCCGTGCCGTTGCCGATGGCAATCGCACGCACCGGATGCTGCCGCATCAACTGCGCCAGCGTCTGCCGCGCCTTTGTGGTCTGGCCGGTGTGCGGATAGATCACGTCATGCGCGAGGAACTTGCCCGTCTCATCGACCACCGCAACCTTGCATCCGGTGCGCAGCCCAGGATCGAGGCCGAGCACCGCAATCGGACCGGCTGGCGCGGCCAGCAGAAGGTTGTTGAGGTTGTCGCGGAAGACCTGGATCGCGTCGAGGTCGGAGCGCTTCTTCAGCTCCATACGCAGCTCGCTCTGGATAGAAGAAGACAATAAACGGTTCCATGCATCGTCGATCGCGAGCTCAAGCTGCGCGGTCCAATCGCCCTGCGGCCCGAGGATATGCTTCGTGATGATCCCCGTCGCGCGTTCGGCCTCCATCTCGATGAGGAAGTAGAGCACCGACTCCGCCTCTCCGCGCCGGATGGCCAGCATGCGGTGCGAGGGGATGGTCTTCACCGGCTCGCGATAGTCGTAGTACATCTTGAACTTTTCCTGGACGTCGACCGCGTCCATGGCCTTGCGGCTGACGATCACGCCCTCATCGTGCAGCAGCGTCCGCAGAGCTTTGCGTACATCGGCGTGGTCTGCGACGCGCTCCGCCACGATGTGCCGCGCGCCTTCGAGCGCCTCGTTGATGGAGGCAACCTGTTTGGCTTCGTCGACGAAGGTCGCGGCGTAGTCGAGCAATGCCTGCCCCGTCGCGGCCTGACCCCACATGTAGTCCGCGAGCGGCTCCAACCCACGCTCGCGGGCGATCGTCGCCTTGGTTCTGCGCTTGGGCCGATAAGGCAGATACAGATCCTCGAGCTCACCCTTGTCGAAGGTCGCCTCGATCCGCTTGCGCAGATCGTCGGAGAGCTTGCCCTGCTCGCCGATGGAGGCGAGGATCGTCTCGCGACGGCTGACGAGGTCGCGGAAGTAGGCCAGCTTCTCCTCGATGTCGCGGATCTTGATCTCGTCCAGAGCGCCGGTCGCCTCCTTGCGATACCGCGCGATAAACGGCACTGTGCCACCCTCATCGAGCAGGGCGATCGTTGCGGTCAGGGAGCTGAGAGGGACATCGAGCAGCTTCGCAATGTGGAGGAGGAGTTCGGGGGAGAGAGTCTTCGGGTCAGTCATGTTCTCTCTCTATCGTAGCCGGACGAGCCGAGGAAAACCCGCCGCGGCCATCCACGGCAAGGATCGTATAAAGTGTTAGACCATGAAAGCGCTCCTGCTCTCCGAATATCTGAAGCTCGAAATGGCCGA
>Ga0179596_10000425_pt1 | contig 12371 bp, 10 predicted proteins | sample CZODoug1_1_08_16_FD_155494 | JGI IMG/M metagenome (GOLD analysis project Ga0179596, IMG submission 155494) | Vadose zone soil fungal communities from Angelo Coast Range Reserve, California, USA - CZODoug1_1_08_16fungal (Illumina Assembly) | ecosystem: Environmental > Terrestrial > Soil > Vadose...
GCAGCCTGACGCAAGCCGAGGCAGAGACCGCGTTCGAGGCGATGATGTCGGGCGATGCCACGCCGGCGCAGATGGGCGGCTTTCTGATGGCGCTGCGGGTGCGCGGCGAAACCGTCGACGAGATCGCCGGTGCCGCCCGAATCATGCGCGCCAAGGCCCTGCCGATCGTCGCCCCGCCCGGCTGCGTGGATACCGCCGGCACCGGCGGCGATTCCAGCGGCAGCTTCAACATCTCCACGGCGGCCGCCTTCGTCATCGCCGGGTCGGGCGTGCCGATCGCCAAGCATGGCAACCGCAACCTCTCGTCGCGCTCCGGCTCGGCGGATGTGCTGGCGGCGCTGGGCGTCGATATCGACACGCCGATGAGTCAGGTCCAAGCCTGCCTGACCGAAATCGGCATCTGCTTTCTGATGGCGCCGCGCCACCATGCCGCGACCCGGCACGTGGCGCCGACGCGGGTCGAGCTCGGCACGCGGACGATCTTCAACCTGCTCGGGCCGCTGTCCAACCCGGCCGGCGTCAAGCGGCAATTGGCCGGCGTCTACGCCCCCCATTGGGTCCGGCCGCTCGCCGAGGTGTTCGGCCGGCTGGGCAGCGAGGCCTGCTGGGTCGTGCATGGCGATGGCATCGACGAGCTGACCACGACCGGCGTCTCGGAAGTCGCGAGCTGGGACGGCACCGCCGTGCGCAGCTTCACCGTCCATCCCAAGGATGCGGGTCTGCCGCTGGCCCGCAAGGAAGATTTGGCGGGCGGCGATCCCTCGGACAATGCCCGGATCATGCGCGCGCTGCTGGGCGGCACCAAAGGGCCGATCCGCGACGTGGTCCTGCTGAACGCCGCCGCCGCCCTGATCGTCGCCGGCCGGGTTCCCGATCTCGCCGCGGGCGTCGCCATGGGCGGCGCCGCGATCGATAGCGGTGCGGCACAGCGCGCGCTCGATCGGCTGATCAAGATCACTCGGGCGCGGCCCGAACCGGATGGTCCCGCCCCATGAGCGACGTGCTGCGACGCATCCTGGCCGATAAGCGCGAGCATGTCACGGCGGCGCGCCAGGTGCGATCGCTCGCCAGTCTGGATGAAGCCGCCCGGCAGACCCCGGCGCCACGCGGCTTCATCGCGGCGTTGCGCGGCAGGGTCGCCACCGATCGCCCCGCGCTGATCGCCGAGATCAAACGCGCCTCACCCAGTCGAGGATTGATCCGGGCGGATTTCGATCCGGCGACGCTCGCGGTCGCTTACAAGGTGGGGGGCGCCTGCTGCCTCTCGGTGCTGACCGATCAGCCCTATTTCCAGGGTAGCCCCGCCGACCTCGCCGCCGCCCGCGCGGCGGTCGATCTGCCGATCCTGCGCAAGGATTTCATGATCGACCCCTGGCAGATCGCCGAGGCGCGGGCGATCGGGGCCGATTGTATTTTGCTGATCATGGCGGCCCTCGACGACACCCAGGCAGCCGAGCTGGAAGCGGCGGCCCTCGATTACGGTCTCGACGTGCTGGTCGAGGTGCATGACGCCGCCGAGCTCGATCGGGCGCTGGCGCTGCGCACGACACTGATCGGCATCAACAACCGCGACCTCAAGACCCTGGAGATCGATCTCGCGACCACCGAGCGGCTGGCTCCCGGCCTGCCCGCCGACCGGCTGGTCGTCTGCGAAAGTGGCCTCGGCGGTCCCGGCGATCTCGCCCGCATGGCGGCGATCGGCGTGCACTGCTTCCTGATCGGCGAGTCGCTGATGCGGCAGCCGGATGTGACCGCCGCGACCCGCGCCCTACTGAGCGGTGCCGCGTGACCGAACTCACCCATTTCGACGCCCAGGGCCGCGCCGTGATGGTCGATGTCTCGGCCAAGCCGGAGACCGAGCGGGTGGCGATCGCCCGGGGCAGTGTGTTCATGGCGCCGGCCACGCTGGAGCTTATCCGCGGCGGCGGCGTCAAGAAGGGCGATGTGCTGGCGGTGGCACGCCTCGCCGGCATCATGGCGGCCAAGCGCACCGCCGATCTCATTCCGCTGTGCCATCCGCTGGGCTTGACCTCGGTCACCGTCGACCTCACCTCCGATCCAGGCCGAAACGCGGTCGACATCACCGCGACCTGCCGGCTGACCGGCCGGACCGGCGTGGAGATGGAGGCCCTGACGGCGGTGAGCGTGGCGGCGCTCACGGTCTATGACATGTGCAAGGCGGTGGATCGCGGCATGACCATCGGCGAGATTGGTCTCACCCATAAATCCGGCGGCAAATCAGGCGTTTGGGAGCGGCCCGCGCCATGATTTCCGTCGCCGAGGCGCTGGCGCGCGTGTTGGCCGGCCTGGCGCCGGTTTCGACCGAAATCATCCCGGTCGGCCAGGGCTTCGGCCGCGTATTGGCCGAGGATCTGGTCGCCCGGCGCACCCAACCGCCTTTCGCCGTCTCAGCGATGGATGGCTACGCGGCGCGCTCGGCCGATCTCACCGCCCTGCCCGCCCGGCTACGCGTCGTCGGCTACATCCAGGCCGGCGGACGGCATGACGGGTCGATCGGCCCGGGCGAAGCCGCGCGCATCTTCACCGGCGCACCGGTGCCGGACGGCGCCGATTGCATCGTCATCCAGGAAGATACCGAGGCGATCGACGGCCCCCCCAGGGAAGTGCTGGTCACGGAAGCCGCCGGCCCCGGCCGATACATCCGCCCGGCCGGGCTGGATTTCCGCGAGGGTGAAGTGGGTTTGCGCGCCGGCCGGGTGCTGAGCGCCCGGGATATCGGCCTGGCGGCGGCGATGAATCGGCCCTGGCTCACGGTCCGCCGCAAGCCGCGCATCGCCATCTTGCCGACCGGCGACGAGGTCGTTCTGCCCGGCGAGCCGGTCGGCCCGAACCAGATCGTCAGCTCCAACGGCTTCGCGCTGGCGGCCTTGATCGAGGCTTGCGGCGGCATCCCGATCCAGCTCGGCATCGCGCCCGACGAGCCCGGCGCCTTGCGCGACCGGGCCGCCGGTGCGGCCGGCGCCGATCTGCTGGTCACCACCGGCGGCGCCTCGGTCGGCGAGCACGACCTGATCCGCTCCGCCCTCGGCGAAGCGGGGCTGACGCTCGACTTCTGGAACATCGCGATGCGGCCGGGCAAGCCGCTGATGTTCGGCAGCCTGGCCGGCACCCCCCTGCTCGGCCTGCCCGGCAACCCGGTCTCCACCGTGGTGTGCGGCTTGCTGTTCCTGAAACCGGCGATCGACCACCTGCTGGGCATCCCGGCGACTGACCGGCCGGCGGAGCGCGCCAGGCTGGGTGCCGACCTGCCCGCCAACGACCGGCGCCAGGACTATCTCCGCGCGACCAAGACCCTCGACACCGACGGCGCCACGATCGCCACCGCCTTCGAGCGGCAGGACAGCTCGATGCTGTCGCGCCTCGCCGACGCCGACTGCCTGATCATCCGCCCACCCCACGCCGCCCCGGCGATGGCCGGCGAGATGGTCGAGATTCTGCGCTTCGATTCGGGCGGGCCACGGATCTAAGAGCTCGCTCAAGACTGGCATTTCTTCTGCATAAAAGTCTGTTTGATGCGGCTGGTAGTCCAACCTCATACGCGATTCGTTGTAACGATCGAGAATGACGACGGATGCTATGGCACCATAGCCTTTGACATAATCGCCCATGAGCCTGATCAAAATAAGCGGACAAAATTGCTGGCGAACGCGCGCTCGTGCGTCGACCGCGAGCCTGCCGGCCAGATTTTCTGTTCCCCGGTTACTCCGCCCAAAAGCCGCCTTATAAAGTCGCTTGACGACCGATAAGAACCAAACTAGAACATCTTACGTGTTTTTGTTTTGTTCTAAGGTGATGATCGCCTTATCAGGGATCCACCCGATCGGGAACCGGTCGAGATCAGCGAAAGAGGTGCGGCCATGCTTACTAAGAAACAGCACGAGCTTCTGCTTTTCATTCAGCACAGGCTGGGTGAAAGCGGTGTCTCGCCATCCTTCGAGGAGATGAAGGATGCGCTGAATCTGCGCTCGAAGTCGGGCATTCATCGGTTGATCAGCGGGTTGGAGGAACGCGGCTTCATCCGGCGTCTGGCGCATCGCGCCCGGGCGCTCGAAGTGATCCGCTCGCCGGATGGCAGCGCACCGCGTCCGCCGGCGGATCCGGCGCCGACCAGCCCGACCTCCGGTCCGGCCGGGGCCAATTCCAAGGCGGGCGATCGCAACCGCTTCTCGCCCACGGTGATTCGCGGCGATTTCGCCAATGCGCTGCCCGGCGCGTCGATCGCCGCCGAGGCCGAAGCGGTGCAACTACCGCTCTACGGCAAGATCGCCGCCGGCACGCCGATCGAGGCCCTGCGGGACCAAAGCAACATGGTCGGCGTACCGGCCAGCCTGCTCAAAAGCGCACTGGAGCATTACGCGCTGGAGGTCTCCGGCGACAGCATGCTGGATGCCGGCGTGTTCGATGGCGATACGGTGATCATCGAACGCTGCGACACCGCCGAGAACGGCGCCATCGTCGTGGCCCTGGTCGACGAGAACGAGGTGACGCTGAAGCGTATCCGCCGCAAGGGTGCCTCGATCGCGCTGGAGCCGGCCAACAAGGCGTATGAGACCCGCATCTTCGGGCCCGACCGGGTCAAGGTGCAGGGACGGCTGGTCGGGCTGATCCGTCGCTACTGAGCAGCCGGGTTGGCCGGGGAAGCTGGGTTAGGCGAGGAATCCGGCCATTTTTCCGGCCGCCGCGGCACCCAGGGGCGCGTGCCGCGCAGTTCGTCCGCCGTCTGGATGGTGATCGTCCGGCCCAGCCAGACCGCATGCGTGCCATAACGCCAGGCATCCCAGCGGTCGATCACCGTGGCCTGTCCCCGGCACGGCGCGCGCACCGCGAGCGCCGTCACCACCAGATCGGCGCTCCGGCAATCCTCCGCCAACGCCGCCGCGCTCAGCGGCAAGGCCACGACATGGCCGGCATGGCGATAGACGCAGCCGATCTCGTCGCAGCGGAGGTCGGGATCGGCGGCGTCGCCGGACGGGCCGGTTGATACGGAAGGGCCAGCCGGTGCGGAAGGACTAGGCCATGGCTGGTTCGGCACGCCCAAGGCGCGCTGCGCCCAGGCCTCACGGACGATCCGGTCGGCCTTCATGTCGGAAACCAGATAACCGCCCGAGGCACCGCGCACGGCGATCAGCTTGCCGTCGCCGGCGATCAGCAGATCGGGCGGCTGGGTCAGCGCCATGGAGGCCATCCCCAGGCCGATCGGCACAAAGCCCCAGCGACGCCAGGACTGCCGCCAGATCGACAGCCACAACCCGCCAAGGGCGATGGCGATCAAGCCGCCGATCGGCATCGCCGGCACTTGCAGGACAGCGCTGGGCAAGCCGGCGGTCCAATGGGCGATCCAGACGACCAGCGCGATGCCCCAGCGCATCGGTGCCAGGCCCCAGGCTTCGAGACCGAACGGCATCAGCGCGCAGCCGATCATGCCCCAAGGCATCACCCAGAAACCGCTGATCGGCACCGCCACCACATTCGCCAGGATCGAGAACAACGAAAACCGGTTGAAGTGATAGATCGCGAAGGCCGCCGTGCCGAGCGTGGCGATCACCGTGGTCGTGGAGACACCGGCGACATAGAGCAGGAGGCGCCCGATCGGCCCCGCGCCTTGCCGTAGGCCGGCGAGCCGCCGCCCATAGGTCTCGTAGAATGCGATCAGGGCCACGACCGCGGCGAACGACATCTGAAAGCCGACGCCGACCAGCGCCTCGGGACTGACCAGCAGCACCGCCCAGGCCGCCCAGGCGACACCGAACAGCGAGATATGCAGCCGGTCGATCAGGATCGCGACCAGTCCCAACGCGCACATCACGAAGGCGCGCTCCGCCGGGACCGAGGCGCCCGAGATCAACAGGTAGAAGCACGCCACCGCCAAGGCCGCCGCGGCGGCGGCTTTCTTGAGCGGAAAGCGCAACGCCACCCAGGGGATCAGCGCCAGGCCGGCGCGGATGCCGAAAAAGGCGATGCCGGTCACCAAGGTCATGTGCAACCCGGCGATCACCAGGATATGGGCGAGGCCGGAATCCCGGAAATCCTGGTTGACGGCGGCGGGTATGGCGCCGCGCTCTCCGGTGATCAGCGCGGCCGCGATACCGCCGGCATCGCCGGGCAGCGCCGCCTCCAATCGTTCGGTCATGGCGGCGCGCAACCGGTTGATCCAGAAACCGGGCGAGGCTGATCCACCCTCCGACGCGGGAAGGACGCGCGGCATGCCGACCGCGTAGCCGACCCCGCCGAGCTGCGCGAAGAACGCCTGGCGCTGGAAATCGAACCCGCCGGGCAGCGCCGGCGCCGGTGGCGGGAACAGCGTCGCGGTCACCTCGACCCGATCGCCGATCGCCAACGGACCCGCACCCGGCCGCAGATGCACGCGCACCCGGCGCGGCAGGGCCGCCGGATCCAGCCGCTGGATCTCCGTCGGTTCCAGCACGATCCGGGTGCCGTCGACCAGCGTATCCAGATCGACGATCCGGCCGGCCACCCGACCGGGGCCCGTCTGGCGTTGCAGAACCGGTGCCGTCACCCGCCAGGTCTTGAATTGGGCGATGCCGAAGCCGGCGGCGGCGATGCCGGTCAGCAACAGCACGGCGGCCAGGACCGGCCGGCCGCGCAGCACCCAGGCACCGGCCAAGCCAAGCGCCGCCACCACCCCGCCGAGCCAGATCGGCGGCTCGATCAGCAGGGCGAAATAGACCATGATGCCGAGGCCGAAGACGACCGGCAGCCACAGGATCCAGCGCTCGCGCTCCTCGACGAAGGCCGCGGCGATGGCACCGCCGGTCGAGCGCGGCCATCGCAGGGCGATCGGCCATGCCGCCCGGCGCTTCCCGATCAGGTCCTCGACCATCGGCCCCCCCTGGCGATCCCACGGATCACCAGAGACTAGCGGAACCTGGGCGCCTCACCAACCTTAGATTGCGGCGGAACCGCCGCTATTCGCCCGCCTCGGCCGTCGCCTCCCCCTTGCCGAAGGCAGGTTCGGCCGCCGCCGGTCGCCCGCCGAGCCAGGAGGCGACCGCCGACAGCAAATAGAGGATCATCGAGAAGGTGAAGGCGAATTTCAGCCCCAGGATGAACGGCCCCGACATCAGGCCGGGGAAGAACGCCTTGCCGGTCAGCGTCGCCACGCTCGCCGGCGGCAATGACTGGAGCACCGTGACCGGGATCAGCTCGCCCATCGGGTTGTAGCCTAGAAAGGCCGCGAACAGGCTGGCCACCGGCGGCGCGCCGGCGACCTGATGGGCCACCGCCGCCGGCACTTGCTGGGCCAATAGGCCGGCCTCCATCGATTGCGGCAACGTGGCGGCCAGGCCGACCAGCATCAGGCTGAAGAACACGCCGATCGACAGCACCTGCCCGACATTCGTCATGGTCGCCCGCATGCCCGAGGCCTGGCCGCGTTCACGCGGCGGCACGGCGTTCATGACCTGGGTGGCGTTGGGCGCCACGAACAAGCCGGAGCCGAGGCCGTTCAGAAAGATCAGGGCCGCGAACAGCGTGTAGGAGAAATCCGCGGGCAGCGCCATCAAGGCGGCGAACGACGCGGCCCCGATCAGCATGCCGCCGATGGCGAAGGGCCGTGCGCCGAGATGATCGGAGAAATACCCGGAGATCGGACCGGCAACCAGGAAGCCAAGGGTCAGCGGCAACATGAAGATGGCCGACCAGAGCGGCGTCTCCTCGAAGGAATAGCCGTGCAGCGGCAGCCAGATACCCTGCAGCCAGATGATCAGCATGAATTGCAGCCCGCCCCGGGCGACCGAGGACAGCAGGTTGGCGAGGTTGCCATAGGCGAAGGCCGGCAGGCGGAACAGCCGGAAGTCGAGCATCGGCTGCTTGACCCGCTGCTCGATCACGACGAACGCCGCCAGCGCCGCGAAGCCGACGACGAACAGGCCGAGCACCTGGGGGCTGGTCCAGGACATGGTCTGGTCGCGATAGGGCTGGATGCCATAGGTGATCGCCGTCAGGATCAGGATGAGGCCGACGCCGAAGGTGATGTTGCCCGCCCAATCGATCTTGTGGCTGACCTTGCTGCGCGCGTCGCGCAGCTTCCAATAGCCCCAGATCGTCCCGATCAGGCCGAACGGCACGTTGATCCAGAAGACCAGCCGCCAATTGGTATCGGCGAGCAGTCCACCGATCAGCAAGCCGAGGAATTGGCCGGCGATCGCCGCGACCACATTGATGCCGAGCGCGAACCCCCGCTGATCCGCCGGGAACGCGTCGGTCAGCAGCGCCGTCGAATTGGCCATGATCAACGCACCGCCGACGCCTTGAACGATGCGGATGACGATCAGATAGAGCGCCGCCGCCTCGCCTTGGCCAGGCAGCAGGCTGAGACCGACCGAAGCGGCGGTGAAGATCGCGAAGCCCAGATTATACATCTTGGCCCGACCGAACTGGTCGCCCAGCCGGCCGAAGGCGACGACCAGCACGGCGGTCGCGATCATGTAGCCGATGATCGCCCAGAGCAGATAATTGATGTTGCCGGGATCGAGCGCCTTCAGGCCGATCCCGCGAAACACCGCCGGCAGGCTGATCAGCAGGATCGAACTGTTCATCGTCGCGGCCAGCATGCCCAGGGTCGTGTTGCTGAGGACGACCCATTTATCGCCGTGGTTGGCGCTCGGGGATGTCGCGGTGCTCATCGATCGGTCTCTCCAACGGGAGCGCCTCATGGCGGGCACCCCACAGCAGCCGGGCCATCGGCCGGTCCTCCCAGGCCCCCCGACGGTGACTTTTCGAACCCCGCGCTTTATCTGAGGGTGGCTTGCGCTTTATATGAGGGTAGTTTCAGGTTTCAAATATGAAGATGTCCTCAGAAAACGCAAGCGATACGATCGTGATACCCCGCGCGCCGCAGCGGCGGCGGGGTCGGGAACGGGTGACGACCCTGCTGACCGCCGCCACCGCGGTGTTCACCGAGAAGGGCTACGATGCCGCGACGATGACCGAGATCGCCGCCCGCGCCGGCGGGTCGATCGGCTCGCTCTATCTGTTCTTTCCGACCAAGGAATTGCTCGCCAGGGCGCTGCAAGCCGATCTGGCGGAGGCGTTGACTCGGCAACTCGACGCACTGCGCGACCAAGTGCCGGGCGGCAGTGCCGCCGATCTGGCGGAGGCGCTGTTCGGCGTCCTGTCGGATTTCCTGGCGGCGCACCCGGTCTATGCCGTGCTGAGCGATCTGCGCGGCGAGGATGGCTGGAAGCAGGCCATGCGCGTCAAGCGGCGCGGCCAGATCGCCGCTCTGCTCGCCCGGGCGACCCCGTCCCTACCGCCCGGCAGGCCGGAACTGATGGCGGTCATCATCCTGCACCTGATGCGGGCCGCCATCGGCCTCACCGGCGAAGCGGAACTCCCGATGCGCGGCACCATCCTCGCCGAGTTGCGGCTGATGCTGCGCCGGCATCTGGAGGAGCCTTAGCGGTCGATCGTCCGTGCGGCTCAAATGCTCATTTGCGTGACGGATGGTCCCGATCTTCCATACCGCTCAGAGCGCCATGCGCGCTTCGATCACGTCGTACTCGGTCTTGACCTGGGTCCCGCTGCGGCTGAGCAACCCAGCCCTGGTTAGGGCACTGACGTCGTCATAGACGTTCCGATAGTTGCGATGCAGCCGCTTTGCGAGCGCCGCGACGCTCGGCGCCGGCATCCGGTGAACGTCCCTCAAGATCTCGAACCGCTTCGTCGTCAGAACCGCCATCAGCCCCTCGAGCGATTGGAACGACAAGCGGTGTTCGTCAACCGCCTCGCCCGCCTCGATGCGATGCCACGCGTCGATGAAAGCAGCGGCATCCTCGCGTGCGGACCCGCCTACCGTCACCTTAATCTCGTTCATAACTGCCCTCCTGCCGCTACCACATCCGCGAAGAAGTCCTCGATCAACTGCTCGACCGTCGAGAAGACATAGCCGTGTTCAACGTCGCGGATATGCTTGTGATCGCCCTTGCCCCGCTCGTTGTCGCAACCGACGATCCTGTGCCAGGCCGACCGAAGAACAGAGAGTATTTCAGCCGATGCGCGGACCCGAGAACTGGTATCGGCACCTCCCAGATTGTCATCTCCAGAATGGAGCCGTCATCATAATGACGGCGCCGGTGAAACCTGAGGTTTGCCTTCAAATTTAACCATTTCGCTATGGTGACTTATACCATAAATACTTATTGCCAACAACACCATAAACCTGACGTGCCGATGCTGTAAGAGGCCGGGACGATAACGAGATCACCGCTCTGCTGGAACGGGCGACCCTGCCGCCCGGCCGGCCGGAACTGCTGGCGGTCATCATCCTGCACCTGATGCGGGTCGCCATCAGCCTCATCGGCGAAGCGGGACTCCCGATGCGCGACACCATCCTCGCCGAGTTGCGGCTGATGCTGCGCCGGCATCTGGAGGAGCCTTAGGATCAGGCATCGCTGCTCTCGACCTGTTGCATCGCGTGGTTCAACCGAAAGCCAACGGCCTTGCCATCCCGAAGGACAAGCTACCGTTTAGCCCTTAAGCGAGGCGCCCAGCCTATCCAGGAGGAACCCGGTACCGTGTTCGCGGGAGCCGGCATCGTCATAGCCGTCGAGGAACGCGCCTTGTTCGGTGACCACGAGCCGGGTCTTCTCGCCCACCGGATTCAGTTCCAGGGTAGCCAGGGAGACGGAGATCTTCCGGTCGTCGAGGCTCATCTCATAGGCGTAGACGATCCGCGCATTCGGTACGACGTCGTAATAGACCGCGTCGAAGGTCGAGACCGTGCCGCTCGCCCAGCGGCCCTTCACGCGCTCGCGGCCGCCCGGGCGGACATCCATGGCGCGTTCGAGCACCACATAGCCATCGCCGCCCCCGAACCAGCGAGCCTTGGCCGCCTTGTCGGTCAAGGCGTGAAACACCTGGGCGGGTGCCGCGTCGTAGGTGCGTTCCAGCGTGAAGATCGCATGAACGACGGAGCGGGTTTCGACGGACTGGATGCGCGCCACTTCCTGCTCCAGCCGGTCGAGCGTGGTGCGCCAGCCCTCGGGCGCTCCCTCGATGGCGCCGAGAGCGCTGTCGTCGAAGATCTCATAAGCCTGATGGACGGTCATGCGTGTGCCGCCGGCAGCATCCTCGAACGTCACGGTGGTCAGGGCCGTGAAGCGCGGCGCATCGTTCTCGCCGACAAGGCCGGTGGCGAACACCAACCGCTCGGCGGGAACGATCTCGATATAATGGCCCTTGGACCGGAATTCCTGACCGTCCGGCGCGCGCATGCAGATCTCGCAGACCCCGCCTACGCGGAAGTCGACGGTCGCGTGCGGGACGGTGAAATGCTCGGGGCAGAACCAACGGCGCATGTGATCGGCGGTACTCCACGCCGTGAACACCAGCGCGCGCGGCGCGGAGAAAATGCGGGAGATCACCAGGGGTTCGGGCTTTCTGCCGGTCTTGGTATCATTCGCCTGAGCCATCGCCGCCTCCATTGTTTTTCAAGTCGTTGAGATAGACGCCCAACCGATCGAGCCTTCGCTCCCACTCGACGCGGCGCGCGTTGATCCACCCTTCCGCCAGGCTCAACGCCTGGGGTTCAATCCGGCAGGTCCGCACGCGCCCCACCTTCTCCGACCGGACGAGGCCGCTGCTTTCGAGCACCGCCAGATGCTGCATCACCGCCGGCAGCGACATGGCGAGCGGACGCGCCAGATCGCTGACCGAAACCGGCCCCCGCGACAGACGCTCCACCATCGCCCGCCGCGTCGGATCGGCGAGGGCCTGGAAGGTCAGATCGAGCGGCGATAATTGGTTAAGCATATCCTTTAGTATCACGGTCCGGATAGTTAGGCAATGGCTTTAGTGTTTCCATCCATAGCCGGCATGGCGATCGGGCACCGAAACCGGGTCAACAGAATTGGGCCGCCATGACAGAGTGCCACCCCTGAGGCATGATCACGCGCATCGCCCCCCTGGGAGACGGATGTTGATCGATCCCCTCGCACCGCTGCGAACTCTTCCGCGGCTGACCCTGGCCCATCTGCCCACGCCCCTGGAAAGAATGCCCAGGCTCGCCGAACGGCTCGACCTCCCGTCGCTTTGGGTAAAGCGGGACGACTGCACCGGGCTCGGTCTTGGCGGAAACAAGGTCCGGAAGCTGGAATTCGATCTCGCCGCTGCCCTCGCGGCGCAAGCGGACTGCGTTGTCTGTGGCGGTGTCGTACAGTCCAACACCGCGCGGCAGGTTGCCGCGGCCTGCGCCAAGATCGGCATCGAGTGCCATCTCGGCATCATGCGTGGCCGGCTGGCGAAGACGGAAGCAGGGTACGAGGACACGGGGAACATCCTGCTGGACCGCCTCTATGGTGCGATCATCCATGACATTCCCTGGGACGAGG
>Ga0179596_10000427_pt1 | contig 12314 bp, 10 predicted proteins | sample CZODoug1_1_08_16_FD_155494 | JGI IMG/M metagenome (GOLD analysis project Ga0179596, IMG submission 155494) | Vadose zone soil fungal communities from Angelo Coast Range Reserve, California, USA - CZODoug1_1_08_16fungal (Illumina Assembly) | ecosystem: Environmental > Terrestrial > Soil > Vadose...
GGGCGATGATCTCGCCGATCGGATGGCTGCCGATATCGGTCTCGACATCCTCGTCTTCCAGCCGCTCCCGCAGCTCTCTTTCCCGCTGGTAGGCCTTGATCCCGGTGAGCTCGGCATTGATCGCCTGTTTCACGATGCGTCCGACCTGGGCCTTGCGTCGGTGCCGGCGATCCGTCTCGGCCAGCGCCGCGCGCTCCGCCTGCTTGTCCAGCACCGCCGCCGAGACCGCGCGGGGGGTCAACGGCCCCTCGGCGATCCGGGCTTCCAGCGCCACCGTCTGCCGCACCGCCCGCGAAATCCGCGTGAACACCAACCCCAGATCCGGTCCGGCCTTTTGCGGTGTCCCGGTCGGCTCGGAAGCCGCCTGGTCCGGCGCTACCTTCGCCTGCTCCAGCGCCTGCCGTCCCACCGCCTCCGCCAGTTCCATGCCGATCTCGGCGAGCCGCCGCAGCATCCGCAGATGCCGCTCGGTCCGCTCGCTCCTTTCCGAACCGCGGGCACAGCCCTCCATCCGCTCCGAGGAGGGACCGTTCGGGGCCGCGTCGCAGGAGGCGATCTCGACCGAGGCTATGGCTTGCGTCATGTCCATGAACGAAACATGAACATGACGCCCGCGAATGTCAAGGGCCGTCGAAGGCCGGCGGAGAACTCACCTGCCCGACGTTTCATTCAGAAACATGGGGATGAGGGCCTAGCGGACCCGTTTATTACGAGCCCGTGGCCCTCGGCGCTGGAACGCGCCCAGGGAGCATATAAATATGTATTGTGTCCCCTAATTCTTATGTATTGTGTCCCCTAATTCTTCTCCCTAATTCTTCATCGTAGTGGACTTCCACCATCTATTCCTCGCCGGCCTCCCGGCGCACTGTCCCCTAATTCACACGTATTGTGGGGCCCGCGAGCCTCTGTGGCATCGCGGCGTGCGGCCCCCTCCTGGGCGATAAACTCTTGAATTCGCCCGCTTTTTACAGCCTCAGATAAGGTTAAGTCATTGAGACTCTTGGATGATTCTGATTTCAATGCTTGACCCTTTGATTTGGTTGTGCTAGGCCAGAAATGCGCAAAGGCGCTTGCGGATTTGGACTCCGCAAAACGCCTTTGTTCCGTGCCCTTATGGAAGGGGCCGGGTAAAGGGGCTACGCCCCCACCGCTATTAAGATCAGCGGCCTTTTGAAGCCGCCCGCGAGGCTTAGTTCGGTGGTCAAGTGGTCCTCTCAGTCTCCGAGGTCTTCAGCCTCGGTCTGCCGCTCTGGGCAGAATGGTTCAGCCGACGCGCCGAAAGGCTTGTTGGCTATCTTTGGATGAAGTTGGCGCTTCATCCGACTCTGAGCCGCCGTCTCCTTTGGAGGTCGGCGGCTCATTCTCTTTGGGAGGAAGGCGATAGACCTCCCCCTCCTTAATCAACTCTCCACGCTTCGCCATGCGAGCAAGTAGGTTGTAGATCACCGTCTTGCCGTTCTTTTCCGACATGCTGGGCAGAATGGGGTTTGTCTGCAGCTCCTCCATGATGGAGCTTGTCGTGGCGCCGGCACTTCCTACAGACGACAGAAACTCAACGATCGCCGCCTTCTGAGGGGAACCATGCGTCTTGATGACGATGGGCGCGCGGCCCGAGACGATGCCTTCTCGGACAGCCGCCATATGCGCATCGTAGCCCGATCGAGTGAACACCCTGCCCATGTGGCGCTTCAAAATCCCCCGATCCTCAAGTTTCTTGATCGTGCCATAGAAGGCCGAACTCGTCCTTTCCAGCGTTTTGCCCAGAGAGGTCAGGTAGATTTCCTTCCTGATCTCTTCGTACGAGGGTGGTTGAGGGGATGACTCGACGATCCGAAGGATTATTGCAGGCCACGAGCTATCGCTGTCACGCATGCGGTGTGGCGCTTTACGCTTTGGCTTTGTCGGCTTCGCTACCTTCTTCGCGACCTCTGGAGGCGCGGCCTCGACGGGATTCTCAGACTTCTGAGTCTCTTTAGAGGGAGCCGGGGCGGAGACTTGAGGCTTGCCGAGGGCCAGTGCCTCGGACGTTGTTTCAATGAGCCGATCTAGCATAGCGGTCCGCTGCCGGATTTCCTCCACGATCAGCGCAAGCCGCTCGCGCTCGGTACGCCATAGCTTGACGTCCTCTTCTGTCGGCAGCTTGGCCTCAAACAATCCAGGAAAGCTCACGGCACACCTCTTATCTCAGAGAGTGATCTCACAAGCGGCGCGTTATCGCAAGAGGGAAATGGAGGATGGATTATGACCTAGATATTGGGAGGGCGTTGGCATGACTATACCATCAGCGCTACAGGCAGGAGCATTTAGCGCCTAAAGTTCCCGTGGATGCGCCGAATCAGGGGCGCGCCTGATCACGGGGCGCCGATAGGCAGAACGCCTATGCAGGGGCGGTGCCGGACTTTGCGAACCTCCCCCTTAAATGGCCTAGATCTGGTCTATCAAAGGGATGCCACGCTTATGGGCAAGGGCCGGGTCTTTTAGGTCGAACAGGCGCATGAGCTTACCACCTCGCTCAGCGTGCCACTGGCGCCATGCACTTAGCGAAATGATTTTGTCCTTCTCGTTCCGGTGATTGCGCTTCTGCTGCACCGCAAGCATTGCTGGGTGAATGAAGCTTCCTTTGAACGGGGGCACTCGTGCGTCCTTCATGTAAAGGCCATCGGCCCGAACCTCCGCTGTCGCATCGGGCTGACGGCGACGCTTCGCATCCTCGGATAGGAAAAGATAGATGATCTCGCCGACCTTGAGCCGAACGCCCTGACCAAGATCTAGGAACTGTTCCTTGATGTGTGCGGCAATCTTTGGTGCCGTCGCCGACAGCGCGCGGACGATGATATCGGATTTGGTTTCTGACACGGCGATGTGTGCCGGCGATCGCCCGGCCGATCGGCGAGGCCGGCGTCTCGATGATCTCCAGCGCCGCCGGCATGAACTCGGTCTCGTGCCGCCCGCCGGTAAGGCGCGGCTTGGTTGGCGGCTTCAGCGGGATCACTTGCGCGGAGGTCGTTTGGGCGGAAGTCGTTTGCGCGGCAGCCATCAGATGACCTCCTGCAGCGAAAACCCCGCCTGGGCGCGGTGCAGGCTGGCATAGCGGCCGCCGCGCTCGATCAGCTCGTCATGGCTGCCGTCCTCGACCAGCCGGCCGCGCTCGATGGTGAGCAGCCGGTCGCAGCCGCGCACCGTCGACAGCCGGTGGGCGATGATCAAGACCGTCCGGCCGGCGCAGATCCGCCGCATGTTGCGCTGGATCGCCTGTTCGGATTCGTAATCCAGCGCGCCCACCCATGTCCGCGAACGAGTGTCACCTATCTCTCCAGTCCATACATAGGGAGAGGAGTAGGTCCGTGATGTCGCTGGCCGGATCCATCCCGTCAAATCCCCTGTGCGGAATTACCAGTCGAGCGGGGCTAGTCGAGCGGGGCCGGCGCCGGCAGGGTCACGATCCGGGCGCTGGCGCCATCGCCGAGGCGGATCTCCAGATGCGCGGTCCGCCAGCTGCGCCGATACGACGCCGGATCGTCCGGTCGGATCAGCGCCGCCGAGGCGTTCTGACCGACGAGGGTGGTCACCCGTTGCGGCTGACCGGGCGCTATCGGCTGCATGCCGATGGCGCTGTTGAACGTGGGGATGCCGCCGATGCCGGTTGGATCGAATGGCGTCGTGCGCGTCGGCGACGCCTCGACATCGATCGATTCGGCCGGCATGCGGGTGCCGTCGGCCGCCACCAGATCGGCCGCCCGCATCGGAGCCGGATCCAGCGAACGGACCTCGATGACGTCGACATCCTGGCCGGAGACAAACCGGGCCACCACCTGGTTAAACCCCGGCGCCGCGTTCGGATCGACGGGCGCCACACCGGTACCGAAGCCGATCTCGGCGCAGCCGGCCAGCCCTATCGCCGCGAAGGCGAAGAGGACGACGCGAGACAAGAAGGGCGGCATTTACGACACCACATAAGGGTCGAACGAGCCCCGGATCTTGCTGTCGAGATCCTGGTCGAGGTCCTGCATCAACTGTTCGGTCATGGTGTAGAAGACCCGGTCCCGATCATTGAGCGTGATATCCTCCGCCACGGTGCGCGATCTTGTGGCGCTGGCGGTCACGCTGCGCACCGGCGACCCGTGATCGTCGAGCAGATCGACCCGCAAGGCGACCGACGCGTCATACCGCTGGGACTGATCCTTGGTGAAAGCGCCGCGCAGCCCGGGCGTCAGCCGGAGGTCGATCTCCTTCACACTCGCATCGGTGATCGTGACGCGCACACGCTGCGGGCTCGACGGGTCCGTGGCCTTCAGCCGGTCGCGCGCCCAGTTCGCGACCGCGCGCGCCGGCGGGATCGGAAATGTCTGTTCGACAAAGGGCGGCTTGAACGGTGGCTCGTATTCGTCGCGGATATCGACGATCGAGGCCCGCAGCACGATCGGCGGCTTGTTGGTGAAGCGGATGTCGGCGAATTGCGGCGGCGGGGGCGGCGCCGATGAACACGCGGCGACCAAGAAGACGGTAAGCGCGAGGGGGGCGAACAGCGTGGCGAGGGCGGCGAGACGACGCGGCATCATGTCTCTCAAGGCTCCGGTCGGGATTTGGGGATTGCAAGGGATCTTGCGGTTTCGGCGGAACGCACTCAGGATTCGGCGAGATGCCGCCGGACAAGGGGAGCGACGGTGGAGCGACAGCTGGTCAATCTCGCATGCGGCCCACCCCTGTTCAAGCTGGCCTCATATAAGACGATCCTGGTTCACGACTGGTTCCCATGAAATCGGACGCCGCGATCCGGACGGCCCTGCTTCTCCTGATAGCCGCCGGTATCGCGCCGATCGGAGTGGCCGATGCGGCGTGGCTGCCCGCGGTGTCGGTGATCGCGAGCGATCGGCTGGACATCGCCGGCGCGGGCGTCATCCCGCTCTATGCGAGGCATGACGGGCAATCGCGCGACCTCGCGGCACCGCAGCCGGATATCACCCGCGTGGTGATCGTGATCCACGGCAGAGCGCGCAATGCCGATGTCTACCTGCGTACCGCCGAGGCGGCGGTCGCGGCGGCCGGGACCTACGGTCGGGGCACCTTGCTGATCGTGCCGCAATTCCTGGCCGATCGCGATGTCGCGGCCCCGTCGCCGCCGCCAGCCCCGCTACATTGGGGCATCACCGGCTGGATCGATGGCAAACCCGCGCATGGGCCGGCCCATGACGGCGGAACGACACGGGGTCCGGCGGCGATCAGCTCGTTCGACGTGATCGACGGCATCCTCGATCGTCTCGCCGACCGGGGTCGCTTTCCGAATTTGACGCAGGTGGTCCTGGCCGGCCATTCGGCGGGCGGACAGATGGTGCAGCGCTACGCGGTGGTGGGGCGCGGGACCGCCGCGTCGCGGCAGTTGGGCATCGCCGTCCGCTATGTCGTCGCCAACCCGTCATCCTATGTCTATTTCAGCACCGATCGCCCCGCTCGGGATGGCTCGGCCGTCTGTCCCGGTTTCAATCGCTGGAAATACGGCCTTGTCGACATGCCGCCTTATGCGGCGGCCCAGTCAACAGCGGGGGCCGGCGGATTGGAGGCCGGGTACGCGGCGCGCGACGTGGTCTATCTGCTGGGTGCCGCCGACACCGACCCGCGACAGCCGGCCCTCGACAAATCCTGCGCCGGAGAGGCACAGGGTCCGTCGCATTATGCCCGTGGCCTGGCCTATTGGCGCTATCTGCGCGCACGCCATCCCACCGGTCTCGCCCACCGGCTATGGCCGGTTCCCGGTATCGGCCATGATGGCCGCGGGATGCTGCTCTCCGCCTGCGGGCTGGCCGCCCTGTTCGACCGGCCCGGCTGCGATACGCCGTGACCGGGCGCCATGCGTGATCAGCCGCGCCGATTGTCCAGGCTAAGCGGACCGGCGCCATGGGCCACGACGAACAGAAATCCGCCGGCCATGGTCAGGTTCTTGAGAAAGTTCACCATCTGGCCCTGGTCGGCGAAGTTGTTGTGGAAAGCCAACGCCGTCACCACGCAGAACACCGCCAGAACCGCGGCGACCCAGCGGGTCTTGAAGCCCACGAGCAAGGCGAGACCGCCGCCCAGCTCGATGATCACCGAGATGACATAAGCGACCATCGGCAGCGGCAACCCGCCCTTGGCGATATAGCCGATGGTGCCCGACGGATGGGTCAGCTTGCCAAAGCCGCCAAGCACGAAGATCACGCACATCAACACACGGCCAAGCACCGGCAGGTAACGCATCGCAGAGGTCATGGAGCGGCTTCCCAATCACAGTCGCGGGCACGAAGCACCCGCTGAAGTCTATGATTAAGCCGGATATCCACCCGACCGCGCAAGATTGTGCGGGTACATCTCTATGGTTGAGGTGCGCCCGGCCCGTGCGGCAGGATGACGCGCCTGAAACTTGCCCGCCGGTCCACCGCCATGTATGTGCCCGCCGCCTTCGCCGCCGACGATCCGGCCGAGCTTGCCCGGCTGATCCGCCAAAACGCTTTCGCCACGGTAATCTCAACAGGGGCCGACGGGCTGATCGCCAGCCATGTGCCGCTGCTGTACCGCCCGGACCAGGGCCGCCACGGCACCTTGGTCGGACATTTGGCTGGGCCGAACCCGCAGGTCGAGGCCATCCGGGCCGGCGCGTCGATGCTCGCGATCTTCAGCGGGCCGCATGCCTATGTTTCGCCCGGCTGGTATCAGACGGCGCCGGCCGTGCCGACCTGGAACTACGTGGCCGTCCACGCCTCGGGACACGCCAGGGCGCTCGACGATGCCGCCGCGGCCGCCGTGGTGGCGGAGCTGGCGGCGGTTTACGAGGCCGGCCGTGATCCGCCCTGGCGCTTCGCCGATCAGCCGCCCGCCTTCCTCGCCGGCATGCTGCGCGGCATCGTCGCCTTCGAGATCCCGATCGATCGGCTGGAGGGCAAGGCGAAGCTGAGCCAGAACCGCGGCCAGGCGGATCGGGCCGGGGTGGTTCAAGGTCTGCGGGCGGAGAACGATCCGGGCGCTCAGGCGCTGGCCGATCTTATGGCCGCTTCTGTCCTTTAGGCCCTGGGGCGGATTGCGCCGAGACGGCGCGGGCCTATAGATTGCGCCGGCATGAAGAGCGCGCTTCCCGTTTCCATCCTCCCCGCTTGCCGCCGATTCTGGCGCGCCGTGTCGCTCGCACTGGCGCTCGGCCTGTCGACGGTATCTCAAGCCGTCGCGGCTACCCCGGCGCCGGCACCCTCGGCCGCCGTGCCTTCGGCGCAGCAGCAGACGCTGACCGAGCTGCAACAGCTGGTCGGCACGCTGCAGGACGATGCGGCGCGCAAGAAACTGATCGACCAGTTGAACGCGCTGATCGCGGCCCAGCGCGGCCTGAAGCCGCCGGCGCCGACACCGGTCGGCATCCTGGAAAGCGTGTCGGACCATCTCCAGAACATGAGTCAGGAGTTCGTCCAGGCCGCCGTGATCGTGATCGACGTGTCGCGCCTCTGGCACTGGATCGAGGCCGTGGCGAATGACGCCGCCGCGCGGGCCCGCTGGATCGATGCCAGCCTCAGCCTCGCCATCGCCCTGGCCGCCGCGCTGATCGCCGAAACCATCACGCGCGCCGTGCTGCGCCGGGTGCGCCGGAAGCCGGGCGAGCGGCGGGACGATCGATGGCCGGTCCGCCTGGCCTTCGCCGTGATGCGCCTGATCGTCGAGTTGCTGCCGCTCATCGCCTTCGGGGTCGCCGCCTTCGCGGCGCTGCCCTTGACCCGGCCGCAGGTCTCGACCAGCGCCGTGGTGATCAGCCTGTTCATCGCCACGCTGAACAGCCGCGCGATCCTGACCCTCGCGCGCGTCCTGTTGCTGCGCGACGGATCGATCGCCCCGTTGCTGCCGATCGGCGAGGAGTCGGCGGGGTATCTTTACGTTTGGACCCGCCGCTTCACCCTCTGGCTCGCCTATGGCTATGCCGCCGGACAGGTGGCGTGGTGGCTCGGTGTGCCGGGCGGCGTCAATTCGCTGCTGCTGAAAGCGGTCGCCCTGGTGGTGAGCGCGCTCGCCATCGCCTTCGTGCTGCAGAACCGGCAGGCCGTCGCCACCTGGCTGCGGGGACGGCGCGACGCGGCCGGTACCGAGCCCACGCGGCAGCGATCGGCCGTCCGCATCCTGCGCGACCGCTTCGCCGATGTCTGGCATGTGCTGGCCGTGCTCTACATCGTGGCCTTGTTCGCGGTCTACGCGCTGCGGATCGAGGGCGGCTTCATATTCGTCGGCCGGGCGACCTTGTTCACCATGGCCATCGTCACCGTGTCGCGCCTGCTGGTCGCCGCCATCAACCAGATCGCCCGGCGCGGCTTTGCCATCGGCGACGAGTTGAAGGCGCGGTTTCCGTCGCTGGAGACGCGCGCCAATCGCTATCTGCCGATCCTCACCACCACGGTGACGACGGTGATCTATGTGTTCGGCGCGCTGTGCTTGCTGGAGGTCTGGGGTGTCGGCTCGTTCTCCTGGCTCGGCACCGGCATCGGCCGGCAGCTCACCGGATCGCTGGTCACCATCGGCGTGGTTCTGCTGATCGCATTCCTGGTCTGGGAGGTGATCAACGCCGCGATCGAGCGGTATCTGACCGTGGCGATCACCGGCGAGCGGACCAAGCGCACCGCCCGCATCCGGACGCTGCTGCCGCTGCTGCGCAACGTCTTCGCCGTCATACTGTGGGTCCTGGTCGGCTTGCTGGTGCTGTCGGAACTGGGCGTCAACATCGCGCCGCTGCTGGCCGGTGCCGGCGTCGTCGGCCTGGCGATCGGCTTTGGCTCGCAGGCACTGGTCAAGGATCTGATCAACGGGTTGTTCATGCTGCTCGAAGACACGGTCGCGGTCGGCGACGTGGTCGATCTGGGCGGCGGTCATACCGGGGTGATCGAGGCGATCTCGATCCGCACCATCAAGCTGCGCGATGTGGCCGGCGCGGTCCATACCATGTCGTTCAGCGAAGTGACCAAGGTCATCAACCTGACCAAGGATTTCTCGTATTTCGTGGTCGAGACGGCCCTGACCTACGACAGCGACGTCGATCGCGCGCTCTCGGTCCAGCGGCGGGTCGCCGAGGAGATGAAGGCCGATTCCGGCTTCGGCTGGATGATGCTGGACGAGTTCGAGACGCTGGGCGTCGATGCGCTGGGGCCGACCACGGTGACGCTGAAGGGCCGCATCAAGACCCTGCCCGGCCGGCAATGGACGATCGGCCGTGAGTTCAACCGCCGCCTCAAAACCGCCTTGCCGGCGGCCGGGATACCGTTCCCCAATACCGTGGCCGCCCCCTCCCTCGCCCAGGAATTCGCTACGATCCTGGAAAAACTGCACGGGGCGGATCTGGCGAAGGCGGGTCAACCGGCCGCCGCCGGACAAATTAAGCCGCCCCGTAAATCCAAGCCCGCCTAGCCTGGGACGCCTAAACCTCGGCCGCCTCGGCGACCAAGGCATCCAGCGCCTCGGTGTCGGCGGCGCGCAGCACCCGGTCGGCGGTCGCCCGGTCGAAGCCGGCGCGCGCCAGGGTCGCCAGATCCTTGGGATAGAGGTCGTCGCGGCGCGTGCGATCGCGATAGGGGCCGAGACGGCGGCGCCGCGCCAGGGCCGCCGCCGCCGCGAGGTCGCCGCCGGGGCGCAGTTCCGCCGCCTGGTCGAGCACCTCGGCGGCGGTCGCCCGATCGATGCCCTTGCCGGCGAGCCGCGCGCCGATCGCGCGGGAGGAAGCACCGCGCCGGTGCTGACTGGCGATCTGGGCGGCCGCGTAGACCCGGTCATCCAGCAAGCCGGCGCGGCAATAGCGCAGCAGCAGCGCCTCGACCCAGCCGGTCGCCTCGGCGAGGTCCGTGCCATGCGCCTCGACCGAGCGGCGAACCCGGCGCATTAACACCCGGCGCACGCCTGCGACCGAGCTTTGGAAGCGTTCGAGATAGGCCAATGCCGCCTTATGCAGATACGCCTCCGTCACCACCCGTGGCGCGCGGGCGGACCGGGGTCGGGTCGGCTCGCGGGGGGTGGAGGAAGGGTCCGGGTCGTTCATAATGATCGGAAAAGGCGAAATGACATGGAAACAGAGCTTACCCGCGCGATCCGGCGATTGACACCCTGTCCTGCCCTATCCATAGTCCACGGCTTCGGAAAACGGCTCCGGCATGGATCGTGCCGGGGAGCGGAGCGAAAGATGAGCTGCCACAGGAACTTCATCGGCCGAAAGGAACAGCGCGCTGTGCGGCCGACGCTCGGGCAGCGACGACGATAGGCGTCATATTTCCGCCTTAACCTCCGCTCGTCCTACCATCGCCCCTCAAAGGGAGCCTTTTCTATGATTTCCGCCGTTATGCCGACCTATGCCCGGTACAACCTCGCCTTCGAGCGGGGCGAGGGTGCCTATCTCTATGACATCGAGGGCGGCAAGCACCTCGATTTCGCCAGCGGCATCGCCGTCAACGCGCTGGGCCACAGCCATCCGCATCTGGTGGAGGCGCTGGTGCGCCAGGGCACCAAGCTGTGGCACACCTCGAACCTGTACCAGATCCCGGAGCAGACCAAGCTCGCCGAGCGGCTGGTCGCCAGCACCTTCGCCGACACGGTGTTCTTCGGCAATTCCGGGGCCGAAGCCGGCGAATTGGCGATCAAGATCGTGCGCAAATACCATGACGATGCCGGCAACCCGGACAAGTACCGGATCATCACCTGTTCCGGCGCGTTCCATGGCCGGACGCTGACGACCCTGGCCGCGGCGGGCAACCCGAAATACCTGAAGGGCTTCGCGCCCGATGTCGACGGCTTCGACAATGTCGCGTTCGGCAACCTCAACGAACTGCGCGCGGCGATCGGGCCGCAGACCGCCGCCATCATGGTCGAGCCGGTGCAGGGCGAGGGCGGCGTGCGGCCGGCGACGCTGGACTACCTGCGGGCGCTGCGCGAGGTCGCCGACGAGTTCGGGCTGTTGCTGGTGTTCGACGAGGTGCAATGCGGCATGGGCCGGACCGGCAAGCTGTTCGCCCATGAATGGGCCGGCGTGACGCCCGACGTGATGATGATCGCCAAGGGGCTGGGCGGCGGCTTTCCGGTTGGGGCGTGCCTCGCGACCGAAAAGGCCGCCTCCGGCATGACGCCCGGCAGCCATGGCTCGACCTTCGGCGGCAATCCGCTGGCCATGGCGATCGGCAACGCGGTGCTCGACGTCATGCTGGAGGACGGCTTCCTGGAATGCGTCGACCGGCATGCCCGGATGCTGTGGAACAAGCTGGTCGGCACCGTCGCCAAATACCCCTCGGTGATCGAGGAGGTGCGCGGCGCCGGCATGATCCTCGGCCTGAAATGCGTGGTGCCGAATACCGAGATGGTCGACCGGCTGCGGCAGAACGGGCTGCTGACCGTGTCGGCGGCCGAGAACGTCGTCCGCATCCTGCCGCCGCTGATCATCGGTCAGACGGAGATCGACGAGGCCGTGCGCATCATCGACACCGTCTGTCGGACCTGGGCCGCGTGACGCGATGGCTCCCGATGCGATAACCCCGATGACAACCGATCACCCCAAGCACTTCCTCGATATCGACCGGCTCGACCGGGGCGAGCTGCGACGGATCCTGGATCGCGGGCTCGCCTATAAGCGACCCTCCGCTCGGCCCCCCGGCGATCTCGTGCCACCGGATCGGCCGTTCGTCGGCAAGACCCTGGCGATGATCTTCGAGAAGCCGTCGACCCGGACCCGGGTGAGCTTCGAGGTTGCCATGAAACAGCTGGGCGGCGATGTGGTGGTGATCTCCGCCTCCGACAGCCAGGTCGGCCGGGGCGAAAGCATGGCCGACACCGCCCGCGTGCTGTCGCGCTATGTCGACGCGGTGATGATCCGCACCAACCAGCAGGCGAAACTGGAAGAATTCGCCCGCTACGCGACGGTGCCGGTGATCAACGGGCTGACCGATCAGAGCCACCCTTGCCAGCTGATGGCCGATCTCATGACCATCGAGGAGCGCAAGGGAGCGTTAGCCGACCAGGTGGTCGCCTGGACCGGCGACGGCAACAACGTGGCGGCAAGCTGGATCCACGCGGCGGCGCGCTTCGATTTCGAGCTGCGCCTCGCCTGTCCGGAAAGCCTGCGCCCGCCGCAGCCCCTGCTCGACTGGGCGCTCCGGGAGGGCGCCCGTGTCAGCGTGTTGCACGACGCGGCCGAAGCGGTCGCCGGCGCCGACTGCGTGGTGACCGATACCTGGGTGTCGATGGGGGCGGAGACCAGCGTCAACCGGCATAACCTGCTGGCGCCCTATCGGGTCGACGAGCGGCTGATGGCCGCCGCGAAGCCCGATGCGATGTTGCTGACC
>Ga0179596_10000429_pt1 | contig 12271 bp, 13 predicted proteins | sample CZODoug1_1_08_16_FD_155494 | JGI IMG/M metagenome (GOLD analysis project Ga0179596, IMG submission 155494) | Vadose zone soil fungal communities from Angelo Coast Range Reserve, California, USA - CZODoug1_1_08_16fungal (Illumina Assembly) | ecosystem: Environmental > Terrestrial > Soil > Vadose...
CGTCATGGCCGAACGCCTGATCTCGCTGGTCGGCACGCATCACCCGCTGGCGACCCGCCGCAAGCCGCCTAAAGCGCTGTAGGCATCTCAGTAATTGCGATAGGTCCAGCCGCGCCCCTTCATGCAGGCGCTGAAACCGCCGGGCTGGCCGGGTTGATCGCAGGCCTTGGCATCGGCGGCGAACTGGTCTTCCCCGGCGCCGGGCTTATCCCAGTGATAGGTGCCGCAACCCGCGACGCAGACCAGCAGCAGAAGGGCGAAAAGACGCGTCATCGACATCCCGATACTCTGTGAAAATTCGTGAAACAAGGCAGGCATGTGCCGGCGCGAGCCTCGTAGTCAACGCTGGAGGCATAACGTTCGAACGACGGTGCGTCATCCTCGCCGGTGAACGATGCGATGGCGCCGCTTGTGCCCGCCTACGCCGCCGACTCCACCACATCGTCGAACGAAATCCGCACCCTCTTGCCCACGGCATTGGCGGCTCGTTCCAAGGTGTCGAGGGTCAGGCCGCCGCCGTTCGGGTCCAGTAAGCGGTCCAGAGCTTGGCGGCTGGTGTGCATCCTGGCGGCCATCTCGGTTTTGGTGAGATTTGCCTGCTCCATATGGTCGATGACCAGATGGGCGATGACCTCACGCACCGCCCGCCTGGTGATCTCGGCGGCGATCCCTTCCTCATCCAGGAAATCGTCAAAGCTGGCCCCGATATGCGGGTTGCTACTTCCTGCCTTTGGCATCTGCCTTCTCCACGTCCCGTTTACGTTTCCCAGCGAGTTCGAGGTCGTCCTGTGGCGTCTTCTGAGCCTTCTTGATGAAGCCATGCAGCAGCACCATCGTCTCGTCATGCACGAAGAAGATCACGCGGGCGATGCGCTTCGGCAGCGTCACCCGTACTTCCCACAACCCATCGGAAAGCGGGGCGCATGTCGGCTTACCGATGGGCCATTCGAGTTCGACGCGCTTGATCGCCGTTCCGACCTTGAGCCGGTCCTCCTTGCTCAGTTCGCCTTTCAGCCAATCCCGGACCGGTTCATTGCCCGCTTCGGTGCGATAGAAAGCGGCGGGCAGAATTTTCATCATGGACCTCAATTGTACCAAATTCGGTACGGATGTGCCATCGGGATTCGCTGTGGTGGACGCGCCTTTGCTGCCGGATGGCTTGGTCACATCGGTTCTCTCGGAACGGGATAACGGCGGCGGGGCGTTTGATAGGGCCAACGCATCCGGGTGGCGAGGCGCGGGCGGCTGTGCTACCCACTTCCGCCATGCCGAACTTTCTGGAATTCGAACGTCCGATCGCCGAACTAGAAGGCAAGATCGACGAGTTAAGACACCTGCCGACCACGGCCGACCTCAACATCGCGGATGAAGTCTCGGTGCTGGAGGGCAAGGCCGCGCGTTTGCTCAAGCAGACCTATGCCAAGCTGACCGCCTGGCAGAAGGTGCAGGTCGCCCGCCACCCGGACCGGCCGCATTTCAGCGATTACGCGGCGGCGCTGTTCACCGAGTTCACGCCGCTCGCCGGCGACCGGCTGTTCGGCGAGGATCGGGCCATCCTGGGTGGGCTTGCGCGGTTCCGGGATCGGCCGGTCGTGCTGATCGGCCTGGAAAAGGGGGCGGATACCGAGGCGCGGATCCGCCATAATTTCGGTATGGCCAAGCCCGAGGGCTATCGCAAGGCACACCGGCTGTTCGAGCTGGCGGAGCGGTTTCGCCTGCCGGTGCTGACCCTGGTCGATACGGCGGGCGCCTATCCCGGCATCGAGGCCGAGGCGCGCGGCCAGGCCGAGGCGATCGCCCGCTCGATCGAGATGTCGCTGCGGCTGACCGTGCCGATCGTGGCGGCGATCATCGGCGAGGGCGGGTCCGGCGGGGCGGTGGCGCTCGCCACCGGCAACGCGGTGCTGATGCTGGAACATGCGGTCTATTCGGTGATCTCGCCGGAAGGCTGCGCATCGATCCTGTGGCGCAGCGGCGCCGAGGCCGCGACCGCCGCCGAGGCCTTGAAGCTGACGGCGCAGGATCTCTTCCGCCTCGGCGTGATCGACCGCATCGTGCCGGAGCCGATCGGCGGGGCGCACCGTCAGCGCGCGGTCGCGATCGCCGCCATGGGCGACGCGCTCGACGACGCGCTGCGGCCGCTCTTGGCCCTGGACGGGCCGGCGCTGCGCCGCCAGCGGCGGGAAAAATTCCTGGCGATGGGCAAGCACGGGCTCTGATCGGTCGCACGTTGCGCGGCGGATCGGAATGCCTATCTATGCTTCGCGCAGGCTGGTGAGCCAGACGCAAGCGCTTATGCCGGAGGATTTCCATGACTCCCCAAGAACAACAATTGCTGACCGCGTTGATCGATCGCCTGAGGAGCGCCCCGCCGACCCAGATGGATCCCGAGGCGAATCAGCTGATTTCCGCGTTGACAGCCGCCCGCCCCGACACCGCCTATCTGTTGGCCCAGACCGTCCTGATGCAGGATTTCGCGCTGAACACCGCGAAGGCGCAGCTGGCCGATCTGCAGCGCCAGCTGGCTGAAGCCAAGGCGGCGTCGCAGCCGGCCGGTGGCGGCAGCTTCCTCGGCGGACTCCTCGGTCGGGGCAGCGTGCCGAATACGGCCACTCCCAACCCGGCCCCCGGTCCCGCCCCCAGCCCGTGGCACCAACCGGCGGCGTCAGGTGGCTATGCCCAGCCGGCACCGCCTCCGCCGGCCTATCAGGCGCCCGCTTATCAGCCTTATGCCGGTCAACCGGTCCCCGGCGCGCCGGTCATGCAGCCGTCGCAGACTTCCGGTTTTCTGCGGCAGGCGGCGACCACCGCCGCGGGTGTCGCGGGCGGCGCGTTGTTGTTCGAGGGTATCTCCTCGCTGTTCAGCGGCCATCAAGGCGGCTTCGGCGGCGGGGGCTTTGGGGGCGGCGGCTTCGGCGGCGCCGGTTTCGGTCAGGGCATGGGCCAGCAGCCAAGCCTGACGGAGGTGACCGAGGTCACCAACAACTATTACGGCACTCAGCCGGGCCAACCCGCGCAGGAACCGGCGAACTATGATCGCGGCACGCAGGACGCTTCGGTCGATCCCTATGTCGATCCCGCTCCGGGCGGCGACCAGGGCTATGCGCAGGATGCCGATTACACGCCCGACGACAGTTTCGATCCGAACTCGGGCGGCGACGACTACGCCTGAACCGCCACCCGAACCGCCAATCGTTCAGCCGGTCGCCGTCTCGCAGCGAAAGCCGTCGCCCCAGCGCCGGATATGCCCGGCGGAGGGCGACGGGAAATGCGCCGTGCAGCACAGCGTGTCGGTGTCGCAGTACCGCTCCAGAAAGGCGCGGCGCGTCGTCGCCGAGAGGCCGGGATCGTAGTCGAAGCCCATCGACAGCTCGGGATAGCGCGCCTGCAGCGGCGAATGGATGAGATCGCCGGTCATGACCGCCACGGCGCCGCCGCGCCCGACTTCCACCGCGAAGTGATCGATCGTGTGTCCCGGTGTGGGCAGCAGGCGGATATGATCGTTCACCGCATGCGCGCTGCTTACCAGATCGGCGCGGTTGGCGGCGATGATCGGCAGCACGCTATCCGCCAGATAGGGCAGCGGCGTCTGGGCATGCCGCTCCGCCCAATGGGCGTATTCCCGGTCCGCGAACAGATAGCGCGCGTTCGGAAAGGTCGGGACCCACCGGCCGTTCTCCAGCCTCGTGTTCCAGCCGACATGGTCGGGGTGCAGATGGGTGCACATCACGATATCGATGTCGTCGACCGACAGGCCCGCGGCCGCCAGGGCCCGCATATAGGTATCGTCGGTCTTCTGGTGCCAGGACGGGAGGGTGCGCTCCTTGTGGTTGCCGATGCAGCTGTCGATCAGCACGGTATGATGCGGCGTGCGCACCACGTAGGACTGAAAACAGAAGATCAGCCGGCCATCCGGATCCAGCGCCGCCGGTTCCAGCCAGGCGCGGTTCTCCGCCAACACCTGCGGCGTCAGGCCCGGCATGATCTCCAGGGCCGGCCTGTAGGGTGTTTCCTGTTCGATCAGGCGATGAATCGTGAGATCGCCGATATCGAAACGGATACCCATGCCAGCCTCCTAGATCGATTCGACGACAGTATCGGCGGACCGAAGCGGCTGTGGCAAGGAGTCGCGCAGATAGGCCGTCAGGCGTGATGACTGGGCGACGAACCGATCCTGGCAGAGCCGAACCGTATCCAGGGTGGCATCGGCGAAGGTCAGACCGGCGGCGCGCAGGATGTCCAGATTGGTGCTTTCGAAATTCCAGCTATGGCAGGAAATCTCGGTGTTGACGGCGGTGAATTCGAGCCAGGTCCGCAGCCTGTGGTCCAGCCCGTCCAAGGGGACATCCTCGATCCGGTCATAGTGATGCAACTGCTGGGGGCACATCACGCTCTCGAACCACAGGGTGAACAGGGCGCGCACCGTCGGCAGCTTGTCCGGTCGCGAACACAGATGGACGATCGCATTTTCCGTGAAATGCCGACGCGCCGCCATGAAGCCCTGCTTGAAGGCGTCCTGGTGCAGCAGCGGCAGGGCGCGCGACGGCGCGACGATGTGCATCACGTCGCGATAGCGGTCGCTGAGGAAACGCTCGCCGGAGAACCAGAACTGGTAGAGGCCGTAGGGCTTGCCGGTATACCGCCCGTCGCGGCTGTCGCCGATCACGATGCTGGGCCGGACGATCAGATGAGGCACCCCGCTCGCCACGACCAGGAACTCGGCCTCGCGTTTCGAGCGCGTGTATTCCGTCGGATCCAGCTTCGGCGATGGGTGCAATCGCTCCAGCACGCGGCCTTCGGCATAGCCGCTGCTGAAGGCGGTGGAAAGATAGATGAAGCGCCTCAGACGAAGCCGCTTGGCCACCTCCAGCAGATCGGCGGTCAGATCGATATTGGCTTCCTTCAGGCGGATCGGATCGAAGTAATCCACCGATCCCGCGCAGTGCACGATCTCGTCCACGCCGAATCGAACGAGCGTCTCGTCCAATTCATGAAACCGGCCGGGCGATGGCAGCGGCACGGCGACCAAACGGCTGAGATCGATCTCCCCCGACAGTCCCTCGCGGTCGAGCTCCTCGCCGATCTGCGCCAGCATCTCGGGGCGCTTGGCCGGGTCGCGCATCGGAACGACGATCGTCCCATGACCATCGGCCAAAAGACCGGACGCGACCAAACCGCCGAGATGGCCGGTCGCACCGACCAGCAGAGTTCCAGAACAGGTGCTTGTCATTTTAACCGGCCATCATAATTCTGGTGAGAAAGCCGACCAGCCTGCGGCGGTCGGCACCGAGGCCGGTGCAGACGACCAGCAGCTCGGATGCGAATTCGGCCATGAGATCCGCGAAATGGATGCCGAAGGCCTCGCCGAAATGCTGGTCCAGCCCTTCGCCGAGCGTGTTCAGCTGGTCGAGCACCGGCCCCGATCGCGCGATCAGGGCATCCAACAGATCGGCCCCTGGTGGATTGTCCCTCTGCGGGAATTCCTGGCGAAGCGCCTCCACCACGTGCCGGCGGGTCTCGGCATTGGCATGAAGCCCCTGGTCGCATAGCCGGCGCATCGCTGGACTCGATGCGGCGCTTTCCGAGACGGTCTTATAGATCGTCTGGCCGAGCAGTTCGAGGATCAGCCCCTGCACGATCAGGACCTGGATCTTGTCCTGGCTCCTCAGCAGCGTCAGGAGGTGTTTGACCGGCGGGGCGAGGTCGGTCGTCTCCAACGCCTCGTCGGTCGGCACCTGAGCGTCGAGCTGCTCCAGCAGATGGTGCTTCTCGTCGCCCAGCAGGACGCCGATCGTCCGGTGATATTGGTCGGCGGCCAGCGCCTCGAAGCTGCGCAGGATCGTCAGCAGCAAACGCTCCTGACCGTTGGTTACCGCGAGATCGGTCAATTTGTCCGCCGCCTATTTCGTCTTTTCGCCGCGGCGATATTTCTGGATCAACGGCATGAACAGGCCGACGACGTGTTTCATCGCGGCCTTTTCCTCGAATCCGACATTCTGCAACAGCTGCGCATAGCCATCCATCATCGCACCGGCGCATTGCGATCCGGACAGGCAAATTGTATCCAGATGGTGGGAAATGTTCATCATGGTGCCGCCGACGCAATCGATGCCTTGGACATTGACCCGCTCGACCAGGCGCCGGAAGTCGTCCTCGGCATCGAAGAATTCCAGGCGCAGGTACCGCGACACCCAATCGACGTGATAATGCTCCTCGGCGAGAACGGTCGAGAACACCTCATGGGTGCCGGGATAGGCGTCCGCGATGGTGAGGAACGATTCGTAGGTCGCGATCGCCAGGCTTTCGACGATGAAGCCCTGCAGCACGGCGAGCGCGTTGAAATCGCCGGCCGCCGCGTGGGCATCGGCCTGCGACAGCAGATATCCCAACTCGTTATCGGCGAAGTCCCGGTCGGCGACGATGCCGTTCACCTTGTTCGCCTCGAGGAATTTGGCGCCGTGGCCGGCTTCCATCCGCGCGAATTTCTTCAGCAGGGGTGCGAATTCGGGTTTGATCTCCGCCATCGAGTAATAGATGCGCGCCGCGACCTTTTCGCCGAACACGGCGAGGCCCATCAACTTATCGATGGCGTCCTGTTGGTCGGCACTCCGAACGGCAGGCGCCGCGGCCCGGTCATCCATGGCCGTATCCGATCGACTGCGCGCAACGCCCGTCATTCACGTAATCCCACTTAGGCAGCTTCCCCACGGCAACGCTTAGCACGTATCCGGTCCAATCCGATCGGAACTGATAGCCGTTCGGGCAGAAATTCTCGTTTGGCGGTACCTGATAGGGCTAATCCCGCGCTCACACTCTGCCGTGGCAGTGCTTGTATTTTTTGCCCGAGCCACAGGGGCAGGGGGCGTTGCGGGCGATCCGCTGGTTCGGCCGTTCCAGGGTGTCGGTGCCGCCGCCCTGGAGGGATGCCGGCTCGCCGGGTTCCGTGCCGTCGCCGAATGCCGGATCCTGGCGGCTTTCCCGCATGATGCGCGGCGGTGGCGGGAACGGGTCCGCATCCGGCGTCTCGACGCGGAGTTCGAGGTTGCACAGCACACGGGTCAGCGTCTCGCGCAAGCCGCCCAGCATCTCCTCGAACAGCTCGAAGGCCTCGCGCTTGTATTCGTTCAGCGGGTCGCGCTGGGCATAGGCGCGCAGGTTGATGCCCTGGCGCAGATGGTCCAGCGACAGCAGGTGATCCTTCCACGCCTGGTCGAGCAGTTGCAGCAGCAGGCTGCGTTCCGCCATGCGCATCACGGCCGGGCCGACATTCACGGCCTTCTCCGCCATCCTGCGGTCGGCCGCGTCGGTCAGGCGATCGAGCATCGCCTCGGCGTCGATGCCCTCTTCCTTGGACCAACCGGCGAGCGGCAGGTCGAGGGCGAGGATACGGGCGGTCTCCGCCTGCAGCGTCTCGACATCCCACTGCTCGGCATAGCTGTTGGGCGGGATGCAGCGCGTGATCAGGTTCTGGATCACCTCATGCCGCATATCCGTCACGGTCGTCGCGATGTCGGTGGCGGCCATGATCTCCCTGCGCTGGTCATAGATGACCTTGCGCTGGTCGTTCATGACGTCGTCGTATTTCAGCAGCTGCTTGCGGATTTCGAAGTTGCGTGCCTCGACCTTCTGTTGCGCCTTCTGCAGCGCCCGGTTGATCCAGGGATGGATGATCGCCTCGCCCTCCTTGAGGCCGAACTTCTGCAGCATCCCGTCCATCCGCTCGGAGCCGAAGATGCGCATCAGATCGTCTTCGAGCGAGACGAAGAACTTGGAGTTGCCCGGATCGCCTTGGCGGCCCGACCGGCCGCGCAGCTGATTGTCGATGCGCCGGCTCTCATGCCGTTCGCTGGCGATGACATAGAGCCCGCCGGCCTGCCGGACGACTTCGCGGGCGGCCAGCACTTCCTCGCGGATCTGGGCGGTCTTGGCGGCGCGCTCCGCCTCGTCCTCGATGCCGGCGAGGTCCTTCCGCAGATGCATGTCGAGGTTGCCGCCCAATTGGATGTCGGTACCGCGCCCCGCCATGTTGGTGGCGATGGTGACCGAACCCGGTCGGCCCGCATCGGCGATGATCTGCGCTTCCTGCTCGTGATGGCGCGCGTTCAGCACCGCGTGCGGCACCTTTTTCTGCGTCAGGAACGCCGATAGCGCCTCGGATTTCTCGATCGACACGGTGCCGACCAGTACCGGTTGCTGGCGGCCGACGCATTCGACGACCTGGGCGCTGATCGCCTCGAATTTCTCGCCGGTCGTGCGATAGACCTCGTCGTCGAGATCGACGCGGCTGACCGGCAGGTTGGTCGGGATCTCGACCACGTCCAGCTTGTAGATATCGGCGAATTCCGACGCCTCGGTCATCGCCGTGCCGGTCATGCCCGCCAGCTTCGGATAGAGCCGGAAATAATTCTGGAAGGTGATCGAGGCCAGCGTCTGGTTCTCGTTCTGGATGGTCACGTGCTCTTTGGCTTCCAGCGCCTGATGCAGGCCCTCGGAATAGCGGCGGCCTTCCATCATGCGGCCGGTGAACTCGTCGATGATGACGATCTTGTCGTCCTTGACGATGTAATCGGTGTCGCGCGCGAACAGCTTATGGGCGCGCAGCGCTTGGTTGGCGTGATGCACCAGATTGATGTTGTGAATGTCGTAGAGGCCGCCCTCGGTCAGCAGGCCGGCATCGATCATCAGCTGTTCGATCTTCTCGACACCGGACTCGGTCAGCGTCACCGCGCGCTGTTTCTCGTCCTTCTCGAAGTGCTCGGCATCCAGCAGTGGGATCAGCACGTTGATCTGGGTATAAAGCTCCGAATTATCCTCGGTCGGACCGGAGATGATCAGCGGCGTGCGCGCCTCGTCGATCAGGATGGAATCCACCTCGTCGACCACGGCATAGTTGAACGGCCGCTGGACCATGTCCTCCAGCCGGAACTTCATGTTGTCGCGCAGGTAGTCGAAGCCGAACTCGTTGTTCGTGCCATAGGTGATGTCGCAGGCATAGGCGGCGCGGCGCTCCGCGTCGTCCAGATTGTGCAGGATGGTGCCGACGGTGAGGCCGAGGAACTGATGGACTTGCCCCATCCATTCCGAATCGCGCTTGGCCAGATAGTCGTTGACGGTCACCACATGGACGCCGCGACCCTCCAGCGCATTGAGATAGACCGCCAGGGTCGACACCAGGGTCTTGCCCTCGCCGGTCTTCATCTCGGCGATCATGCCCCGATGCAGCACCATGGCGCCCATCATCTGGACGTCGAAATGCCGCTGTCCCAGGACCCGTTTGGCTGTCTCCCGCACGGTCGCGTAGGCATCGGGCAGAATATCGTCCAGCGTCTGACCGGAGGCCAGACGGTCGCGCAGTACCCGTGTACGGTCGCGCAGCGCATCGTCCGACAACGCCGTCAGCGATGGCTCCAGGGTGTTGATTTCCGCGACTTGCTCGCTCAGACCCTTAACAAAGCGGTCGTTTGCAGAGCCGAACAGCCGCCGTGCAAGAGCACTCAGCATTGAAACCTCGACCAGGCATGAATGGGGCGGGTGCGACCCGTCCCGCGCAGCGCCGAGGACCTGCCCCGCGCCGGCTGAGACATAGGGTGATCGCCGGACACTGTCAATCTGCCGACCCGGCCCCGTGAGCGGACCTTGACGGGGCTCACCCCTCGTCCTGTCTCATGGCCCCGTCCCATGGCATGGTTGTTGCGCCCACACCCCGGGCGATATCCTGGGAGGATTTCATGCGTTTCGTCGCTCGTGTCCGCGGGCTGCTGTTGACGGTCGGCTTGGCCGCGGGCTTGCAGCTGGCGGGTGTCCCGGCGGCGTCGGCGCAGACCGCGTCGATCACGCTCGGCTATGCCAAATGCGCTCATTGCGTGCCGCTGTCGCCGACGCCGCGGTATGGCGGCCCCGCCCGATGACCTCCTCTCCCGCTCGCCGTCGCGTCCTGCTGGGTATGCTGACGCCGTCATCCAACACGGTGCTGGAGCCGGTGACCCAGGCGATGGTCGCCGGCCTGCCGGAGGTGTCGGCGCATTTCGCCCGCTTCCGGGTAACCGAGATCGCGCTGACCCAGCAGGCCCTGGCGCAGTTCGACGACACCGAGATCCTGCGCGCCGCCGAGCTCCTGGCCCATGCCAAGGTCGATGTGATCGCCTGGAACGGCACCTCGTCCGGCTGGCTCGGCTTCGAGTCGGATGAGCGGCTTTGCCGGCGCATCACCGAGGCGACCGGCATACCCGCCACCACCTCGATGCTGGCGCTGAACGAGATCCTGGCGGCGACGGGCGTGCGCGCACTCGGCTTCGTGACCCCCTATCTCGACGCGGTGCAGACCCGGATTCTGGCCAACTACGCGACCCTCGGCTATGCCTGCCCGGCGGAGCGCCATCTGGGACTGCGGGATAATTTCTCGTTCTCGGAAGTCACGGCGTCTCAGATGACACAGATGATCGAGGCGGTGGCCGCCGGCGGCCCAGATGCTATTCGCCCAAATGCTATTGGCCCGGATGCCATCGCCGTCATCTGTACCAACCTGCGCGCGGCGCCCCTGGTCGATGCCTTGGAAACGCGGCTTGGCCTGCCAATCTATGACACGATCGCGACGGTCGTCTGGAAAAGCCTCATCATGGCCGGCGTCGACCCGACGCGGGTGCGGGGCTGGGGGCGGCTTTTCCGGATGGGGGAAGCGCCGACGTCACAGTGACCGGGCCGCCGTCTTATCGGCGGCCGCCGCGCCCCGGCGTGCTTTCCTGGGCATCGCTTGTGATCGACGCCGAGCTGTGGTTTATCACTGCCCGTCGCGTGCGCGGTGCCTTTTGGAGCGCCGCGAGCCACCGGCCTGGCACTCTCCGGCTAGAGCCAATCGTGGGCGGGCCATCATGACGGCCTGCCTAGTCCGCCCGATGGCCCAGCCTCGGGCTCGCTGCAAGGAATGCCTCTTGACCTTCGCTCGCTTCGTCTCGGTCCGGTCCGCCCGGCCAGGTCTTCGTGCTTCCGTCTTCGCCACAATCCTGCTTTTGGCGCCTCATGCCGTGTTGGCGGCCGATCCGCCGGCCGACCCCGTGGTGGCGCGGATCGACGGCGTCGAACTCCACAAGTCGGATATGCTGGCGGCCCAGCATGGCCTGCCGCCCCAGGTCCAGCAGCTGCCGCTCGACGCGATCTATCCCCAATTGCTGGACCAGATGGTCGACAGCCAGCTGGTCGTGAAGGCCGGTCGCGATGCCAAGCTCGCCGCCGATCCCGAGGTGAAACAGCGGGTCAGCAAGATCGAAGACCGGGTGATCCAGCAGGTCTATCTCGACCGCTTCATCGAGAAGAGCGTCACCGATGACAAGCTCAAGGCCAAATACGACGCGGTCTATAAGGGCAAGACGGGCAAGCCCGAGGTGCATGCCCGCCATATCCTGCTGCCGACCGAGGCCGAGGCCAAGGCGGTGATCGCCGAGCTCGACAAGGGCGGCGACTTCGCCAAGCTCGCGACGGAGAAATCGAAGGATCCGGGGGCCTCGAACGGTGGCGATCTCGGCTGGTTCGGCAAGGAGGACATGGTGCCGGAATTCGCCGACGCGGCGTTCAAGATGAAGCCGGGCGATTACACCAAGACGCCGATCAAGACCCAGTTCGGCTGGCACGTCATCAAGGTCGAGGAGACGCGCACGGCGCCGCCGCCCAGTTTCGACCAGGCGAAGGAGGAGCTGAGGAGCCAAGTCGCGCGCGACATGGTGCAGGCGCGGGTGACCGAACTGCGGGGCAAGGCCAAGGTCGAGCTGTTCCAGATCGACGGCACGCCGGCCCCCGCGCTGACGCTCGCCCCCACAGCGGCGACACCGGCTCCGGCGGCGCCCAAACCCTGACCCGCCGATCATCGGGCGCCATACCCATGGCGCCCGAAACTTGTTAGAAGCGAGTTGTACGAAACCCCGCCGGCCCCAAAACCCCGCTAGCCCCTAGTCCCAAAGCATGGTCATCGATGTCCGCTACCAGCCAGCACACGATCCCCGCCGTCTCGCCGCTCGCCCCCGCGGAATTTCCGACGTTTCCGGTCGTGGCGGGCGTCAGCCTCGCGGCCGGCAATTGCGGCATCCGGTATAAGGGGCGACCCGACCTCATGGTGGCGGTGCTGGATCCCGGCAGCGCCGTCGCCGGTGTGTTCACCCGGTCGAAAACCGCCGGCGCCCCGGTCGTTTGGTGTCAGGAGAACCTGGCGCAGGGCCGCGTGCGGGCGATCGTGGTGAATTCCGGCAATGCCAATACCTTCACCGGCAAGGCCGGCCGTCGG
>Ga0179596_10000431_pt1 | contig 12238 bp, 8 predicted proteins | sample CZODoug1_1_08_16_FD_155494 | JGI IMG/M metagenome (GOLD analysis project Ga0179596, IMG submission 155494) | Vadose zone soil fungal communities from Angelo Coast Range Reserve, California, USA - CZODoug1_1_08_16fungal (Illumina Assembly) | ecosystem: Environmental > Terrestrial > Soil > Vadose...
GACCGAGCTCATCATCGGCACAGGGCTCGAGCCCGAGCTCATGGAAAGCACCCCCATGGGCTGCGTCAGCTACAGCCTCAGGTTCTTTCCGGAGGGCCGCCTCGAGAAATCCTGCTTCAAGCGGGCGGAGCTTGCGGCGGCGAACGAACTGCAGCGTATCGTGGACGTTTACCGCCGCACCGGCTGGAAGCATGCCGTGGCATCCTCAGGCACCGCCAAGTCGCTCGCGGCCATCCTGCGGGAATCCGATCTGTGCGAGCAGGGAATCTCCGCGGCAGCGCTCGACAAGCTCCGCGCCCTGTTCATCCGGGCGGGAGAGGTCGACAAGCTCGACTTGCCGGGACTGCGTGAGGACCGCGCGGCGATCATCTCCGGGGGCCTCGCCATCATGTCCGCCGCGCTCGCCGAATTCGGAATCGCGAATCTGGAGGTTTCCGACGGCGCTCTGCGCCAGGGCGTCCTCTATGACCTGCTCGGACGCGTGCGCCATCGCGACATGCGCGAGGCGACGGTGCGTCAGTTCATGCGACGCTATAAGGTCGATACGGCGCAGGCGGAGCGGGTGGGGCGGCTCGCGCAGAACATCCATGCGAGCTTGAACGGCGAATCCTCCGAGGCCGACACGGCGATGTTGCGCTGGGCGGCGAGTCTGCACGAGATCGGCATCTCGATCGCCCACGCCGGCTATCACAAGCACTCGGCCTACATCGTGGCACAGGCCGACATGCCCGGCTTCTCCCAGAAGGAGCAGGCGCGCCTGTCGCGGCTGGTGCTCGCACATCGCGGCAAGCTCACCAAGATCGAAGATCTGCCCGAACAGAGCGCCGACTGGGCCCTCATTTTCGCGCTCAGACTTGCCGCTCTGTTCAATCTCAGCCGGCGTGATCTCGCGCTGCCCATCCCCGCGTGCAAGGCCTCGAAAAGCGGCTTCCAGCTCACCCTGCAGCGCGCCTGGCTCGAGGAGCATCCCATGACCGAAGGGGCGCTCGAAAACGAGACGGAGGAATGGCGGGCGCTCGGCGTCAGACTCGAGCTGCGCAGCTCTGCGAAGGAAGAGCGCCCGGCCCTCGCCTGAAAGTAGAGTTATGCCGGCACGCGCCGGAAGCGATAACCGGTTCCGCGCACCGTTTCCACCAGCGAGTCGTGTTCGGTGGGTTCGAGCGCTTGGCGCAGCCGGCGTATGTGCACGTCGACCGTCCGTTCCTCGACGAAGACGTGATCGCCCCAGACCTCGTCGAGCAGCTGGGCGCGGCTGTAGACGCGCTCCGGATCGGGCAGCTTCAAGCTCCCGTTGCCGCTCGCGATCTGCGGATCGTTCCACTTACTTATCCTGCCCAGGTAGATCTTGGCGAGCAGCTTGGCGGTCAGCTTGATCTGGCCTGGGGCGACGCCGTCGATGTTCACGACCGGCACCACGCCACCCATCACCGTCGGGAACTGAACGAGACCGTCTTTCTCGAGCTGTTCGAGCTTGAGCGGCGCGTCCGAAGCTCCGAAGTCGACTGTCTTGGAGACGATCTGCTTGATGCCGCCGCCCGAGCCGATCGACTGGTAATTCAGTCCGATTCCGGTCTTCTGCTTGTAGGCGTCCGCCCACTTGGCGTAAATCGGATACGGGAATGTGGCGCCCGCGCCCGTGATGTCGACGGCGAGCGCCGAGTGACTCGCAACACCCACAACAACCAGCAGCAGCGCGAAGCGTTCGAGAAATGCAGAGAAGTACATTTAGGCAACCCTCCGATTGGCATGCGAAGACTGGAGCACGGCTGTGCATACTACGGAGGCGGTATTGCAGTTGCATTACGGTTCACAAAAAAGAAACGTATCTTTACTTCAAAGACTTAAGTGAGGGTGTGGGAAGCTTAGGCTGACGTCCGCAGTGTGCTAGAGAGCCTCTCCTCGTCCCCGCGAAGACCTCTGGATCGCACCGGCCTTGAACTTTTAGTCCGCTTGTGCTCCGGTAGGATTTTTTGCCAAGACGAAGGATTGAGTTCGTCAAAACGGTTGCGTCCCGCGGCAGCCATTCGCGCAACCACGCGGCGACGCGCTTCGCTTGCTTCCTGCCCTTCACCGTGAGTCTGCGTTCCTCGTCTCGGCCGCCGCGCTCAGCGTCGGCGTGACGCCAGATTATCGAAACCATCTCGATTCCTTTGCGATGATCGCGATCGAGCGGAGCTCGAACGCGTCGGTTGCTGTTTGTTTTGCGCTGTTTTGCCGCGAAATAATTCTTGCTGCTTTCCTAATTATGTGTAATGCTGCCGAAATATTTTTTCGGTGATCGCGAAAGATTGAACGAAAAATTTTCTTCCAAGCCGCTCGCTCCCAGTGTCGAGAGGCGAAGGGATTCGGTTCGACGGGGCTTATTCCGGCGACTGAATAGACCGTCGCAGCATGGACGGGCTTCGTGCTTTCCTTCCTTAACTTATGATGGAGGCTAGTGATGGCGAAGAAGAGAAAAGCCAAAAAAGCAGCGAAGAAAAAGAAGAAGTAGATACGAGAAGTCGCTAGGAAACCCGCCAGACCGCCGGAAGGAAACGCGGTCGAGAAACGCAGGGCTGGGAAATCGGCCGGGAAAGCTGCGGCGAAAACGGCAGCGCCAAGACGGAGCGGTTGTTCGACTGCCGTCCGTTACGGTCGCGCCCGGGGCAGGACCTGCCCCGAACCCCGCAGCAGCTTGGTCGTTCCCATGAACTCAATGCCCTGAGCGGGTTGCGGATGGGCTGCGGTCGGTCCGGGGCTTTGTGCTCCGGACTGAACCGCAGACATTCGGGTGCAGGTCATTTCTTCAGTTTTTCCAGAAAATGCTTACGGAATTTTGCGACTTTCGGCTTGACTACGAAAGCGCAGTAGGGCTGCGCAGCATTTCGCCGGAAGTATTCCTGATGATAATCCTCCGCCACGTAGAACTTTGACGCCGGCACGACTTCTGTCACGATGGGATCTTCGTAGATCTTGGCCGCGCGCATGCTTGCAATGACTCGCTCCGCCGCCGCCTTCTGCTCAGGGGAATGGTAGAAGATCGCCGAACGGTACTGCGTCCCGACATCATTGCCCTGGCGATTGAGCGTGGTCGGATCGTGGATCACGAAGAACACCTCTAGGATTTCTCTGAACGACACCTGCTTCGGGTCGAAGGTGAGTTGGGCTACCTCGGCGTGGCCCGTCTCGCCCGAGCAGACCTCCTCGTAACTGGGGTTCACCGTTTTGCCTCCCATGTAACCGGACTCGACCGAATGCACGCCCTTGAGGTCGTCGAATACGGCCTCTAGGCACCAGAAACAGCCTCCGGCAAGAGTGGCGACTTCCTTACCTGCGTCGGTCATGTCGTTTTGCCTTTTTTTGCGGTTGGCGTGTTATTTTGTCGGGTCGAGGCCGACCACGTTACAGTATGCCGGAATTCGGTCTGCGGCCAAGCCCGGCGCGCACCGCTTACGGCCCCTCTGAGGAAACGACATGAGTCTCCTACGCAGCCTGCTCGCCGCAGCACTCCTCGCCCACGCGCTCGCCTCCCCCGCCCAGCAACCCGCTCCCGGGCAGGCGCTAGCCACATTTGCGGGCGGCTGTTTCTGGTGCATGGAGCCGCCTTACGACGCCTTGCCCGGCGTTATCTCCACGACCTCCGGCTACATGGGGGGGACCAAGAAAAATCCCAGCTACGAGGAGGTGTCCTCGGGGACCACGGGTCACGCGGAGGTCGTGCAGGTCGCCTACGATCCGAAGAAGGTGAACTACGAAAAGCTCCTCGAAGTGTTCTGGAAAAACGTCGATCCTACCGTGCGAGACCGGCAGTTTTGCGACATAGGAAGCCAGTACCGCACCGCGATCTTCTATCACACCGACGAGCAGAAACGTCTTGCCGAGGCCTCCAAAGGAACGCTCGCAAGGACGAAACCGTTCAAGGACGATATTGTCACACCTGTCGTGCCGGCCGGAGAGTTCTGGCCCGCCGAGGACTATCACCAGGATTTCTACGTCAAGAATCCGGTGAGGTACAAGTTCTACCGAACCGGTTGCGGCCGTGATGCCAGGTTGAAGCAGCTGTGGGGAAGCGTGCCGCATTGACTCGGGTAACCGATATGCGTCGGTTCAGATCGTGAACGATCCTCGCCTCGAGGTCGCGCCCGAGTCCGCCAACCAGGCGCCGCCCCTGGTCGGCTACAACGCCTGGTCGAGGGACCGGATCCTCGTGGAGGCAGTGAAACGCGAAGGCGGTGGCTGGATCGCCGAGCGCGCAAGCCGCATGGGTGATCTCGTCGGCAGCGAGCGGATGCAAACACTCGCGATGCAGGCGAACCGTTGCGCGCCCGAGCTGAGAACCCACGACCGGTTCGGCGATCGCATCGACGCGGTCGAATACCATCCGGCGTACCACGAGCTGATGGCGCTCGCTTTCGGCGCCGGGCTGCACTCGCTCGCTTGGACGGACAAGAGAGAAGGCGTGTGGGTCGCGCGCGCGGCGCTCAACTATCTATGGAACCAGGGCGAAAACGGCGTCGCGTGCCCGGTGACCATGTCCTTCGCCGCGGTGCGGGTACTGCGCCACAGTGCGAAGCTCGCTGAGGAGTGGGAGCCGAAGCTCCTTGCCTGCGACTACGATCCGCGCCCGCTGCCCCTCGCGCAAAAACGCGCCGTCACGATCGGCATGGCGATGACCGAGAGGCAGGGCGGCTCGGACCTTCGCTCCAATTCATCACGAGCAGCGCCCCTGGGCGGAGGTGAATACGAGCTCACGGGGCACAAGTGGTTCTGCTCGGCTCCGATGAGCGACGCCTTCTTCACCCTCGCGCGTACCGAGGCCGGTCTGACCTGCTTTTTCGTGCCGCGCTCGCTTGCCGACCGCGTCCGCAATCCCTTTTTCATCGAGCGCCTGAAGGACAAGTGCGGCAACCGCTCCAACGCTTCATGCGAAATCGAGTATCGCGGCACCCGCGCGCGTATCGTCGGAGAGGAAGGGCGCGGCATCGCTACGCTGATCGAGATGGCACACCTCACGCGTTTCGACATCGTGATCGCCAGCGCCGGGATGATGCGCGCGGCGCTCAACCAGGCGATCCACCACGCCGGGCACCGCAAGGCCTTCGGCCGGCGGCTCGCCGAGCAGCCTTTGATGCAGAACGTGCTCGCCGATCTTTCCCTCGAAACCGAGGCCGCGGCGCTGCTGGCGTTTCGCCTTTCGAGAGCCTTCGACCGTGCCGGAAGTGACGAGCGCGAGCGGCTTTTGATGCGCCTGATCACACCGATCGCGAAGTACTGGCTGTGCAAACGCCTGCCCCCGCTCGTCGTGGAAGCAATGGAATGCCTGGGGGGCAACGGTTACGTGGAGGAGGCCCCGCTCGCGCGCCTGTACCGCGAGGCGCCGCTGAACGGAATTTGGGAGGGCTCGGGGAACGTCATCTGTCTCGACGTGCTCCGCTCGGTCGAGCGCGAACCGGATAGCATCGAGGCGCTGCTCGCGGAGATCGGCCGCGGCGGCGTGCGCTCGCGTCGCGGGGTGGCGGCGATCTCGCAAATGCTCAAGGATTCCGGCAGCGCAGAGTCGCGGGCGCGGCGCATCGTCGAGGCCATCTCAGTCGCGCTCCAGGCGAGTCTCATGGAGCAACACGCCCTGCCGGAAGCCGCCGATGCCTTCTGCGCCTCGCGGCTGGACGGCGATTGGGGCCGCGCATTCGGGACGCTTCCTTCGACCGCGCCCTGCGAAGCGATCGTCAGGCGCGCGTGGCCTCTCGACCCGGGGGCTGATTAGAAGAGCGGTCGAGCGATCCCGCGGGCAACGTCGTCGAACTGCGTCGAGATCGGGAGCTCGTTGTGCTTCTCCAGCCGGGATCTACCCTCTCGCGAGCCCGCTGCTTATGCAGCCTGGCTCGCGGAGCCTGCCGTCATTGCCTTGGCGGGCATTGACTGCGTCGAAGTAACCAGCGCCAAATAGAGTAGTTCCAGACTGCGCTTGGCCGCGTACATGACCTGTCGTTGCATCCGCGGGGTAATGGCGTAGTGCTTGACGATTTCCAACGCGAATTTCGGATGCTCGTCGTCGTAGTGGGAATGCTCGCGTATCCACTTGTACGTCCTTGGGTTCATGTCCACGCCGGGTCGGTCCCGGTAGGCTTCGAAGCCCGTGCAGACCTTTCTCGCGATGGCGCCCGTAACACCTTCGATGGCAAAGCTCGTCGCTGCCACGGCTTCTGCAAGAGACCCCTTGGTGTTCACGCGCCACACCCAGTCGGTCAGCGACTGCACGTCGCGCAAGGGAGGAGTCCCCCCCTCCGCCAGGTCCAGCATCTGCTGGCGGTCCAGGCCGAAACCCTCGCCCATCCATAGCCAATGCTCGGCGTGCGCCTTTTCGATGCGGATGTTCTCGATCAGAAAGGTGCGGGAGAAGTCGTCTTCCACCTTGATCAAGGCTTCGGCGAGAAACTTCGGGAAATCGTAGATGAACGGGTAGATCTGCAGGATCCATCCCTGCATCTCTTGGACACTGAGGCGCGTCGATGCTATCGATTCCGCCCACGGACCGTTGACCAGATTGTCCCAATGGGGAGCCACGAATTCGTACATGGCAGCGACCCATCGCGGGTGCGAGGATATCTTGTGGACCGCACTGGTGTTCATATTCATAGTTTGCTCCCTCAGCTTGTGGAATTAAGAATCGGTGCAGGAACGGCCCAATTAGGGGCTGAATCCGTCCCGGTACGTGCCATTCCTGCCGACACTTCTGCCAGGAACGGGCCCGGAGGAGAAAGCCAATGGCCTTGTGCGAAGTCCACTCCGATCTCGCGCAGCGCGGCCAGACCCCCCTCGCCGTCCACAGCCTCGCCGATTGTTTTCTTGCCCATCACGTGTCCCACGTCGTTGATGGCTCGCACCATCGCGAGATCCACCGCGTCATGCGCCACGTCCTTGACGAAGCTGCCGTCGATCTTGAGGAAGTCGACGGGTAAGTGCTTGAGGTATCCGAAAGAGGACATTCCGGCCCCGAAGTCGTCCAGCGAGAAGAGGCACCCAAGGGACTTCAGTTCGCCAAAGAATCGCGCTGCCTTGTCGAAATTGGCGATCGCCGCCGTTTCCGTAAGCTCAAAGCAAATGGTCCCGGGGCGCATGACGTAACGCCTGAACTGCTCGCGAACAAATTCGAGGAAACGTTCGTCCCCGATCGAGGTACCCGAAATATTGATGGCATAGGTTCCGCCGGTCGCGCCCTTGGAACCCAGGGAATTGATCTTGGCGAACGCGTCTTGAATGACCCACTGGTCTATCAAGGGCATCATGTTGTAGCGTTCAGCGGCCGGAATGAACGCCATCGGGGGAACGATCTTGTCATGCTCGTCGAGCATGCGCACGAGCAGCTCGTAATGGTTGCACCGGGGGGATTGATTCCCGATCGAATGGATTTCCTGTGCATGAAGCATGAAACGCCCTTCCTGGAGCGCTCGCTGCAGCCGGGACACCCATTCCATCTCACCCCGGCGCAGAAACACCTCGCTGTCGTGCGGACGATAGAACTGAACGCGATTGCGTCCCTTCTCTTTCGCCATGTAGCAAGCGGCATCGGCCGCGCCCAGCACATCGGTGAGGGTGAGCATTCCATCCGCGATATGGACTACTCCTATGCTCGCGCCGATGGTGAACGACCTGCCTTCGCTGACGAAGCGAAAGTCGGCTATGCACTTCTGCAGCTCGTCGGCGATGCGGATGGCCTCGTGCATCGGACAGCTTTCGAGCAGAACACCGAATTCGTCGCCGCCCAGACGGGCAAGAGAATCTCCTTCGCGCACTTGCTGCTTCAACAACGCGCCCACCTGCCGCAGAAGCTGATCGCCGGCTGCATGTCCACAGGTATCGTTTACGATCTTGAACTGATCGAGATCCAGGTACATGACCACGTGCTGTCGCCCCTGGTTGGTGGCCGTCTGTAAGGCGAGTCTGAGACGGTTTTCAAACTCGGGACGGTTGACCAAATTGGTGAGCTGATCGTGGCTCGCGTGATAGGCGAGCTTCACGGCGTATTCTTGCCCCAGCTTGAGTTCCTTCAGTTCCCGTTCTGCGCGGTCGACCCGACTGACCATGCCGTGTGTAAGGAAAATCCCGATCGGGACCAGAGTTCCCGCGACCGTCACGATCACGAGAAAGAGCGTGGACCGGATCCAGCGTGTGGCCTCACCCAGGGTAGTCGAGAACCGGTTCTGCCAAGGCCTCAGTTCTTCGTTCACCTGGATAATGCGGTTCAGTATGAGTCCGAGCCCCGATGGGTCCACGCGACCGGACCGGTGGAATGCGTGGAGCTCTTCGGCGGCCGCGTCAAGCCTCGCGAGGAAATCATCTCCGGTTCTCCATATATCGAGAACGCTCTTCATGTAGCTCACGCGGTGAAAGCGCTGATACAGGCTGATGACGCCGGGGATGTCATCCGGATGGGTTCCGCCTTCGATGAAGCCAGCCCGCACGGCGGAGTAGTCCGGAACAGATTTTTCAAGCTCGAACCTGGCCCTTTGGAAACCCAGCGGCACCATGATCGCTTTTCGATAGCTGCGGAAATCGGACTCGGATTTGGTCTCGGCGAAACGCAACAGGTGGAAAACCGCTTCCTTCTGATTCTTCGACCATAGGCTCTCGCCCTCGACGTATGCCCGACCCGCGGTGAGGATGTCTATGCTGACAATGGCAAGCCACACCAGCACAGCGACGATCGCGAGGAATGGCGAAACGATCAAGAGCATGCGTTTGCTCATTGCGAGCCATTGCGTGACTTTCGCAAACGAAGTCACAAGGACTTTAATGTCGACGTACGCCATGGTCGTTTGTCCGTCTTACTTTCGTTTCCCGAACCTTTGAGATACCGGAAAAAGTTAGTGCTCGCATTCGTCAGCAAACCAAACCTTTGACCACCAGAGAGCACGTTATGTGCCTACGAGTGCAAACAAAACGGAACGCCGGGTAACCGTGCAAATTATCGCTCGATGCTGAATCTTCCTTCTATCGAGCTTGGACAGGCGACGACTTCTCGCCGGAGACGATGGGGTTTCGACACCTCGCGATGGGGAAAGTCCTAGGGTCGTGCAGCACGCTGGAAGCTGATGTCCCCGTAGTAAGCGTGGACCTTTTCTCCGGTGTTGTCCGTGTCGGTCATGATGCCGACCGAACGCGTCATCGATGGCTCCTCGCCGAAGGCGTGCTTGTAATCCTCATAGACATTGCGCACTTCTTCTCGCCACTCGCCGAGACGGTCGTTGCCGCTCTCGGCAACGATCATCTTGACGCGGGTAGTGTGCTGGTTGGTGATTATGGTGCTCACCGGCGCGCGGTTCTCCCAGATGTACATCAGCGTCGCGTAAGGCATCTCGTACCCCGTCAACATCTTCATCTGGCTCGCGAAGAGCCTGTCCTCGAACGACCACTTCGAGGTATCGCCTTGAAAAGTGACAATCATGCGCACGGGGGAATCCTCGCTGTTGCGCCGGGTGTTGTCAGCGCCCGCGATCAGCTCGGGCACTTTCCAGCGCCACCTGAGCAGCGGAAACTCCCTCGTGTCAACGCGCACGTCCTGCGAGAGACCTGACGCGGAAGCGTTGGCGGAGGCCCGGATGACGGTCCGGCCATCCTCCTTGACGAGGCTGTACTCGGTGGCCTTTTTGTACTTGCCGACGGTCCAGGCGCGCCAGCCCGGGGGCAACGTCTCTCCGGGCTCGCCGGACGAAAACTGGGTGACCGAAGTCAAGACGACGACGCGCTCCGGTGCGCGCTCGATCATCGCGCAACCCGAGAGCAGTGCGAGCGCCGCTATGGCATGGGGCCACGCCATCCGCGCTTGAGGCGCCGGGCTAGGGAAAAACCCGGTGAGCGACTCGTCGCTCACCGGGTTTGTGGAACTGCCTTTCGGCGTCGACGAACCTTAGAAACGGTACGCGAGCTGCGCGCCAAAGATGTCGACCGAGCCTTTGTATGTTCCAACAAGCTGGCCGTTGGCAGCCGCGTTTCCGCCGTTCTGATTGATGGGCGCGTCCTTGATAAAGAGATGCGCGTAGCCGAGGTCGAGCGTACCGTCCTTCGACAACTTGTATTGGCCACCAAACGACAGCCACAGCCGATTGTTGTCGGGCAGCCGTGCGGTTCGGTCGGTGTCGTTGACCGGTGTCTGGTCATACGCGAGACCCATCTTCATCGACCAGGCATCGTTATAGCGATGCACTGCACCGACGCCGACACGCCAGGTGTTCTTGAAGTTCTCCGGGGTGTTGCTCAGCGTTCCGCCCGTGTCAAAGTTAATCCTCAACTCCTTGATCTTCGACCAGCCGGTGCGAGTTACGTCGGCAAGCAAAGTCCAAGCTGGATTCAGGCGATGCTGCACGGCGATTGATTCGGAATCGGGCAGCTCGATGTCGCTGTTCACGTTTGCGCTTGCAAAAGGAACGCCCGGCGGCGAAATGGTAGCAGTTCCGGTGAGATGGTATTTGATCGCCGACCGGTAGGAAACGCCCAGCCTCGTGTCCGGAGCCAGTTGGAACATCGCCCCGAGGTTAAAACCCCAGCCGGTGTTGTCCTTGGCCTTGATGACGGCCGTTTCTTCGGACGCCCCGATGTTAATGGCATTCGTGAACTCGGCTTCGATCCTCTGGTAGTTCAAGCCGAAGCCGAACGACATCTTGTCATCCAGCTTGTACGAGACCGATGGGTTGATGTTGTAGGTCTTAATGTCCGACTTGATTGCCTGGAAACGGCCGATCCAGTTCGGGTCGTATTCGGTCTTCAACCCGAAGGGCACGCTCACCCCGACACCAGCCTTCCAGTTCGGGGCGACATCCATGGCAAAGTACACGTTCGGGACCGCAGAGAGGCCTCCTGCGTTGCCACCATCGTTGCCCAGAGGTCTCAGGGCGGGAGACGTGGACGCAGTGGACCCCGAATCGCTGAACTTCGCGCTCAGATTGATCAGCGCGAGGCCGGCAGAGACCTGCATTCCGCCGGGCAGCAGGCTCATCCCTGCAGGATTGTAGAAGATAATGCTCGCATCGTCCGCAGCCGCCGCGGCTCCTGCATACGAGTTACCCAGACCGCTTGCGCTCTGTTCGATCAAGGCGAATGCGGAAGCATGCGCCTGCGAAACGCCCCCGGCGAAAGCCCCCGCCACCGCGAGCGAAAGGGCGGTTTTTCTGATTCCGGTACCTGCCATGAGAATCTCCTCTTGAGCGTTATTGAGAGCTGAACTAGCGGCAGTCTTTGGCCGCCGACACGATACCACAACGTCATAGTCTCGCAAATGGGCCGCTGCGAAGGCAAGCCGGCCCGCCTGAGGAGGGGCCTCTCAGGCGAGGGTCACGCGCGCGAACTTGCGTTTGCCGACCTGCAACACGACCGTTTCCCCCCGCCTCACGGAAAGCCTCTTGTCGGTGAGCTTCTCGCCGTTGATGCGGACGCCGCCTTGCTCGATCATGCGCAGGGCCTCCGAGGCGCTGGAGACCAGCTGCGACTCCTTGAGGACCTTCGTGATCGCCATTTCGGGGACCTTGCCCGGTGTCGATTTCCGATCGACGTCCTGGACCTTGAGTGTAATCTCAGGAATGCCCTCGGGCATCGCGCCATGTTTGAAACGTGCCTCGAAATCAGCCTGGGCACGCTCCGCAGCCCCGGCGCTGTGAAAACGAGCGACGATCTCGCGCGCAAGAAGCACCTTGATGTCGCGCGGGTTGCGACCGCCCGAAACCTCCTTCTTCCACTTGGCGAGCGTTTCCAGGGATTCGAAGGAGAGCAACTCCAAGTAACGCCACATCAGCTCGTCGGAGACCGACATCAACTTTCCGAAGATCGCTTCCGGGGATTCGCTGATACCAACGTAGTTGTCGAGCGACTTCGACATCTTGTCGACGCCGCGTATCCCTTCGAGAAGCGGCATCGTCAGGATGCATTGCTGCGGCTGATCGTAGTGCTTCTGCAGCTCGCGCCCTACCAGCAGATTGAACTTCTGATCGGTTCCCCCGAGTTCGACGTCGGACTTCATCGCCACCGAATCGTAGCCTTGCATGAGTGGATAGAGAAACTCGTGGATGGCGATGGGCTGGTGGGCTGCATAACGTTTGCCGAAATCGTCGCGCTCGAGCATACGCGCGACCGTCCATTTTCCAGCCAACCCTATGAGACCGGCCGCGCCCAGCTCGTCGGACCACCTGGAATTGAACAGGACTTCAGTCTTGTTGGCGTCCAGGATTTTGAAGACCTGATCTTGATACGTTTTGGCGTTCCGCAGAAT
>Ga0179596_10000432_pt1 | contig 12233 bp, 7 predicted proteins | sample CZODoug1_1_08_16_FD_155494 | JGI IMG/M metagenome (GOLD analysis project Ga0179596, IMG submission 155494) | Vadose zone soil fungal communities from Angelo Coast Range Reserve, California, USA - CZODoug1_1_08_16fungal (Illumina Assembly) | ecosystem: Environmental > Terrestrial > Soil > Vadose...
AGAACTGTCAGCTGGAGTGCTGATCTTTAGTGGCGTCGGCCCCCCGGATGGTTGTGAAATTGCGTAAACATGCCAGCCGTCCTGAATCGTGGCGGTAAGTGTCGCCGAGACAGTCTTCGGCGTTGACCCTGTTACGTTCGCGGACCACTTGACGATCTCAGATGGGCGCTGGGCCTGCGCCCCGGAGCAGGCACTCATCAGCAGGAAGGTTGCTGCAAATATGTTTCGTTGAAGGTGTTTCATCGATCAATACCTCGAATCATCAGGATTGAGTTCAGAGCAACTGGCTCGCTGTTGTGACGGCAGGTTCTAGCGAGAAGCCAGTTCCGCCCAATACTGCGCCTGTCCTGGGAAGTAAGGATTGTCCGTGAAATGGGTCAGTACGGCATGCCGGACATCAAGAATGTTGACCGGCCCCGCGTGGGTATATACAACTTTGCCTCCCGGCGCGATCACTGCCGTGAACTCCTCGTTCTGCCCCCAAGACGATGCGAATGCCGCTTGGGCCGCCTTGAGGTCAGCAGGTGCAATCTGAAGATTGGTGCTGGAGGCATGTTGCGTCTTCAGGAATTCCGTCACTTTGTCCGCATCAGCCCCCAGGTCCGTGTTAATCGTGACGAAGGAGAATGTGCGTCCGCGATACATCCGATACGTTGTTTCCAACTGAGTGAAGTTCTTGTCCAGCCCACTGTTTGCCATATTCCAGAAATGGACGACGGTAACGTTGTCCCCGGCGTTCGCGCGCAGTGAACTCAACTCGCTCGACGAAGCCTGAGTGAGCGTCACAGGCTCAGCAATGATCTTGGTCCATTCGCGCTGCACGTCCCCTGACTTGGAGAGCCACTTGGTGGAGCAGCCGAAAGCCGGCCTATGAGGAACTGCCACCGGCTGCCCAACGAGCAGCGCTTCTATGGCATCATGCGCATCGTGTACTTTTACCAATGACTCATTTTGGTTATCATCAACCCGGCCCTCATATCGCAGCTTCCGGTCCGCATCGAAGATAAAGACATGCGGTGTAGCCACAGCGCCAAACTTCTGCACCACTTCCTGTGTGGCTCCGTCGTAAAGGTAGGGCCAGGGGATATCACGTGCCTGGACCCGAATCTTCATATCTTCTGGCGAATCCGTCAGGTCGGTGTATCCAAGTTCATCCAAACGCACTGCCGACGGGTTGTTCGGATTGATTGCGACGAAGGACACTCCCTTATCGTGATAAGTCTCGTAGAGCTGCCGTATTCTGCCCTCGTAGTTTTCGGAGACTGGGCAGTGAATGGACTCAAACATAATGACCAGCACCTTGGCGTCACGAAACTCCGCCAAGGTGTGGACCTTATCGTCCGTTCCCTTTAATGAAAAGTCCGGAGCAGAAGTGCCGATCGGCATCAGTGGATGTTCGGATCCTGCTGTGGGACTCAGGGCGCGTACTGTACCTGCATCTTGAGCAAATATGGCTGTCGTTGCAAGACATACGATGATGGCCGCGGAAAGGCGTTTGATGTGGCGCATGGCGAATGCTCCTTCGAATGTTGAGTGGCAACTCGTTGCTGTGCTGCCTTGTACATGAGACTTCAGTTCACTTTGTCGACCAGTATTTTTGCGATCCTTCGTGTCCGGGCTCGTCGGGCAGATTTGCCAAGATGGCTCGACGGATTTCCAGCAGGTCGATTTCTCCCTGCTGATCAAAGAGCAGCTTTCCTTCCGGACTGATGAGGACGGTTACTGGAACCGCCGATCCAACGTCGGGATCAAACGCCGCCTGCATGGCATAGGTGTCGTCGGATCCATAGAGCACGTTATTGGTAGTCGCATGCATCTTCTGTAGAAACTGAAGCACTTGCCGTTTCTCCTCCGGAACGTTGGAGGAGATGGTCGTGAAAGAGAAGCTCCGTCCGCGATACATGCGGTTGGTAGTCATCAGGTCCGGAAACTCCGTGACACACGGACCGCACCATGTCGCATAGAAATTCACCAGGAGAAGCTTGCCGGTCTGGTTGTGCCGCAGGGACGACAGCATGTCCGTTGTTGCCAGAGAGACGTTCACCGGGCCGTCATCGTTCTTCCTGTTGACCCCCTTCTCCAAGCCAAGCCTTAAAGAACATCCTTTCGGAGTGGTCTTTGGTGCCGCGACCGGATTGCCAGCAAGCAACGCATCTATCGCATCGGCGGCTTCATGCTTCGAGGTGGGTCCATCCGCAGGGTTGTCATCGATTCTGCCCGCGTAGCGCAGCTTTCGTTCTTTGTCGAAGATGTAGATGGACGGGGCGACGGTTGCGCCGAAGGCCAATGCCGTGGCTCCCGTGTCCCCGTCGTAAAGGTATGGAAAGCGGAACTTACGGAATGTTGCCCGCTCCTTCATGTCGGCGAGACTCTCCCCGACGTCGGACCATGCAAGATCCTGATCAGTGAATGCCTGGGGGTTACTGGACTGTATGGCAACTACGCTGACACCCTTGCTTCCATAGTCGGCCACGACTTTGTTCAGACGGGCCTCGTACAACTGCGACTCCGTGCAGTGGTTACAGAGAAAGGCGACCGCGAAGACCTTGCTCCCCTTCCAGTCATCGGAACTGTGAACAACACCATCCGTGCCCATCAGCCGGAAGCTTGGGGCCGGGCTGCCGATTGAAAGCTGCGCCGCTGCCTCTGCCCAGCCGGGCGCGGAACACCACAATAGCAACGGCATTGCCGCGACGAGAGCACGCCAAACGCGCCAGCCTGACTTTGCCATTTGATCGTCGAGAGCCGAGGTGGCCGTTGCAGTCCGAATACGATGTAAGAGCCTAATCATGATGCCGCCTTGCGAGCGTCCGAATGCTCGAGAACACAACCATCTCTACGCCTGCGCTGTGGGTGTCACAAGCACGATGCGGAAGAATGCAGGCACCGTACCTCTCTTTTCTTGGAAATACCCTATATGTGAGAGCCAGAACGATGAAGAAACTGAACGGTGTCAGAGCCCACCTTTGTCGTCCGGGCGATTTCGACGACCGCAAGCCAGTGACTGCCAGCCCCTTGCGTCACAATTTGTAGCCTGGCGTCATAGCAGCGACACAATGCAACCGGCAAAATCGGGTATTGTCGGGCGGCTCTTCTTTGCCGTGTATCTATTTGTCGAGAGGCACACCCAGCTCACCGGTTGAGCAACGTGAATGCGAGTGGACGGCGCAGCTTGCTTGCGTCACTTCGCTGTTCGACTGTACTCAACAAGGCGCCTCGATCTAAGGTCGCCTGGGTAGGCCGCATGGCCGTTACACAGTCATGGTCCCGTCTGCCAGGGTGCGGGGCACTATTGAATATCGGTCGTAAGTATTTCTGGAGGTCCCGGCACACCGCCCACGATCGGTGTCTTCAAAACCACTTCGAAGTTAGTCTTCGGATTTCGAAGACTCTCGGGGAGGCTGCGAAGAAAGCGAGATTGCGTAACGAACTCAGAGGCAGCTTGTGTGCCAACAGGGCCAGCTCCCGCCACATACAGAACAACGCCCCCGGTCACAGGGTCGAGGAACCTGCCGGCAACCGCGTAGTCGACTGCGGCGTTAGTACTGTGCTCCCATGGCACCTGCCAAAGACGCCGACCAGTTTGTTGAGAATCGACGATGGTGACCACTCGATTTGGTTTTCCTTCGTCCGCCTCGTCGAAATCGAACTGGTAACGGAGATTGTGTGTCAGACGAAGTGTCCAATCGTTGTTGTGAATCCCGATCAGCACGACGGGGCGGTCCCTCAGATCGAGCATCGTCGTCTCTGTGTCGGTCCTCATCTGGAAGGTATGGCCATTTAACTGGAGGAACCCGGAGATATTCGTGTAGGCCTTCAGGTCGGTCATCGTGATACGCTGAAGCGCTCCCGAGGTTAATGTAACTGCGGTGTCTGATGGCTTTATTCTCTCGGCATGGCCGAGAGAAATGAAGACCTCTTTGCCGGAGGAGAACATGGGTGCCCAGAGCGGGTCAGGATTGGTGGCCTCTAAGCGAGTGTCGATCCTCTGCTGCTGACGACGGCTAAGTTGGAGAGCCAGGATCGTGCAGCAGATCAGAGCCGCTGAGGCGATCGAATACGCGAAAGTGAGCCTCTTCCATATTGGCGGCTGAACCCGTGATGCGAGTTCGGCAGGGAGTGAAGTCGCTCCAAGGTCTGGTTCAGCAGGAGATGCCAGCTGTCCAAGGTCCGGCGATTCATCCTTCTTCGCACTCGCTTTTGTGAATTGAAAATTGAGAAGGTAGGTTCCCGGCTCCAGCAGAATCCGAACCTCTTCTTTGGAGCCATTTTCGGCGTCATACTGTCTCAGTCTTTTTCTTGTTTCAGAGGCGGCATTCCGTACAACCGGGTCGCTGGCAGTGTCATAGCTAATTTCCCGGCCAAAGACCTCATGCCCGATATGCCTCTCTTTAAGAACGTCGCCCTCTCCGAGGAGAGCTCGATCCAACAAATAACGCAAGAAGCGCGTGCTTCGCTCGCTGGAGCGAAAGCTCGGATGGTCAAAGATGCGTGAGGCCGTGTTCCGGATCGCCTTTTGCTCGTCCTCGGTGAGCTGAATTTTGTCTACCATCAGGAAAGGCCTCTGTTCAGAATCTTGTTCGAGCATCCTTATGCTATAAGGTCACGTTGTCCTCCTTCCATATCGCTAGTATCGGTACCGCCCAGATCCATGACGGATGCAGCCTTTGAGGCCAGCTCCTACTTACGGCATCGTCCATTCGGAGGCTCAGTGTCAGAGAAGGCGATGGAGGTACTCATAATCCACTTTGGCTGCCTCAAAGGCGGTCATCCCCTGGAACGGCGGATCTTGATCCACGAAGCAGTGCTCCATCCCAATCTTTATTGCGGCCTGCACAATTGGCCGGAAGTCGATCTGTCCGCGTCCGAGTTCAGTCGGCGCCTGATGCTCCGAGCCCGGAGCCAGGGCGTTACTCTTTGTTGACGCAGATGTAAAGTCCTTGAGGTGAATCAAGGGATAGCGGTCCGGATAACGATGGAAGAAGTCGATGGGGTCGGCTCCGCCGTTGATCATCCAGCCGCAATCAGCCTCAAATTTTACAAGCGAGGGATCCGTTTCCTTCAACAGGATGGAATATCCAGTCTGGCCACCATAGTCATGAAACTCGATGTTGTGATTGTGATAGGCATACTGCAGGCCAGCTTTTCTTGCCTGCTCACCAATCTGATTGGCCATTTCCGCCATCTTTTTGAAGTCGTCGAGAGAGAGATTATTCATAACTTTCAGAAAGCCTTGCAGGTCGTTTGTTTCTGGTGGTCGAGGAGGGAGAACGGAACTAATGGCAAACTTGACTCCCAAAGTATTAGCGTCTTCGAGCAGCCGGCCAGTGTCTTCGAGTCCAAAGCGAAGATGCGCGCTCGGGCAACTGAGGCCGGCATCCTGGATCCGTTTGCGGAACTCGGCTGCGGACAGATTGGCAAACCCCGCTGACTCGACTTCCTTGTAGCCGATGGCGGCAATTTGCTTCAACGTGCTGGTTGGGTCCTTGGTGAGCTCTTCATTGACCATGTATAGCTGTACGCCCGCGACGCGGCGAGTGTCGGACGCCCAAGCCATGGAATGAAGTGCAGGACTAAGAAGGGCGGCAGCGGCGATGGAGGAGCTATGGAGGAATTGGCGGCGTGAAAGATCTTTGGGCATGACGGTTATCCTTTGTGCGGTTGAAAAATCACATCGTTTGGGTTACGGCATCTCACTGACGGCGGATCCGTCCGGCAGTGAGACAGCGTTTGAGGATTCTTTGTCGGAGAAAGACAAGAAGAAGAGGAATAGGACAATCGAGGAGCAGGCAGCTGACACAAGCCAAATCGAAGTCCATAAGTGGGATGTGCCAGCCGTGGACGACTGAGCGTAATGATCGACCACGTTGCCCGAGAGCCAGGAACCGAGCAACATCCCCGCTCCGTAGGTGATAAGCGTAATCATTCCCTGGGCGGCGCCACGAATCGCGGCAGGGGCCTTGCGATCAACATAGATCTGGCCGGTCACAAAGAAAAAGTCATAGCAGATGCCATGCAGAATGATGCCTATCCATAGCATCCACATATGGCCACCGCTATTTCCGAATGCAAAGAGCAGGTAGCGAAAAGTCCAGGCAAGCATACCTGAGATCAACATGTACTTAACGCCCAGCCTCCGGAAAAACCACGGGATGAGCAACATGCAGAAAAGTTCGGACATCTGGCCACCGGTCATCTTGCCGGCTGCATTGTGAACACCGATCTCATTGAGAAAAAGGTTGGTGAATGCGTAATAGAACTGCAGGGGAATGCAGATGAGAAAAGATGCAGCGGCAAAGATGGTGAAAGAGCGGTCACGAAAAAGGCCTAGCGCTTCCGAGGGAAGGAGATCACCGAGACGAAACCGTGTCGCGGTTAAAAGAGGCGGTGTATTTGGGAGCGTCAGACTATAAAGCGCCATCAGGAGTGACGATGCAGCCGCAATGTGGATGGGATGTGCTGTATCTTCGAGGCGCAGACTACCAATGACCAGCCCAGCCGCAATCCACCCGATGGTGCCAAGCACACGGATGGGGCCAAATTCCTGGCCCGGGTCTTTCATTTGGCGAAAGGCCAAAGAGTTGGTGAGCGAAAGAGTCGGCATATAACAGCAGGCATAGAGAAGCAACAGTGAATAGAGGGGAGAAAACGAGGAACGCGACGCAGCACCCCACAGCAACATCGCTCCGATGGCATGGAGTAAGGCGAGCAGCTTTTGTGTGGCAAAGAAGCGATCGGCAATCCATCCGGCCAGAAAGGGCGAAACGATCGCACCTACCGCAGTCGTTCCGGCAACTACTCCAATCTCTGTGCCAGAAAAATGCAGTGTCTTCCCCAGCCATGTGCCGATGGTGACGTACCAAGCCCCCCAGATGAAGTATTGCAAGAACATCATGCCCGCAAGGCGTGTTTTAATCATTTGATTCTCGTCTCATCAAGAACGTTGGGTGAAGGTGAGGTGAGATGTGTGGCGTGGTACTCGACTTTCTGCCATACGCCGCCTGAAGCGTGACTACGCAGCATGGCATCAATGACGCAGCAAACGCGATAACCATCATCGAAGGTGGCCGTAACTTCAGGTTTGGCTGCAGGATCGCCCTGGGCGCGTATCCACTCGTAGGCATCGAACATAGTTGCAAAAAAGGCATCAGCCCATCCCCCTTGATGCCCCGCAGGCAGCCTGGCATGGCGCCGCGCATTTTCGACCAACTGCGCAGGATCCTTGCTCAGAAGCAAATTGGGCTCACCATAGCGCCCTACCCAGAGTTCATTCGGCTCCTCTTGAAGCCAACGCAATGAACCCGAGCGGCCGCACACTTCCAGTCGGAGATCGTTCTTGTGTCCGGGCGCGACCTGACCGACAGAGAAGCATCCCTTCGAGCCGTTCTCAAAACGGAGAAGCACACTCGCGAGATCTTCACCTGGAACATGCATGGAATTGGCCGGGTCATGGTTATTCGTAGCGAAGGCCTGACGCGAGGCTCCGGCCGAATAGCGGATCGGAACGATCGTCGTGAGATCGGCGAGGACCCATTCAATGTTCGAACTGGTGATGTATTGCGCAAGATCGCACCAGTGGGAGCCGATGTCTCCTAACGCTGAGCTTGCTCCTCCACGGGCCGGGTCTGAGCGCCATGAGTACACACCTGCGTCGGCCATCCAGTCCTGCAAGTAGTAGCCATGAGTGAAATTGACTGCGCCGATATCGCTGCTTTGCACCATGGCCCGCGCGTGCTGGACGACGGGATTGCCGCGGTAGTTGAACATTACGATATTGGCGAGGCCAGCCTGCGCAGCTGCATCGCGCAGAGATTGCGCTTCTTCTGGGTCGATAGCGAGTGGCTTGTCTGATATGACATGTTTGCCCGCGGCCAATGCTTCCAGGGTTACCGGATAATGCAAATGATTGGGCGTGGTGTTGTGGACCACATCGATGTCGCTGTCACGAATCAGGTCACGGTAGCTTCCGTATGCCCGGCCAACGCCGAACTCCTTAGCCTTCTTCTCTGCTGATTGCTGACTGGAACCCGCAATTGCGACGATGTCCACGTTTCCGAGCCTTCTGACCGCGTCGATGTGGTGCGAGGCGATAAAGCCCGGTCCCACAAGTCCCATCCGAATCCTTTTCATAGTTCCTCCCAGATTGGGGTTTGCAACGAAATGCGAGGACAATGCTTCCAGTGCCGAAAAACCAACATGTGGCTCCGCCAGAAGAAGTACCGCCCTGTTGGCTCCAGAGGAGGCACCCTTGACCTGCTGTGCAGAATGCCCGCTTTAGAAACATGAACCTTATCCGCAGGTCATCCAGATAGACCAAACGGAGATCACAAACAATCTCCAACGCTATAAGTGCAAATGAAGATGAGCAAGAAGTTTCGGGTAGCGTTACGGTATGGCATGCTCACGACACCTCTCCCCATCGAAGGACGTGGAGGGCACGGTCTCGCTCACGTCTATCGTGTTGAAAGAGCTACAGATCCGGTGAAAAGTATGGAGCCGCCTTGTACGTATAGGCGGCTCTATATGCCGTATCGTCAGAATCAAGTGGACAATGAAATGAAAGCTCTGCCCAGTCTGTCCCTTGTCTATCGCTCAGTTAGAACTGCACCTTGAGAGCAAACTGGAATTGCCTGGGGGTATAGTTCGGGTCAGTTTGCGAAATCTGTCCGAAAGCTGCGTTACCAAAGGAAGCGCCTGGTTGTCCGCTCTGGAGATAGAAATTTGGCGTGTTGGAAATATTGAACGTCTCGGCACGGAACTGTACGTTGACGCGTTCCGTTACAGGAAAGTTCTTGAACAAGGAAAGATCGACATGTCGGAAATGAGGGCCGAAAAGCGAGTTGCGCGCGGCGGTCCCGACAGTTCCGAGAGGTTGAGGCGCGAACTTGCTTGTGTCAAAGAAGCGCTGGATGCTCGGGTTGCTGATCCGCGCGTCTCCCAGTTGATTTGGCCGATCATTGCCTCCGCTGTTTAGAGGAGTGGAGCGGTTATTGAAGCCGTGCTGCTTGCCGTCGCTCTCCACAGGATTGTCGATGCCCGCCCCGCTGTTCGTGATGGTGAAGGGCTTTCCGCTCTGCCATGCGGCGATTGAGTTGATCTGCCACCCGCCTAAGGTGAATTTCTTGATCCCGGTAAAGTTCTTCCCATATTGCAACTCGTAGTTGAGCGAGAGGGCAAAGCGGTTCTGGATGTCGTTTTCTGCAATTCCGTAGTCGATCTGGCGTATACGGGTTGGGTCAGCATTACTCCAGCCCTGAGCGCTGCCCTGCTCGGAAAAACCGGTGATGTCGCTCAGAGCTTTGGCCCAGGTATAGTTCGCGTCGAAGGCTAGGCCCTTAGTAAAACGTCTCTGGTAGGAGATCTGCAGAGCGTTATAGTTGGAGATGCCCTCACTCGCAAGGTAGTTGACGGTGGAGAGATTCGGAAGTTGTGTCTGAAGCCGCCTGGCTCCTCCAACGGGATTCGTTGAACTCCCTACAGGTGCGAGAGGATTGAATGGCGCTGGCTGGTTGATATTGTTGATTGATTCGGGTAGGTGCTGGCCGATGTTTCCAACGTACCCAATCGTAAGAACATTGGCGCCGATCTGTTGTTCCACTTGCAGATTGAATTGCTGAATGAGAGCCGACTTGAAATTTGGCGTCTCTGCCACAAACGATAAGCCGGTAATGGCTACCAGGTCGTTGACGTTTGGAGCAATTGGGGTGGGCAGTCCCTGGTCCAGAGTGCCCGGCGCACCGATGGTTGCACAATCCGGATTTTGCCCTGCAAACGCGCCTTGTTTGATTTCTATCTGGACTGCCAAGCTGGACTGGCAGGCCGGGCTGAAGATGGATGTGAAGGGAGCGTTCTTAAGATCAGCAGTGGAAGTCATGTTTCCAGGGAAGAAGCTGATCCCATAGCCACCACGGAGAACTGTGTTGGGCTTCAGCGTGACCGAAAAGCCAAGCCGTGGAGCGACGTTGGAGTAATCGGTCGAAATATTCACCTGATCGTCAACGCCGCTCGTGCCAGCGACCTTTAGTGCCTGGGATACTGTTGCCGGAGTCAGGCTGAGGGCCTGAGCGAAATCAAAGTTTGAGATATGGTTGTGCGCTTCGGTATAAGGGGTATAGACATCGTACCGGACGCCGGCGAGCACGGTCAGCTTTGGGCTAACCTTCCACGTATCCTGCACAAAACCGCTCGGTTCCCAACTCCTATAGTCGGGAGGAAAAATGTTGAAGTTACGAGTTTGGCTCGAAAAGGCCCCGACCAGCATGGAAGCGAGCTGATTGTTCTGCGTTGCCAACTGCGTAGCAGCGCTATCGCTGGGCAGATTGAATTGATATGCGCCCACAGCTGAAGCGCTTTGAATATTGCGGGCCTGACGGCGAATCAGGGTAAGGCCCGCTTTGATGTTGTGATTACCCAGCGTCCAACTGACTGTACCGGAGTACTGGAAGGTGTTGTCGATGTCCTGCAGAGGAACATACGCGCCGTCGCCAATGTCGCCGAATGGGCCCACCGAGATCGGTGTCAGGGAGTCTGCATAAGGGCTGAAGGACGTCATACTTGCCGGGAAACCAATCTGCTGGTCCGCGCCTTTGCCATAGTTGAGAGGCAACGAGAGATTGTTGATCCGCGTGAACCCAGCTCGGAGATCAAGCACGAGATTCGAGTTGAAGATGTGTGTAAGGCCGAGGGCATATTGCTGGGCTGCATCGGTGGCGGGACCATCGAAGTTGTACCGGCCCCCGCTAATCTCGATGCCGTTGACGGTCCCAAAATTCGCCGGAGAGAATGTGTTGACCTTGTTGTAGGTGTAGCGCCCGAAGAACACATCCTTGTCACTGAACCTGTGGTCCACGCGGGCATCGTAGATGTTGCTGCTCTGGGTTTTGTTCGGGCTGATGGTGAAGTTGTTGCTGAGCACACCGGGGCTGGTATTGGTTGGCTTTGGGAACAGTTTGAGATATGCCAAGGCGATCGGGTCAATGGGAAGTCCCGTCGTGCCATTGCTAGCGGAAAGTAGCGCCTGCGGCGAACCTCCATTCTGAGAGTTGATGTTGTTCCATTCGTCGATAGTTGGCACGGTGCCGGTATCGGTGACGCCTGATACCTGACGGAGCCCTTCCCAGTCAAAGTAGAAGAATGTCCTATTTTTTAGAATTGGCCCTCCGATGCTGGCACCGTATTGGTTTTGGCGCAGTTCGGGTTTGTTCCCGGTCGTCTGGAAGAAATTGCGGCCATCGAAGACATCGTTGCGGAAGTACTCGTAAACCGAGCCATGAAACTGGTTTGTACCTGAGCGGGTGACAACATTGACCACTCCGCCAGCCGTGCGACCTGCCTCAGCAGCATAGCTGTTGGTCTGGACAGTGATCTCTTGAATTCCTTCGACATTGGGTTTGACTCCGATGGTGCCGATAATTCGTTCGTTGTCGTCGATTCCATCGATGACCCAGTTGTTCAGTGTGTCATCTTGCCCATTGACGGAGAAGCCGGCGGCGTTTGTGCGGCGATCGTCGGGACGGCCACCGCTGCTGAGTCCATTGCCCGGGCCTTCATTCGCACCGGGAACAAGCTGCACAAGCTGAACGAAGTTTCTGCCATTTAGCGGGAGGTCCTGTACGGCCTTTGCTGTCACCGTCGAGCTGACCGTCGCATTGTCTGCCTGCAGGAGAGGTGTCTGGGCCTGGACCTCTACAGTCTCGGTTTGGGCCCCCACCTCCAGATGCAGATCGGAACGGGCGCGGTCACCCGCCTCGACGGCCACATCCGAGGCTGTGGAGGACTTAAAGCCTGGAGCGGTTACCGTGATGCTGTAGTGTCCCGGAGTCAACAGCGTGAAGGAATAATCGCCGGTGGCTGAGGTCTGCGCCCTTCGAGACTCTCCTGTGCCAAGGTTGCGAAGAGCCACGGATGCGTTAGGAACGATCGCTCCGGTCGAGTCGGATACTGTCCCAAGAATGTCCGCGGAGGTGAGTTGGGCAAAGAGGTGTGGGGACATTGCCAGAAAGAGAGTGAGCGCCAAATGGGGGACTAAGCGGAAGAGCTTCCTAAAACGTCTTTTGATGACGTTCCGGGTACGTTGCTGGGATTGTGATTCCTGTGTTTCAAACATGAACCTGACCTCCGAATTTCAAAACAAAGATGCGCAGCTGGACTGTAACGACGGCCAACCCTAGGAGGTGCAAATGCAGATATGCAAGGGGTTTCGGGTACCGGTACGGTATGAGAGACCGTAACGA
>Ga0179596_10000435_pt1 | contig 12199 bp, 14 predicted proteins | sample CZODoug1_1_08_16_FD_155494 | JGI IMG/M metagenome (GOLD analysis project Ga0179596, IMG submission 155494) | Vadose zone soil fungal communities from Angelo Coast Range Reserve, California, USA - CZODoug1_1_08_16fungal (Illumina Assembly) | ecosystem: Environmental > Terrestrial > Soil > Vadose...
ATTCGCCGCCCAAGGGAGCTATTGACCCGTGCAATTTGCGGTAAACTCAGCGCAATCTTAGCTTCCTTGCTGCGTCACTCACTACTCGGATACAGATACCTGCCAGGCAGGACTATTCGCACTGTCCTGGTTTTGCCCCGCATGTGGGCAGGATTTTTGCACTGATTGTGTAGAGGATATATGTTCTCGTCCAAACATGGTTCTCCTCCCACCTGGTATCTCCTTTAAGACGCATCTCATATTCTTAATTTTACTACCCAGGAGAATGCCAAATGCATTTCTAAGTCAGATCTGTCGCATGACCGTCTTAGTCTTCGCCCTGTCACTCGGTTCCAGCAGGACGAGCTCCACAAACTTATTGAAAGGATGACACTTGATGCAGAGAGAGAGGAGTTACCAAGGTCTGCAGCAACCGCATCTTTTATTTACATGAGACTTACTTGGGCTCTAGATTCCAAAGCCAGGAACATTGTCAAGCGGGCGCACCCTCCGAAGTCCCCCGGCACAGTAATCAAAACTTGAAAGTTTCCGACTTCCTGCACGAGTGGTCTCGAGGCATTCCAGTGGTGATCACCAATGTGCTTTTGCAAGGAACGTGGGGCCCCCAATACTTTATTGATGCATTTGGGGAGGAAGTAGCTACCATTGTGAATTGTGAAACAGGCCAAACAAAAAAAGTAAAGGTTAAAGAATATTTTGGGTGGTTTCTCAATTCCGGCATGCACACCGGCATTTGGAAACTAAAGGCGGGTGCCCATAGCTTCCCTATACATTCATTTTTAACATTCTATCTTCGCATGCTGTGTTCAGGATTGGCCCCCCCCAGCAGAATTTTCAGGAATTATTTCCGGAACTATTCGCTGCTTTTTGCGACGCTGTTCCTTGCCCAGATATTGCCCGACTTAATGGCGCTTTGAATTTGGCGGCCCATCTCCCCATAAACGGACCTTTTGCTGACTTGGGCAATTATCCTCTTGAAACTAGCCCTGTTGCGTGAGACTGATTTTGGTTGAACAGGTCCCAAAATGTATAACTCAAAGGGATGTGGAGCTGAAGATGATCACAATGGTTCGACGAAGCTACATCTGGATCTCACGGATGCCGTCAATATCATGCTCTGGGCAGGACTTTGCCATGACGGATCACCGGGCTATGCCTTGTGGCATCTCTACCCTCCGGGAATGGCGAACATCCTACGGCTTTTTTTTAGAGAGGAAGGGTTCGATGAGGGAGCCGGGGATTTTATCCATTCACAGAGAATTTATGTAACCTCTGCCATGCACGAACGTATTTACAAGAAATACGGCGTCAAGCCATCTGTAGTTCGTCAGCGGCCAGGAGAGGCCGTATTTATACCGGCTGGTTGGGCGCATCAGGTTCGTGACCGTCTTTTCTTTTTTTCTTTTTCGAAAAAAATCTTATACTGGAAGCTTAGGTTGGCAATAAGGCAGATGCAATCAAGATTGCTTGCGATTTCGTGTCCATGCAGAATTTACATGTGACTCTTGGACTAGTACCTGAATTTCGCCAATACCGCATGGCCACCAAGGGCGGCGACGACGTGCTTTCCCTCTATGACACGCTTTACCGTGCGTACGTGTCGCTTCCTATGCTGAGGCCGTCTGGCATTGCTCCTGTTCCCCTCCGCGAGTTGGGCGACGCAAGTGGCCAAATGACTGCCTCCATCTGCCCTTCCAGTTTGGCTGATGATACGGCCATGATGGTCCACCATTTGGACGCCCATTTGGACGCCCCGCTACCTTCAGACTCCCTTGCTGGCCCATCCAATGCGGCCAGCTTGGGCAACGTGGCCATACTTGTTGATAATGGAGCGAAGCGTGCTCGAAAACTGGCCCTTAGACACGAAAATCGAAGGAATAAGAGAAAGAATGCACCACCTTCCAAACGTCCCAAAAGGCCGGGCTTTCCTTTCCGCTGCACACTCTGCGTTGAAGAGCCAAGTTACTTCAACAGAAATGGGCTCCTCGGGCATCTGTGAGATCAACCACCTCCTCATCCAAATATTGTAGCTTCAAGTTGATCTGACTTCTACTGCCCTAGCAAATCCACTCACAAGAGCAAGGCCAACCGGCTGAGTGAGCTTGATCGCGCAGTAATTGACAGGCTTCTGCAGCCATCCAAAGTCGCATCATATCTTGATCTGTAATTTGAATTTCACTCCTTATCATGAAACAAATTATTCCATACACACCCTGTGCCGTGATATGCTCCTGGATTACGAGTTTCGCCACTGACGGTCCTCCAGGGAAGACAGAGTCTGTCAAGGCGTTTGGTGTTCAACTTGGACGATTCGTTTTGGTGTTCTGTTGCGATGAAACATTTGATTTCCAGGCGATGGGCCATATTTTTGTGGGTCTGTGTCAAGTTGGCGCGTGGGGATGTTTCGACGAGTTCAATCGACTGGAGGAGCGCATTCTCAGTGCTGTGTCCCAACAAGTCCAGAGTATACAACAAGGTCTCGCACAATTGGTTAAGAATCCCAATACCGAGGTTGAGCTGGTAGGCAAGATTAATAAGAACGTCGGTACGGAACTTGCCAATGCAAACGAGCCCACCTGAGATGTAAATTTGAACAGGAATTTTTATCACCACCAATCCGAATTATGCTGGTCATTCGCAACTTCCTCCTAATCTGACAAAGCTATTCCGACCGTGAGTTGATGTTATAACATAGTGAACACGCTGCTCATGATCTATGGTCTCGAACAGAATGGCTATGACTCGTCCTGATCGAGAACTTATCGCGCAAGTGATGTTCTCGCAAGGTTTCCGCACCGCCGAGTCCTTGGCTTCTAAAACCGTGCCGTTTTTCAATCTTTGTGACGAGCAATTGTCGCCACAACCTCATTATGACTTTGGGCTTCGAGTCTTGAAAGCGGTCCTTGCCAGCGCTGGTATTTTGAAGCGGGAGCGCCTGCAAAGTAGCCGATCGCCAGAAGGCAACACGGAAGAGATCGTTGGACTTTCCGATACCGTCTCTGACAGATCATTCTCATTCAAAGTATGACAGAGACCATCGCGCCAAAACTGGTGGGAGACGACGTGCCACTTCTCACCAGGTCCGTGTATCTTTTAGCTTTGTGACTTACAAACTTAGTGGTGGATCTTAGTCTGTTGGCGGATGTGTTCCCTGGCGCGCCGACTACGTCCCCGTCGATCTGAATGCATTGCGGGAACAAATTCTCAAAGTCTGCGCAGAACGTCGGAGAGCGCTGGATAGAGAAGATTCTCCAGCTGTACCAAATTCAGAAGATCCAGCATGGCCTCATGATGGTTGGGCCATCGGGTATGGGCAAGACTAATGCTTAGCAAGTCTTATTAGCCGCTCTCGAAAGACTCGACGGTATCGAAGGGGTGGCTTATGTGATTGATCCCAAAGCAATTCACAAGGACGCATTGTATGGCACTCTCGACCAGACGATGCGCGAGTGGAACGATGGGCTCTTTACTCATATACTATACAAGATCGTGGACGATGTTCGTGGAGAAAGTGGAAAGAGACACTGGATAATATTTGACGGTGACGTGGATCCGGAATGGGTCGAGAATTTGAACAGGTGAGTTGGTATTATATATTTGCTTTTGTGATATTGCATGGCTTCTAGAACCTCAAAAAAATATTAGTTGCATTCCCGCGAACTTGAACTACAAAACAGGCCTTGAGCAGACTACCATCAGGATTTGGTCCAAAGCTCAGGAATTATCTGGTTGCTACAATAATTGGAGTACAAAACAAGCCTTGAGCAGACTTCCGTCAGAATTCAGTCCAAAGCTCGGGAAATACCCGCTTGCTACAATAATTAAAGTACAACACAACCCCTGAGCAGACTACCATCAGTATTTGATGCAGAGAACAGGGATTACCATCTTCCTATAAGGATTAGGCAAAAATATCGACACTGAACAGATAAAAATCAGGATTGTACTACTTGTTCAAGTGCTGGCGGGCTGGGGGAAATTTACATCAATTTATATTGTTTTGTAAGGTCTGAACACCAACCGCCACTCTGCTCGGCACTTATAAACTCCGCCACCCCGATTTCCTGATAAGTTGAAAACTTGAACTTAACATCTAACAAGTGCATCTGGATATCAAGAACTTCTCATTCGAGAGGTTCAAGACTGGCTCCCGATTCTAACTGGGATGGCCACAACAAGAACAATAACAAAAAAGAAACCAGTATCCCACCTAGTCACCAGCGAGTCCTATGATGGCAGTGGATTGGCAGAAACTGGTGACAAATTGACCACCATGGCTATAGTCCCTGACAAGTGTATTCAACGGACATTCTCAACCACTCTACATGCACCAGCTGAGTCACTGTCGCGATGCAGTGGCTCTCCTGTGTTGTGGCATACGAGGTCGTTGCGATCAGGTTATGCACCTCCACCACCTTCTCCAGCCAGTAGTGCTAAGCCATCTGCGACTCAAGACATAATATCCCCATCTGCTAATATAGAAGCTGAGCGTTCCCCGTGTTTGGATCCTAAGAAATTTATTCAGGCTATCAAACCGGGCGCCTATCAGGTAGCTCACTCCTACATTCCTTCTACACCTACACTCACGTATTCCACAGGAGTTTCGCGCGGTTTCGCCTAAAGAGTTCTTTGCAATCAAATCCGACTTGGACCAAAATAAGCTACTCAAGTTGGTCTCGTTTCCACTAACGTTCTGTTTACTCACGCACCATCGCTCGCAGTTACATATACCTCACCAACGACCAGACACTGATCATCATGACTATCAGTCAAGTCCACGAGAACATGATTATAACCATCGTCCAGCCATTCTTGGATGCCATGAGGCTCCAAATAACCCGTAACCCGCTACTCGACGACGACGGAACTTGGGTATTGAGTACCAACAAATCGACTTGGTACCAGCCGCAGCATGGCAAAGATGAATACACCCCCGACATGAGGGTATCCCACCGGGATAGTACGCTCTTCGCGCTCGAGGCCGCTGCCTCACAGGGCATGTATGTTCTGAAACTCAAGGTCGAACGGATCCTTGCAGACGAAGATGTCTTGGGAGTTCTGGTGATAAAAGTAGCTGAAGCATCCGGGCGGTCCCAGCCTTCGTGGGCTGCCCCGCAGGATTATTTTATCTCGTCTGCTGCTTGGGCGGAGAGGATGCGCACGGTCGATCCGTACAGCGGTATATCTGCGGATGGGTTAGAGTGGGCGAAGAAGACTTCCTGTGATTTGTTTTTTTTCCCTCGTGGTTGGTGCTTTGAGGACGGTGATCCTCCGGCGGTGAGTTTTCGATATCTTTCCTTTGATAGTGTTTCTTACAGCGTCGCAGTACCCCTTGAAAGGGGACCTTACAGGCATAAACGCTTGCTTGACCGACCTTTGGTCATCCATCGTGCGAGACGTCGCGAAGCGAGTTGGGACTCAAGCAGAGCCAGTGCCGCTCACCATTGATTGGAATCTCGTTCGGAAGAAGTTCGCCTCGGGGATGCATTCCACAGCCCGGGAAAGGTACCTTCGATGGTTCGGCCCAACCAGGCATAGGGAGTTAGAGAAGAAGGACCGTGTTTGATCAAGGTTCCAGCTCGCCGAAGAGGTCAAAGATGGCATAGGCTCTGGTTAAATTCGAATTTTGTTAACTTTGTATACTAATACTTGAATGCTCAAGTACATATTTGACCCTCGTCGTGACGGAGAAGGCTCCCTTCGAAGATATGCGTTACAAAGGCTTCGTACAAAATGACTGTGCTTTCGCAGGCCATTCACTCGGCAAATACTCCGCTCTTGCTTCTATTGCAGACGCCCTTCCCGTCTCCTCGCTTGTGGATCTAGTCTTCTACCGAGGGATCACCATGCAACGTGCCGTCGAGCGTGACTCGGAGAACCGGTCGAATTATGCGATGTGTCCCGTCAATCCCAGCCGCATCTCAAGATGCTGCTCTTCGCGAGGTCATCGATAGCATTGCTATCCGTACCGGAACCTTGCTCGAGATTGTGAACTATAACGGTGAGATAGGCCGCATCGGTTATTTTGCGAGTCTGACTTTGTGCAGAGCCAACAATACGTCTGCGCTGGCGAGCCTGTAGCACTTCAAGCCCTGACCAATGTGCTGGTTTATCTCAAGGTTCAAAAGATTGATATTGCTAATGTACGCTGTGCATTATTTCTCGCCAGTTACCTGCATGCTGACTTGTATCAGTTGACGGAGACGTACAGCGTGGAGAAGGTGAAGGAGATCTTGGGTGATGTTGTGACTAAGTGTTTCGACAGAGCAAATGCCCAGCAGATCCGAAGGTTACATCAAGCTCGAACGTGGATTCGCCACCATACCTTTACCAGGGATCGAGGCGTTATGCCGTTCCGTACATGTACGTGTAACGTTTTCTTGCCTGATGTTCTGCCCATGAATTTCCGTAGACCTTTCTAAAAAGATTCACGCTGCCCAACTCAACCCTGATATGCTTGTTGGCAAGTACATCCATAACTTGGTGGCCAAGAAATTCGACGTCTCCCGGGAATACGCGCAGCTTATCTACGCCCAGATATCATCTCCGCGTCTAGACAAGGTGCTGAAAAAATGGGACCGAGACAACTGGGCATCCCCCGAGCAACGCCAGAAGCTTGCATACATCATCCTCGTGGAGCTTCTTTTGCCTACCAGTCCGCCTCCCCGTTCGTTAGATCGAAACTCAAGATCTTCTTTTCAAGGACTTTATCAAGATTGGTCCTTCGCCGACTTTAACTGGAATGCCCATGAGGACTCTCAAGGCCTAGTACGAAGCACAAGATGACTCTATCACGCACCCCCGCGTTTTCCTCTGGGCCTGTGCAAACTGCAGCGGCTCCTGTCGCGGCGCTTTCTGGGCCTGCCACAAGCATCGATGATGTCTCCGTCAAAGCCAACAACGTTTTGAATGTAATCGTTGCCGAAAAGTTGAAGAAGAAAGTCGAGGATGTGCCACTTTCAAAATCCATCAAAGACCTCATCAGAGGTAAATCAACACTTCAAAATGGGATTTTGGGTGACCTTCAGATGGAGTTCACGTCTGTGCCCGAGAAAGGAGAGGAATTACCGCTCGAGGAACTCGGTGCCGCGTTAGGCGTTGGGTATTCCAGGGCTCTTGGTACTAAATATACTTCGGGTCTGGTATCACGCATGGTCGGTGGATGCGTATGGGTTCATATCTGGCCACTGTGGGTATACAATCACATTACATCATATCTAACGTCTCTATTTATTTACAATGCCTGGACATCCGTTCACGGACAGCCCTGTACTTACAAACTTCGCCCGGTCATACCTGCGCCGCGCTGATTTCCTGATGGTCGCGCAACCATTCCGACAACTGTCCCACCAGTACTTGTGGTATCACGCAGCCATGATTATCTGGGTTTGCGCAGCTGGACAGCACATGTGAATATCAGGAAACAAAGTACGCGTCGCAATGGCTTACGTGCACCCTGCGACAGTCTCTGGGCTCCGGATAGAAGCAGGCGTGTGCCTCTTTACCCAGGCCGACCGCCAGCCTGTCGTCACACCGAGGCCGATTTCGATCAGGATTCGGAACGTGTCTGTATTCTCTAGGAACCCGTGGTCGAGCATTCGAAGATCAAGGTCAACCCAATAAATTTGAAGAAGGTCGAGGAGGCGGGAATCATGGCCACACTGTCGGCAATTTCCCTATTCAGAGGCTGCCTCCACTCAGTTATTATTTACCATCAACTCAAATTTGTCCGCCGACGGTAATCTCAAACTTATCACGGTAGGTTTCATATTTTTAATACTACTATTATAACTTCTACACCTTAGTTAAAAGCCTCACAACTTCATTATAAAGAGAATGCTATTCAAAGGCGGGTGGTTTGTCAAATATACGCAGGTGTCTCAAGCTAACAAACTACTGGAGTAGCCTCAACCTTCTACGCTCCCGGCTCCATCTTCAACCACGTTGGGGGAAACCAAACCACAGTTGACCGTCGTCGGTATAAAAAGCAGACCATTGTCAAAAATAAATTTGTCGTCATCATCCCACCCCCCGTCGCCCCACCTCCTACCGCCCTTCTTGTCACAACCATGTGTTGTGGTGTGATTATCGGTTTTATGTAAGTACAAATGCTCTCATGATCTACTTCCATGCTCATTAATGGCTAGACTTGGGGTTTTTTATATACAGATGTAATTATAATGGGTGCATCCTATTCACGCCGCTCAGCATATTGAGCTTTACATGCAACATCTTAAGTGAGATTCTCGCTCCGGTGATATCGTATTTGACCACGTGCCCTGAACACCCTCTTTTCACTTCTGAACAAGATCGTCCACAATATCATCGAATACAACTTCCAGCACTCGGACTTCCCTCTGACACCAGAACGTGTTGAACAATATGTCACCAAACGTCTGCTTCTTAAATCTCCTTGCTTTGCAAAAGCTACAGCTACTTTACCTGCTTTCTGTACCAGCTCTAAGGCTTTGCGACTGGCTCGCATTCAGTTCCAGATCTCGATTTTTTACTTGCTTTATCCAAATTGTAACGAATCTACGACGTCGATGTCTTCTCTCAAACCTCGTCTCACTGTCCTGGCGGCGCTCTGTTCTCTTATTGCTATCACGGGCCCCGCACCCGTTCAAGGGTCATACATGCCTATGCATTCTATAGACTCGTCTACTGGCTTAATATCTCACTCTGCGTCAATGATGTCGTTGTCAGAGTCCACGTCGATGTCGCATCATCAACTGGAATCTCAGACTCTCCCTCGTGCTGAATCTTCCTCCGGACAGTCTTCTATGAAACCTACTCGTCGTGCCCTGGATGATCGTCTAACCCTTCGAGCAAGACGTGTCGCTGCTTCACGCAAGAACGCGAAGAAGTACAAGGGGAAGGGGGAAAAAATCTTATAAAAAGAAAGTACGTCTATCTCTTTTCTCTTCTGTTCAACACAAAATAAGGTGACGCCTTGTCACGTTAGCGGATTACCTCGTGGAACACTCTAAATCCTATACTCTCGCTCTCAGAATGGATCGGAGACCGCGCCCGTCCGCCTAAGTTTACAAAGCGCAGCCTTAATAATAACCTTCCTCTTCTTCTTCAACAAGCAGTCATCGTCAACCAGCAAGGACAAGAACCAAGAACCAGAGCTGGCATTGGTAATGAAGAACAAGACGCGGATGGTTTTGTTCATGTCCGTCATAGATCATTCTCGACTTTTTCCAGCCATTGGAATGAGGGAAATGCTATTCGAGCTGAAAAGGTGGGCCACAGACGTGACACCGAACATAAACCATCATCTGTTGTCATCCCAAACACGCAGGAGGGAAAACTGTATCTCCTTTCGAGCGAAAATAGGAAAAGAGATGAGACTGGTATTCTCACAAGAGTTAACAATAACAGGTACAATTCGCGACCTTTTGTTCAGCGGAAAAGGGAGGAGGATGGTGGTGTACCGGGGACTATTGATATCATGGTTCACATTCTCATCTCGCTGCATTCTAGAGACCACTGTACTAACCGAACTTTTCACCTGCATGCAGAGCACCGTCTACGGCTCAAATAAAGGAACGCGCATCGCTTCTTTAGTTCTTGATATCGCCAACTCCACCACCGATAACTCAACAACCCACTTCGTCCTCGATGCATCAAGCACAAACCAAACTCAAATTTATCTGGTCAAAGCACCTTCTGCTCCTGCATCCCATGCGAGCATGTCTATCGACTCGGACGAGAATACAAATCCGGTAGCGGACTTGGAATCAGGCGATATCCCGGTGATGCTCCAGCTTCCCATCTTTGATGCCACACAAGCGTCCATGGTGCGCTACTGCACGACATTCGACCCGAGTCCAGAAGGTCCAGGAGGTCCTCTGACCGCCGAACCCTGTTTTCCGTGGTCCACTAACGCGGACGCTAATACGAACGCGACTCAGACACATAAAAGTCAAGCATTCACGTTTAACGAGAATACGGGAGTCGTCAGGCCTATGTGGTTCAATGGCGAGGATGATGGAACTGATCATGGTAATAATGCTAGCGTGGAGGATGATGGATATCAGGGTGGTTATGAGGATGGAGACGAGGCTGCTCAGGCCCCAGTCGCGAACGAGGACCCCCAAACGCCTGTGGGTGGCTAGCATTACGTCTCTACGTGCTAGGGATACGATGAATAACTCTACTGCACCTGCTGCACCTTCGAGCTCGACATCCCCCAATGGATCTCGGAACGTCACGCTCGTGTTCACCCCAGCCACTCCTGAGGTGTCTCCCCAACAAATTAATTCAGACACCAATGTGGTCGCAAGCTCTTCCACTGGACCTGGACCTGCCACTGGGACAACCACAAGTATGATTTCCACTGGTACTATTCCCAATACTGCCGGCGGCGGCAATGGAAACAAGTGGTGCCATCTCCAGCTCTTCGGTCCGACAGACTACCCTTTCGCGTTTTGTAGCCTGGATGAATGGTCTGAGTATCTTTCAGATCAAAGTCTCGAACAAAGTAGGCTACATCCACTCATATGGATTAGATGTGTCAGCAGCAATATAAATGTTAGACGAAAATCAGAACAGGATCATGAGCTCAAGTATTAAAATATTGCTGAAATAATTGGATGACATTGCAGTAGCTGAACAGATGCACAACATAATTCTGTCCCTTGATCAATTACTGGCAGAATGAGAGCAGCAATATAAATGTTGAACGGACAAAAATCAGAACGGGATCATGAGCTCAAGTATTACAATATTGCTGAAATAATTGGATGACATTGCAGTGGCCGGACAGATGCACAACAGGGTTCTGTCCCTCGACCAATTGCTGGCAGAATGAGAGCAGCAATATAAACGTTGAACGGACAAAAATCAGAACGGGATCATGAGATCAACGATTACAATATTGCTGAAATAATTGGATGACATTGCAATAGCTGAACAGATACACAACATGATTCCGTCCCTCGATCAATTCCTGGCAGACTGACAAGGGTTGGTCAAGGATTTTATTTATTTACAATGTTTGGACATCCGTTCCCAGACAGCCCTACACTTACAAACTCCGTCCGGTCATACCGGCGTCTCCACGATTTCCTGATGTTGTCCTGCCGTCACCTGGTCCACTTTGCCGCGCCTTTGGCGGCTTTAGGCTGTCGTCAGCCTGTTATGAGTCCCTTGAGCTTCAAGGCCACCCAGGGATTAACAAATACGAGAAAAGCTCGTATCGTTCTTCACATTGGAGGTCTAAGCTCGGAACTAAACGGAACGATGGAATTTATCCATGCGGCTCATGGACGGTCTCACATTGCAGATTCAGTTCGTGTCGGAAAAATCATATGACGAATTTTGGGGTTAGCCTTATTAGTATTACTAATATTAGAGCTACTTGAACATTCTCACACACTCAAAATTTCATACTAGTGGGCGGCACAGGACATGTCAGGCTCTGCCAGGCTCTGCGTCAGAAATATATATTTTAAATCACACTTCTATCTGTATTGCTCCAATGCAAGCAATCCAGAGGTCTAACATGCACTTTTGCCTCTGGGATAATTACCAGCTCTGCCTGTTAATCTCTCATCATGATCTGAATCATGTGGCAGTGGGACTATGTCACGTGCGCATTTTGTTTCATAAACTGAAGTCGGAACTTACGTCTCGGTTGAACGCACCAGCTCTGTAATATCGAGATTCGCCACCGCGGGTAATGCACCTTATCTCAAGAAGGCTCTCAAAGCCACTTGGACTTGACAGTATAACATGCCTCAGTGACTAGCAGTTATCGGTCTGTTAGCTTCAATCCAAACGGGGAGGATGAAGCAATCGAGAGGATTGTACCGATAACCTATGATCCAAACGTCTTCGTCGGGAAAATTGAACAAAGGTTGTGCGCGCGAGCACAAAACCTATTTCAAACATGTTATCGATTTGTCCATGCTAATCACCAAATCACGGACCTGCTAGCGATAGGGGAGAACTTACCTCTGCAGAGCAAGGGACACAATCATGAAGCTTCATAATTATAATGTCGGGTAATCGTTCGAAACAATAATAATTCGCGTATTTTACTCAGTTATCGTTTACCACTAACTCAACTCCGTCCACCAACGTTAACCCACCACTTAAGGTCAGTTTCATATTTTAATACATCTATCATATCGCTTACCGTCTGTTTATAACAGCACAACTTTAGCAAGCGTATTATGCCAGAAGAACG